>Ga0209069_10001447_pt1 | contig 12061 bp, 10 predicted proteins | sample Str013_2_FD_187202 | JGI IMG/M metagenome (GOLD analysis project Ga0209069, IMG submission 187202) | Freshwater sediment microbial communities in response to fracking from Pennsylvania, USA - Straight Creek_MetaG_SC_2013 (SPAdes) (version 2) | ecosystem: Environmental > Aquatic > Freshwater >...
TTGGAGGACTGGCTCATGTTGACGTGATCGTTGGGGTGCACCGGCTTCTTGGAGCCCAACACCCCGCCCAGCATCTCGATCGCGCGGTTTGAGATCACCTCGTTGGCGTTCATGTTGGATTGCGTGCCCGAGCCGGTCTGCCAGACGGCGAGCGGGAAGTGCGCGTCGAGCTTGCCGTCGATCACCTCCTGAGCAGCGGCGATGATCGTCTCGCCGAGCTGCTTGTCGAGCCGGCCGAGCGCCATGTTGGCTTCCGCCGCCGCCCGCTTGACGATGCCGAGAGCGCGGACCACCGAGGCCGGCTGCTTCTCCCAGCCGATCTTGAAGTTGCCCAGGGAGCGCTCGGCCTGCGCCCCCCAGTATTTGCTGGCATCCACCTCGATCGGGCCGAACGTGTCGGTCTCGGTGCGAGTTTTGATGGGGGGGCTCGAGCTGGTCATGGCGGCTTCTCACGGGTGGCGTGGTCGACTGCCGCATCTGCTAGCACGCCACGTTTGCGGGCTCCAGCCAAGAAGCGCGGGTCATTGACCCAGGGTGATCCAATTCCCCTGCTCCGGAAAAGAACGCGGCGGGGATAAGTTTACTGGCCAGAAGATGTAGCCACGATCTGGCCTGTGGCACTGGCGCAGGAATTGCTCCGCTTCCTGCCCGCAGCCGTAGCGGTGGAACGGGAATTGATCGACCATGCGATACATAATACCAGCTCCATACCAGCTCCGGCTGAACGGTTCATGTAGGTTGGGTCAACCCCGGACGCTTGATCCTGGGGCGACCCAACAATCAAGGGCTCCATCGGTGGCTGTTGGGCCGCGCGAAGGCTTGACCCAACCTACAAGTGGCGAATTGATCAGCCGGATCCAGTAGGACTGGCCCGAAATTCTACGCCGCCAGATCGACCCACATCGCGGCGTGGTCCGAGGAGGCATCCTCGGCCTTCTGGATTTCCTTGTAGTGATCCCACAGCGTGCCGTTCTTGCCGCCCCACACGCCCTTGCGCCAGATGCCGGCGTCCTTGACGCGCTCGAACAGCTTGGGTGACAGCAGGATGTAGTCGATCTTGTCCTTGAGCCCGCTGCCATGCGTGCCCGGCCGCGCCGCGTCCTTCTCGAAGCTTGGATGCTGACTGACGTCCTTGAGGTCGGTATGTTTCAATAACGGGGCGAGAGTGGCGCTCTCGGGCGTGTCGTTGAGATCGCCCATCACCGCGATCAGCTCCGCCCCTTCCGCTTTCAGCCGCTCGTAGATGAGGCGCACCTGCTCGGCCTGGGCGTGGCGGCGCGCGTCGTTGTGCTTCTGCTCGCCGTATCCTTTCGACTTGAAGTGATTGACGAGCACCCACACCCGCTCGTTGGCCGGCGTGACCACACCGTATTCCGGGCAGTCGCGGCTGAAGATCAGCCCGCCGCGATTGTCCTTGTCGTCGACGTGGCTCTTCATCCACTGCAGCTCGAACCCCGGCCGCGTCATCACGCCGACATCGATGCCGCGGTCGTCGTTGCCGTCGATCAGCATGATGTGCTCGTAGGGCTTGGCGCCGACGATCGGCAGCAGAGTGCCGGAAAACTGCATGAGCGCCTGCCGGCTCTCCGCCTCGCAGATGCCGATGATATCGGCATTGAGGTCGCGCACCACCTGCGCGCAGTTGCGCGTCGCCGTCTCGTTGACGACCTCGTTCTTGAGCTCGAGCCAGCCGACCCAGTCCGCGCGGCCGTTGGCAACGATGTTGACGCCGCCGAACATCGAGCGCTTGACGAGGTTGCCGCGGTTCTGCCGCAGGATCACGAAATGGCTGTCGTCCTTCTTGTCGATGCCGAGCGTCTTCATGATCTCGATGAGCCGCGCCTTGTCCTTGTCGGAGTACACGGCCTGCTCGAGGACGGTGTTCATTTCCCAGTAGGCGTCGAGTGTCTGCTTGCCCTCGGCCCAGGTGTTCATGTTGAGTGCGCGGGCGCGGGTGAAGAAATTCTCGACGTTGTAGGTGGCAAGGCGCATGGATGCTCCCTCTGTCACGGCAGAAGCGCGGCAATCACGGATGTGATTCGACAGGGGCAAGGATAGCTTGCGGTGGGTTTGTCAGCTGGCCGGCCGGGAAGTTGTCCCCGGCTTTGACGGTGAACCCGAGGAGGTCAGCGGCTCGTACGTGCGCAGACGGCAGGGCCGGCCCTGAGCCCCGTCCAGCAGCTGCGGCGCGGCAGCGTCCACGCATAGACCGCGCCAAGTCCCCACCATTGTGAAGCGCGCACGGGCGTGCTGGCTGATGGGATGCTTCCCGAAGCTGCCGTTATCGGCGCCGACGCGCCACCACGCGAGGCCAAAAGTGCGGTTGCGATCATAACGCCTGCTGCCACCAGGGCACCTTTGCGCATGCCGTTTCTCCCGCGAACGTCTGTGCAGATCATTGTCAAAGCTGCAATATAAAGTCTAACTGAGTCGGGCGGCGTGCAAATCGATATCGCAAGCGCCGGCAACGATGGTGGGGGGTGGTGTGGCCGCCAGAGCACGCGGCCACGGATGATCGGAGGTTGGCAGGCGCTAAAGCGGCGGCGCGTGACAAAACCGGCGAACACACCCAGAATGGCGGCGTGCGAATGCCGCGATGATCGCACGCAACCGAAGAGGGCATTGATGCTGCCGCTGGCGCTGGGACTGCTGATCTTTCTCGGCCTGCATCTGCTGCCGACGGCACCGGCCCTGCGCCGCGATCTGATCGCCCGCTTTGGCGAGGGGCCTTACAAGCTGGCGTTCGCCGTGATCTCGCTGGCCTCGTTCGCGCTGATCGTGGCCGGTTATCACAAGATCCAGCTGATGCCGGGGAAGGACCCGGCCGTGTGGGGACCGCAGGGCGCCATGCCCTGGCCGCAGCTCCGGCACCTGACCTTTCTGCTGATGCTGCCGGTCTTCCCGCTCTTGATCGCCTCGCAGCTTCCCGGCCGACTCCGCTCTGTCATCCCCAACCCCATGCTGCTTGCGATCAAGCTGTGGGCGCTGGCCCATTTCCTCATCCGGGGCGATGCCGCATCTCTGCTGCTGTTCGGCAGCTTCCTCGCCTATGCGGTCTACGACCTGATTTCCGTGAAGCGGCGTCAGCGCGCTGGTGACGTGGTGGTCAGAACCGGCCCCGTCCGCAACGACGTGATCGCGGTCGTGCTCGGCCTCGGGCTTTACATCGCCTTCCTCGGCTGGCTGCATCCGATGCTGATCGGTCCGCAATTGGTGCATTTTGCGCCGTGAACAGTGCCGCCCGCCGGCCGGCGCAATACGGCCAAACGGACTAACGCGCCCGGCGCGTTACATTTGAAACAGGGACAGGGCCGCCGAGCCACGAAAATGCCTGAAAACTGCTCCAGCACTTCATGCTGGGGGAGTTCCGTGCGCATGCAACACGTCGTGTCCTGCTGCCTTTTTGCGTGCCTGCTGTTGCGGGCTCATGTATGAGAGGGGAGGATTCAGTGCCGGGGCGACGGCTTGGCGGCCGGACGCCAGCATATTCAATAGCTTGATTGGAACGGCTCGCACGATGGCGATCGACAAGGATAGCTTGCTTCGCGAAGTTGACGAGGACTTGCGCCGCGAGCAGCTCGAGAAACTCTGGGACCGCTACGGCACCTTCGTGCTGATCGGCGCGGCCCTGATCGTGCTGGGCGTCGGCGGCTATAAATGGTTCGAGAGCCGATCGATCCAGCAGGCCCGCAGCAATGGCGCGCGGTTCGAGCAGGCGGTGAGGCTGGGCCAGTCCGGCAAACTCGAGGATGAGCAGAAGGCCTTGGCCGAGCTCGCCAAATCGGCACCGGGCGGGTATCGGACGCTGGCCGATTTACGGCTGGCCAGTGCGGACGCCGGGGCGGGCCGCCGTGCCGAGGCGGTACTGATGTTTGATTCGGTTGCAGGCAACAGTTCTGTCGATGCGATCCTGCGCGATTATGCACGGATCGCAGCGGCCATACAGCGTCTGGATGAGGCGGATTGGACTGAAATGGAGAATCGCCTCAAACTTCTGGAAGCGTCCGAGAGCCCCTGGCGGGCGAGTGCGCGCGAGTTGCTGGGTCTGGCCGCCTGGAAAGCCGGCAAGATCGAGGAGGCCAAGCGGCGCTTCGAGGCGCTGATGGTCGATCGGAACATTTCGCAGAATATCGGGCAGCGGGCGCAGATGATGATGTTGCTGATTGCCGAGGGGGAGATCGCCCGCAAGGCCGAAACCGGTTCGCCGGCCGCTGCCGCCGGGCCACCCGCCGAGGTACCCGCAGCAACGCCCGCAGCCGAGCCGCCACCCGCCAAAGCGGGTCGCAAGAGAAGGTGATGGAGCCGCATGATCGTCAGGCGCAGCAAGCACATGTCCACCCTCGCCGGTTCGATGCCGATGGGCAACCGCCGAGCTGACGGCGTGCGATGGGCGGCATCGGCTCTGGCGCTCGGCCTGCTTGCCGCGCTGCCGGGCTGCACGTCCGACGCGGGCCTGCCCAAGCTGGCGGACCTCAATCCGTTCGCGACCAAGGAGGACCCGCTTCCCGGCAAGCGCGTGGCGGTGCTGACCGGAGAGGATAAGCTCGGTGCCGATATGGCCTCCGCCGATGCGCCGATTACCCTGCCCCCGGAGCGCACCAACGAGGCCTGGGCGCAACCGGGTGGCACGGCTAATAACGCCCCTGGGCACCTTGCCCTGCCGCTCAATCTCAAAGGCGCCTGGAGCGCCAGTGTCGGCACCGGCTCGTCGAGCTCCGGCAAGCTGACGGCGAGTCCCATCGTCTATGGCGGCCTTGTCTATACGCTCGATACGGTCGGCGTGGTGACCGCGTTATCGGCGGCCGGCGGCGCGTCGGCCTGGCAGGCGCGACTGGTGCCGGCCAGCGCCAAGGGCGGCAGCGACGGTCTGCTCAGCTTCTCCAGCCTGACGGCCGGAAACGGTGAGACCAAGGGCTTTGGCGGGGGCCTGGCCGCGGACAACGGTCGTATTTTTGCCGCGACCGGGTTTGGGACGATTGTTGCTCTCGATGCCAAGTCGGGCAAGAAACTGTGGGAGAAGTCGCTTGGAACGCCGATCCGTTCTTCCCCGACCGCGGTCGACGAGAAGGTTTATGTGGTGACCTCGGAGGGCCGTTTCTTCTGCCTCTCGCAGCAGGACGGCGCCGAGTTCTGGGCCTATCGCGGCATCACCGACCGGGCCGGACTGCTGATCAATGCGAGTCCTGCCGTCAGTGGCGATTTGGTCGTTGCTCCCTACCCTTCGGGTGACGTCATCGCCTTGCGGGCGAGCGATGGCCAGGCCGCCTGGACCGAGACCCTGACCCGTGCGCGCACCACGTCCGCCATGTCCGCGATGAGCGATGCCGCGCGCCCGGTGATCGAGGACGGCGTGGTCTATGCCGTGGGGCATGCGGGCCGCATGGTGGCGACGCGCGCGCGCAACGGCGAGCGTGTCTGGTCGGCGTCGATTGCCAGCACGCAAGCGCCGGTGGTTGCCGGCGACAATGTCTTCGTGGTCGACACCAACGGCGTGCTGACGGCGTTGTCGCGCAAGGACGGCAAAGTGCGCTGGACCGCCAAAATGCCGGGCGCCAAGACCTGGAGCGGGCCGGTGCTGGCCGGCAACAGGTTGTGGCTCGCCTCGACCAAGGGCCAGCTGGTCGGCGTGGAGGCCACCACAGGGCGTGTGATCTCGCAGGCTACGATCGGCAATCCGGTCTATATCGCGCCGATCGTGGCGCAGGGACGGCTGTACGTGCTGACCGACAACGCCAAGCTGGTCGCTTACAATTGACAGCGGAAGCGGCCGTTCGGCGGGCCGTGTTACCATTGCCTGGGCCGGTGGCGCAGCCGGCGATACCCTCGCGGCGGAAAAGCTGCTAGAGCAGCGCAATAGCGTTTGATCGGTCGGATCGAACGGCGCAGCCGTTGCTTTTGGCGTTGAAACCTCAATCATGCCTGTCAAGTCCGCCCCCTCCGTGCCGATCATCGCCGTCGTCGGCCGGCCCAATGTCGGCAAATCGACGTTGTTCAATCGCCTGACCGGCCGTCGCAGCGCGCTGGTCGATGATCAGCCGGGGCTGACCCGCGACCGTCGCTCCGGCGAGGCGCAGCTCGGCACCGCCACCATCCAGCTCGTCGATACCGCCGGCCTCGAGGAGGCCAAGCCCGGCTCGATCGCGGCGCGCATGCGGGCACAGACCGAAACCGCCATTGCTTCGGCCCATCTCGTGCTGTTCCTGATCGATGCGCGCGACGGCGTCACGCCGGCCGACCGCGGCTTTGCCGAGCTGGTGCGGGCCTCGGGCAAGCCGGTCATCCTGGTTGCCAACAAGTGCGAGGGACGCGGCGGGGAAGGCGGCTTCTACGAGGCGTTCGAGCTGGGCCTGGGCGAGCCCGTGGCGATCTCCGCCGAGCACGGCGAGGGCATCGGCGAATTGATGAGGGACGCGGGCGCCGCGCTGGGCATTGCCGAGCCGCCGTCCCGCAAGAAGCCCCGCCGCGGCGAGCCGGCCGACGCCGAGGCGCCTGATCCGGCCGAGTCCGATCTGCCGTCCCGCCCGCTGCGCGTCGCCATCGTCGGCCGGCCCAATGCCGGCAAGTCGACGCTGGTCAACGCCCTGCTCGGCGAGGAGCGGATGATCACCGGACCAGAGCCCGGCCTCACCCGCGACACCATCGCCACCGACTTCGATTGGGGCGGGCGCACGATTCGCCTGTTCGACACCGCCGGCCTCAGGCGCAAGGCGCGGATCAGCGAGCGGGCCGAGAAGCTCGCCGCCACCGACGCGGTGAAGGCGATCCGCTTTGCCGAGGTGGTGGTGCTGCTGCTCGACGCCGAGCGGGGCATGGAGAAACAGGATCTCACCATTGCCGATATGGTAGCCGATGAGGGGCGGGCGCTCATCATCGCCGTCAATAAATGGGATCTGGTCGCGGACAAGCAGAGCCGGTTGCGCAGCTTGCGGGAGGAGATCGAGCAAAGTCTCGCCCAGATCAAAGGCGTGCCGGTGCTGGCCCTGTCGGCCCTGTCGCTGAAGGGCCTCGATCAGCTGATGCGGGCGGTGCTCGGTATCGACGAGGTGTGGAACCGTCGCGTGCCGACCCGCGATCTCAACCGCTGGCTGGCCGATGCGCAGAGCCGGCATGCCGCTCCCGCCGTGCGCGGCCGCCCGATCCGCATGCGCTACATGACGCAGGCAAATGCCCGTCCGCCAACCTTCATCGCCTTCTGCTCACGGCCCGAGGGCCTGCCGAAAAGCTACGTTCGCTATCTGGTTAACGGCTTGCGGGACGCGTTCAACCTGCAGGGCGTGCCGATCCGTTTGCAGCTGCGCAAAAGCGACAACCCCTATGCTGAAAAGTAATCTGCGGACGCAGGAGATGCCCGGGGGCCGGGATGCAAACTGGTGCGCCTTGCGCGCCAACGCACCCCGGCCCCTTTGGGACGGCAGCCATGACGGCGCCGATCCCGGGGAGCGGGTACATAGTCGAGACCAGCGCTGCAATCAAGGGCTGATTTTCCCCAGAGCGAAAAAATCGTGAAGACGATGACCGAGGCACAAGCCGCCACCGAGGTGCTGTTCTACCATCTGGAGCGCCAGCCGCTGGAGAAGGTGCTGCCCGGCCTCGTCGAGCGCACGCTCGCCCGCGGTCAGCGCGCGGTGGTGCAGGCCGGCTCGCGTGAACGCATCGAGGCGCTCGACACGCTGCTGTGGACCTACCAGGACGAAAGCTTTCTTCCCCATGGCACCCAGGCCGACGGTGATCCCGCCGGGCAGCCGGTGCTGCTGACCGAGACCGAGGACAATCCCAACGGCGCGGAGGTCCGCTTCCTCGTCGATGGCGCCGATACCGCCCGCCTCCTCGACTATCGGCGCGTCGTCTATCTGTTCGATGGCAATGACGGGGATGCGGTCGCCGCCGCGCGCCGGCAATGGCAGACGGCCAAGGCGCTCGGCTGCACGATCGCCTATTGGCAGCAGAGCCCGGAAGGCCGCTGGGAGAAGAAAGGCTGATGACGGCCGCTCAAACCACCACCGCGCTCGGTGCCGTTGCCGGCGCGGCGAACACGCGGCGGTAGCGCGCGATCTCTGCGCTCGACCCGATCGCCTTGGTCGGATTGTCGGACAGTTTCACCGCCGGCCGCCCGTCGGCCGACAGCACCTTGCACACGATCGAGAACGGGTCGAGCCGGCTGTCGGGAACCAGGCCGCGGAAGTCGTTGGTGAGCAGCGTCCCCCAGCCGAAGCCGACCCGCACCCGGCCGCTGAAATGCCGGTGCAGCCGCTCGATATCTTCCACGTCCAGTGCATCGGAGAAGATCGCGAGCTTGGTGCGCGGGTCCTGCCCGCGCCGCCGCCACCACTCGATCGCCAGCTCGCCGCTCGCGATCGGATCGCCCGAATCGATGCGGATGCCGGTCCAGTTCGCCATCCAGTCGGGCGCCGCCTCCAGAAAACCCCTGGTGCCGAACGTGTCCGGCAGGATCACGCGCAAGTTGCCTTCATAATCCTGCTGCCAGTCGGCGAGCACCTCATAGCGCGCATTGGCGAGCGCGCGATCGTTGTCGGCGAGCGCCGCATACACCATGGGCAGCTCGTGCGCGTTGGTGCCGATCGCCTCCACTTCTCTGCGCATGGCGATGAGACAGTTCGAGGTGCCGAGAAACGAGGGGCCGAGCCCCTCCAGCATGGCCTGCACGCACCAGTCCTGCCAGAGGAAGCCGTGGCGGCGCCGCGTACCGAAATCGGCAATGCGCACATCGCCGAGGCGCCGCAGACGCTGAATTTTCTCCCAAACCCTGGCCATGGCGCGCGCATAGAGCACCTGCAACTCGAATTTCGCCAGTCCTTTGGTGACCGCGCGCGAGTACAATTCGACGATCACCGCCAGCGCCGGAATCTCCCACATGGTGGTTTCGATCCACGGCCCCTCGAACACCAAAGCAAGCTGATCACCGCTGGTTTCCAGCTGATACGCGGGGAAGCGAAACCCCTCGAGCCAGGCGATGAACTGCGGCGAGAACATCTGCCGCTTGCCGTAGAACATGTTGCCGCGCAGCCAGGTGCTTTCGCCGCGCGATAACGACAGCGAGCGGATATGGTCGAGCTGCTCGCGCAATGCCCCGACATCGATCAGCCTTGCGAGTGGAATATGGGCGGAGCGGTTGATGATCCCGAAGCTGACCTGGGTTTCGCGATGCCGGCGGAATATCGTCTGCGCCATCAATAGCTTGTAGAAATCCGTATCGAGCACCGAGCGGATGATCGGATCGATCTTCCAGTTGTGGTTGTAAACGCGGGTCGCGATATCGGTCATGGCGCGGAGTGGTTACCATAGGCTCTTCGGGAAGCGGACCTGTCACCCGCAAGGTTTATCCGGATTTCCCTCGCCTGGCCAACGGGTTCGTCGCGGATGGCGGGGCCGGGGCGATTCAATCATACCCCGGTGCGCCAGCCTGATTGCTGGATAGCCCGGACAAGGCCGGGCAACGGCAACGGCGGAATCGTCGTTCAGCCTCCAATCGCCACGCATTTTGCAAGGTCCTGGAACACATCGCTCTCTGAGACAACCTTTGGTGCTTGACCGAGGAACTCGTAGATGCGGGGCACGAGCGTGACGGCCCGATCGAGGTCGGCGCTGGTCCCGGACTTGTAGGCGCCCAGCAGCCGCAACTCTCGCGTGCCCTCGAATTCGGCGATCATGGATTTCAGGTGTTTCGCGATCGACCGCTGCTCCTCGCTCCAGGCCTTGTCGGCCAGACGCGAGACCGAGCGCAACACATCGACCGCAGGAAACTGACCGCGGCTGGCCACCTCCCGGTCGAGCACGATATGCCCGTCGAGAATACCCCGCACCGCATCCGCGATCGGCTCGTTGTGATCATCGCCATCGACCAGAACAGAGAACAGACCCGTGATGGCGCCCTGCGCAGTGGCACCGGGCCCGGCGCGCTCGAGCAGGCGGGGCAGCTCGGTGAACACACTCGGGGTGTAGCCGCGTGCAACGGGCGGCTCACCACCCGCGAGCGCGACCTCGCGCATTGCATGGGCATAGCGGGTGATCGAATCGACGATGAGCAGAACGTTCTCGCCTTGGTCCCTGAAGTGCTCCGCCACGGTCATGGCGGTGCGCGGCGCCTGGCGGCGCATCATCGGACTTTCGTCGCCCGTCGCCACCACCACGACCGCGCTCGACATCCCCGCGCCGAGGATGTCGTCGATGAACTCGCGGACCTCCCGTCCGCGCTCGCCGACCAGCGCAATCACGGTTGCATCGAAACCCCGTGAGCGGGCCAGCATGCCGAGCAGCGTCGATTTACCGACACCCGAGCCGGCGAAGATTCCGAGCCGTTGCCCGGCGCACAGTGGCGTGAACAGGTCGATCACCTTGATGCCGGTCCGCACCGGGCGGTCGACCCGATGGCGCTGCAATGGATCGGGCGGGCTGGCGTCCGAGCGGCGCTCCTGCGGGCCTTCCTCGAGTGGGCCGGCGCCGTCGATCGGTTTGGCCAGGGCATCGATGATCCGTCCCTTCCAGGATGGCGCCGGGGCGAGCGTCAACGGACCGCGCCTCCAGACGGGATGCCCAAGACCGAGGTTGACGCTCACGCCGAACGATTCGACCGTGACGTTGTCGGCGTCGAGCCGCACGACCTGGCCCATGGCCTGTCCCGTGCCGCAATCAAACTCGACGCAGTCACCGATCTGCACGTGGCTCTCGAGGCCAGCCACGGTGTAGTGTGATGGGCTCGCCCGCACCACGAAACCGCCGACGCGAACAAGTCCGAGCTGGCGCCGTGCCGCCACCAACGCGGTGGCAAGCCGCTGCAGCCGGTCGGATCCTTGGGCGGGCTGCGACTGCGAAATCGCAACAGACGGGTTGGCTTTCGTGGTCATGATCGGAGCGCTGTCTGGACCAATCGGCTTCTTCTTCCCCGCGTCGATGGTGTCAGACCCTGAGGGTCTGACACCCTGCCCTGACTCTTCTTTCCCCCTTGCAAAATGACCAAACCTCAGGACGCCGCACCGAGCGTACGGATGGCGTCCTGCTTGGTCTGCTCCGTCTCGCTGAGCACGCCAGTCACCGCCTCGAACATGCGTTGATCGAGGATGAGCCGGCTCATTTCCGTGACCGGATTGACGTTGGAGCGCTCGACGAAGCCCTGGCGCAGCCCGACAAAGGGTTGGTCCACCGCCGGCTGCGGTGGCACCGTGCTCGTCACCGTCGCGTCAACCCCGCGCGACAGTCGCGCGGCGGGATCGATGGCGAACAGGCCGATCTGGCCCACCCTGCGGTTGGCCTGGGTAATGGCGCCGTCCCGCGCGATGCTGGGAGGGCCGGCAGCTGGATCGAGGCGGATGGTGCTGCCACCCAAGTCCAGAACCGGATGGCCGGTGAGCGTGACGAGCTCGCCCGACGGCGTGATTTGCATCCGTCCGTCGCGGCTGTAGCCGGTGCCCTGCGGCGTGGCAACGGCGAGCCAGGCATCTCCGTCGACCGCGACGTCGAGCGGATTGTCGCTGCGCACCACCTCACCCGCGCCGCGCGCCAGATAGGTCTCGCCGACGGCTGCAAAGCTGGATAGGGGCAGCGCATGCACTGATGGCTTGCTTGCGAAGCGGATCTGCTCGGCGCGAAATCCGGCGGTGGAGACATTGGCGACATTGTTGGCGATCGTGTCGAGACGCTGCTGCAGGGCGAGTTGGGCGGAGATCGCAAGATAGGTGCTGTTGATCATGGCGAATACGCTCCCCTGTCGAATGGCCGGCTGAGCTTGCCGCAACTCGGCTTGTGCGGGGCTGGCAGGTCCAATGGCGGGCGCGACGAGCCGCGGCCGCAACCCTCGCGCAGCTTCGGCCGCGCAAGCAAGCTTCACACAAGCGGGTTGGGGTTTACTGCCGGGCTAGAGCCCGGAATCATCAGCGCCTGACACACTAATCACCTCGTCATCCCGTGCGCGTCCTGCCGAATGCATGCTTCCAGCATGACGCAGCGTTTTGGCGGTGCGGTGCAGACACGGGATCTTCGCGCAGAATGATGGATTTTCGGCGCGAGGATCCCGGATAATCGCGAAGCCGCGATTTCCGGGATGACG
>Ga0209069_10001448_pt1 | contig 12060 bp, 8 predicted proteins | sample Str013_2_FD_187202 | JGI IMG/M metagenome (GOLD analysis project Ga0209069, IMG submission 187202) | Freshwater sediment microbial communities in response to fracking from Pennsylvania, USA - Straight Creek_MetaG_SC_2013 (SPAdes) (version 2) | ecosystem: Environmental > Aquatic > Freshwater >...
TGCGTAGACAGAATCACCCGTGCGTCACGGGATATCCTTATTGTGATCGTAGCCTCTTGTGATCGTAACCTGCTGGCGTTGCATTTTATTCTGATCATCAACAATTGATCAGCAAGCACTTGTTCATCTGAATCCAGTACCGATGAACCTGATCATCGTCAGCTTGGTCATGAACGCTATGGCAACGGTATCCTCATGAACGAATCCTCCTTTCGCCGGGACTGGCTGTCCCGTCCGATCTTCCGCTGGGCCCGCAAGGTGCTGCCCAGCCTTTCGGCGACCGAACGGGAGGCGATCGAGGCCGGCGATGTCTGGTGGGATGCCGATCTGTTTTCGGGCAATCCCGACTGGGCCAAGCTGCTGGCCACGCCGCCGGCGCAACTCTCGGCGGAAGAGCAGGCGTTCCTCGACGGACCGGTCGAGGAACTGTGCGGGATGCTGGACGATTGGGCCATCACCTGGGAGCTGCGCGACCTGCCGCCCAACGTCTGGGACTATCTCAAGACCCACAAGTTCTTCGCCATGATCATTCCGAAGTCCTATGGGGGCCTCGGGTTCTCCGCCTATGCGCATTCAGAGGTCATTCGCAAGCTCTCGACCCGTTCCATTTCGGTCGCCGTGACCGCGATGGTGCCGAACTCGCTCGGACCGGGCGAGCTTCTGCATCAGTTCGGCACCAAGGCGCAGCAGGACTACTGGCTGCCGCGTCTCGCCGATGCGCGCGAAATCCCATGCTTTGGCTTGACCAGCCCGGAAGCCGGATCGGATGCGGCATCCATGGTGGATTCCGGCATCGTGTGCCGCGGCACCCATGACGGCCGCGAGGTCATCGGCATAAGGCTCAATTGGCACAAGCGCTACATCACCCTCGGCCCGATCGCGACCGTGCTCGGGCTTGCCTTCAAGCTCTACGATCCCGATCACCTGATCGGCACGCGCGACGAGATCGGCATCACGGTCGCGCTGGTGCCGACCAATCTGCCGGGCGTGGAGATCGGCCGCCGCCATCTTCCCGCATTCCATGTTTTCCAGAACGGCCCCAACTGGGGCCGCGACGTGTTCATCCCGATGGACAATGTCATCGGCGGCGTCGAGCAGGTCGGCAAGGGCTGGAAAATGCTGATGAGCGCGCTCGCGGCCGGGCGCGGCATTTCGCTGCCCTCCTTGTCGGCCGCCGGCGCTGCCTTCGCGGCACATGTCACCGGCGCCTATGCCAGTATTCGCGAGCAGTTCCATGTTCCGATCGGGCGCTTCGAGGCGGTGCAGGAGCGGCTCGGCCGCCTGGCGGCCACCGCCTATCTGCTCGACGCCGCGCGCCGCTTGACTTGCGCGGCCATCGATCGCGGCCACAAGCCCGCGGTCATCACCGCCATCATGAAGGCGCAGGCCACCGAGCGGCTGCGCGTCTCCGCCAACGACGCCATGGACGTGCATGGCGGCAAGGGCGTGATGGAAGGCCCGCTGAACTATCTCGGCAATCTCTATCGCGCGGTGCCTATCGGCATCACGGTCGAAGGCGCCAATATCGTGACCCGCAGCCTGATCCAGTTCGGGCAGGGCGCCATCCGCAGCCATCCCTATATCCTCAAGGAAATGCTGGCGCTCGAGGAGACCGATCCGGCGCGCGGCCTCGACGAGTTCGATCGCGCTTTCTGGAACCATGTGGGTCACAGCTTCGCCAATGCGCTGCGCGCCTGGAGTCGCGGCTGGACGTTCGGCTACGCGGCGCCGGCGCCGCCGGCCGGCGCGACCACCAACTATTACCGGCAGCTCAGCCGCTATTCGGCGGCTTTCGCACTCGCCGTCGATCTGGCGCTGTTGACGCTCGGCGGCAACCTCAAACGCCGCGAGATGATCTCGGCGCGGTTCGGCGACGTTCTCTCCGAGCTCTATCTGTTGTCGGCGGCGTTGAAGCGGTGGAACGAAGAGGGCCGCCAGCCGGCCGACCTGCCGCTGGTCGAGTGGTGCGTGGCGCAGGGCTTCGCCACCATCGAGATGCGCCTCGACGAGATCATCGCGAACTTTCCCAACCGCCCGGCCGCCTGGCTGCTGCGGTTCCTGGTGCTACCGTTCGGCACGCGCACGTTGGGGCCGTCGGACGCGCTCACCCAAGCCTGCGCCGCCATCTTGCTCGAACCCTCGGCTGCCCGCGACCGGCTGACCGTCGATATCTATCACGGCACCGATGACGGGGGCGTCGCACGCCTCGATCGCGCCTTTGCGCTGATCTCCGCGGTGCAGCCGCTGCGCGACCGGATGCGGCAGGCGCATGTGCGTGACATCGCGGCGGCCCGGCAGCGCGGATTGATCAACGATGCCGAGGCGGACCAGCTCAAGGCCGTGCAACTGGCGATCGCGGCGGTCGTCGCGGTCGATGACTTCCCCGCCGAAGAGATCTCGCCGCGCCGCGCCTTTGCCGCGCAAGGAGACGTGTCATCCCCAACAGCGACTCCGTTCCAGTCGAACGCCGCGGAGTAGAGGCTCGGCCGGTCTTCATTATCGACGGCAGCCGGACCCCTTTCCTCAAGGCGCGCGGACGACCCGGGCCGTTCACGCCGGTCGATCTCGCCGTTCAATGCGGCCGGCCGCTGCTGCTGCGCCAGCCGTTTCCGCCGGATGCCTTCGATCAGGTCATCCTCGGCTGCGTCAACGTGATTGCCGACGAGATGAATCCCGCGCGCGTCGCGGCGCTGCGCCTGGGCATGGGCGAGGCCATGACCGCGTTCACGGTGCAGATCAATTGCGGCTCCGGCATGCAGTCGATCGACACCGCCTACCGCTACATCCAGCAGGGCGTCGCCGATCTGGTGCTGGCCGGCGGCGCCGAATCGCTCAGCCATTCGCCGCTGGTGTTTCGCCGCAGCGCCGTCGACTGGTATGCGGCGCTCGCCGGCGCGCGTAGCGCCTTGGCGCGGCTCAAGACCATCGCGGGGTTCCGTCCCTCCATGTTCAAGCCCATCATCGGGCTCGAGCGCGGCCTGACCGATCCGGTGGTCGAGCTCAATATGGGGCAGACCGCCGAGATACTGGCCCATGTCTTCAACGTCTCGCGCCGCGATGCCGATCAGTACGCGGTCGAGAGCCAGCTCAAGCTCGCGCGCGCGCAAGCGGGCGGTTTTTTCGCGGGCGAGCTCGAGCCGGCCTTCGGCCGCAACGGCAAGGTCTACGATCTCGACGACGGGGTGCGGCCGGACACCTCCGTGGAGGCGCTGGCCAAGCTCAAGCCCGCATTCGAGCGGCCGTGGGGCAAGGTGACGCCCGGCAACAGCTCGCAAATTTCCGATGGAGCCTCCTGGGTCATCCTCGCCTCCGAAGCGGCGGTCAAGCAGCATGGCCTCAAGCCGCGCGCCGTCATCGTCGACAGTGAATGGTCGGCGCTCGATCCCTCCATCATGGGATTGGGCCCGGTGCTGTGCTCGAGCGCGCTGCTCAAGCGGCACGGGCTCGGCCTTGCCGATGTCGATCTGTGGGAGCTCAACGAGGCGTTCGCGGCGCAGGTCCTGGCGTGCCTGGCGGCCTTCGTCGACGACGTGTTCTGCCGCGACGTGCTGCATCTCCCGGGCGCGGCGGGCGCCATCGATCGCGGCAAGCTCAATGTGGACGGCGGCGCCATCGGGCTCGGGCATCCGGTCGGCGCCAGCGGCAACCGGATCGTTCTTCATCTGGTCAATGCGATGAAGCGGCTCGGGGTGAAACGCGGGATCGCCACCGAATGCATCGGCGGCGGGCAAGGCGGCGCCATGTTGATCGAGACGGTGTAGGAGCGGCCATGGCGCAGCGCGTTTGGAAGGTTCTCGAGCCGCGTAACCTGGAGCTCGGGCCGCTGTCGCGGCCGGGCGGCGGGGAGCACGCAGGCGCCTGGCGGCATTGGAAGCTGCAGCGGGACGAGGACGACGTCCTTTGGCTCGTCTTCGACAAGAGCGGCGCGAGCGCCAACACTCTCTCGCAGGACGTGCTCATGGAGCTCGATGACGTGCTCGGCAAGATCGAGAGCGAGACCGCCAAGGGGCTGGTGCTGCGCTCGGCCAAGCCGACCGGATTCATCGCCGGCGCGGACGTAGGCGAGCTGCGCGACACCAAGAACGCCGCCGACATCGCGGCGCGCCTGACGCGCGCCCATGAGGTGGCGGATCGTCTGGATCGGCTCAAGCTTCCGACCATCGCGGTGATCCACGGCTATTGCCTGGGCGGCGGGCTCGAGATCGCGCTCGCCTGCGACTACCGGATCGCGATCGAGGACGCGAGCCTCGGCTTCCCCGAGGTGTTGCTCGGCCTGCATCCCGGCCTCGGCGGGACGGTGCGCTCGACCCGCCTCATCAATCCGATCGAGGCCATGTCCATGATGCTGACCGGCCGATCGGCCCGCGCCGGCCGGGCGAAGTCGCTGGGCCTGGTCGATGCGGTGACGCAGGAGCGCCACGTCCGCGCGGCCGTCAAATCGGCGGTCGCCGGCGAATTGAAGACACGCCGATCGAAGCTTCTGGTGTCGGTGTTCCGGCTCGGTCCCGCCCGCGCGCTCGCCGCCAAGCGCATGCGGGCGCAGGCCAGGGCGAAAGCGCCGGCGGACCAATATCCCGCTCCCTATGCGCTGATCGATGCTTGGGAAGCTCATGGCGGTGATGCCAGCGCCATGCAGAAAGCGGAGATCACATCGTTTTCGCAGCTCGTCGTGGGCCCTACGGCGCAGAACCTGATCCGCGTGTTCGCCCTGCGGGAGAAGCTCAAATCGCTCACCGACGGCACGTGGACCGGCCAGCGTGTGCATGTCATCGGGGCCGGCGCCATGGGGGGCGACATTGCGGCCTGGTGCGCGTGGCGCGGATTCGATGTGACGCTCGCCGACATGAAGCCGGAGCCGCTCGCCAACGCCATCGGGCGCGCCGCGAAATTGTTCGACAAGATTTCCCACCGGCGCATCGATGTGCGCAACGCGCTCGACCGCCTCATGCCGGATCTGAAGGGCGAGGGCGTGGCTTCGGCCGATCTGGTGATCGAGGCCGTTCCGGAGGTGCTGGATCTCAAGCGCAAGGTCTATGCCGGCATCGAACCCAGGATGCGGAGCGACGCCATCCTGGCCACCAATACGTCGAGCATTCCGCTGGAGCAGTTGTGCGAGGGATTGCAGCGGCCGCAGCGGCTGGTCGGCCTGCATTTCTTCAATCCGGTGTCGCGCATGCAACTGGTCGAGGTGATCAGCCATGACAAGGTTGCGGCCGAGGTCCTGGCGGCCGCGCGCGCCTTCCTGGGCCGCATCGACCGGCTGCCGGCCCCGGTCAAGAGCGCGCCCGGATTCCTGGTGAACCGCGCGCTGACGCCCTATCTGCTGGAGGCCATGGTTTTGTTCGGCGAAGGCGTCAAGCGCGAGACCATCGATCGGGCGGCGGAGAGCTTCGGCATGCCGGTTGGACCGATCGAGCTTGCCGATGAAGTCGGGCTCGATATCTGTATGCATGTGGCCGAGACACTCAAAGCCGGGCTCGAGCGGAAGATGCCGGATATCCCGAACTGGTTGCGCGACAAGGTCGCCAAGGGCGAGCTCGGCCGCAAGACCGGCAAGGGCCTCTATGACTGGAAGGACGGCAAGCCCGTGAAGGATGCCGAGGTCGCGGCGCCCACCGGCGAGATGACCAACCGCCTCATCCTGCCGATGCTCGACGTCTGCGTCGCCTGCCTGCGCGAAGGCGTGGTGGCGGACGAGGACACGATCGACGGCGCCATGATTTTCGCCACCGGCTTCGCGCCGTTCCGCGGCGGGCCCCTACACTATGCCAGGTCGCACGGGGTGGCGGACATCGCCTCGACGCTGATGCGGCTGTCGCAACGCTACGGCGAGCGTTTCTTCCCCGACGCGGGTTGGAACAAGCTGGCGTGAATCATCCGGCATGAAACGTTCGGAAACAGCGCCGGCGCAATTCGATTCCGCCGACCGCCTCGCCGATGCGATCATTGCGCGGGTCGGCAAGACGATCGTGCTGGCGATGCCGCTCGGTCTCGGCAAAGCCAACCACGTGGCCAACGCGCTGTTTGCGCGCGCGGCGGCGGATCCCTCGATCCGGTTGCGGATTTTCACCGCCCTGACGTTGGAGAAGCCGCACCCCTCCGCGGAGCTGGAGCGGCGTTTCATCGGCCCGATCGCGGAGCGATGCTTCGGCGGCTATCCGGACCTCGCCTATGCGGTGGCGTTGCGCCAAGGCCTGCCATCCAATATCGAGGTCGACGAGTTCTTCTTTCAGGCCGGCACCAGGCTCAACATCAAGGCCGCGCAGCAAAGCTACATTGCGGCCAACTACACCCATGCGCTCGGTTGCGTGCTGCAGCGCGGCGTCAATGTGGTCGGGCAACTGGTGGCCAAGCGGGTTCGCGACGGCGCCACCCGCTATAGTCTCAGCTGCAATCCCGACATTACGCTCGATCTGCTGGCCAAGCGGCAAAGCAAGGAGGTCGACTTCCTGTTCGTGGGGCAGGTCAACAGCGAGCTGCCGTTCATGCCGGGCGAGGGCAATCTCAATGCCGAAGCGTTCGACCTGATCCTCGACAGCCCGCAGACCGACTTTTCGCTGTTCGCACCGCCGCGCGAGCCGGTCGATCTCGCCGAATATGCGGCCGGGCTGCGGGTCGCCGGCATCGTGGCCGACGGCGGAACGCTGCAGCTCGGCATCGGCGCGCTCGGCGATGCGGTCGCGCGATCGCTGATTCTGCGCCACCAGAGCAATGCCGGTTTTCGTGACTTGTTGAGGCGGCTCGATGCCGGCGCAACCGCACCTCCTGGAATGATCGCGGAAGAGCCGTTCGAGGCCGGTCTCTACGGCGCCAGCGAGATGTTCGTGGAGGGATTTCTCGACCTGTATCACGCCGGCATCCTGCGCCGCGAGGTCGAGGGCGCGCTCGTGCATGCGGCATTCTTCCTGGGCTCGCGCGCGTTCTACCGGGAGCTACGCGAGATGCCGCAGGCGGAGCTCGAAAAGTTTCGCATGATGGCGGTGTCATACGTCAATGAAATCTACGGCGACGAAGTCGCCAAGCGGCGCGCCCGGGTCAAGGCGCGCTTCGTCAACGGCGCCATGATGGCGACCCTGCTCGGCGCCATCGTGTCCGACGGTCTGGAGAACGGCCAGGTCGTCAGCGGCGTGGGCGGACAATACAATTTCATCGCGCAAGGCTTCGCGTTGCAGGACGCCAGATCCATCATCATGCTGCGCGCGACCCGCACCGCCAAGGGACGCGTGAGCTCCAACATTCGCTGGCAATACGGGCACACGACCATCCCGCGTCACTTGCGCGACATGGTGGTGACCGAATACGGCGTCGCGGACCTGCGCGGCAAGACCGATCGGGATGTGATCGCCGCCATGCTGGCGGTGGCGGATTCGCGCTTTCAGGATGAGCTGCTGCGGCAGGCCAAAGACGCCGGCAAGATCGAGAAGCGCTTCGCGCTCCCGCCCGCCTGGCGCGACAACAGTCCGCAGCGGATCGAGCGGGCCTTGGCGGGCGCGCGCGACGAAGGTCTGCTGGCGCCGTTCCCATTCGAAACCGACTTCACGCCGACCGAGCAGCGACTGCTGCCGGCGCTGGAGGCGCTCAAGTCGGCATCGGCTTCGCCGCTGCGTCTCGTGCGAATCCTGGCGCGGGGATTGGGCGGAAAGGCGGATTCAGCCGAGATCGGAGATTGCCTGGCCCGCATGGGATTCGATCGCCCCTCAGGTTTTTCCGCGCGCGCCTACGCCGCGCTCCTGCGAGGAGCATTGCGCGAGGACCGCGCGTAGCGCGGCCACTCCGGAGTCGTCATATGGCGTAATCGGACGCCAGCGTCTCATCGGCGGCCGTGTGCGCGATCACGTTGAACACCGGGGTGAGCACCGCGGCCACGATCAAATTGAGCACCAGGGTGGAGAGCGCGATGTAGGACGGGAAGGTCCAGCCGCCGATCGCGAGCGGATACATGGCGGCGAAATTGACCGACGCCGCCATGGCGGTCCCGACCACGGTTCCGACCGCCCAGCCGATCAGCAGCGCCCAGGCGTTGAACCAGCGGGTGTAGAGCCCGATGATGACGGCTGGCAACGTCTGGATGATCCAGATTCCGCCGAGCAGTTGCAGCTGGATGGCGTATTGGGTCGGCACAAACAGGATAAAGACGAGTGCGCCGAGCTTGACGACCAGCGACACCCACTTGGCCATTTGCGATTCCTGCCGATCGGTGGCCTTGGCGTGGAAGAACTCGCGATAGATATTACGAGTGAACAGATTTGCGGCCGCGATCGACATGATCGCAGCCGGGACCAGGGCGCCGATGCCGATCGCCGCAAATGCCACACCCACGAACCACGACGGGAAGGTGTGAAGCAGAAGGGCAGGGACCGCGAAATTGGCTTTGAACGCCGCGAAGCCCGGTGCGTATTCGGGCAGCTTGTCGACGCCGACCGCAATCGCCATGAAGCCCAGCAGCGCCAGCAGTCCGAGCATGAACGAGTAGGCCGGCAGCAATGCGGCATTGCGGCGGACCGCGTGCCCGCTGCTGGCGCTCAAAATGCCGGTCAGCGAATGGGGATAGAGGAAGAGCGCGAGCGCCGATCCGAGCGCCAGCGTCGCGTAGGCCCCGTAGGCGCCCGTGGTGCTTCCCTGCGGCACCGCCAGGAGCAGCTTCTGTGCCGGCACCGCCGCGAAAATCTTGCCGAATCCGCCGAGCTGCATCGGGATCACGATAACGGCCGCGAACGCCGTGATGTAGATCAGCAGGTCCTTCACGACCGCGATCGCGGCCGGCGCCCGCAAGCCGCTCGAATAGGTGAACGCCGCCAGGATCACGAAGGCGACGATCAGCGGTATGTCGCCGATCCAGCCCTCGCCGATGAAACCCAAGCCCCCGATCACGACCTGGAGCCCGACGAGCTGCAACGCGATATAGGGCATGGTCGCCACGATGCCGGTGATCGTCACCGCCAGCGCGAGCCAGCGGTTGCCGAAGCGGCCCTTAACGAAATCGGCCGACGTGATGTATCCATGCTTGTGCGACACGCTCCACAGGCGTGGAAACACGATGAAAAGGATCGGATAGATGATGATGGTGTAGGGAACCGCGAAGAAGGCGATCGCGCCGGTTCCGAACGCCAACGCCGGAACCGCAATGAATATATAGGCCGTATAAAGATCGCCGCCGACCAGGAACCACACGATGAGAGTGCCGAAGCGGCGGCCGCCGAGACCCCATTCATGCAGCTGATCCATGTCGCCGTGCCGCCAGTGGGCGGCCGCAAAGCCGAGCCAGGTGATGAATCCGAACAGCGCCACAAAGACGACGAGCGCAACCCAATTGATGTCCTGCATGGCACTCCCCCCGGAGACCGTCGATCACTGTTGCGGTGAGGATTCGGTGATCAAATAAACGATGGCCGTCACGGCGGCGCAGATGAAAACCAGGATCAGCTGAAACCAGTAGAAGAAAGGCACGCCGATCCAGGTGGGCTCGGCGGAGTTGTAGAACGGCACCCAGAGCGCCGGCACGAACTGCGCCAGCAACAGCAGGTACCACCAGCTCCAGCCATGATCCGGCTTCGTGCCCATCCATATCCTCCCGTGTCGCGCTATGCGTTGTTGTTTTGAGAGTCGACCCGCCGATCAATCAGTCGGCGGAAACAAAAAAGTCAAGCATCCGACCCGGCGCCTGGCTCGCACGATCAGGTGCGAAGGGCCCCAATCAAGCAATCGGTCGGCAAATATCGCCGGTACGCGCGTTTCCACGAGTCACATGGCGTCGATGTTGGCGGCCTTCCAGGTCGCCGCCGCGGGCTTGCCGGTCACGTATTTCAAGAAGCCGGCAGCCGCCTCCTTGTTGGCAACGCCCGAAAGCAGGGCCGCGTCGTAGTTGGTGTAATCCTGCAGCGGGGCCGGGACCGGGCCGGCGACCACGACGCCCGGAATGGTCGCCTCGCTGATGTTGAACAGTCCCATCTCGTACTCGCCCTTGGCGATCAGCTCCTTGCCGGGGCCGAGGCCATCCTGCTTGCCCTTGGCCTTCACCGCGTCGACGAGCCCGGCGGCGGCGAGGATGCGCATGGTGACGATCCCGCTGCCATTGGGGGTAGCGGGATCCGTATAAACGATATTGCGCGCCGCCATGATGGCCTTCTTGAAGGCATCCGGGGTGGAGACGTCGGGCTTGGGCGCGCCCTCGCGCACCGCCACGCCGATGCCGACCCGAACCGCCTTGACGCGGCTGCCGGCCTGCAACCCGCCCGACTTGTCGAGCTCCTCGATCGAGGGGGCGGCGGCAATGATCACATCGTACTGGCCCTCGCCGAGAACCTTCTTCAGGTTGGCCGGATTGGTGAAGGTGTAGTTGACCTGATCCCCGCTCTGCTTGGTGTAGTCGGCGCCGAGCGGCTTGAGCGCGTTTTGCAGTGCACCAACCGTGACCACGCGGATCTCGGCGGCGGTCGCCAGGGCGGCGGAAAGAACCAGCGCCAATCCGGTGCATAGCGATGCGGCGCACCATGACCTCGCCAACCCGTCGCGCATGTCGATCTCCCCATAGGATGCTCGGAATTTCCCAGGACCCATTGCAGCAAGTTCGCATGGGAACGTCAAATCGAAAAAGCCGTTCCCACACCATGCCGATGGGCTTGAAATAAAGACCGATATCGGCACGATCAACGCGGCGACATCCGTCACAAGCTGCTAAGGTGCCGCGCTCGATTGCGTCTGCGCCCGGCCATGATAGATGGGGGTGGTGGGGGCCAAAAACGTCTGAGACGTCTGAGACGTCTATCGGGCTGGCGACGTACCGATCCGCGGGGGTGGAACGTGAACGGACTTTTAAGGGCGAGCCGCGTCATCGACGCGATGAATTCCCGGATCGGCAAGGCGATGTCCTGGCTGATCCTGGTCGTGGTCCTCATATCGGCTGCCAATGCCACGGTACGCAAGGTTTTCGATACCTCGTCGAACGCCTGGCTCGAGCTGCAGTGGATATTGTTCGGGACGGTGTTCCTGCTGTGCTCGCCCTGGACGCTGTTGTCCAACGAGCATATCCGCATCGACATCGTCAACAATATGTTGCCGAAAAGATTGCGCGACGCCATCGATGTGTTTGGGCACGTCGTTTTTCTGATGCCGCTGACCATCATCATGCTGGTCATGGGGGTCCCCTTCCTGCTGCGGTCGGCGCGCCTCAACGAGCAGTCCCTGAACGCAGGCGGGCTGCCGCAATGGCCGGCGAAGTCTCTGATCGTCATCGGATTCGCGCTGTTGCTCTTGCAGGTGATCTCCGAGCTCATCAAGCGTATCGCCATCATGCGCGGCGTCATCGCCGATAACGCGCGCGGGCCGCAACATGCCGCGGAGGCGGAAGCCGAGCGAGTCCTTGCTGCCGCCAGAGCCGAATCCCGATAGCCGCGACAGCCCGACTCGGAGTCCCGAATATGCTGGAATCGATTGTCCCATTTTTGGCGCACAACATGGCGCCGATCATGTTCGCCTCGCTCGTCGTATTCCTGCTGCTCGGCTATCCGGTCGCGTTCTCGCTCGCCGCCAATGGGCTGATTTTCGCCTTCATCGGAATCACGGTCACCCATCAGTTTCAGCCGGATTTCCTGCAGGCGCTGCCGGACCGCATCTTCGGCATCATGAACAACGACGTGTTGCTCGCGATCCCGTTCTTCACGTTCATGGGCCTGATCCTCGAGCGCTCCGGCATGGCGGAGGATCTGCTCGACACCGTCGGCCAGCTGTTCGGTACCGTGCGCGGCGGGCTCGCCTACGCGGCCATTTTCGTCGGCGCATTGCTGGCCGCCACCACCGGTGTGGTGGCCGCCTCGGTCATCTCGATGGGGCTGATCTCGCTGCCGATCATGCTGCGCTATGGCTACGACCGGCGCGTCGCGTCCGGCGTCATTGCGGCATCCGGCACGCTCGCTCAGATCATCCCGCCCTCGCTCGTGCTCATTCTCATGGCCGACCAGCTCGGCCGTTCGGTCGGCGACATGTACGAGGGTGCGTTCATCCCGGGACTCATGCTCGCCGGCCTCTATGCGGTCTATGTGTTCGGTCTGACGATTTTCTTCC
>Ga0209069_10001449_pt1 | contig 12057 bp, 12 predicted proteins | sample Str013_2_FD_187202 | JGI IMG/M metagenome (GOLD analysis project Ga0209069, IMG submission 187202) | Freshwater sediment microbial communities in response to fracking from Pennsylvania, USA - Straight Creek_MetaG_SC_2013 (SPAdes) (version 2) | ecosystem: Environmental > Aquatic > Freshwater >...
GTATTCCTGTATATTCAATTTAAATATGCTCTCAATTGTGTTAATGCACTCCTGATTCTTGTTTTTACGGTTCCCAATGGAAGCGATTCTATTTCAGCAATTTCCTCGTGCGTATATCCTTTAAAATAAGCAAGATCTATCAGCACCCGGTGTTCATTCTTTAATTGCTGCACTGCCTTTTTTAAACCGATGCTATCAACGTTTAATTGGGTGGAACCGCCATTCTTGTCGAAATATACGTTATCCGGCAACTCCTGGTTCTTCCGGCTGTTTTGATAAGCCTTGGAACGAAGCGTGTCGATTGCTAAATTACGTGCTACGTTTAGCATCCATGTAAATAATCTTCCCTTGGTAGGATCGTAGCTTTCTATCTTTCGCCAGATATTTACAAAGGCCTCCTGCAATACATCACTGGCAAGCTCCGCGTCGGGAACAATCTGCAAAACTATACTGTATAAAGCACCTGAATAATGATCGTACAGGTAGCTAAAGTATTGTTCATCCCTTTTTTGCAAAAAGGTTACAAGTTCCTGTTCACTATATGTAACAGTTTTGTCCAATCGGCTGGTGGTTTGTGTAGTGAGATACTTAAAACGAGCGACTTATCATCGCCCGGTATCATATACGCAATGGGAAGAAAAAAAGATTTATCAGCCGGCAATTGCCTTGTAGGCAGCTGCATCCATCAGGGCCGCCACATCAGCAGGATTATCCACAGTCATTTTTATCATCCAGCCTTCTCCGTAGGGGTCGCTGTTTACCAGTTCGGGCTGGTTTGCCAGGGCGGGGTTTACTTCGTTAATAGTACCGCTGATGGGCAGAAACAGGTCGCTTACTGTTTTTACCGCTTCTACTGTTCCAAATACTGTTTCCGCAGAAAGTGCTTTTCCAACGGTTTCAATTTCCACGTAAACGATATCACCCAGTTCACTTTGGGCAAAATCGGTGATGCCTACCGTTGCGATATTCCCTTCCAGTTTAATCCATTCATGATCTTTTGTGTAGCGAAGTGTTTCCGGAAAATTCATGACAAATAATTTTGTGCTGCAAAGATTAAGAAAACTGGCTGAATAAAGCTCAACCGTTTATTAAAATAAAATGGTATCTGGCGGGTATTATCTGCGCTTAATCAATTTTACGCTTATAATTCTTACATCCTTAATTGGCCTGTCACCACCCTGCCTTCCACCGGTGGCAACGGATGCAATACTATCCAGTACATCCATTCCCTTCACTAACTTTCCAAATACGGTATACCCCTGGTCCAAGTGCGGGGTACCGCCAATAGTTTTATAAAGAATCCGCCAGTCAGGTGGTATTTTTCTTCCCTTCAGCCTGTATGTTTCTACCGAGTCCAACCCGGCATCCGTAAATTTTTTCCCCTGTACTATATAAAACTGGCTGCCACTGCTGGCTTTTTTAGGGTTAACGTCATCTCCTTCACGTGCCGCTGCGATTGCACCTTTCTCATGAAATAATGTACTCCTGAATTCTGCGGGTATGGTATAGGCAGGACCGCCATTGCCCAACTGCTTACCAGCCACCGCCCGCTTACTATCGGGGTCGCCCCCTTGTATCATAAAATTTTTTATCACCCGGTGAAACAATACACTGTCATAATAATGTTGCTTCACCAGTTTCAGGAAGTTGTTTCTGTGCTGGGGAGTAGAATCGGAAAGGCGGATAACCATGGTTCCGCTGGTAGTCACCATTTCCACGTCTTTTTTCAAATCCTTTTTCCTGAGGCCGTCGCCTATTTTAGGGTTGCAGGAACAAACAAGCAGGATCATGAAAAATGTCCCGGCCATCACCTGCAACCTTGAACGGTATTGGTTCATGAATAGAATTTAATTGGTAGCAAACAAAAGGTTTAATGCTTATTGATCCTGCTGGTCAAAATACATCAGCACATGGTCCTTCATAAAATTTTCCTGTGTTACCAGGTCCATCTGCGGCAATGTCTTTAATTGCCTGAAATGCGGCCAACCGTCTGCGTCAGCACCTTCCAGTTCGTAATAACCACTGGAGGAGAGAACAGTACAAACTGCCACATGCATCAAATCCTGCTTCTGTTCCTTGGAAAATTTATTTTTTATTTCTCCTACTTCCTGTATCCCAATAAGAAACAATATGGCTTCCATATCTGGTTTCTTACCAAACCGATCCATTAAACGCTCTTCCAGTTTCCACCACCTTGTTTGTAAATCATCCTTCGTGTACATCCTGCAAAGATAAAGGCAAAGCAATAGTAAAGACTTCCCTTTATCAACTCAGTTTATTTTTTCAGCAACCACTGCAGTACCATAGGCCAATACTTCGGTAACGCCATTCATCACCTCGTTGGCATCATAACGCATATTAATGATCGCATTGGCGCCTCTTTCCGCCGCATGGATCATCATGTGCTGGAAAGCTTCTTCACGTGTTTTTTCGCACAACTCTACATAAATGGATATTCTTCCACCAAATAAGGTTTGAATTCCACCGGCCATATTGCCGAGCAAACTGCGTGAACGAACTGTGATGCCCCTTACTACACCCAGGTTTTTTGTAATGCGGAAACCGCTCAGTTCAATGTTCGTTGTAATCATTGTAGGATCAATCATACTGCTAAGTTTTACACTAATCTAAAGTTTTTATGCCGTTGTTGGAGTGCCTCTCAACAATTACCTTTGCCGCAAACAGGAAATAACATGTTACAAGTGGCATTTATCAGGCAAAACACATCATTGGTGAAGGAAAGACTTGCCGTTAAAAATTTTAAACAGACCGAGCTGGTAGATGAATTAATCAAATGGGATGATAAACGCAAGCAATACCAGCTGGAGCAGGAAGATATTCAAAGTAAGATTAATACGGCTTCCAAAGAGATAGGTCAATTAATGTCAAAAGGGGAAAGAGAAAAAGCTGAAAATTTAAAGAAAGAGGTGGCGGCACTAAAGGGGCAGCAGGACAATGAAAAGCTTTCTGAAGCCGAAAAGAATATTGAAGCCATATTATACCTGTTGCCAAATCTCCCCTCCGAAAAAGTGCCCGTTGGTAAAACACCCGAAGACAATGTAGTGGTAAGAGAAGGTGGAACCAAACCGGTATTGCCTGCAGGCGCTGTACCGCACTGGGACCTGGCAAAAAAATACAACCTGATAGATTTTGAACTGGGCAATAAAATTACCGGTAGCGGGTTTCCTGTATATATTGGTAAAGGAGCAAAACTGCAGCGTACACTCATTCAATATTTTCTTGAATACAATACTGCGGCAGGATATGCAGAATACTTGCCACCTTATATGGTGAATGAAGCTTCTGCTTATGGTACAGGACAATTGCCCGACAAAGAAGGCCAAATGTATCACGCTACAGAAGATAACTTTTATTTAATCCCTACCGCAGAGGTACCCGTTACCAATATTTACCGCGATGTAATCTTGAAAGAAAATGACTTACCGGTAAAGATGACGGCCTATACGCCCTGTTTCAGAAGGGAAGCCGGCAGTTATGGTAAGGATGTGCGCGGACTGAACAGGCTGCACCAGTTTGACAAAGTGGAATTGGTGCAACTGGTAAATCCTGAAACCAGTTACGATATACTGGAAGAAATGGTGAGTCATGTAGAACGTCTGGTTCAATCCCTGGAACTACCCTATCGCATTCTTCGCTTATGCGGAGGCGATATGGGATTTACATCAGCCCTGACTTATGACTTTGAAGTATACAGTGCGGCCCAGCAAAAATGGCTGGAAGTAAGTTCTGTCTCCAATTTCGAATCTTACCAGGCCAACAGGATGAAAGCGCGATTCAAAGACAGCAATGGTAAAATGCAATTTGTCCACACCTTGAATGGGAGCTCTCTCGCATTGCCAAGAATTGTGGCCTGCCTGATGGAAAATAACCAGACAGCCAATGGTATTAATCTGCCAAAATCATTGCACCGCTATTTTGGTGCTGAAGTATTGGTATAAACCAAGTATATAAAAAAGAAAAAGTTCCCGTGTCTCAGCCTGGCGCCTGTACACGGGAACTTTTTTTATAAATATGTAAGTATTATCTCTTCGTTTCAAAAAGATTTTCTATCTGCTGGTCTGTAAATTGTTTAACAGGATCACCTGTAATGTTGTGATACACGGCACTTACAAAAATGGTTTGTGCTGCGCTGATAATGGCTATTACGATCATCATTCCTGCAAAGGCCAATGCCACACCCAGAATTGGATGGATAATAGAACCTGCAAAAAATAAAGGCACCGCTACAACCAATATTCCAAGGAACTGAATAAGGCCAAAACTGAAATTAGCAGCCAGGCTCTGTCCCCATTTTTCTTTCATTAGTTTAGTAGAACGCTTGAATGCATCCAATGGGCCTGCATTTTCATAAGCAATAATGGGTACTACAAAGAAGGTGGCAATACTCCATACTATTCCAATTAACCCGGTAATGAATTTACCAAGGGCACCTACATTTTCCTGGATTATTCTAAGAATCAATCCAACAGTGGCTGCAAAAACCGCCCAGGCAAATATGGATGGTATTCGGCTCATGCTGAATTGTAATCCTTTTTTGATGGTTACTTCTTCACCCTGAAAATACAAACGGCTGCAATGAATCAGCGCCATATTAAAGAACACAACAATAAAGTAGTTGACCAGGTAAAAACAGAAAATAATAAAATAATACAAGGGCTGGTTCCTTTCACCCACATTGATAGCTTCAACGTCCCAGCCTTTTGAAGCAAACATGGCTGTAACAAAGGATGCGATTACCAGTACAATGGAGATTCCGGAAAGAATGGGAAAGACGATGAGTTTCTTGTTTTCCCTGAGCACTTTGAAGCTTGTCATGGCGATGCTCCAGCCATTTGCTAACCGGTCAAAAAAATTCATATATAAGGATTTAAGGTGAACCCAAATATACTCAAATAACTGAATTACACAAGAGGCGTAGAATTGCCCTGCTTTATTATATAAAAACACTTATGCGATGACAGATTGTTCATGGACTTCCATGTGGCGAATGCGGTTGTTCATTACCGTAAACCAGATTGGTGGAAACAAAGACAATATCATCATGCCTGGATATCCCGTTGGCATTTGGGGTGCATCATCGTGGTGACGGAGTACCTGGTATTTGCGACTGGCCAGGTAATGGTGATCGCTGTGACGACTTAATTCAAACAACATTAACCTGCCAATAATGTGATTGCTGTTCCAACTGTGCTGCGGCATTGCCCTTTCATATTTTCCTTCGCCGGTGGGTTTGCGCGAAAGACCGTAGTGCTCAATATAATTTACCGTTTCCAGCAATAGTATACCAATTAACGCGGCAATTAAGAAATAACCCAATACCATTAACCCGAACAGGTAATATATCAGCCCAATAAATAACAGTTGAATTACATGCGCCTGTATCATTTCATTTTTCCAGTGCCAGATGGATTTCCCTCTCTTCCTCATTTCCTGGTTGGCGATCTTCCAGGCACTGATATAACTGTATACAATAGTGCGGAACCAGAAAGTATAGATCATTTCTCCATAACGCGCACTGCTGGGGTCCTCCGGTGTGGCTACATTTTTATGATGCCCCTTGTTGTGTTCAATAAAGAAATGCATGTAGAGAGAAGTCATTAAGGACAGCTTTGCCAGCCATTGTTCAAAGCGGTTGACACGATGCCCTAGTTCGTGGCCTATATTTATTCCAAAAGTGCCGCAGAGCAAACCCATGCTGCCAATACGGCCAATCCTATCCACCAGGGTTACTCCAGGGTCCTTAATATGATACAGGAAATAAAAAAGGGTAGGCACCTGCAGCAGCACAATAAAATATAAAATAAAATCATAAGTCCTGTCCCGCTTTGCCATTTCTTCCTCTGCTTCATCCAGGTTGGAGCTATCGGGCCTTATCATTAGTTCCAGCAGGGGAATGACAATCCAGGCGTAAATAAGCGGCGAATAACACCTGAGCCCATGGGATGTAAAGGAAATAAGCGAGCCGGCGTAGATGATAAGGGGAGAAAAATATTTAAATGCACGGGTTTTCACTTCTATGGCGGCTTGAATGGATTTTAAAGTTAATAAAATAATGAATGCATCAATCCCAATTGTTAAGGGGCCAAAAGAGGAAAATTTTAATTTAAACTTTTCGTTTCATTGAGAGTCACACCAATTCACCATAAAACTTTCCAGTCACTATGTCCGTTTCAAATCAGCAAAGAAACCAGCATTTGTTATGGCGGGCTGGATTCGGTCCCGCTGCTGAAGAATTACAACAGGTAACCACCGCCTCCCATAAAACATATTACAAAGCCTTATTAAATGCCTCTTCCAAAACACCCGCCTATATTGATGTGGCGGACGATTACCTGAAGGGTTTGGTCATGGGCATTGATGAAATAGGCCAGATGGAAAAAAGGCAATTGACAGAAGACCAAAAGAAGCAATTGCGGGAAAAGTCGAGAGACGGTCTAAAGAACCTCAACCTGGCCTGGCTGGGACAAATGATAAACAGCGATCAGCAATTGCGTGAAAAAATGAGCCTGTTCTGGCACGGTCATTTTTCCACCCGCACCATCAATATCTTTTTCCAGCAACAATTGCTGGACATCACAAGGCGCAATGCTTTGGGAAATTTTGGTACCATGCTCCGCGAAGTGAGCAAGAGTGCTTCCATGCTCAATTTTCTGAACAACAACCAGAACAGGAAGGGTCATCCCAATGAGAATTTTGCCCGGGAAGTAATGGAACTCTTTACGCTGGGCAGGGGCAATTATACAGAAGACGATATAAAAGAAAGTGCACGCGCCTTTACTGGCTGGGGTGCTGCTGTGAATGGCGATTTTACCTTCAGGCAGCAATTGCATGATACGGATGATAAAACCTTCTTAGGCAAATCCGGCAATTTCAATGGCGACGATATACTGGATATTATCCTTGAACAAAAGCAAACAGCAAAATTCATAACCCAAAAAATCTACCGGTATTTCGTAAATGAACAGGCCGACCCTGATAAGATAGAATGGCTGGCTGACCGCTTTTACCAAAGCAATTACCACATAGAAGGATTGATGACCGATATTTTTACCAGTGACTGGTTCTACAATGAAAAGAATATTGGCGCAAAAATAAAATCACCCATTGAATTGATTGTTGGCATAAGACGGATGCTGCCCATGCAAATCCAGAATGAAGAATCACAGTTGCTGCTGCAGCGATTGCTGGGACAGGTATTGTTTTATCCTCCCAATGTGGCCGGGTGGCCGGGTGGTAAAAACTGGATAGACAGCTCTACCTTAATGATGCGTCTCCGCATTCCACAATTAATCTACGCAGGCGACAAGTTCCAGGTAAAACCCAAGGATGATGATGACCAGATGATGGGAAGAATGGATAAGAATGAGGCGGTGGGTATACCCAATGTGAACAGGAAAGGAAATGCCAACAACAAGCCCGCGCAACAGATTATGGCTTCTATTGACTGGCAGGCTTACTTAAAACAGTTTGAAGCAATACCCAGGGAAAACCTTGTTGCTGCTATATCAGGAATGGTATTGCAAACCTTCAAAGGAGTGGACCAGTCCCTGCTGAATAATTATACGGATGCAAGCGGAAGGGAGAGTTTTATAAAGACGACTACCATACAATTAATGAGTACACCCGAATACCAACTTTGTTAACAAAGCGCACAAACGCAAAAAGTTATTGAGTATGTTGATTAAAAGAAAACAATTCATACAGATTGGATCACTGGCCACGGCCTCTCTGTTGCTGCCAAAATTCATGAAGGCATTTGAATTACCAAAGATGGTTCCGCCGGGTAATAAAGTATTGGTGGTACTTCAACTCAGTGGTGGCAACGATGGTTTAAATACGGTGATACCTGTACGCAATGATATTTATTACAAGTCAAGGCCCAAACTGGGTATTCAAAAAGACAGCGCCTTGCTGGTGACGGATGAGGTAGGCCTTAATCCTGCCCTTACTGCTTTCAAAGGTTTGTACGATGAAGGCAGTCTTGGTATCATGAATGGGGTAGGTTATCCAAACCCCGACAGGTCGCATTTCAGAAGTATGGATATCTGGCACAGCGCCAGCAACAGCAATGAATTTGTAAACAGCGGATGGATTGGCCGATACCTCGATGCACAATGCAGTGGCTGCGATAAACCTACACAGGCGCTGGAGATTGATGATGTGCTGAGCCTTGCATTAAAGGGTGATAACATGAATGGCATTGCCATGAAAGATCCCCGCAGGTTATACAATACCAGTCATGAAAAATATTATAAGGACCTGCTGGCACAACACAAGAATGAAGGGGGTGACCAAACTGTAGACTACCTCTATAAAACAATGGCCGAAACCCTGAGCAGTGCGGATTATATATTTGAACAAAGCAAATTGCACCCAACATCCGCCACCTACCCAACTACGGGATTGGGACAAAGCCTCAAGACCATCGCCTCCCTGGTACTTTCGGATATCAATACCAAAGTATATTATGTTTCACTGGGCAGTTTTGATACCCATGTGGCGCAGGAAGGACAGCAAAAGCGTTTGTTTACTGAATTGAATGACGCTGTAAAAGCCTTTACAGACGACCTGAAAGGAAATAACCGCTTCCAGGACCTGTTGTTAATGACCTTCTCAGAGTTTGGAAGAAGGGTGAACCAAAACTTCAGTGGCGGTACCGACCATGGCACGGCCAACAATATGTTTTTCATTGGGGGTGGCCTGAAACAAAAAGGCATCATCAACCCCATGCCCGACCTGTCTGATTTACAGGAAGGCGATTTGAAGTACCAGGTTGATTTCAAGAATGTATATGCTACCGTTCTCAATAACTGGCTGAAGGCCGACGACCAGAAGATACTGGGCAGGCCGTTCGACCATATGGCGTTTATCTGATGGCTGAAACCGCATTCTTTGCTTACCTCAAATAGAAAAGCCCCTGCAGTATTTGCGGGGGCTTTGAATGTATTGTAGCGATAGTTTCTTTAACCCAACCCTTTCGAATTGATTAAAGGGCTACCAATCGTTTCCATGTTGATTATTACCAGCCTTGTTTGGCGATTCCGGCTTTAATAGCTGCAAGTGCCTTCTCCGCTCCAAGCAGGGTGGTAAGCTTGTTTCCCTTCCCGTCATGACCCTGGGCCATATATGCTCCTTTAGCAGTTTTTGTGATAACCGCATCCAATACTGTAACGCCTTTTTCCTTTGTCTTTACGTTGTAGGCCGTTAATTTAACATCTTCTGACATAATTAATTTATTTAATAGTTAGTAATTTAAAAAACCTGTTCAAATACCGGTAAGCTGCCCCATAACCTTTTTTAAAGGTAACTAATTATTTCAAATAGCCTGCCAAGCCCCGGTTTTACACATCAATCTTAGCATATTTCGCATGACTTTCAATGAATTCTCTGCGCGGGGCCACTTCGTCGCCCATCAGCATACTAAACACCCTGTCGGCCTCCGCGGCACTCTCAATGGTGACCATTTTAAGGGTCCTGGTGGCGGGGTTCATGGTGGTTTCCCAAAGCTGCTCGGAGTTCATTTCACCCAAACCTTTGTATCGTTGAATGTTTACACTGTCTTCCTTGCCACCTGAAATTCTTTCAATCAGTATTTTACGCTGGTCCTCGTTATAAGCATAGGCCATTTCCTTTCCTTTCTTTATCTGGTACAGTGGCGGTTGTGCGATGAATACGTATCCCTGTTCCACCAGTTCGGTCATATAGCGATAGATGAAAGTTAGAATCAAAGTAGCAATGTGACTGCCATCCACATCGGCATCGGTCATGATAATAAGCTTGTGGTACCGAAGCTTCACTATATTAAGCGCCTTCGGATCTTCGGGTGTCCCCACCGTTACACCCAGGGCGGTGTACATATTGCGGATTTCCTCGTTTTCATAAATCTTGTGCTCCATGGCCTTCTCCACGTTCAGGATTTTACCACGCAGTGGAAGGATGGCCTGAAAGCTCCTGTCGCGCCCCTGTTTGGCCGTACCACCCGCAGAATCACCCTCAACCAGGAACAATTCGCAACGATTGGGGTCGCGATCTGAGCAATCCGCCAGTTTACCCGGCAAACCGCCACCGCTTAGAACGCTTTTCCGCTGGACCAGTTCACGCGCCTTTTTGGCTGCAGCACGGGCCTGTGCGGCGAGGATAACCTTATTGATGATATTTTTGGCTTCCCGGGGATTTTCTTCCAGGTAAGCTATCAATACTTTCGAAACTGTTGTATCCACTACACCACTCACCTCATTATTGCCAAGCTTTGTCTTTGTTTGTCCCTCAAACTGCGGCTCCGGTACTTTTACAGAAATGATGGAGCTGAGGCCCTCGCGAAAATCATCACCTTCAATTTCTACCTTGGCCCTTTCAAACAATCCTTCCTTATCACCATAGCTTTTAAATACCCTTGTCAATGCCCTTCTGAAACCGGCAACATGGGTACCACCTTCAATGGTATTGATATTGTTTACGTAAGAATAAATATGCTCGCTGTAACTATCGTTGTAACACAATGCCACTTCTACAGATACATTGGTCGCTTCATCGCGACCTTCTACAAAAATTACTTTTGGTAATAGCGGACTGCGGCCCGCATTGCTGTCCAGCATTTCCACAAACTCTACGATACCACCTTCACTGTAAAATGTTTTGGTATAGGTAGAGCCATCTTCTTCCTTCTCGCGCAAATCATTCAAAACAATCTTAACGCCTTTGTTCAGGTAAGACAATTCGCGCAGGCGGCTTTCCAGTATATCTTTCTTGTAAGTTGTTGTAATGAAAATAGAATTGTCGGGCCAGAACTGAACAGTAGTACCGGTCTTATCAGAATTGCCAATCTCACGAACAGGGTATTGGGGAACACCAATATGGTATTCCTGCTCGTAAATTTTTCCATCACGATATACTGTTACCTGCAGTTTCGAACTCAATGCGTTTACACAACTCACGCCCACACCATGCAAACCACCGGATACTTTATAAGACCCTTTATCAAATTTACCACCTGCATGCAACACAGTCATTACCACTTCCAGCGCACTTTTCTTTTCTTTGGTATGCATGGCGGTGGGTATACCACGACCATCATCTTCAACAGTAATTGAATTGTCTTCATTGATAACAACAAGAATATTCTTACAGTAACCAGCCATCGCTTCATCGATGGAGTTGTCCACCACTTCATATACCAGGTGGTGCAATCCCTTTTCACTCACATCTCCGATATACATGGCAGGGCGCTTCCTAACCGCTTCCAGGCCCTCTAAAACCTGGATACTATCTGCACCATAACCATTGGACGTCGACACTAATTTTTCTGTTGTTTCTGTGTTCATTTTGGGAGATTAACAGGGCAGTTTTGAATAAAAAAATAAAGTCAGCAAAACTACGAAAAAATAAGGGTTATAAAGCCTTAAAAGCAAATGAATTTTGCACTGTTTTGTACCGATTTTTGGGTACCCGGCGAAAGCCCATTTTTCAGCATTTGTTGTGTCACTCACTTGTACTTTTTGTCCATTATTCAGCCTTTCAAAGAACGCTTGTTAAAATGACGGTTTTATGACCAAAAAAGAGAACAATCCGGGATTATTGATTATTCCTTTTACCTCTTTCATCAGCATACCGTTTTTGAACTAACAAAAATAAGGTTCCGCTTTTTTGGGGAGAATAGAATTCTGACTAGGGAGCCATAGAATTTTAACTAGGGCTATAGAATTTTTTCGATGACAAATTTTCAGGTTGGACTTTACTATCAAAAATCCGGAAAAACACGATAAGTTATCATTGTTGTTTCATTTTCACTTACTTATGACTGTTATACCCAAAATTGTTTGATCAGCAATTTGGAGGGGACCTTCTACCTACCATCTTCGATCCATGTTCGATCCAGATTCGATATGGAATTCTACACTTACTCAACCCCTGCCATTTTAGCAGGCCGCGCCATCGAACCAGTATGGGAGGTGGTTGGGATAAGATAGGGCTGGGGTTGGGTTCAATTAAAAATTAAGAATTATGAATTCCTGCCCGACCGTATGGGCGGGAATAATT
>Ga0209069_10001450_pt1 | contig 12053 bp, 7 predicted proteins | sample Str013_2_FD_187202 | JGI IMG/M metagenome (GOLD analysis project Ga0209069, IMG submission 187202) | Freshwater sediment microbial communities in response to fracking from Pennsylvania, USA - Straight Creek_MetaG_SC_2013 (SPAdes) (version 2) | ecosystem: Environmental > Aquatic > Freshwater >...
GACGAAACCTGCGTATTGGGCCGGGACCCGGATAAGCGCCAAGGCGCTTTCCGGGGTGACATCGAGGTTTGGGCGACTATCGGTAAAGTAAAACAAACCGGACAGCAGTGGGCGTGACCCGACCATGACACAGAAATGGGCGCAAATTGCGGGCGTTAAGAATCTATGCGGTAGCCCTGGCGTTGGTTCGATTGAAGACATTTGTCGAAGACTGAGCCGCTTGCTTTTGCGCACGGTCGCCGCCGCCATGAAGATTGACGGGCGTGCCGCGTCCTTGCATCCCGGCGCGCGCCGCCAATTGAACCTTCTACCCGGCTCGCGAGACTAACCCCCGAGTTCACACCCTCTCGGGAGAAAACCCATGCCACTCGCCAGGATCTGGAATGCCGCCCACTGCAACTTCTGTAAGACAATCGTACTGACGTTGTCTGTGTGGGCAGTGCTTTTGCTTTCGCCGTTGTTCACTGCGCCAGCCGCAGCGGCCCAGTGTCCGCCGCCCGAGGTTTGGGATAATAATGCCAACGTATGCGTACTCCTCACGATTATCCAATGTCCTCCTGGCCAAACGTTAAATAATAGCGGGAACGCATGCGTTCCCGCTATTACCTCTTGTCCTAACGGCCTTCAATGGAGCGATAGCGCGCACGCCTGCGTTCTTGTTATCTATCTCGCGTGTCCTCCCGGCCAAACAAGGAACGATCGAACCCAAAAGTGCCAGTGCCCAGCCGATAAGCCTTTTTGGGTCTCGAATGCAAATACCTGCGTCCCCGAGCCTCCCTGTAGCGGAGGGCTTTGGAATTATGAAAGTGGCACGTGCCAATGTCCCCAGGGCACAGAATTGGCCGCGGGGGCCTGCATTTGTCCGCCAGGAGAAGCCGGAGGGGTTGGCGGACCTTGTTCGTCGATGCACACGAACGTTCTCATGAGGTGCCCGCCTTGGCAATGGTGGAACCCGCGCACCCAAAGCTGCGTCAGAAGCGCTCCCGTGACCAATATTCCCGCCGGCGGCTTGAATATCGGACCCTCAGGGGGAGGAAGCATCGGCATAGGCGTTATCGGGAATAGGCCTGGAGACCGCTGCTCAGAGGGCTGGCACGGCGGCGCACGCGCATACTGGAATGGCTGGCGCTGCGTCACGGGCGAAACGTCCGGCGGTAACGGCTACAACTCCTATCGGTGCCGCCCTTCGACCCATTGGGATGGATACAGGTGTGTCAGCAACTTTACGGGATTTTGCCGCCCCGGTCAGACTCGCATAGGCGGGCATTGTACCGATCGTATACAAAGAACCTCGTTCTGTGGAAATTCGCGGTTCTCGGCCTATAATCGGTGCGGGCCTCAGCGGTTCAATCGCAGCTCTTGGAGCCGGACGAGGGTTTATTGGCCTCATCCGGTAGCACACCGCTGGGCATGGCATCCTCGCCCTATGCAATGGCATGGCGGTCATCAAATGTTCCGGTTCGGCCGCCGGTAACGCGGGACCGAAGCGATGGCAGCGGAAGCCGGAGCACATCCTCTTCCGCTGCTATCCCATTTGCAAACGGACGTTGGACTTCAGCTTAATTTAAAATGCCTTGCTTCTTGCCTGACCGATGATTTGAGCCAGGATCGATGTCGCCACCTGCGGCGCCGTCTTTAGTCCCGGAATGAGCCCGGCAGGGCTTATGATCCGGGCGATCTCGTTTTCCGAAAATCCAGCTTCCGTTAGCGCGAGCTTGCGCGCCTCGTGGGCGTTTCTGCTGCCTATCGCGGTTATGAAGAAGCAGCCGCTCCGGAGAAGCTCGGAGAAAACGGGGATCTCCCGATCGTGGTCGTGAAACGCAAGCACTGCCGCGGTCCACTCGTCCGCGGATCCGCCATACGGAGGCATCAGCGGGCGGACCGCTATTCCTGGCGAGATGGCGGGCAAATTATCCGATTGAGGAACATGCAGGATTGTCTCGAAATCCGCGCAGGCCGCCGCTTCCGCCAAAGCGAAGGCGATCGGACTGGCCCCAATAACGAGGCATCTCAAGCTAGGGTCGTAGCGCCGCACAAAAACCTTCTCATCCGCAAGGCTATTCGGCTCTTGCCGCTCGCTTATGGCCGCAGCGCCGTTGGAAAGGTCGAGATGAAGCGAAAAAGCCTCGCGGCGCGCGAGCTTGGCATTCATAATTTCTATTAAGCGAGCATCGAAAAGCGGCTGAATGAGAAGATCGAGGCCGCTGCCGCATGGCAAGCGTATGTCGAAATAAGGCGAGCCTTTGCCATAGCGGATTAGGCGGTGGCGGCCTGCTTCGATTGCATCGGCGGCTTCGAGCGCGATCGCCTGCTCAAGGCAGCCGCCCGAAATATAGCCGCACCATTGCCCGCTTTCCGATACGGCCATCTGCGCCCCAAGGGCGCGCGGCGCGGTTCCATCGATGCCGACGAGCGTTACAAGCGCACATCTCTCGCCGGCCCGCATCCACGCCGTCAGAAGAGGCAATACATTGTCGGTGTAGTCGGGATGAAAGCCGCCGGATAAGTCGCGCTCTTCCACAAGCACATCGAGCATCATGAATACCTAAGACCACTTCCGCATTTCGGGTTCAGCACCCCAATAACAGGCGTGCGGCGCCGCCTGCATATTATAGGCGGCGTGCGTCTTGTTCCAAGGTGTCGTTCACATAAAAGAGACAGCCACCGGCAGGCGCACCTATTCCGCGGGCGCAGCGACGCCTTGCGACGGCTTTTCCTCATGCAATGGCTTCCCGAAGAGACCTCGTATCACGACGTAAAAGACCGGCGTGAACACAAGGCCGAAGAACGTCACGCCAAGCATTCCGAAAAACACCGCCGTTCCCAAGGCGACGCGCATTTCCGACCCCGCGCCCGTTGCTATGAACAGAGGAACGACGCCAAGCGTAAAAGCGAAAGAGGTCATAAGGATAGGCCGCAGCCTTAACTCGCACGCTTCGATCGCCGCCTGGAATCGGTCTCGTCCTTGCTCCTCGAGTTGAACTGCAAACTCGACGATCAAAATCGCGTTCTTGGCCGCAAGCCCGACCAGAACGACGAAGCCGATCTGCGTCAAAATATTGACGTCCGAGCCTTGCGACGCCACGCCCAATATGGCCGACAGCAGGCACATCGGCACGATGAGAATGATGGCGAGCGGCAGCGTCCAGCTCTCATATTGGGCCGAGAGGGCGAGATAAACGAACAGCACGGCGAGCGCGAAGATGTAAATGGCTTGTCCGCTTGCCCGCTTCTCCTGATAGGACAAATCCGTCCATTCATAGCCGACGCCATCCGGAAGCGTTTTCGCCGACAAATCCTCCATCAACTGCAAACCTGTGCCGGAACTCGTTCCGGGCGCGGTGCTGCCCTGCATTTCGATGGCCGGGTAGAGGTTGTAGCGGGCCACGCGGTACGGCCCCGCAATATCCCTAAACGTCACGAGCGAACCGAGCGGAACGATGGCTCCATTCGCGCTTCGCGTCTTTAATTGACCGATATCGGATTTGGACAGGCGATAGGGCGCGTCAGCTTGCGCCGTCACGCGATAGGTCCGGCCAAAGGCGTTGAAATCGTTAACATAGGCTGAGCCGAGATAGATCCGCAGCGTGTCGAAAACATTATCGAGAGGAACGTTGAGGATTTGAGCGCGGACGCGGTCGACATCCACAAACACTTGCGGTGTGTTGGCCGTGAAGGTCGTGAACACCGCTCGCAAGCCTGGCGCCTGGTTCGCCGCCGCCATAAGCTCGTAGGTGGATTGCGTAAGGATGGGCAGGCCGCGGCCGCGCTTATCCTGAACGTACATCGAGAAGCCGCCGCCGGTTCCGACGCCGCGCAAGGTCGGAGGCGCAATGACGAAGACGCCCGACTCCTTAAGCTGCCCTAACTTCGCCCGCAGATCGGCGACGAGCTTTTCGGAAGTCAGCCCCTTTTTGACGCGATCCTCGAAGGGGGCTTCGACCGCAAATATTGCGCCTTGGTCTGGCGAATTCGTCCTCGTGGCGCCTGAAAAGCCGGCGAATGAGGCCGTGTGAACGAACCCCGGCGTGTCGAGAATGATTTTTTCGGCGCGCTGAATGACGCCGCTCGTCCGCGATAAAGCCGCCCCGGATGGAAGACTGAACGAGACGACGAGATACCCTTGATCCTGTTGCGGAATGAAGCCTTGTGGCACGCTCACGAAAAGATAACCGGCCGTGCCGATCAGTCCCGCATAGATAATCAGCATCAGCGGCGTGATGCGAACGACGACGCCGACGAGCTTCGCGTAGCCCTTCTCCAACGCCCCAAACAGGAAGTTGAAAAGCTTGAAAAACCAGTTTGTCAAAAAGGAAAGATCGAATCGTTTCTTCCGCTGTTGATCTGCCCTCGATTGCAGGACGATGGCGCACAGCGCCGGGCTGAGCGTCAGCGAATTGAAGGCCGACAAGACCGTCGCGACGGCGATCGTAAGTGCGAACTGACGGTAGAACTGACCCGTTATCCCCTGAAGAAAAGCGGTCGGAATGAAGACCGCGCAGAGCACCAGCGCAATTGAGATCAGCGCCACGCCGACCTCGTCCATCGTGGAAAAGGCGGCTTCTTTCGGCGACAACCCCTCCTCGATTTTCCGCTCGACATTTTCGACGACGACAATCGCGTCGTCGACCACGATGCCGACCGCAAGCACGAGCCCGAACAACGTTAAATTATTGATCGAAAAGCCGATGGCGGCCATGACCGCGAAGGTGCCGATCAACGAGACCGGAATCGCGACCACCGGAATAATGGTCGCGCGCCATGTTTGAAGAAAAACCAGCACGACGATCACGACGAGAACGACCGCTTCGAAGATCGTTTTGATCAGCTCGTCGATGGATCGCTGAATGAACTCCGTCGGATTATAAACAATCCGGTATTCTATACCCTTCGGAAAGCCCTTCGAGAGATCCGCCATTGCCGTCTTGACGGAGTTCGCGACTTGAAGGGCGTTCGCGCCGGGGGTCTGCGATACGACGAGTACGACCGCGGGCTTGCCGTCGAGATAGCCGTTTGTCGTGTAGTCGAGCGCTCCTAATTCGACGCGCGCCACGTCGCGAAGCCGCGTAAAGCGGCCATCGGCGCCGGTTTTCACGACAATCTCGCCGAACTCCTCGGGCTTGGCCAATCGTCCCCGAAGCTGCAAACTGGTTTGAAAGGCTTGGTTGTTCGGGACCGGCGGCTGGGCAAGCGCTCCGCCCGCGACCTGAATGTTCTGCTGCTGCAGAGCCGCGACAACTTCGCTCGCCGTCATATTCAGCGAGGAAATCTTGGCGGGATCGAGCCATGCCCGCATCGAATATTCCCGAACGCCGAACAGATTCACATTGCCGACGCCCTTCACACGCGCCACGACATCGCGAACCTGAAGCAGGGCGTAGTTGGAAATGTAAAGCTGATCGTAGGTGTCATCCGGCGAGATCATATGCACGACCATCAAAATGTCGGGCGTATTCTTCTTCACCGTCACGCCGGTCTGGCGCACTTCGGCAGGCAGGCGCGGCGTCGCCACCGCAACGCGATTCTGAACCAGAACCTGCGCAAGGTCGAGATTTGTTCCGAGTTCGAATGTAACGGTAATCGAAACGTTGCCATCGGCCGTCGATTGCGACGACATGTAAAGCATGTTCTCGACGCCGTTGATCTCCTGCTCGATCGGCGTAGCCACCGTGTCGGCCACGATCTGGGCGTTCGCGCCAGGATAGCTTGCGGTCACCACGACGGTCGGCGGAGCAACTTCGGGGAATTGCGCAACCGGCAAACGCGTATAAGCCAAGCCACCCACAATAACGATGAAGATGGCGATAACTGCGGCGAAAATCGGCCGTCTGATAAAGGTGTGGCTGAACTTCATTGGAGCGCAGCGGCTTTAGTGGGGTCCCCGATCGTCGTTTGCTCGGGCTTGACCTTGATGCCGTTCCGCGCGCGTTGAACGCCGTTGACGATCACCCAGTCGTTCGGATCGGCGCCGCTTCGGATAACCCGCAAGCCATCGATAATCGGCCCAAGAGTGACGGGCTTCACCTTTACGCCGTTATCCTCGCCGACAACGAAGACGAAGCGGTTCGATTGGTCGGTCGCAATGGCCTCGTCGGGAAGGAGTATCGCTTTATACTCCCCGCTTCCCACAAGCCTGATGCGGGCAAACAAGCCGGGCTGGAAAAATCCATCATGATTGTCGAAAATTGCGCGCCCGCGAAGCGAGCCGGTATTTTGATCGATCCTGTTGTCGACGAAATTCATCTTGCCGGTATAGGGAAAGGCTTTGTCATCCTGCAATCCTAGCTGAACCGGATTTTGCGTATCTCGCGAGCTTGGCCGCGTGCCGAGCGCCTTGAGGCGTGAATATTTCAAGAAGTCCGCTTCACTCACGTCGAAGTAGAAGTAAATGGGATCGATGGACACGATCGTCGTGAGCAGCGTCCCGCTGCCGGATCCGCCTGTTATATAGTTGCCTTCGCTGACGAGCTTGCGGCTGATGCGGCCGGTAACTGGCGAAACGATGTGCGTAAACTCGACATCCAGTTCGGCGGAACGGACGCTGGCTTCGGCGGATAGAACGTTGGCATCGGCAACCCGCTGCGCCTGCGTCCTTTGATCGAAGACTTGTTGCGAGATGGTGTTATTGGCGACGAGAGGTCTTGCGCGCTCAAGATCCTTTCCAGCAAACTCGGCTTGGACTTTCGCGGCGACAAGCGAAGCCTTGTCACGATCCAGCACCCGCTCGAAAGGCCTCGGATCGATCACGAAAAGCAGGTCGCCTTTATTGACGATGGCGCCGTCCTTGAACTTGACTTCAGTCAGCACGCCTGAAATGCGGGCTCGAACCTCAACCGTGTCGGTCGCATCGAAGCGCCCGGTATATTCATCCCACTCCGTTACGCTTTTCTCCAGAGGATGCGCGACGGAGACCGCCGGAGGCGGCGGCGCGGCTGGGGCTTGCGCCTGTTTTTGTCCGCAGGCGGATAGGCACAGCGCCGCTGCAAAGGTTATGGCGAAACGGAAAAGTACAATTGCCGGGTGGGATGGCATAACTAGCCTCTAGCGCTAATCCGTAGCTGCCGAAACAAGCCTATGTGAAATGTCTTATCAAGCATCGCAGCGTGGAGCCGAGATCGCTTGAGGTTCGATCGGCATTGTCGAACGATAGGCTAAGTCGATGGTTGTGGGCAACCCTTTCAAACGCGACCGTTCAAATTTGTGTTGTTTTCCGTGCGGTCAGACCCATTTCAAACGGCCTATCGCCAAACGCGGTGAAGAGTTTATGACCATCCGGAGCGCATACCGATGAATTTAAAAACGAACGCAAGCCAGAACAGCGAGACGGAAATTCTTTTCCGCCCTTTCGAGTTGGGCGACGTTCATCTGCCTCATCGCATTGTGATGGGCCCGCTTACGAGGTCGCGCGCGGGGCAGCCTGGAAATGTCCCGACCGGAATGAACGCTGAATATTATGCGCAGCGGGCGTCGGCCGCTCTCACAATATCGGAGGCGACGCAAATCTCGCCGCAAGGACAGGGTTACGCCTGGACTCCAGGCATTCATACGAGCGAGCAAGTTGAAGGCTGGCGCCAAGTCGTCGATCGCGTTCACCATAGCGGCGGACGTATTTTTCTGCAGCTTTGGCACGTCGGACGCATTTCGCATCGCACGCTTCAGCCACGGAATGAGGCTCCCGTTGCGCCCTCAGCCGTCAAACCTGCGGGAAAAGCTTTTGTCCCAGGGCCCGGCGGCAAGGGCGAATTCGTCCCGCTTGAGACGCCCCGCGCTCTTACCGTTGAGGAGGTCGGAAACACGGTCCAGGATTATGCGACTGCTGCCCGGAACGCCAAAGAGGCTGGGTTTGACGGCGTCGAAATCCACGGCGCCAATGGCTATCTCGTCGACCAATTCCTGTGTTCCACGACTAATCGAAGGACCGACGAATATGGCGGCTCAGTCGAGAATCGTGCGCGCTTTCTTTTTGAAATTATCGATCGGGTGGGCAAAGTCTGGCCTCGCGAACGCGTCGGCCTAAGGCTCTCGCCTCGCGGAAATTATAACGATATCGACGATGCTAATCCCGAGGCGACGTTCGGTCATGTTTTTGAGCGGCTGAACGGTGCAGGGATTGCGTATCTTCATCTCCCCAGGCCAAATACTGCTGGCGGCCCAGATGTCGATGAAATCGGCGCGCGGGACATGGCGATGCTCAAACTCGCTCGCGACACTTGGCGCGGGCCTCTCATGCTAGCCGGCGGGTTCACTGGCGAGATAGCGGCGCGCTGGATCGCGGAGGGGCGCATGGATTTGGCGGTGTTCGGACGGAAATTCTTGGCCAACCCGGATTTACCGAGGCGTTTCCGGAAAGGCGCGCCGCTGAATGAACCCCAAAAGGATACGTTCTATGGCGGCGGGGCGCACGGATATACCGACTATCCATCATTGTCGGCCTGAAGGCTTCGCGCGGCGCATCGGGAAAAGCGGCGCGCCCGCACCCCTTTCTCGTTGGGCTCTCCGCCGCGAAGGTCAGACTACGCGCAATTTCCGTTCAAGAACGGCGAGCACCTTCGCCAGATCCTGTCCCCGCTTTAGAATCAAGCCGGTTGCCGTAACGATGCTGTAGGCGCCCTGCCGCTTTGTGAGTTTAGGGTTCTTCACAATGCGGTAAAGCGGCTGTTCGGCCGAGCGGCGGAAAATCGAAAAAACCGCACTGTCTTTCAAAAAATCGATTGAGTAATCGCGCCATTCGCCTGTTGCGACCTTGGCGCCATAAAGGGAAAAAATCCTGTCTAATTCGGTACGGTCGAAGGCGGTGTAGGGAAGGAGCCCAGAGGCAGGTTTCGGTGGAAATTGCGCCACCTGAGCCGCTGGGCTGAAGGCGCTGGGTAAGATATCGTTCATGAACGCTCCCGGTGATAATGCAGCGGAACATTCTCCCATGATTGCTTCTGAAGTTGACACTTGCAAGCATGAAGCTTTGGATTGAACTCATGAATTTGCCGGTTTCGCACAGCGGATACGTGCTTTTACTCCCTAAAGTACGGAAAATTACAGTCCATGACGTCCTACACTCTCTCCTTGAGATCGCCTTCGCACGGCCGGACTCCTGACATCCTGGCGGGTTGCTACGGTGCGCATTAACGCAATGGGGAACACTCTCGCGCCGCGATGCCTTCGAACTTTCCATGGCAAGAATCTGTGCCTTACTTGTCACAGCCACGCGGAAAGCATCTGGAGAAACGTCGCGTTATCTGTCGCAAATATGCACCGCTCCAGTCCTTGCCGCTTTTAATATTTCCCCCATCGAAAGGCCAGTCCGGGAGCTATCGGTTTGAAGACGTGCTTTCCCCACTTGTAGGAATGATCTGCCGCCACACCGTTTCTCACCCCGCCCGCCAAGTATTCGTGCCTAGCCCGTCAGAAAAAACAGTGCTTCGCTATAACGGCGCAGCATAGATAACTTCGACATACTTGCAGATATCGGATTTTGCCGTATGCAGCTCGCATCTACTGCGGATCGATTGAAGCCTTGGTATTCCAAGCGTATTGCGCGGTAGGCCGCGCCGCACGATTTCCGTTGAGGAACGCCGCGCCGAAGCCTCTCGATGTTCTCTAGCGCTTGCGCGGCCTGAATCGCTCCCCTATATCTGCGATAATTCGAGATCACAATCTCGCCGCGGGACAATAGTTTCTGAAATTTGGACGGGGTCGTTAGCTGCAAGCAGCTCGACGTCTCGCAGGTAGAGTGAGCAGCACGAGGTTTTGAGCAAATGTCGAAAGTGATTGGCATCGACCTAGGTACGACGAATTCCTGCGTGGCCGTCATGGAGGGAAGTCATCCGAAGGTCATCGAGAATGCCGAGGGCATGCGCACGACGCCCTCGATGGTCGCATTCAGCGCGGATGGCGAGAGGTTGATCGGGCTTCCCGCCAAACGCCAAGCAGTGACCAATCCTGAAAATACTTTTTTTGCTATTAAGCGGCTCGTAGGCCGCCGGTTTGAAGATGAGATGGTCCAGAAGGACATCAATCTCGTGCCATACAAGATCATCCGCGCCGACAATGGCGATGCGTGGGTCGATAGTCACGGCAAGAAATATTCCCCTTCGCAGGTTTCCGCTTTCATTCTTCAGAAGATGAAAGAGACTGCTGAGGCCTATCTCGGCGAAAAGGTCGACAAAGCAGTTATCACGGTTCCGGCCTACTTCAACGACGCTCAGCGCCAAGCGACTAAGGATGCGGGCAGGATCGCCGGTCTCGACGTGTTGCGCATCATAAACGAACCGACCGCCGCGGCCCTTGCTTATGGTTTGGACAAGAAGAAAGAGTCGAAGACCATCGCTGTTTACGACCTTGGCGGCGGCACGTTCGACATCTCGATCCTCGAGATCGGCGACGGCGTATTCGAAGTAAAATCCACGAACGGCGACACATTCCTTGGCGGTGAAGATTTCGACATGCGTCTTGTCGATTATCTAGCGGCTGAGTTCAAGAAAGAGAACGGCATCGACCTTCGCAAGGACAAGCTTGCACTGCAGCGCCTCAAGGAAGCTGCGGAAAAGGCGAAGATCGAACTTTCAAGCGCACAGCAGACCGAGATCAATCTGCCGTTTATCACCGCGGACCAGTCCGGTCCGAAGCACTTGACGATGAAGCTGACGCGCTCGAAGCTCGAAAGCCTCGTGGACGACCTCGTTAAGAAGACGATCGGTCCCTGCGAGGCGGCGCTCCGCGACGCTTCGCTGAAAGCGGCCGAAATCGACGAAGTGGTTCTTGTCGGCGGCATGACCCGCATGCCGAAGATCGTTCAGATCGTGAAGACGTTCTTTGGGAAGGAGCCTCATAAGGGCGTGAATCCCGATGAGGTCGTCGCTATGGGCGCGGCAATTCAGGCTGGCGTTCTGCAAGGCGACGTGAAGGACGTGCTTCTTCTCGACGTGACCCCGCTTTCGCTTGGCATTGAAACTCTCGGCGGCGTGTTCACACGGCTCATCGACCGCAACACAACCATCCCGACAAAGAAGAGCCAGGTCTTTTCTACGGCCGAGGATAATCAGAACGCTGTGACGATCCGCGTCTTCCAGGGCGAGCGCGAGATGGCGGCGGATAACAAGATGCTCGGCCAGTTCGATCTTGTGGGAATACCGCCTTCACCGCGAGGCGTGCCTCAAATCGAAGTTACGTTCGATATCGATGCGAACGGCATAGTCAACGTGTCGGCCTTAGACAAAGCCACCAACAAGGCGCAGTCGATCCGCATTCAAGCTTCGGGCGGTCTGAGCGATAGCGATATCGAACGGATGGTCAAGGAAGCCGAGACGCATGCGGAAACTGACAAGAAGCGGCGCGAGGTCGTGGAAGCGAAGAATCAGGCGGAAGCGCTGGTTCATTCCACCGAAAGGACGCTGATCGAACTTGGAGATAAAGTCTCCGAGTCCGATCGGAAGGCCGTGGAAGCCGCGTTGGCCGAACTGAAGACCGCAGCCGCCGGTGAAGATGCAGCCAAGATATCGGCGAAGGCCGACGAATTGGCCAAAGCTGCGATGAAGCTTGGCGAGGCTCTATACAGGCAAGCCGGCGATGGCTCTTCGGCCCCAGGCGGCGGCGCATCCGCGGGCGCGGGAGCAAGCGGCGGCTCAGCATCTTCCGACGGCGTCGTCGATGCCGAGTTCGAAGAAGTTAAGGACGACGAAGGAAAGAAGAAGTCCGCGTAACTAACTTACGCCTAAATATCCGGAGAGGGCAGCCGCCCTCTTCCCTTATCGAACGGCCCGGACCTATGTTCTGGGTTTCTCGTGTGCAATAGATTTAAGCCTATGAAGCACTGCTGACGAGATATCCGCCCTAGCGGGACATTTCTGAAGAATGGGGATATGAAGCGCGATTATTACGAAGTGCTCGGACTGAAAAAAGGCGCAGCCGATCATGAAATCAAAGGCGCTTTTCGGAAGCTCGCCAAAGAATGCCATCCCGATCAAAATCCGGGTAATACCTCAGCCGAGTTGCGCTTTAAGGAGCTTAACGAGGCTTACGAGGCGCTGAAGGATCCGCAAAAGCGTGCGGCTTACGAC
>Ga0209069_10001451_pt1 | contig 12045 bp, 9 predicted proteins | sample Str013_2_FD_187202 | JGI IMG/M metagenome (GOLD analysis project Ga0209069, IMG submission 187202) | Freshwater sediment microbial communities in response to fracking from Pennsylvania, USA - Straight Creek_MetaG_SC_2013 (SPAdes) (version 2) | ecosystem: Environmental > Aquatic > Freshwater >...
CGCCCGGCTTGGCGCCCTGGGCCATCTTGATCTGGAGGTCGTCGGCCTGCACCAGATACTCGGTGGTGACCCCGAACCGGCCGGAGGCGACCTGTTTGACCGCGGACCGGCGGGCCGGGTCGTACAGCCGGTCCGGGTCCTCGCCGCCCTCGCCGGTGTTGGACTTCGCGCCGATCGAGTTCATGGCGATGGCCAGCGTCTCGTGCGCCTCGGCCGAGATCGAGCCGTAGCTCATCGCGCCGGTGGCGAAGCGCCGCACGATCTGTTCGACCGGCTCCACCTCGTCCAGCGGTACCGGGTCCCGGTCACTGTCCAATGTGAACAGTCCACGCAGCGAACCGGACCGGGCCGCCAGATCGTCCACTGTGGACGTGTACTGCTTGAACACGTCGTACCGGCGCGACCGGGTGGCGTGCTGGAGCAGGAACACCGTCTCCGGGTTGAACAGGTGCACCTCGCCCTCGCGGCGCCACTGGTACTCCCCGCCCACCTCCAGGCGGCGGTGCGCCCGCTGGGCCGGGTTGGCCGGGTACGCCCGGGCGTGCCGGGCGGCCACCTCGGCCGCGATGCCGGCCAGCCCCATCCCGCCGATCTGGCTCGGGGTACCGGTGAAGTACCGGTCCACCAGCGCCCGGTCCAGCCCGATCGCCTCGAACACCTGCGCCCCGCAGTAGGAACTTACGGTGGAGATGCCCATCTTGGACATGATCTTCAGGACGCCCTTGGCCAGTGCCGTGACGTAGTTGCGTACCGCCGCGGCCGGGGTCAGGCCGGTCAGCGCCCCGGTGGCGATCAGGTCCTCCACCGCCTCGAAGGCAAGGTACGGGTTGACCGCCGCGGCGCCGTACCCGATCAGCGTGGCGGCGTGGTGCACCTCGCGGCAGTCGCCGGACTCCACCACCAGCGCCACCTGGGTACGGGTCTGCTCCCGCACCAGGTGCTGGTGCACCGTCGCGGTCAGCAGCAGCGAGGGTATCGGCGCCAGGGCAGGCGTGGAGTCCCGGTCGGACAGCACCAGGATCCGTACCCCGTCCTCGATCGCCTCGGACACGTGCCGGCAGATCTGGGTCAGCCGGTCGCGCAGCCCGGCGCCACCGTCGCGCAGCGGGTACAGCCCGGAGACCCGTACCGCGGCGAAGCCGGGCAGGTTCCCGTCCGCGTCCACGGACAGGATCTTGGCCAGCTCGTCGTTGTCCAGTACCGGTCCGGGCAGCACGATCTGCCGGCAACTGGCCGGCCCCGGCTCCAGCAGGTTGCCCTCCGGCCCGATCAACTGCCCCAGGCTGGTCACCCGCTGTTCCCGGATCGCGTCCAGCGGCGGGTTGGTCACCTGGGCGAACAGCTGGGTGAAGTAGTCGTACAGCAGCCGCGGGCGCTGTGACAGGGCCGCGATCGGGGTGTCGGTACCCATCGAGCCCAGCGGCTCGGCCCCGGTCCGCGCCTTGGGCGCCAGCAGGATCTTGCACTCCTCCTCGGTGTACCCGAAGGTCTGCATCCGGCGCAGCACCGAGTCGTGCGTGTACACCACGTGGTCCCGTTCGGGCAGCTCGGCCAGGTGCATCTGGCCGGCCATCAGCCAGTCGTCGTACGGCGCCGCGGCGGCCAGTTCCGCCTTGATCTCCGCGTCCGAGACGACCCGCCCGGCGGCCGTGTCGACCAGGAACATCGCCCCCGGCGACAGCCGGCCCTTGGCCACCACGGTGGCCGGGTCGAGGTCCAGCACGCCGGCCTCGCTGGCCAGTACCACCAACCCGGCCGCGGTACGCCACCAGCGCCCCGGGCGCAGCCCGTTGCGGTCCAGCACCGCGCCGATGACCGTACCGTCGGTGAAACCGACCGCGGCCGGCCCGTCCCACGGCTCCATCAGGCTCGCGTGGAACCGGTAGAACGCCCGCCGGGCCGGGTCCATGTGCGGATCGTTCTCCCACGCCTGCGGGATCATCATGAGTACCGCGTGCGGCAGGCTGCGCCCGGCCAGGTGCAGCAGCTCCAGCACCTCGTCGAAGTTGGCCGAGTCCGAGGCGTCCGGGGTGCAGATCGGGAACAGCCGCCGGATGTTGCCCGGGATCAGCGGCGTGGCCAGCAGCGCCTCCCGGGCAGCCATCCAGTTGCGGTTGCCCTGGATCGTGTTGATCTCCCCGTTGTGCGCCACGAACCGGTACGGGTGCGCCAGCGGCCAGGAGGGGAAGGTGTTGGTGGAGAAGCGGGAGTGCACCAGGGCCAGGGCCGAGGTCACGGCCGGGTCGGACAGGTCCGGGTAGTACGTGCCGAGCTGACCCGGGGTGAGCATCCCCTTGTACACCACGGTCCGGCCGGACAGCGACGGGAAGTGCGCGCCGATGCCCCGTTCCCGGGTCTCCCGCTCGGCCTGCCGGCGCACGCAGTACGCCACCCGCTCCAGTTCCAGCCCGGACAGCGGCGCCCCGGCCGGGCCACCGGCACCGGCCACCAGCCGGTCGGCGGCCAGGAAGACCTGCCGCAGGTACGGCGCGGCGGCCAGGGCGGACTCGCCCAGCCCGTCCGGGTTGACCGGTACCTCCCGCCACGCGATCACCCGGGCACCTTCGACCAGGGCGTACTTCTCGATCACGGTCACCGCGCGGGCCCGGTCCGCGGCCAGCGCCGGCAGCATCACCAGCCCGGTCACGTACTGGCCGGGCGGCGGCAGCGGCACGTCCAGGCAGGCCCGGTAGAACGCGTCCGGTACCTGGATCAGGATGCCGGCGCCGTCACCGGTGTTCGGCTCCGCGCCACGGGCGCCCCGGTGGTCCAGCCGGCACAGCGCGGCCAGGCCCAGCCGTACCACATCGTGGGAACGGCGTCCCTGCTCGTCGACCACGAACGCCATCCCGCACGCGTCGTGCTCGAACCGCGGCTGGTACAGCCCCTGCGGGTACGGGTCCACCATCGGGCCTCCTGACGTCCGCGCGAAAAGCTGCGGGACGGCGTCGGCCCTGCACATGCGGGCATGAGTCTACGTGAACCAGGGCCCGGTGCAGCAGTCCCGACCGCGGGCGGCCGGCGGGCCGGCTCAGCCCGAGCCGGTCGGCGGCCGCCACTGGCGTACCGTGCCGGACACCCGACCCAGCAGCCGCGGGGACAGCCCCAGCGCGGCGTCCCGGGCCCGTACCGCCAGCGCCCCGTTGGCCGACAGCACGGCGCCCAGCCGGCGCGACTGGCGCACGATGCGGGCCAGCCGGGGGCGGCGGATGCGGGTGTACTCGGTCACCGCCTCGCCCAGCGTGCGCCCGGGTACCGCCTGGTGTACCAGCGTCGCCAGGGTGGCCGCGTCCTCCAGCGCCAGGCACGCGCCCTGGCTGAGGTGGTGCCCCATCGCGTGCGCGGCGTCGCCGAGCAGGACGAACCCGCCGGTACCGCCCGGGTACCCGAACACCCGCGGCATCGGGCGCAGGTCCGCCACGTGGTGCTGGACCAGGTCGTCCGGCTCGGTGGCGGCCAGCAGGTCCCCGATCGGGGCGTGCCAGTCGGCGAACCACCGGCGCAGCAGCCCGAGCTGGGTCGCGGCCGGCTCGGGCCGGTACGCCCCCGGTACCGTGGCGGCCCAGTACACCCCGCCCCGGCTGGAGCCGCCGGCCGAGCCCCGCTCGCCCAGCAGCGCGAAGCGGAACCGGTGCCCGGCACCGAGGGTCTCCCCGCCCAGCGCCGCGTCCGGTGGCAGCCGGGGCGCCCGGTACCACGGCACCACCGCCCGCCACGCGGCGCAGCCGGTGGCCACCGCGGTACAGCCCGGTACCAGCCGGCGCCGCACGATGCTGTCCACCCCGTCGGCGGCCACCACCAGGTCGGCCTCCCAGGTGCTGGTACCGTCGCCGACCGCGGCCAGCTCCCCCGGTACCGACCGGACCTGGCGCACCGTGACGCCCAGCCGGATGTCCACGTGCTCACCGAGCCCGGCGACCAGCGCGTCGTGCAGGTCCTCCCGGTGTACCACCAGCGATGGCTCGAAGCCCTCGTCGACCGCGTCCGGCTGTACCAGCCACTGCCCGCCCGGGCGGCGTACCCCACGGGTACGCACCGGGCTGGCGATCGCGCCCAGCCCGCCGGCCAGCCCCAGGGCACGCAGCGCGCGGACCCCGTTGGGCCAGATCAGCAGCGCGGCATGGTCGCCCCGCAGCCGGTCGGCCCGTTCCAGCATGGTGACCTGCCAGCCGGTACGCGCAAGCGCGCCCGCGACCGCGAGACCGCCGATACCGGCACCTACCACGATCGCGGAGCGCATCCTCACACCCTACTTCGGTACCGCGGAGGGTTGTCGCCGTTCCGGCGGGTCGGCTTCGCCTGGGGAGGCCGGGTCCCCCGGCGGCGCGTCGGCCCCGGCGGCTTCCGGTTCGGCCGGGTCCAGGTCGCCGGTACCGGGTGGGTCCAGGTCCGGTTCGGCCGCCACGGCAGCCTCCGGCTCGGTGGCCGGCTCCCCGGCCGGTACCGGCCGGTCCGCGCCGCCGTCGTCCAGCACCGTCACCGTGCCGTCCTCGGCCACCGACAGCCGCTGCTGCGGCCCGCGCACCCGCACGAAGTACACCAGCGCCGCCAGGAACACCAGCAGCGACACCCAGTCGTTGACCCGCAGCCCGAGCAGCCGGTTGGCGTCGTCGATGCGCAGCGCCTCGATCCAGGCCCGGCCGGCGGTGTACGCCATGACGTACAGCGCGAAGGCGCGCCCGCGGCCCAGCTTGAACCGCCGGTCCACCTGCCACACCAGCACGGCCACGCCCACGCACCACACCGACTCGTACAGGAACGTGGGGTGGTACAGCCGGTCCGGGTGCAGCGTGTCGTACGCCAGCGGCGCGCCGTCCGGGCCGCGCAGCGCCTGCCCGCCGTCCATCGCGTTGACCTTCAACCCCCACGGCAGCGAGGTCGGCCGGCCGAACAGCTCGTTGTTGAACCAGTTCCCCCAGCGGCCCACCGCCTGGGCCAGCGGCAGCCCGGGCGCCAGCGCGTCGGCGACGAACCGCAGCGGTACCCCCCGCTGCCGGCAGGCGATCAGCGCACCGCCGGCGCCGCCGGCCACCGCGCCCCAGATGCCCAGGCCGCCGTGCCAGATCATGGCCCACTCCCACGGGCTGTGCCCGCTGCCGAAGTACACCTGCGGCGAGGTGATCAGGCTGTAGACGCGGGCGCCCACGATGCCCAGTGGGATGGCCCAGATCGCCACGTCGAGCACGAAGTACGGCGGCGCGCCACGGGCCCGCATCCGCCGCTCGGTCACGACGCTGGCGATGATCATGCCGAGCATGATGCACAGTGCGTAGGCCCGCAGCGGTACCGGGCCGAGATGCCAGACCGACGTGGTCGGGCTGGGGATGGCGGCAAGGTCCTTCACGGGTGCACACGCTACCGCTGCCGGTACGGTCCGCGCTCCCCTGGTCGGTCCGGCTGTGGACCGCATAGGCTGCACCGTTATGAACTCCGTCACCAGCGCCGTCGCGGCGATCATCGTGGACCCGGCCGGCCGGGTCCTGCTGTGCCAGCAGAGTCAGGGACACCGGTTGTGGGGGCTGCCCGGCGGCCGCATCCGTACCGGCGAGAGCCCGATCCACGCTGCGGTCCGCGACGTGCGCGAAGAGACCGGTACCGATGTCGAGATCATCGACCTGGTCGGGCTGTACACCCTCACCGGCCACGACGAGCACCAGAACGGCGAACTGCCGGACGTGCTGGTGCACACGTTCCGGGCCCGCCTGGACGGCGAGGCCACGCTGAACGCCCCGGGCCGCATCTGCCGGCTCGGCTGGTACGAGCCGGCCAGCCCACCCGCCCCGATGACCGCCACCGCCGGCCCGGCCATCGAGGACGCCGGGGCCGGGCGCTCCGGCGTGCTGCGCGTGGTCCGCCGGGTGCTCGTGGCCGGGGACCGGCCGATCCTCAGCGACGCCGCGGTGCTGGGCTAGGGAGATCCCGGCGGTACTTCTCCGCCGTGGCGTCAGCCGCGGCGGCGTACCCCCGCCGCCAGTTCGCCGGCCAGCGCACGCAGCGCGACCAGCCCGGCCGGCTCGTCCGGCGCGTCGAGCAGGCAGCTCACCAGCGCGCTGCCCACGATCACCGCGTCGGCGTACCCGGCCACCCGCGCCGCCTGTACCCCGTCGCGTACCCCCAGGCCCACGCCGACCGGCAGGCTGCCCGCGGCGCGGACCCGGGACACCAGGGCCGGTGCCGCGTCCGAGGTCCGCTCCCGGGCCCCGGTCACGCCCATCACGCTGGTGGCGTACACAAAGCCGCGGCAGGCGGCCACGGTGGCGGCCAGCCGTACGTCGGTGGAGGACGGCGCCACCAGGAACACCCGGTCCAGCCCGTACCGGTCGGCCGCGGCCAGCCACTCGCCGGCCTCGTCCGGTACCAGGTCGGGGGTGATCATCCCGGCGCCGCCGGCGCCGGCCAGGTCCCGGGCGAACGCGTCCACGCCGTACCGCTCCACCGGGTTCCAGTACGTCATGACCAGTACCGGCACCCCGGTACCGGCGGCCGCCTCCACCGTGCGCAGCAGATCGGTGGTACGCACCCCGGCGCGCAGCGCCGCCTCCCCCGCCCGCTGGATCACCGGCCCGTCGATCACCGGATCCGAGTACGGCATGCCGACCTCGACCACGTCCACGCCCGCGTCCACCATCGCGGCGATGGCCGCGACCGCGCCGGGCACGCTGGGGAACCCGGCCGGCAGGTACCCGACCAGGACCGCCCGGTGCTGCTCCCGGGCCAGGGCGAAGGCCGGCGCAACGCTCACCCGGTACCGCCGGGGCCGGCCGTGTCGCGGTCCAGCAGGTCAGCACCGACCGTGTCGCGGTCCAGCAGGTCAGCACCGACCGCGTCGCGGTCCAGCAGGTCGAAGTACGCCCCCGCGGTCTGCACGTCCTTGTCCCCACGGCCGGACAGGTTCACCAGGATGGTCGCCTCCGGTCCCAACTCCCGGGCCACCCGCAGCGCCCCGGCCAGCGCGTGCGCGCTCTCGATCGCCGGGATGATCCCCTCGGTACGGCACAGCAGCGCGAACGCGTCCATCGCCTCGGCGTCGGTGACCGGCTGGTACACCGCCCGGCCGGTGTCATGCAGCCAGGCGTGCTCCGGCCCGACCCCGGGGTAGTCCAGCCCGGCCGAGATCGAGTGCGACTCCACCGTCTGCCCGTCGGCGTCCTGGAGCACGTACGTGCGGTTGCCGTGCAGCACCCCGACCACCCCGCCGGTGATGCTGGCCGCGTGCCGGCCGGTGCCGATGCCGTCGCCACCGGCCTCGAACCCGTACAGCCGCACGGCGGTGTCCGGGATGAACGCGTGGAACACGCCGATCGCGTTGGAGCCGCCGCCCACGCAGGCGCACACCGCGTCGGGCAGCGCGCCGGTCAACTCCAGACACTGGGCCCGTGCCTCGACCCCGATGCCCCGGGCGAAGTCGCGCACCAGGGCCGGGAACGGGTGCGGACCGGCGACGGTACCGAGCAGGTAGTGGGTGGTCTCGACGTTGGCCACCCAGTCCCGCAGCGCCTCGTTGATGGCGTCCTTGAGGGTACGGGAGCCGGTGGGTACCGGCACCACCTCGGCGCCGAGCATCCGCATCCGGGCCACGTTGAGCGCCTGCCGGCGGGTGTCCTCCTCGCCCATGTACACCACGCACTGCAGCCCGAACAGCGCGGCGGCGGTGGCGCTGGCCACGCCGTGCTGGCCGGCACCGGTCTCGGCGATGATCCGGGGCTTGCCCATCCGGGTGGTCAGCAGCGCCTGGCCCAGCACGTTACGGATCTTGTGTGCGCCGGTGTGGTTGAGATCCTCGCGCTTGAGCAGGATCCGGGCACCGGCGTGCGCGGACAGCCGGGTCGCGTGGTACAGCCGGCTCGGTACCCCGGCGTAGTCCCGTAGCAGCGCCGCGAACTCCGCCTGGAAGCCCTCGTCGGCGCGGGCGTGCCGGTACGCCGCGTCCAGTTCGTCCAGCGCGGCGATCAGCGCCTCGGGCACGAACCGCCCACCGTACCGGCCGAAATGGCCGCCCGGGTCCGGCAGCAGGCCGGTCGCGGACAGCACGCCCGCCCCAGGCGCGCCAGGATCGGCCGGTATCACGCTCATCGCAGCCCCCTGCTCGCTGCGCGGGGCGCCGCAGGGTGACGCCTTCCTTCGTCGCTACGCTCCTGCGTCCAGGCGCCACCGCGCCCCGCTTCGCTCACCGTACCGGCCGGGGCGTGGCCGGGTGGGAGCCGGCCGTGACCAGTTCGGCCACCGCTTCGCGCGGGCTCTTCTGGGTCACCAGGCCCTCCCCGACCAGTACCGCGTCGGCGCCCGAGGCGGCGTACCGGATCAGGTCGTGCGGCCCGCGTACCCCCGACTCGGCGATCTTGACGACGTGGTTGGGCAGGCCCGGGGCGATGCGCTCGAACGCCGAGCGGTCCACCTCCAGCGTGCGCAGGTCCCGGGCGTTCACCCCGATCACCCGGGCGCCGGCGGCCAGGGCCCGGTCCGCCTCCTCCACCGTGTGCACCTCGACCAGCGCGGTCATGCCCAGCGACTCGACCCGCTCCAGCAGCCCGGCGAGCACGTTCTGCTCCAGCGCCGCGACGATCAGCAGGACCAGGTCCGCGCCGTGCGCGCGGGCCTCGTGCACCTGGTACGTGGACACCACGAAGTCCTTGCGCAGCACCGGGACGTCGACCTCGGCCCGGACCGCGTCCAGGTCGGCCAGGCTGCCGCCGAACCACCGGCCCTCGGTCAGTACCGACACCGCCCGCGCCCCGCCGGCGGCGTACTCCCGGGCCAGTACCGCCGGGTCGGGGATGTCCGCCAGCCGGCCCCGCGACGGCGACGAGCGCTTCACCTCCGCGATCACGCCCACTCCCGCGGCGCGCAGCGCGGTGTACCCGTCGCGCGGCGCGGGCGCCGCCGCGGCCAGGTCGCGGATCTGCTCCAGCGGGACCTGCCGCGTCCGGGCCGCCACGTCCTCGCGGACCCCGGCCAGTATCTCGTCGAGGACGCTCGGCGCGCCCGGCGACGTCGGACTCGCATCTCCGGGTGTCATGCAGCCGATGCTAGGGGGCGGTCCCGCCCCCGGGATGCCGGGGGTACGCGTTCGTACCGCGACCGTGTCGCCACAGCACTGCGGGCAGCCACGGCCGCGGGGCTCACGGATCCGGGCGGGTCGGGTCCTCGCCCCGGTCCAGGGCGTCCCACATCGCCACGTCCGACGGCGACGGGCCGCCCCGCAGCGGCCGGTCCGGTCCGGTGTCCACGGCCGGGAACGGCCGGTGCACGTGCCGGTGCGGCGGCCCGGCCGGCCGGGCGTACCGGACACCCATCGCCGGCCAGCCGTCCCGGCGGCGTACCGCGGCCACGCCCGCGGCGGCGATCAGCGCACCGGCCGGCAGGCAGGCCACCGGCCAGGCCGGCCGTACCCCGGCCACGGTGCACAGCCCGTACCCGCCGGCCGCGGCCACACCGGCGCCGACCAGCACCAGGACCAGCCCGACCAGCAGCCGGGACAGGCCCCGGCTGGCCACCAGGGCGCCGGCGCCGGCCAGGCCGACCAGGGCCAGCGCGGCCAGCCACGGCGCCACGGCCGCGCCGGTACGGCTGATCTGCGCGGCGGCCAGCGGCGCCGGCCGTACCTGTACCGTCACCGCCCACTGCCGCCCGGCCGCCAGCAGCGCCAGCCCGGCGCCCAGCGCGCACGCCAGCACGGCGAGCACCAACTGGCGGCGGCCAGGGCTCATCGGGCCGGTCGCAGGGTCTCGGCCGCCGCGATGGCCGACAGTACCGCGGCCGCCTTGTCCCGGGTCTCCTGCTCCTCGGCGGCCGGGTCGGAGTCGGCCACCACGCCGCCGCCGGCCTGCACGTAGGCCGTCCCGTCGCGCATCAGCGCGGTACGGATGGCGATGGCGGTGTCCAGGTCGCCGCCGAAGCCGAAGTACCCGACGATGCCGCCGTACAGGCCACGGCGTACCGGCTCCAGCTCCTCGATGATCTCCATCGCGCGGACCTTCGGCGCGCCGGACAGGGTACCGGCCGGGAACGTGGCCACCAGCGCGTCGAACGCGGACCGCTCCGGCGCCAGGTCGCCCACCACGGTGGACACGATGTGCATCACGTGGCTGTACCGCTCGATGGTGGCGAACTCCGGCACCTGTACCGTGCCCGGCAGGCACACCCGGCCCAGATCGTTGCGGCCCAGGTCGACAAGCATCACGTGCTCGGCCCGCTCCTTGGGGTCGGCCAGCAGCTCGGCGGCCAGCCGGGCGTCCTCGGCCGGCGTGGCGCCCCGCCAGCGGGTACCGGCGATGGGGTGCAGCAGCACGCGGCGCCGCCCGTCACGCGGGGCCTGTACCTTCAGGTGCGCCTCCGGCGAGGAGCCGACCACGTCGAAGCCGTCGAAGCGCAGCAGGTACATGTACGGGCTGGGATTGGTGGCCCGCAGCACCCGGTACACGTCCAGCGGGTCGGCGTCGGTGGTCCGCTCGAACCGTTGCGCCACCACGATCTGGAAGCACTCGCCGGCACGGATCGCCTCCTTGGCCGCCTGGACCGCCTTGACGTGGTTGCCCTCGGCGGTCCGCGACACGGCCGGCCCCACCGTTCCCACGATGTCCACTGTGGACACCATCGGCGGGGTGGGCCGGGACAGCGCCGTGGTCATCGCGTCCAGCCGGCCGATGGCCTGGTGGTACGCGGCGGTGGCGGTGGCCGTACCGGCGTCCGGCGGCAGCAGCGCGTTGGCCACCAGCAGCGCGGTACCGCGCAGGTGGTCCAGTACCACCAGGTCGGTGGCGAGCATCATGCCCAGGTCCGGTACCCGCAGGTCGTCCTGCGCCAGTTCGGGCAGCCGCTCGAAACGCCGTACCACGTCGTAGGCCAGGAACCCGACCAGCCCGCCCCACAGCGGCGGCAGGTCCTCGCCGGTGTCCGGGGTACCGGCCTGGGCCAGTGCGGCGAGAGTGTCGCGCAGCACGGCCACCGGGTCGCCGCCGGTGCGGGTACCGGCCGGCGGGGTACCGAGCCAGTGCGCGGCGCCGCCGCGTTCGGTGAGCGTGGCGACGCTGCGCACCCCGATGAAGGAGTACCGCGACCAGGCGCTGCCGCCGGTACCGGCGCCCTGCTCGGCGGACTCCAGCAGGAAGGTACCGGGGCCGCCGGCGAGCTTGCGGTACACCCCGACCGGGGTCTCGCCGTCGGCCAGCAGCCGGCGGGTCACCGGGACGACCCGGTGCCGCCCGGCCAGTGCCTGGAATGTCCGTTCGTCCGGTGTCACCGCGCCGGTCGTCACCGCCGTACCTCCCCGTCTCGACCGGTGCCGGGGTCCTCTTCGCCCGCCCGGGCCGGGGCCCCGGCCGGTGGACCCGCGAAGACGGTATCGCTGAAGCAGGTGCGCTGTCCCGTGTGGCAGGCGACGCCGACCTGGTCCACCTGGATCAGCAGCGCGTCCCCGTCGCAGTCCAGCGCCACCGAGCGTACCGTCTGGTGGTTGCCGGAGGTCTCGCCCTTGACCCAGTAACTCTGCCGGCTGCGCGAGTAGTAGGTGGCCCGGCCGGTGTCGATGGTGCGGCGCAGCGCCTCCTCGTCCATCCACGCCAGCATCAGTACCTCGCCGGTGTCGTACTGCTGGACGACCGCGGCCACGAGACCGGCCGGGTCGCGCCGCAGCCGCCGGCCGACCGCCGGATCAAGGGTGCTGCCCATGACGGCTGATTCTCCACCACCGGGCCGGTACGGCGCTGGGTGCCGGCTGGAGCCCGGGGCGGATCGATGCAGGCCGGACCGTAGCGGGGGTGTGCGCGGGGTCACATTCGGAGTACCGTGTTGGTGCGTCGCCGAGCCATCTGGGCGAACGCTTCCCTTCGTGCTCGTCTCGGAATCCGCCCCCTCGGCGGCTCTCCGGCGTTCAGGCGTACGCCGGTGGCCGTCGCGGGTGCCCGCGTACCCGGTGCGGCCCGCCCGGGTACGCGGTGGCGGGCCCGCCCCCGGCCGGGTTCCGCGACGGCAGCGGGGAACCTCGCACGTCCGGTCGCAGGCGCCACCGGACCCCCACGGAGGAGGACACCCCTTGCAGGCCAACAC
>Ga0209069_10001453_pt1 | contig 12038 bp, 7 predicted proteins | sample Str013_2_FD_187202 | JGI IMG/M metagenome (GOLD analysis project Ga0209069, IMG submission 187202) | Freshwater sediment microbial communities in response to fracking from Pennsylvania, USA - Straight Creek_MetaG_SC_2013 (SPAdes) (version 2) | ecosystem: Environmental > Aquatic > Freshwater >...
TCCGCCGGCCACCGACGGCGCGAGGGCCGCGGTCCGCGATCCCGCGATCGAGCCTGCCCGGATCACGGCGGCGATCGAATCCTGCTCCGCGCGCAAAGATCCAACCTGGCCCTGCAGCTGCAGGCTTTCGATGCGCGCGTTCACCAGGCCGCGGCGCAGCTCGTTCAGCACCAGGGCCCCGCCCACCAGGATGATCAGGGCGAACACCCCCAGGACGCCGATCATCGGGGTGCCGCTGAACGACCCGAAGTCGGCCACCGCCGGCAGGGTGCCGCCGGTGACGGCCACGGCGAGCAGGGTCAGCGCCAGGAAGGCCGCCGGGCTGACCGCAGTCAGCCACCAGCGCCACCCGATGCGCCAGTCCAGCAACCGTCTGCCCAGCTCACGCAGCCCCGATCGTCCCGTCGTCCCACCGATGACCAGGACGGCGGCCACCGCCGGGCCCAGCAGGGCGGGGTAGTGGGTCGGCCACCCCTGCCCCCGGCGCACCTCGCGGCCCGCGACGATCAGCGGGATCGTCCAGGCCCAGCTGAGGGCGTAGGCGAGGGCGAAGAACGCGACGACCGCACCCGGTCGCCAGCCGGCCGGAACCCTGGTCGAGCGCGTGGGCATGCCCATGACGGCCTCCTTCCGACGGCCTCCTGCTCACGGCCTCCCTCGCTCAGGTGATGGTCAGGGTGCCCTTCTGGCCGTGGGTGAAGTGGTCCGGGAACGTGCACAGGTAGGTGTACGTGCCCGCAGGTGGCGCCTTGAACTGGACGGTGTTGCTCTGGCCGCCCTCGATCAGCCGGGTGTGGGCGATGATCGCGGGATCATCGGTCTTGATCCAGTCGACGGTGTCGCCGGCGGCCTTGCCTGCGGCGACGACCTCGGCCTCCGTGCCGGGCTGCACCAGCACCCAGTTGTGGCCGACCTCGTCCTTGCGGTCGGTGTTGTTCGAGAACTTCAGCTTGATCCTGCTGTCCGCCGCGGCGGTCAGGGTCGGCGGGTCGAAGCCGTAGTCGTCCGGGCGGGTGCCGGTGCCGACCTGCAGCAGCACCGTCCCGGCCGGCACCGACGCACTCGCGTTGGGGTCGGCCGTGGCCAGGCCGGTCTCGTCGGGGTCGGGTCCGGACGCCGACGTCCCCGGCCCCGAACCGGCCTGGGTGGCGGCCCCCGCGCCGACCCCGCTGGGCGAGCTGCCGCACGCCGTCAGCCAGGCGCCGACGGCCGAGATCCCCATGGCCGCGAAGACCCGTCGGCTGACGCGACCTGGTGTCGGTGGCCCGGCAGCAGTCCGGTCGCGCGGCTCGGTGGCAGTCATCCGACGAGCTCCTCCACGTCCTGTCGGGAGCGGCGCCGCTGCAGGCCGCGTGGCACCAGGGCCAGCAGCCCCAGAACCAGGGGCGTGCCGATGGCGACCGGCAGCACCCCGCCCGGGTTCTGCTTGGCGAACGGTTTGACGGTCAGGTGGATCCCCGGGCTGGACACCGGCACCGACGTCGCGTCGGGCCCCGACGGCTTGGGGATCACCGTCATGTAGACCATGTAGTCGCCCTCGAGGATCGCCTCGACCGTCCAGGTCTGCTCGGCCTTCTCACCCGCGGGCAGCCCGTCGATCTGCTGGGTGCGTTCCGGCGACCAGTCCTCGGGGTCGACCGGTTCGCCCTTGCCGGTCTTGACGATGTTCATGGCGACGTTCAGTGGCGGCGAGTCCTGACCGCCGTTGTTGGTGACCACCGTCGTGAACTCCACCTCGTCGCCGGCGTTCACGGTGCGGTGGCTCAGGCTCATGCTGATCGCCAACCCCTGGTCGCCGGTCGCCGCCCGCGCTGCCCCGACCGGCAGCACCACGAAGGCGCCGACGACGGCTGCCACCAGCAGCCCGGTCGCTGCCGAGGTCGCCCGCAGTCGTGGGACCCGCAGCCGCGGAGCGTCGCCGGCCAGTCGCAACCGGGGCGCGGCGAAGACGAACAGCACCACCAGCACCCCGATCGCCGAGTACACCGCGGCCAACAGGTAGGGCTGCTTCTCGGCGACCGTGCGGTTGTTGACGATCACCTTCTCGAGGAACTCGCTCGAGGCCTGCAGCGGGTTCAGCTGCTGCACCAGGTAGCCCAGGTCACCCTTCTGGATACTGCCCGGCCACTGGGTGGGGATCAGGAAGATCAGGTACACCAACAGGCTGGCGAACAGGCTGGTGCGGTTCGAGCTCGACCAGATGCTCACCACCATGCCCAGCCCCGTGAAGGCGATGGCCATCAGCCCGCCCAGGAGCGCACCCAGCCACAGCGCCTCGGAGACGCTGGGGCTGCCCTGGCCGAGGACCACGACGTAGGGCACCGCCAGCAGCAGCGTCACCGGCCACGGCGACATCGCCGCCAGGAACTTGCCGAGCACGATCTGGCGCGGCTTGGCGGGGGAGAGCAGCAGGGCCTCGAGGGTGGCCCGCTCGCGCTCGCCGCTGATGCTGTCGGCGCCGATCACCAGCCCGACGAACAGACCGAACGAGATCGCGCTGAGCACCGTCAGGAACACCATCTCGACCGGCGGGATCAGGCTCAGCTGGCTCTCGAGCTGGCGCATCGCCGACGTCACCGACATCACGAGGGCGAAGAGCACCAGCAGGACGACGACCCGGGTACTTGTCCACAGGTCGACGAACTCACGCTTGAACACCAACCACCACATGGGATCAGCCCTTCTCGACGGTGAGCTGCAGCCGGGGGGCCGCGACCACGAACAGCACGACCAGTACCGCGACCATGGTGACCAACGGCGCGGCCAGACTGGGCCAGACCTCGCTCAGACCGCGCCCCTCGGCGACGGCACGGGTGAGCAGCTGGCCTGCGGCCTCGAGCGGGTCGAGCGCCGAGACCACCTGTCCGGCGGGGGAGTTGAGGAACTCGGTGGGCAGCTGGGCCGGGATGAGCGTCGCCGCGTAGGTCAGCAGGCAGATGAACAGGCTCACGCGACTCGAGTCGGACCAGATGCTCACGACCAGACCGAACCCGACGAAGATCACGGACAGCACGGTCCCGGTGACGGCGCCCCACCACAGCCCCACTCCCAGCACCGGATCCTTGTGCGAGAGCACCACGACGTACGGCACCGCGATCACCAGCGCCGCCGGCCAGGGGGACATCGCTGCCACGAACTTGCCGAGCACGATCTGGCGATGGCTGGACGGCGTGAGCAGCAAGGGCTCCAGCGTCGCCCGCTCGCGCTCTCCGCTGACGCTCTCGGCGGCCATCACCAGCCCGATGAAGAGGCCGAACGTGATCGTCGACGTCAGGGCCACGACCACGGTCTGCTTGAGCGGCAGCAGGTTCAGGTCGTTGTTGGTCGCCAGCACGTACGCCGTGATGGAGAGCAGGACGCCGAAGACGGCCAGAAAGTTGAGCACCCGTCCTCCGGCCCACATCTCGCGCAGCTCGGCCCGCATGATCAGCCGCCAGACCCCCGACCGGGAGCTCACTGGATCGCCTCGGCGGTCAGCTGCAGGAACACGTCCTGCAGGCGGCCGGCCCCGCCGTCGAAGCTGAGCACCGGCACGTCGGCCGTGAGCAGCGCCTCGAGCACACCGTTCTTCGCCCGGTGCTCTGCCGTTGACGACGCGATCGTCGCCGGATCGAACTCGACGGTGAGCCAGCCCGTGGAGTCGCCGTCCGCGACGGTGTGCCCGCTGCCCGGCAGTGCCTGTAGCGCAGCCCGGGCAACCGGTACGGACTCGGCCGGGACATGGACCCGGACCAGGGTCCGGCCGTTGCCGTCGGAGCGGCCGATCACCTCCTCGACGGTGCCCTTGGCCACCACCTGCCCGGCATTCATGATGACGACGTCGTCGCAGACGCCCTCGATCTCGGCGAGCAGGTGGCTGCACAGCACGACGCCCTTGTCGTGGTCCCGGGCGATCCGCTGGATGAGCTGCAGCAGCTCGCGCTGACCGCGGGGGTCCAGTCCCAGGGTGGGTTCGTCGAGGAACACCACCGCCGGGTCGTTCACCAGTGCCCGGGCGATGCCGAGCCGCTGTCTCATGCCGTGGCTGTAGGAGCCGATCGCCGAGCCGCCACGGTTCTGCAGCCCCACCACCTCGAGCAGCTCGGCGCTCGTCGTCCGGGCCTGCGCGGCCGAACTGCCGTAGAGCTGGCCGAAGAACGTCAGGTAGGCGCTGCCGGTCTGCTGCCGGGGGAACCCGAGGCCCTCGGGCAGCACCCCGATCCGGCGCCGGATCTTCGCGGGCTGGTCCGAGCTGATGCCGTCGACCACGAACCGACCGGACGTCGGCGCCAGGATGGTCGTCAGGATCCGGATGGAGGTCGTCTTGCCGGCCCCGTTGGGCCCGAGGAAACCGAGCACCCGCCCGGCGGCCAGCGAGAACGTCAACCCTTTGAGGGCCTCACGGGACCCGTAGGACTTGCGCAGGTTCTGAGCGGAAAGAATGATGCCGGAACCTGTTTCGGCTGTCCCGTCCAAGACGGAACCACTGGTCTGAGTCATGCGTCGGCCTCCGGTCGATGGGTCGGAAATGACACCCCAGGGCAGAGCAGTCGTCGTGGGCGCGGGCCGAGGCTCTCGATCCGAGCACCACGGTGCTGCGGATCGGAAGGGTCGCTACGGACCACGGCGCTACCCGCGGACTCTACTCACGTCGCCCCCGAACCACCACGGGTCGTTCGGGGGGAGACGGGTCGTCTCGTTCGGGGGGAGACAGGTCGTCGGGAATGGGGCTCACCGCCGCTCCCGATAGGCGTGGGCGGTCTTGCGGAACATGGCGGCCGCGTAGCGGTAGGCCCGGCGGTCCAGCCGCAGTGCGGCGGCGGCGGCGGCGTCCAGGGCCTTGCCGTCCAGGTGCCGGACGCTGGTCAGCTGCAGGTCCTCGCGGGCGTCCCCGCTGTTGGCCAGGATGTCGACCAGCCCCACGCCGGGGGCGTAGTACTTCTGCTGATGGCCGTGCTCGGGCGCGGTCGGGCTGCTCTCGTCGACCACCACCGCGTGGCAGTAGCAGCCGGCCTTCACGCAGATGCGCACCTCGTCACGCACCACCTTGCCGATGTCGTAGAAGGCGATCGACGGGGCCCTGCCCTGCACGAAGCTCGGCGTGCCGGGGACCGGATGCCCTGGGACCAGGATGCCCGCCGTGGCCTTGGCGACCCCGGAGATCCAGGTGCTGGGAGCCCCCGCGAAGCGGCCCGCGTCGTACTCCTCCGGGTACTCACCCATGGTCCAGACGTTGCCGGCGTCGTCCTGGGCGAAGAAGGCCAGCTCGGCCTCGGTCAGCTCGCCGTCGTTGATGTCCTGGTCCCAGATCGCCCGGGTCTTCACCCCGTTGATCACCTTGACCACGTCGGTGACGGTGAAGATCACCCGGTGCTTGTGGCTGCCGGTGGCGTCGGTCACCGTTCCGTCGTAGGTGAACTGGGTCCCCGGCTGCAGCGGGAACCAACGCGAGGTGATCCGGGTCGGGTGGGAGAAGTGGCCGGTGCCCTTCGCGGACTGGGCGGACTGGGCGGTGCCGGTGGCCGCCTGGGCGGCGCCCACGTCCATCGACATCGCCACTGCGGCCAGGATGCCGACCGCTGCGGTGGGGAGCAGGTGTCTACGCCACATGAGGGTCTCCTTGGGACGCCGAGGACAGGGCGGGCGACAGGGTCTGACGTCCGAAACGCAGGTAGAGCGAGGGCAGCACGAACAGGTTCAGCAAGGTGGAGGTGACCAGACCGCCGAGGATCACCACGGCCAGGGGATGCTCGATCTCGTGGCCGGGCCGCTCGCCGAGCACCACCAGTGGCACCAGGGCCAGCCCGGTGGCCAGGGTGGTCATCAGGATCGGCGACAGCCGCTCGCGGGCACCGCGGATCACGAGCTCGCGGCCGAACGTCTGGCCCTCCTCGGTCTCCAGGTGCTGGCAGTGGTTGATCAGCAGGATCCCGTTGCGGGCCGCGATGCCGAAGACGGTGAAGAAGCCGACCAGCGAGCCGAGGGACAGGATCCCGCCACCGGCCCAGGCCGCCAGGACTCCGCCCACCAGCGCCATCGGCAGGGTGAGGAAGACCAGCACCGCCAACCGCCAGCTGTGGAAGGCGGCCTGCAGCAGCAGCAGGATGAGCACCCCGCCGAACACGCCGACCGCCAGGAGCCGGGTCTGGGCGGCCTGCCGCTCGGCGTACTCCCCGAGCACCTCGGCGTGGTAGCCGCGGGCGAAGGTCACCGACTGCCGCTTGGCGTTGAACTCGTTCACCACCGAGCCCAGGTCGCGGCCCTCGACGTTGGCCCCCACGTCGAGGTAGCGGGAGTCGCCCACCCGGCTGATGGCGTTCGGGTTGGGCGCCAGCGTCACCGTCGCGACGTCCCCGAGGGTGATCCGACGACCCGAGGGGGTGTCCAGCGGCATGTTCATCACGGAGGTGAGGTCGGTCCGGCTCTTCGGCGTGCTCCACACGACCACGTCGAAGGCCTTGCCGCGGTTGAACATGTCGCCGACCTCTTCGCCGGCCATCATCGTGGCCGCGGCACGCCGGACGTCTCCCGGCTTGAGGTCGTACTGCTCGGCCTTCTGCAGGTCGACCACGACCTGGATCTGCGGGACCTCGGTGGAGACGTCGCGGTGGGCGTCGACCACGCCGGGGATGCCCTTGAGCACCTGCAGCAGCTCGTCCGACTTGGCGCGCAGGGTGGGCAGGTCGTCACCGTAGGTGCGCACCACGATGGCCTCCTTGCCACCGGTGAGCACCTCCTCGATCCGCTCGTCGAGGTAGGTCTGCACCTCGCGGTAGAGGCCGGGATAGCCGCTCTGGGTCACCCCACGGATCTGGTCGAGCGAGGTCTGGTAGTCGGCCCCCGGCTTGAGGCTGACCCAGTTCTCGCCCAGGTTGACCCCGGCCACCTCCTCGCCCAGGAAGGCGCTGCCGATGTGGGCGCCCAGGCTGCGGATCCCGGGCACGTTCGCCCTGAGCTGGGAGTCCAGGTCGGTGGTGGTCCGCTCCATCTCGGCGGCCGAGGTGCCCGGCTGGGCCACCCAGTGGATCAGGAAGTCGCGTTCCTTGAAGGCCGGGAACAACGACTGCCCCAGCTGCGGGTAGATCATCAGCCCGCCCAGGGTGACCACCACGATGGCCGAGTAGGCCGCCAACGGCCGGACGACGATCCGGCCCAGTACCCGGGTGTACCCGGCCTGCAGCACCCTGACCACCGGCGAGGTCCGTCGCTCGATCGGCGCGTTGCGCAGCAGCAGCAGGGTCAGGGCCGGTGTCAGGGTCAGGGCCACCGCCATCGAGGCCACGATGGCCAACGTGTACGACAGCGCCAGCGGCTGGAAGAACGCGCCGGTCAACCCGGTGAGCAGGAAGATCGGGATGGAGGCGGCGACGATGATGAGGGTGGCGTAGACGATCGGGGCCCGGACCTCGAGCGAGGCCTCGAGGATCACCGACGCCGTGGACCGGCCCGAGCCGGACAGCCGTTCCTCGCGCAGCCGTCGGACGATGTTCTCGACGTCGATGATGGCGTCGTCCACCACCGCCCCCAGGGCGATCACCAGGCCGGCCAGGGTCATCGTGTTGACCGTGGCCCCCCGCCAGTACAGGACCAGCATGGTGGCCATCAGCGACAACGGGATCGTGAGCAGGCTGATCAGCGCGACCCGCCACTCGAACAGGAACAGGCCCAGGATGACCACGACCAGCAGGAAGCCGAGCACCAGGGCCTGGGTGAGGTTCGAGATCGCCAGCTGGACGAAGTCGGCCTGCTGGAAGACGTGGGTGTCGAAGGTGATCCCGGGCATCCCGGGCTCGATCTCCTTCATGGCCTGCTCGACGTCCGCCGTCATCTGCAGGCTGTTCGCCCACGGCAGCTTCTCGACGACCAGCAGCAGTCCGGGTTTGCCGTTGATGATGGCCGAGCCGGTGATCGGCTGGTTGGCCTCGGCGAGCAGGGCGACGTCGGACAGGGTGACGGTCCTGCCGTCGGCGGCGGGGACCGGCACCCTGGCCAGGTCCTGCACCGTCTGGACCGGCTGGACGTTGCCCACCGGCAGCTTCTGGTTGGGGGTGTTCACGGTGCCACCGGTCCCGATCACCGAGCCGGTGGTGAACCGCAGCAGGCCCGCGTCGACGGCCGCCCCGGTGGCGTCCATGACGTCGTTGAGGGCCACCCCCTGGGCGACCATCTTCGCCGGCTCGACCTGGACCGTGGCCATCTGCAGGCGCTCGTTCCAGATCGCGACGTTGGCCACCCCAGAGACCCGCAGCAACCGGGCCCGGATGGTCCAGTAGGCGGACATCGACATGTCCATCAGCGAGTGGGTGTCCGAGGTCATGCCGATCTGCATCGCCCGCCCGGTGGCCGAGACCGGCGCCAGCATGACGGGGGGTGCCGCCCAGGTGGGCAGGCTCGGCGAGACCAGTGACAGCCGCTCCTGCACGAGCTGGCGAGCCCTCAGCAGATCGGTCCCCGGCTTGAACAGGATCTCGATCGAGGACAGCTGCGGCACCGACTTCGAGCGCAGCTCGTCGTGCCCCTGGACCCCGTTGAGGGCCTGCTCGAGCGGAATGGTGACCAGCTGCTCGACGTCGGAGGTCGACAGGCCCACGCACAGCGTCTGCACGACGACCCGAGGCGGGGCGAACTCCGGGAACACGTCGACCCGCATCGACGGCGTCAGGCCCACCCCGACCACCATCATGGCGGCGGCGGCAGCGACCACCAGGTAGCGGAACGTGAGGCTGGAGCTGACGATCCAGCGCATCAACGTCCGCGGCCTGGTCATTGCTCACCGGCGATCTCGGCCTCGGCGCCGAGCAGCTCCGGGGCGCCCTGGGTCACCACGACGGCCCCGTCGTCCGGCCCGTCGGTCAGGACGGCGACGTCGTCCTGGATCGCGGCGACGCTGATCCGGGCCCGGGTGTAGGTGCCCGGGCCGACGTTCAGGTAGGTCCAGGTCGCGCCCACGGAGTCGTAGACGACGGCTGCGTACGGCAGCACCTTGTGCTCCGCCGACGTGCCGGCCAGGGTCCGGGTGGCCCGCTGGACGGTGCCGGTGGTGATGCCGAGCCGCTCGACGGCGTGGCTGCTCAGCTGGACCGTCTTGATCGCGGTGCCGTCGGCGGCCTTGGCGTCGGTGAGGGTGACCGCCGGCTCGGGGTCCTTCGGCGTATCGGAGGAGCATCCGCTCAGGCCCAGGGTGAGGGCGAGCACGGCGGCCGCTGCGCAGCCCTTGACGACGAATGTGGTGTTCATGGTTGTCCCCTTCGGTGCGTCGTGGGTCGTCGTCAGGCCGGGATCGGCAGGGTGCTCGGATCGGGGTGGCGTGCCTTCGTCCGGCCCCGCGGGTTGACCAGGATCAAGGCCGCCGGAAGCACCACCAGCAGCGTCAGCAGCAGGCTCACCAGGGCGCCGAGTGCGGTCACCGCGAACGGGTGCAGCAGCTCCAGCCCGGCTCCACCGCCCAGCACCGCGGCCGGCAGCAGCAGCGCCGCCGTGGCCAGGACGGTCTGGACCACCGGGACCGCCTGGTCCCTGGTGGCCTCCACGACGACGGCGGGGTCGTGGGCCCAGCCGTTCACCCCTTCCAGGTCCTTGATCCGCCGCAGCAGGACGACGCCGCCGCGGACGGCGAGGGTGGCGACCGCGAACACTGCGGCGAGAGCCCCGGCGGAGCCCAGGCCGCCGGCCAGGGGCGCCGTGAGCACCCCGCCGGCCGCGGACAGCGGCAGCAGCGCGAGCAGCACCAGCGAACGGCGCCAGCTGCCGCTCGCGGCCTGCAGCAGCAGCAGGATGCCGATCAGGGCGGCGGCGACGACGGCCCACACCAGCCGGGTCCGGTCCTGCCGGGTCGTGGCCGTTCCGAGGACCTCGGCGTGGTACTCGTACGGCATCGCGACGGTGGCGATCCTGGCCTTGACGTCGGCCACCACGGCGCCCGGGTCCCGGCCGCTGACGGAGGCGACGATCTCGGCGTTGCGCAGCACCTCGTCGTGCACGATCTGGGTCGGCTGCGGCTCGACCGTCACCGAGGCCACGTCGGCCAGGCGGACCTGCCCCCCGGCGGGGGTGTCCAGCAGCAGGTTCTGCAGCTCGGTCACGTTGTTGCGGGTCTGGGCACTGCCCCAGACGACGACGTCGAAGATCTTCTGCTGCTCGTACAGGTTGCCGACGATCAGCCCCGAGGTCAGCGTGGTGGCGTCGCGGCGGATGTCGCCGGGCTTCAGGCCGTACTTCTGGGCCTTGTCGACGTCCACGTCGATCTGCACGGTCGGCTGCTGGACGACCGGGCGAAGGGTCGGTGCGACCAGCCCCGGGACGTCGGCGATCGCCGCGCGCACCTTCTCGCCGATGCCCCGCAGCTCGTCGAGGTCGATGCCGTAGACCCGGACGACGACGTCGTCGCCGTGGCCGGAGGCGGCGGCGAGCTGACCGTCGGCGTAGGTGAGCAGCCGGGAACCGAGTCCTGGGTACCCCCGGGTCACCCGGGTGATGGCGGCCTTGGTGGTGTCGTAGTCGGCCGAGGCGGCGAGGTTGACCCACAGCTCGGCGGAGTTGGTGTCCACCATCTGGTCGGAGGACATCGCCCGTCCGACGTGGACGCCGACGTCGACCACGCCGGGCTGGGCGCGCAGCTCCTGGCTCAGCCGTCCGGTGATCCGGTCCATCTCGGCCAGGGAGGTCCCGGGCGCGGTGTCGACCTTCAGCAGCAGGTTGCGGTCCGCCGCCGACGGGAGGCTGGTGCCGCCGCGCAGCTGGGGCAGCGCGGGCACGGCGGCCAGCAGCAGCAGCCCGACCCCGGCCCAGGCCACCGCGGGGCGGACCAGCCAGCGCGTGAGCGAGCCGTCGTAACGGCGCCGCACCCAGCGGGCCAGCGGACGGGAGTCCTCGGGGTGGCCCCGACCCCGGATCAGGACGGCCAGCGGCGGCACGAGTACCAGCGCCACCAGCATCGAGGCGGCGAGCGCCAGGGCGTAGGTGGCCACCATCGGCACCGTGAACGCGGTGGTGAGGCTGTCCAGGACCAGCAGCGGCACGGTGGCGAGCAGCACGATCAGGGTGGCGAACACGGCCGACCCCCGCTCGTCGACGCACGCCCGAACCGCTGCGGTCGCGCGCTCGAGCGAGCCGGCGTCCTCGGGCAGCTCCCGGAGCCGGCGGGACAGTCCGTTGGCGTCCCGGATCGCGTCGTCGACGACGAACCCCACCGCGACCGCGAGCCCGATCATGGTCATCGTCGTGAGGGTCGCACCGCCCAGGTACAGCACGTAGGCGGCCGTGAGCAGGGCCAGAGGGATCGTCACGGCGCTGATCAGCGCCACCCGCCAGGAGGACAGCACCGTCAGCAGCACCACGAGCAGCAGCAGGAAGCCGAGCAGGGTCGCCAGGCCGATACTGCGCAGCGCGGACTCGAGGTAGGTGGCCGGCCGGTAGACGTCCGTCGTCACCGTCACCCCTTTGAGGCCGGGTGCCATGTCGGCCAGGGCCGCCTCGAGGTTGCGGGTCACCTCGAGGGTGTCGGTGCCCGGGTACTTCTCGACGACCAGGAAGAGGCTGGGTCTGCCGTCGACCAGGGCGTCCCCGATCAGCGGCTGGTGGTCCTCGATGACGTCGGCGACGTCACCCAGGCGCAGCGCGGGCTTGCCCTGAACCGGGACGGCGGCCAGCTGCTTCGGGGTGGAGATCGGCGAGACGTGCTGGATGGCCAGGCGTTGGTTCGTGCCCTCCACGAAGCCGCCGGTGCCCGGGGTCGAGGCCTCGACGAAGGTCAAGGGTGAGACCCACATCGAGTTGCCGGCGGTCTCGATGACCTCGGTGAGCGTGACGTTCTGGGCGTGCAGCTTGGCCGGGTCGACCGTCACCTGCAGCTGACGGTCCCGCTGGCCGTAGATCGCCACGTTGGCCACCCCGGGCACACCCATCAGGCGCGGCTTGAGCCGCCACCGGGCGAGCAGGGAGAGGTCGACCAGCGAGCTGTCCTTGGAGGAGAGCCCGATCATGGCGATCCGGCTGCTCGAGGCGAGTGGTTCGATCATGACCGGTGCGCTGCCGACGTTGGGCAGCACGCGGGCCTGGGT
>Ga0209069_10001455_pt1 | contig 12024 bp, 12 predicted proteins | sample Str013_2_FD_187202 | JGI IMG/M metagenome (GOLD analysis project Ga0209069, IMG submission 187202) | Freshwater sediment microbial communities in response to fracking from Pennsylvania, USA - Straight Creek_MetaG_SC_2013 (SPAdes) (version 2) | ecosystem: Environmental > Aquatic > Freshwater >...
GGCTCGCAGCATGCGGCCGGCCCAGTCGGGGACGGTGGGGTGGCCGGCGCCGGCGACGTCATCGGCGTGGGGACCGGCCAACTCGGCCAGGTAGTGACGCTCCACGGCATCGAGCTGCAGCACGCGAGCCAGGGCCTCGAGCACGTCGCTCGACACGTTGATGGGCCGCCCCTGCTCGAGCCAGGTGTACCAACTCACCGAAACCCCGGCCAGCAGCGCGACCTCCTCGCGCCGCAACCCCGGGGTGCGGCGCCGAGGTCCCGGAACCAGCCCGACCTGTTCCGGGGTGATGGCCGAGCGCCGCACGCGGAGGAACTCGGCGAGATCGACCCGGCGCGCCATGAAGGCATCTGAGCACATCCGGGCGCCCGAAAGGTGGTGGTGACAATCCCAGGATGCGCCCGCCCTGCCGCGATCTCCGATCCTGGTATCTCCTGGACCAATGCTTCCGTCCAGTTCCGCCACCAACAGTTCCGCCACCAACCGGCGTAGGAAGTGGTCGTCCTGGCGACCACTTCCTACGCCGGTTCGCCATGAACCCACGCTGTCCCGGCGAGCCTCCACCGGGGGCTCGTCGGTGATCCGCGACCTCCTGCGCCTGGTCGATCGACCGGGCATGTTGTCGCTGGCCGGTGGCCTCCCTGCGCCTGAGCTGTTGCCCGTCGCTCGGATCGACCAGGCCAGCCGGCGGGTGCTGGCCGAGAGCGGCGCCCGCGCCCTGCAGTACGCGCCGACCGAGGGCATGGACGAGTTGCGTTCGCGGGTCGGAGCCGATCTCCAGGCGCCGCTCGACAACATCATCATCACCACCGGGTCGCAACAGGCCATCGACCTGCTGAGTCGGTGCCTCGTCGATCCTGGCGATGTGGTGGTGGTCGAATCACCCGGCTACCTCGGGGCGCTCCAAGCCTTCATCGCCGCCGACGCCGATCTCCACGCGGTGCCGGCCGATGGCGACGGTCTCTGCACCGAGGCCCTCGAGAGCCAGCTGCGGGCCGGCCTGCGCCCCCGGTTGGTGTACGTCGTGGCGACCTTTCAGAACCCGTCCGGGGCCACCCTCTCGCCCGACCGGCGCCGCCACCTGGCGGCCTTGGCCGAGGAGTTCGGTTTCGTCATCGTGGAGGACGACCCCTACGGCGAACTTCGCTTCCGCGGGGATCGTCCGACCCGGCTGCGCGAGCTGACTGACCGAGTGGTCACGCTGGGGACCGCCTCGAAGACCATCGCCCCCGGCCTGCGGGTCGGGTGGGCGGCTGCCCCCGGGTGGCTACAGCCCGCCCTCGTTCGGGCCAAGCAAGCCACCGACCTGCACACCAGCCCGCTCACCCAGCTGATCGTGGCCGACATCCTCACCGACCACACCTTCATGGCCGCCCACCTGAGCACCGTCCGGTCCACGTACCAGCGTCGGGCCGAGACCCTGGTGGCCGCCCTGCGGTCCGAACTCGGCACCCGCATCGAGGTGGCCGACCCCACCGGGGGAATGTTCGCCTGGGTGCACTTCGTGGACGGCACCGATACCTCCGAGTTGTTGGTGGCCGCCCTCGCCGCCAATGTGGCGTTCGTGCCCGGGAGCGCGTTCGTGACGAGTGTCAAGGCCGGGTTCGGGGGGCCAGTCTCGAGCCATGTGCGAGCCTGCTTCGCCACGCTGGACGAAGAGGCGCTGACAGAGGCCGCCCGAAGACTGGCCACGGTTTCCTCGCGGCAAGCGCCGGACCGGAGTGGCCTCGCCCCCACCGACCGGGCGGTTCGGGGGTAAACGCGACGGCCCTTCGTATGCTGCACGCTCGATGAACGAACTTCAGACTGACCGTGGCCCGCTTCCCGCTCCCGAGCGCGTGCTGGTGGTGTGTGCTCACCCCGACGACGTGGATTTTGGCGCCGCAGGTACCGTCGCCGCGCTGACCGCCGCCGGTTCCGTCGTGGCCTACTGCCTCATCACCTCGGGCGAGGCGGGCAGCGACCACCTCCCCATTGACACCGATGAGTTGCGAGACCTTCGTGAGGCCGAACAGACGGCCGCCGCCGCGGTGGTCGACGTCGACGATCTGACGTTCCTCCGCCATCCTGACGGACGCCTGGAGGCGACCGTTTCGTTGCGTGGTGACCTCACTGAGGTGATCCGCCGGGTACAACCCGACGTCATCATCTGCCAGTCGCCCCAGCGGATGCTCGAGCGCATCTTCGCCTCGCATCCGGACCACTTGGCCGCGGGCGAGGCCACCTTGTGTGCGGTCTACCCCGATGCTCGCAATCCCCGGGCGTTCCCGGAGCAGATCGACGCCGGCCTCAAGCCCCACACCGTGCAGGAAGTGTGGATGATGGCCCACCCCGAGCCCGACCTGCGGGTCGACGTCACCGACACCTTCCCCCGCAAGCTGGCCGCGCTCCAGGCCCACGAGAGCCAGACGGGCCACCGTGATGACCTCGAGGAGATGCTGCGCGGATGGCTGGCGGCGGGGGCCGCCGCCGCGGGGTTCGACGAGGGCCGCCTGGCCGAATCGTTCAAAGTCGTGGCCACCGCCTGAGGCGGCACTCGCTCGACTATTTCGGAGCCATCTCCGGCGGGTGGGGCGACAGGATGTGAACGTTGAACAACCCGCTCGAGCCGTCGCTGGCCTCCCACGCCCGGAGCTCGAAGTCGTAGCCGGGCTGCCAGGTGATCTGGGTACGCACCCCGCGGCTGAGCGCGCTGCGCATGCCGGCCAGCACCGCGGCGTCCAGGGCCGGCGGCACCAGCGCGAAGAACTCGCGCAAAAGGGTGGCGTTATCCGGATCCAACACGTCGAATAGGCCTAAGGCCTCCGCCCCGTCGAGGACGGTCTCCACATCGGAGATGGCTGCGAGCAACGCCTCCGGCTCGAACGAATCCAGGTTGGCCAAGACCTCGTTGGCCCGCAACATCGATTTAACCGCGTACGGCATGGTGATCCCCTTCCGCCTCGTTCCGCATGGAGCGACCGGTAGATTCGACACAAGCCTTCCACAAGGAGCACAGCAATGCGCCAGGTCTCCGAGGTCGAATACGGCTCCTCGCGGGGCGGCGCAGTGGCCTACCGGAGTTGCGGCGACGGTCCGCCCGACGTCGTGCTGGTCAGCGACTGGTTCAGCCACGTCGGCGACATGTGGCGGGCCGACTCACCGTTCCTTCCCGTGCTCGAGCGGCTGAGTGGATTCAGCCGGCTGGTGACCTTCGATCAGCGAGGTGTCGGGCTCTCCGATCCGGTGACGCTGCAGGCCTTGCCGGCGTTAGAGGAATGGGTCGATGACGTGCGAGGGGTGCTCGATGCACTCGGCATCGACAAGGCCACCATCATCGGCAAGGGCAGCGGCGGTCCCATGGCCATGCTCTTCGCCGCCGCCCACCCCGATCGGGTTTCGGGTCTCGTGCTCATCAACGCCTGGGCCCGACTCAGCTGGGCCGAGGACTTCCCGTTCGGCGTGTCACCGGAGGGCCAGGTGTCGATGTTGGAGAACACCTACATGCCGGCCGAGGTCGTCCAAGTCCTGGCCGGCGAGCCGGTGAGCCCCGCGCTGGAAGCGTGGTGGCAGCACTACGTGCGCAACGCGGCCAGCCCCAGCACCACGATCACCATGCGCCGCTGGCTCTTCCACGTCGACGTGCGCGCCGCCCTGCCCGCCATCCAATGCCCGACGCTGATCCTTGCTCGCCGTGATGCCTGGATCGGACCGAGGCACGCGCAGTTCCTGGCCGACGCCATCCCCGATGCGCGCCTCGTGCATCTGCCCGGCTCAGCCGACTTCCTCTTCACCGGCGACACCGAACCGCTGCTCGTGGAGGTCGAGGAGTTCGTGACCGGCGAGCGGCCCCGACCGGTCGACCAGCGCGTGCTGGCCACGGTGCTCTACACCGACCTGGTCGATTCCACGGCCCACGCCGCGGAGATGGGCGACCAGCGCTGGCGTCAGTTCCTCGACGGCCACGACCGGGTCGTGCGCGAAGCCTTGCGGGCCGGGTCCGGCCGTGAGATCAAGAGCACCGGAGACGGGTTCCTGGCCACGTTCGACGGGCCGGCCCGGGCCATCCGCTGTGCGTCGGCGATTCGTTCGAGTGTCCGGGCGCTCGGGCTGGAGATACGGGCCGGGTTGCATACCGGGGAGATCGAGTTGCGGGGCAACGACATCGGAGGCATCTCCGCCCACATCGGCGCCCGCATCGAGGCGGCGGCCCATCCCGGGGAGATCCTGGTCTCGCGCACCGTGCGCGACCTGGTGGGAGGCTCGGGCATCGAGTTCACGGATCGGGGCCTGCACCAGATGAAGGGTGTCCCCGACGAGTGGCGCCTGTACGCGGTGGTCGACTGAGGCCGCTCCGGCTGCCCACCATTGGCGGGGCCTCCCCGGGAAGGGATCGAGGCCCAAGCCGACCGGCCCGCTGCGGGGTGACTTTCGACTCTATTGCCGTTGGGCTGCGGCGTGGCCTAGTGGAGTACGGAGCACCTCAAGGAGCTTCTGGATCGTGGTGGTCCTACGGGTCGCCCCTCCCGCCGTCCGCGGGAGCAGCCAAGCAGAAAGGGTCCTCCATGGCTCGCATCAAGGTCGGTTCCGTCGTCGTGGCACTAGCGCTCGTCGTCGTCGTCTCCGCGTGCTCGAGTTCGTCGAAGAGTTCGAGTTCCACCTCGTCGGCCGCGGGCGTCTCCGTCACGACCGCCACCACCGTGGCCCCGAGCAAGACCATCAACATCGTGGTCAGCGACACCAAAGGCCTCAACGGCCCCATGACGCTGGTTGCCACTCCCAACGTCGGCCTCGCCGGCGATGTCACCTTCATCGTGAAGAACACGGGCACGATCGAACACGAGGTCATCGTGTTGAAGCTGGCCGCCGGTCAGACCGCCGCCAAGCTGCCGGTCGTCGACTCCGGTGACCCACCGGTATCGGCCGCCACGGGCGCCGACAAGGTCGACGAGACATCGAGCGTGGGAGAGACCGGTGGCGAGAACCTCAAGCCGGGTGAATCCCGCACGTTCGTCGTCACCGGCATGACCGCCGGGAACTACGCCCTCGTGTGCAACATCGCCCAGCACTATCAGATGGGCATGTACGCCCCGTTCACGGTTCAGTGAGCGTCAGCAACAACGCCGATGTCGTAGCGCCCTCTTCGGAGGGCGCTACCGGCGTCGGCACCCACGATGTCGACATCCCGCAGGCCAGCATCGGTTGGCTGCGAGCCATCGCCTCCGGACTAGCCATCCTGGTCGTCGGCTTCGCAGTCACCATCGGCGTCACCAACTGGCTCCTCACCGACGGCAGCCTGTCCGGCCTGAGCCGGGACAGCCGAGTGTGGTTGGCCACCGCGCTGTTCCTGGTCGCCGTCGTCGTCATGGCGTGGGTCTTGCGACGTTTGCAGGCGCGAGGAGTCATCTAGTGCCGCGTCCGGCCGTTCCCGACGCCGAGTGGCTCTGGGCCAACGAACCCTGCCGAGCCGCCTGCCCGGTGCACACCGATGCCGGCGCCTATGTAACTGCCATCGCCGAGGGTCGGTCGCGCGACGCCTACCTGATCGCCCGCGAGCCGAACCCGTTTCCGTCGATCTGCGGCCGGGTCTGCGCGGCCCCGTGCGAGTCGGCGTGCCGGCGCGGCACGGTCGACGCCCCCGTCGCCATCCGGGCGCTCAAGCGCTACGTCACCGAGCAGTTCGGCGTGGAGAGCTTCCACGCCGCGTCGGTCTGGCACGAGGCCCACGGGCCGGTGCCACCCGCCACCGGGAGCTCCGTCGGCATCATCGGTGGAGGTCCGGCCGGGCTGTCGGCTGCCTACGAGCTGCGCCTCCTCGGCCACGCCGTCACCGTCTACGAAGCGGCTGACCGACTGGGCGGGATGATGGTGTTGGGCATCCCCGAGTACCGGCTCAGCCGCGAGCTCATCGCCCGCGAGATCGAGGCCATCATCGAGCTGGGCATCGATGTCGAGCTCGGTGCTCGCATCGGTGAGACGGTCACCTTCGACGAGCTGTTGGAGCGTCACGAGCAGGTGTTTTTGGCGGTGGGGACCGGCCGGGGCCGAAGCCTGGACCTTCCCGGTGTCGATCAGGACGGCGTGGTGCGCGCCGTCGAGTTCCTGTTGAACGTGAACCAGGGCTACCACGTCAAACTGGGTGAGCGGGTAGTGGTCGTGGGCGGCGGCAACGTGGCCTTCGATGCGGCCCGTACCGCGCTGCGCGCTGCGGCCGGCGCCGACCCCCAGGCCGACCCCCAGGCCGGCTCCGACGCTGGCTCCCCCGAGGACGCCCGGCGCTCCATGACCACCACGCTCGACGTGGCCCGGGCCGCCGTGCGGGAGGGCGTCAAGAGCGTGACGGTGATCGCCCTCGAATCCGAGGACGAGATCCCGGCCGACCCCGAGGAGATCGAGGAGGCCGAAGCCGAGGGGATCACCATCGTGTTCCGCAAGGGCCCGCACCGGTTCGTGGGCACCGACGGCCGCGTCACCGGGTTGGAGACCATCGACGTGGCCTCGGTGTTCGATGCCGAGGGCCGGTTCGCGCCCACCTTCACCGAGGGGACCGAAGCGGTCCTGCCCGCCGACACCATCATCTTGGCGGTCGGCCAGGCGGCCGAGCTCGATTTTCTCGGTGACCGTCCCATCGAGCGGACCCGCGCGGGCGGGGTGCAGGTCGATTCGGCCACCCTGCGCACCTCCGATCCCCGGATCTGGGCCGGCGGCGACGTGGCCAAGGGCCCGCGCAACCTGATCGACGCGGTGGCCGACGGCCAGCGGGCGGCCCGAGCGATCCATGCCAGCACCCAGACCGATGGCGGCGGGCGACCCGATCCCGAAGGCTTCCGGCCCGCCCGGGGCATCCGGGTCGAGCTCACCCAGCGCCCGGCGTATCGCCGGCTGGCCACGGGGTACGACGCCATCGACCGCCAGGCGGTTCCCGCTATGGCCACCGACCGACGGACCGGATTCGCCGAAGTCGAGACCGGCTACGACGGTCAGGACGCGTGGCTGGAGTCGCTGCGGTGCCTGCGCTGCTTCGACAACATCATGCTCGAGCCCTCGCTGTGCATCTTGTGCGGGTTGTGCGTCGATGTGTGCCCGACCAACTGCATCACGATCGCCCGTGCCGACCATCTCGATCTCGGCACCGAGGCCCAGAGCGCGCTGCTTCTCGACGAAGACCAGTGCATCCGGTGCGGCCTCTGCGTCAATCGATGCCCCCCCGGGGCACTGTCCATGGTGAACGCTCAGGAGGTGGCCGGTGGCCGACAGCGAGTCTGATCCCCAAGCGGCCCCCGACAGTGGCACCACGGTCGTCACCCCGGAGCCACCCACCCGGGACCCGTTGGAACCGGCGGTCGCCTACGCGTCAGGAACCGGCGTGGTTGCCCGGGTCGAGCGCAGCCGAGCGTGGCGTTCGGTCTTCCGCCATCCCCGCATCAATACCCCGCGGGGACGCGCCCTCCAGGGCTTCTCCAACTTCTTCCTGCACGTCTACCCCATCAAGGTCCCGGCCCGGGTGCTGCGTCTGCGCTACTCGTTCCGGCTTGGCTTCATCGCCACCGTGCTGTTCGGGCTGCTGACCTTGACCGGGGTCTACCTCATGTTCTTCTACACGCCGTCGGTGGGTTCGGCCTATGGCGACATGCAGGTCATCCGCACCGGGGTGGGGTTCGGTCAACTGGTGCGCAACGTCCATCGGTGGTCGGCCCACCTCATGGTGCTCGTGCTGTTCTTGCACTTGATCCGGGTGTTCTACGCCGGGGCCTACAAGAAGCCCCGTGAGTTCAATTGGGTGATCGGCGTCGTGCTCCTGCTCCTCACCCTGGGTCTGTCGTTCACCGGCTACCTGCTTCCCTGGGATCAGCTCAGCTACTGGGCCGTGACGGTGGGAACGAACCTGGTGCACTACGTGCCGTTCGTCGGCAACACCCTCCAGGATCTGCTCATCGGTGGCCCCCAAATCGGCCAACCCACGCTGCTGCGCTTCTACGCCCTGCATGTGGCCGTGCTCCCCATCTCCGTGGTGGTGGCGCTGTCGATCCACATCTGGCGGGTGCGCAAGGACGGCTTCGCGGTGGAACGCTCGGCGGTCGGCACCAGTGGAGCGTTCGAGGAGGAGGCCACCGCCATGCCCGCCGCTTCGGTGCCCACCTCGGCCCCGGCCGAGCTGTACGGCGGCCGTACCCGGGTGCTGGGCGTGGTCGACCGCGAGTCGGTCACCGCCGAGGAACGGGCGACGGACGACACCGTGTTCAGCTGGCCCCACCTCATCGTCCGCCATGTGGTGGTGGCGCTGGGGGTGGCGACGACCGTGCTCGCCATCGGCGTGCTGTTCGCCGCCCCGCTGCGAGGACTGGCCAACCCCAACCTGACGCCCGAGCCGGCCAAGGCCCCGTGGTACTTCGCCGGCCTACAGGAACTGCTGGCCCACTTTGACCCCCTGGTGGCCGGCATCCTCGTGCCCATCGGCGCGGTGCTCACGCTGACGTTGTTGCCCTACATCGACCGCAACCCATCGACCATCGCCCGCCAGCGCAAGGTGGCCATCGTCATCTTCACGACGTTGCTGATCATTGCCGTGGCCCTCACCATCATCGGCACCTTCTTCCGAGGGCCCGGGTGGCAGTTCATCGCCCCCTGGACCCATTGGTACGTCGAGCTCTAGGAGCCCTCATGACCGCCCCCGTAGCAACCTCGCGTCGCAACTTCTTGAAGGCTGGCTGGAAGCTCGGCGCCACCATTTTGGCCGCGGCCGCCGGTTGGACGGTGTACGAGTCCCTCCGGCCGCTCGGCGGCTCCGGGAAGGGAGGGCCGATCAAGCTGGGCAGCACGGCGACCTACGCCGCCGGCACCGCCACCTACGTCCCCGAGGGTCGACTGTTCGTCGCCAACACCGGCACCACCATCCTGGCCATCTCGCAGAAGTGCCCCCACCTCGGGTGCCGGGTCCCCTTCTGCGACTCCTCTGGCCGCTTCGAATGCCCGTGCCACGGATCGATCTTCGACATCGGGGGCGAGTGGATCGAAGGCCCGTCCCCGGTGGGCATGACCCAGTACCCCGTCACTGCTGATGTGGACGGGGCACTGGTGGTGGACACCTCCAAAGAGATCGCCGGCCCGCCCCGAGGAGCCAACCAGTACTTCTCGCCGCCCAAGGGGCCCAACTGCCAGCCGAAGGGTTGACCCATGCCTCGTGAGCGACCAACGCCTCCCCCGTTCGAACCGGAGTCCCTGGAACGCAGTCTCGACCGCTACCTGGCCGTCGGGCTCGTCTTCATGGTCCTGCTCATCGCCGGGTTCATCACCTACAAGGTGCGGGAACCCAATCTTCGCAAGGACGCCGCCGCCGAGCAGTTGACCACCTACACCGACATCGGCAGCCAGTTGTTCGAGACGAACTGCGCGTCATGCCACGGCAAGGGGGCCGTCGGCGGTACCGCTCCCGTGCTCGATGCCAAGGAGTTCCTCAAGTCCACGACCGACGGCCAGATCCAGAACGTCATCGCCGGCGGTGTCTCGGGCTCGGACATGCCGGCGTGGAGCCTGGCCTACGGGGGCACCATGACCGACGAGCAGGTCCGCCAGCTCAGCACGTACCTGCGATCTCTGGAGACCGACGCCCCCAGCGTGCCCTCGTGGCGCCAGGGCAAGGGTTGATCGCCGGACCAGACCGCGAGGTCGAGTTCAGCCGGCGGGGCGACGCACCCGGCGGCCGCTGACCAGATCCATGCTGATGCGGATGAAGTTGTCGGCGGCGACGTTCCCCCAGGGCTTGAGCCTCAGTGCGCCGGGGTGCGACACCAGACTCGCCGGAGGGTCCATCAGCGCGGCACGCCCTTGCACGAGCACGCTCCATCCCGTCCGATCGTCAAGGTCAACGCCGTCAGCCTGGAAGGCCACGATGGCGTGGTTGCACGCCGCCTCGAGCTTCGAGCCGGGGCTGGTGCAGACGACGATGGCATCGGGCAGGAGCGCGAAGTTTACGGGCAGCACGACCGGCATGGCCCTGATCGACAGGCCCACCCGGCCGATGCTCACACCGCCCAGCAGGACCCGGCACTCTCGCTCATCGAGCACCTCGAGGCCGTTGCGATCTAGTTCCATCATGTCCGATCAGCTTTTCCCGGTCCCCGTCTGCATGAGGTCGGGGCCGCGCGTTGTTTCGTTCTCCAATTGTCGGACCGGGCCGGGGCCGGGGAACAGGGTCCAAGGTCCCGCTCCCGGGCATCCTTAGCCGGGCACTGGAGCCAGGAGCTAGCGTTCGATCGACGTGGCGTCTCACCGCCGCCACGGTTCCGAGCGGGGCGGCACGTGCGCCCCCGGGGCCGACGAAAGGGTGGTCATGGGAACACGCTCACCGGTCCTCGAGGCCTACGGGGACGAGTTCTCGTGGTCGTTGCTCGACGCCGCCCCCGACGGCGTGGTGATCGTCGCGGCGACGGGTGAGATCGTGTTCGTCAACGATCAGGCCATCGCCCTGTTCGGCCACGAGCCCGAGCAGCTGGTGGGGGCCGCCATCGAGATCCTCCTGCCCGAGCAACTCGAACGTGTGCATCAGACGCATCGGGACCAGTACCGGGCTAAGCCGGCGACGCGCCCCATGGGTACTGGTCTCCGGCTGCGGGCCCGGCGCGCCGACGGATCGCAGTTCCCGGTCGAGATCAGCCTCAGCCCGCTCGAGTTGGGCCGCGAGGTCTTCGTGGTGGCGTCGGTGCGCGACGTGACTGACCGGGTCGAGGCCGAAGCCGAACTGCGCCATAGCCGTGACGCGTTGCAACACGCCGAGCAGATCCTGGCGGTGGCCGACGACCGGGACCGCATCGCTCGGGATCTGCACGACACCGTGATCCAGCGACTCTTCGCCGCCGGGCTGAACCTGCAATCGACCATGGCCGGCACCGACGACCGCACCCGGGCTCGACTCGAGGTCACCGTCGACGACCTGGACGAAACCATCAAGGAACTGCGGATGGCGATCTTTTCCCTGAGTGCCACCGGCGCCCCACCCGGAGGCGTGCGCGGCCAACTGCTGGAAGTGATCACCGACACGTCCGAGGCGCTCGGCTTCGAACCAAGGTTGGAATTCGACGGACCCATCGAGACCATCGACCCCGGCATTGCCGACCATCTCGTGCCCGTGCTGCGGGAGGGGTTGACCAATGTCGCCCGCCACGCCGGAGCCCACACGGCGCGTGTCGTCATCTCGGTCGGCCGCGAGGTGACGCTGATGGTGAGCGACGACGGGCGCGGAATGCCCGACGAGGTACTGGGGGGGCGGGGACTCGCCAACATGGCCAGTCGGGCCCAACAGCTCGGCGGAGCCTGCACGATGGAGCGCGGCGCCGACGGCGGGTCGACGCTCACGTGGCGGGTGCCGGCCGATGCGCAGGCTGGCTCCGAGCGCTCTAGGGGCTGAGGCAACCGGGGCGGTTCCCCCGATGCTCTCGCCTAGGCTCGACCCGGGCCGCTAGCTCATCGGGTTAGAGCAGGGGACTTTTAATCCCAAGGTGCCGGGTTCGAGCCCCGGGCGGCCTACCAAGAAACCGCAGGTCAGAGGGCATAAGCAGGACAGAGCGGCGGCTCTCGGGTAGCGTGTCTCACGAGAATCCCACGAAAATCTCACGGATGGGGGTGAGACGCGGTGCGTGGAAGCAAGCGGAAGGGCCGGCGGCCAGGACTCTGGGAGCTGCGGATCGATGCCGGATTCGACCCGCTGACCGGCAAACGTCGCCAGCGCAGCATCAGCTTCGAGGGGACGTCCCGCGAGGCTGATCAGAAGCTGGCCGAGCTGACGGTCGAGAGCAGCAACGGACGGCTGCAGGCCGGTTCGTACACGGCCGGAATCTTCGGTCGTTGCGCCGCAGAGTTCGAAGGCGAGGTCCGCGCCTGGTTCACGGCCGGAAAGTACCTCGACGGAACTTTGCAGTACGCGCCCCCCACCCTCAGCGTCGGCCAGCAACTCGGCTGGTCCGCCAACGATGCCCAGGCCGGCGGGCTCTTCACCCGCAACGTGCTCAAGACCCAGCCAAAGGTGAACTTCCCGTCCACCAACTATCT
>Ga0209069_10001456_pt1 | contig 12020 bp, 8 predicted proteins | sample Str013_2_FD_187202 | JGI IMG/M metagenome (GOLD analysis project Ga0209069, IMG submission 187202) | Freshwater sediment microbial communities in response to fracking from Pennsylvania, USA - Straight Creek_MetaG_SC_2013 (SPAdes) (version 2) | ecosystem: Environmental > Aquatic > Freshwater >...
ATATAGAGCCGGTTATTGGAGATATTCCATTGCCTTGATATGCCATCGTAAGAATGAGCAGATGGCCCCAATCCAAGATATTTTTTCCCCTGCCAATAAGATGAATTGTGCCGGCTTCGCCATCCTGGTTTGGCGAAATTGGAAATTTCATAATGCTCGTAACCGGCGGATTCCATCCATTTCATGAGCAAAAGAAACTGTGCAGCCTGTTGATCGGGATCGGTATCCGCTACTTTTTTCGAGCGTATCATTTTATACAAAGGGGTTTTAGGTTCAACAGTGAGCGCATAACAGGAGAAATGTGGAATTTCGAATGACAAAGCTTTTTCTACATTTTTTTTCCAATGTTCGTTGTTCAATGACGGGCCGCCGTAGATCAGGTCGATGCTGATATTGGAGAAACCCCATTCCCTGGCAAGGCTGATGGCTATTCCGGCATCTTTTGCATCATGGGCCCGGTTCATCCATTGCAGGTCCTCGTCGAAAAAGGACTGAACACCGATACTGAGCCTGTTGATACCGACTCTTTTCCAGCTTTTTAATATTTCGGACCCAATATCATCGGGATTGGCTTCCAATGTAAGTTCGGTATCGGCAGACACATTAAAGGTTTCGCGGATCCGGTATATAATTTCCTGTATCTCTTCACTGAGCAGCAATGATGGTGTGCCTCCTCCAAAATAAATGGTTTCCACTTTTTCTTTTCCGATATATTCCTTCTGGAGGGTGATTTCTTTCAATAAAGCATTAACAAAGTCGTTTTTGTATGTCAGCGAAGTGGAAAAATGAAAATTACAGTAATGACAGGCCTGTTTACAGAAGGGAACATGAACATAAATGCCTGCCATACTGATTGATTAATTTTACCTGAAATTGCGATAGAATCTCTTACCTCTCCCATGACAAAATTAAGGCTATATGGCTGTACTGCTTTCCTGCTGATGGCTTGCCTTCATGGGCTTTCACAATATAAACTGACCATCTCGCTGGTTGACCGGGATTCTTTGTTTACTCAAAGCAACCTCGGGCTTTCAGGAAATTTCAAAGACAGGACCTCCTGTACAGCATATATTTATAAAATCCCTTCTTTGTTACAGACAAAAGGATTTTCAACGGTTTCTATCGACAGCACTCATTATGATTCTTTATCAGCTTTTATTCGCTTATACCTCGGGCAGACTTTTAAGGTAAACAATATTCATACTAAAAGAGATGACCTGGTTATTTTGAATGGTTCCGGGTGGAACGATAGAAAACTGACGGGGAAGCCTCTTAATTTTCAACAACTACAGGACGCACAGCAGGATCTACTCAATTATCTGGAGAACAATGGCTACCCATTTGCGAGAATTTCACTCGACAGCATCGATTTCAACGAAGGCGCATTGAATGCCAATTTGAAAATTGACCGCGGACCTTTATACAAGATCGACAGCATTCGCGTGTATGGTCCGGCAAAAATATCTGCCAATTTCCTTCAGCATTATCTCGGTTTAACGGATGGTAGCATTTACAAAAAAGAAAAACTCCAGGCGATAAGCAAAAGATTGAGCGAACTACCCTATCTGCAGGAGGAAAGTCCTTGGAATCTTACCTTACTCGGCACAGGATCCGTGCTGAACCTTTATTTAAAACCCAAAAAAAGCAGTCAGGTTGATGTATTGATTGGCCTGCTACCCAACAACCAGCAGCTGACCAGCAATAAATTATTGGTAACCGGTGAGGCTACTGTCAACCTAAAAAATGCATTGGGAGGAGGAGAAAGTATTGGATTGAATTGGCAACAGGTGCAGGTCAAATCGCCCCGACTCAATCTTTATTTTCAACAGCCTTATATTTTCAATTCACCCTTTGGATTAAATCTCAATTTCGATTTGTTGAAAAAAGATTCATCCTATCTCAATATCAATGGAGCTATCGGCATCCAATATTTCGCTTCTGCTACGCGCACTGGCAGCGTGTTCCTCCAGGCTAATTCGACGAGCTTGCTCAATGTGGATACCTTGCAGGTAATTGCTACAAAACAACTTCCTGCGCAGGCGGATGTGAGTTCCGTGAGCCTCGGCATCACTTACGAATATAATAACACTAACTATCGCTTTAATCCTTTGCGTGGAAATGAATTGCTATTCGTAGGGATGGCTGGAACAAAGAAAATAAAGAAGAGCAGTGCCATCGAAAAGCTGGTTGATCCCTCAGATCCCGGATTTTCTTTCGATGCATTGTATGACACATTGAAATTAAATTCCTATCAATTTCGTTTAAAGCTTTCGGCGGCTCATTATTTCCAGATGAGCAGGGCATCAACTTTAAAGTTTGGAGTTAACGGAGCCATCTTTCAGAGTCCAACAACTTTCAGAAATGAAGTTTATCAGATCGGGGGATATAAATTACTGAGAGGATTTGATGAAGAGAGTATTTTTGCATCTCAGTACGCGGTAGGAAGCCTGGAATATCGATATCTGATCGCTCAGAATTCATTTTTATTTGCATTTACCGATGGGGGATGGGCAAAAAATGATATTCCCGGATATCAACTCAACAATACATACCTGGGCTTTGGCTTGGGACTGGCATTTGAAACAAAAGCGGGAATATTCAATATTTCCTATGCGGTGGGAAAGAGAAATGATACAGAATTGAGCCTGCGGCAGGCGAAAATTCATCTGGGTTACGTAAACTTTTTTTAGAGAACATGAACTCAGGAAAATGGATCAAATATTAAATGGCGAACAGGCTTATTGAATAATATCATGAGTTCAATCAATCTACTGGAAAAAAGAAATTTGTGCATTCGTGCCCTGGCATGTTTGGCATTCCTTTTTATATTGTTTATTCAGCCCTGTTCCGCACAAGTGAGCCCGGATTCTTTAAGGGCTCAAAAAGACTCAGTTCCCGCTGTCGGGCAGGTATTGGTGAACCTTGATTCCACGCAGCATGATACGGCCCGAAAATTAATTCATAAAATAGTTACGTCGCCCAAAAAGGCAGACAGTATTCATCCAAAACCCGCTGACACTGTTCAGGCGTTCGTTGTGGAATCGAAGTCGGGAGACATGTTGCTGCTGTTTCGGAAGGTCCTGTTGGCAAATCCATATTTCGACTTCCTGGGCAAACCCTTGATAGCCTATGTGCAGATACACCAAGCCAGTTCTTTTAATGAACTTTTTTATTTCCTGATCGGCCTTCTTTTTTTCTTTGGCTTGATTAAACTGTTTTTCGGAAAGTATCTGTCGAACCTTTTTACACTCTTTTTTAGGGTTTCAATGCGTCAACAACAGATTCGGGAGCAGGTTTTACAGGCGCCCCAACCCTCCCTTTTGCTGAACGTCCTTTTTTTGATCACCGGCGGTCTTTATGCTACATTTCTCATCCGCCATTTTGGCTATGCCCAAAAGACAGGTTTCTGGTTGTTATTACTAAACTGTGCTGCGTTGCTGGGTTTGATCTACCTGGTCAAATTCTGTCTGCTTAAATTCTCGGGTTGGATTTTTAGTATTCAAAGAGCCACTGATACCTATATATTTATAGTGTTCCTGACCAACAAGGTATTAGGTGTTTTTTTACTTCCTTTTGTTGTAATGATCTCTTTTTCAGGCGTTTTGGCAAACGAAATACTCATTACCTTTTCGCTGGCAATGATCTGCTTTTTTTATATTTACAGGTTTATCGTGTCATTTGGACCAGTGAGAAAAGAAATAAAAGTAAATGGGTTTCACTTTTTTTTATACCTTTGCGCCTTTGAGATATTACCGCTGCTCTTGATTTACAAGCTGTTACTAGGATATTTGGAGAAAGTTTAATTAATTTTACAAATTCCTTGCTAATAAAAGCACATGGTTAAGATGAGGGAAAAAAACGATGCTTCAACGACATCCGGCAAAACTGTGAAGAAAATACTAATCACCCAACCCAAACCGGAAACTGATAAGTCGCCGTACTTTGAGCTTGCCCGGAAATACGGAGTAGAGCTTGCCTTCCATCCTTTTATATTGCTTGAAGCCATTTCGGCTAAAGACTTCCGGAAACAAAAAATAGAGATTTCCAGTTATTCGGCGGTGATCTTTACCAGTAAACATGGGATCGATCATTTCTTCAGGACTTGTGAGGAGATGAAAGTGAGTGTTTCACAGGATACAAAATATTTCTGTATCACTGAATCTGTTGCCCTTTATCTCCAAAAATTCATACTCTATCGTAAACGCAAAGTGTTCTACGGCGCTGATGGTACCAACAAGAGCATGTTCGATGTGATTAATAAGCACAAGGAAAACGAAAAATTCCTTTACCCTTGTTCTGAGAACCAACAGGATAATGAAATTGTAGGTTGGCTCAAGAACAATAACTGCGGCTTTGCTACTCCTTTCATGTACCGGACCATCAGCAATGATGTGAAAGAGATCATTGCCCGTCATGAATATGACATCATTTGCTTTTTTACACCCAGTGGCGTAAGAAGTTTATTTGATAATTGCCCCAAATTCAAACAAAATGGGACTAAAATCGGAGCATTTGGTAATAATACATCACGCGCAGTCGAGGATGCTGGCCTCACCATTGAAATCAAAGCGCCCCAACCTCAGGCTCCTTCGATGGTTTCTGCTCTCGAAATGTATTTGTCTGGTGTCGTCAGAAAAAAATAATCCTGAATAGAATTTTAGTAGGGTAGCCTGAAACTGACATGAGCATTTCATGATCCAGCTTCAACTCACCTGGTTGCCATTTGCCTTCTTTTCCCATCCCAGTTCCCGCCGATTTCGGTACTTTCATATACTTCACTTGTATAAATTTCTATGGCCAATCATTTAGCAGGCGAGTCCAGTCCCTATCTATTACAGCATGCGCATAACCCGGTGGACTGGTATCCATGGGGTGCGGAAGCGATGGAAAAAGCCAAAGAAGAAGACAAGCCCATTTTAATAAGTATTGGTTATTCGGCCTGTCATTGGTGCCATGTTATGGAACGGGAGAGTTTTGAGGACCCCGCTGTTGCTGAAATCATGAATGCCTATTTCATCAATATCAAAATAGACCGTGAAGAACGCCCCGACCTGGATCATATTTATATGGATGCAGTGCAGGCGATGACAGGTTCGGGTGGATGGCCACTGAATGTTTTCCTGACCCCGGAAACTAAACCTTTTTACGGGGGAACTTATTTCCCCCCGAGCAGGGCTTATAACCGGCCCTCCTGGCGCGAGATCCTGCTGGCCATACATGAAAATTTTTCGAATAAAAGACCGGAAATAAATGCGCAGTCAGACTACCTCGTTCAGCATCTGTTGAATGCCAATACTGCCGTCAAAAAACATGTAGAAATCAGCGCATTTTCACGGGAAAACATCAGCTCGATGGCAGAAAATATCTTAAAAACGGCTGATCAGCAGGAGGGGGGATTTGGTCATGCTCCAAAGTTTCCGCAAACATGCGTGATACAGGCGCTGCTGCGGGATTTCTATCTCACTAAAAACGAATCGTCGCTGCGCCAGGCCTGCCTGAGCCTGGATAAAATGATCGATGGTGGTATCCATGACCACCTGGCCGGAGGTTTTGCAAGGTATGCTACCGACGAAGAATGGCTGGTTCCACATTTTGAAAAAATGCTTTATGACAATGCCCTATTGGTTACCGTTATAAGTGAGGCTTACCAACTAACTGGTAGAAAAAATTACCGGGATACTGTTGCAAAAACGCTGGAATTTGTAAGTCGTGAATTGCTTTCGACAGAAGGTGGATTTTATGCGGCAATGGATGCCGACAGTGAAGGGGTAGAAGGGAAATATTATGTATGGGATAAAAAAGAAATAGACGAGCTTTTAAAAAAAGATGCGCTATTGTTTTGTGATTACTATGATATCACTGAATCGGGAAACTGGGAGGAGAAAAATATCCTGCATGTGAAGGAAGATCTGGCATCCTTTGCGCATAGTCGAAACCGTGATATTGCAGAATTGGAAGAATTCCTGGCCTGTTGTCGATATAAGGTGTTGGAAAAAAGAAACTCCCGGATCAAACCGCTATTGGATGATAAGGTTATCCTGGGATGGAATGCTTTGATGGTTACTGCTTATTGTAAAGCATATGCGGCGATCGGAGAAGAATCCTATAAAATGACCGCGATCCGCACGATGGACTTCATATATAAAAATTTTAAAGGGGAAGGGATTTTTAACTTTTATCATTCTTTCAAAGAGGGGAAGGCCCGGTTTCCGGCTTTTCTGGACGATTATGCATTCCTCATTTCTGCACTGATACAGCTGCAGGAGGTGACCGGCGATGCCAATTATTTGTTAAAAGCGAAGGATATATGCAGCTATGTGATCAGCTATTTCGGCAATAAAAGCGGAGGCCTATTTTATTTTACGCATATTGATCAGAACGACGTGATAATCAGAAAAAAAGAGATGTATGATGGCGCATTGCCTTCGGGAAATTCGGTAATGGCCCATAATCTCTATTGCCTGGGTACTGTCTTCGACGAACCTGAATGGAAACTACTGGCAATCAAGAACTGTGAAGAGATGTCGGGGATGATTTTCTCTTATCCCGGTTCGTTTGCGAATTGGGCAACCCTGCTGCAGGGCATGACGTATGGTATGAATGAAGTGGTCATAACTGGCTTGGAACCAGGGGAAATTCGAAAGGATTTTTTGAGTAGATTTGTACCGTTCAGAGTTTTTCAATCCGCCGGTTCATCCAACGACCTATTTCCCCTTTTACGTAATAAACCGATCTCCGACCCTCCGCTTATTTTCCTGTGCAGGGACTATTCCTGTCAAACTCCTGTCAAAGAAGTAGATGAGTTAATCCCCCTTTTGGAAAATGTGTATAAGTATAAAAATAATTGAGCTACAATAATACGCGTATAAATACCGTTAATAAGTTTAGGGTTCTGAAAGCTTTGACATTTAAAAAATAAACTCTAAAATTGCGATGAAGATATTGTCAAACCATTATTTTTGTCCAATACCCTTTAATATTATGAAAATGAAAAACCTATCCATTCTCAGCTCAAGCGCCGTGATATTAATCCTTGCGGCGGGATGCGGCAAAATAGGCAAATCCCACAAGGGATTACCAGACGATGGCCAGCTGCATGGAGTGGCTCCGGCGAGCAAGTACAATCTCTCTAAGCCGCCAGGTATGGTTTATATTCCACCCGGCACTTTTCATATGGGTCCCAGCGATGAAGACATAAACTATGCATATACTGCCCGTAACAGGCAGGTATCTATCAGTGGATTTTGGATGGATGCCACCGAAATTACCAACAACGAGTATCGTCAGTTTGTAAACTGGGTTCGTGATTCTATCGCGGCTACCATGATGGGTTATACCAAAGAGGTAGATGGCAGAACTACGATTGACTGGAAAAAAGCCGAAGGTATTAAATGGGGTGATAAAGCTACCATCGAAAAGATCGATCAACTGATCGTGACGCCTGAAAACAGGATCTTTGGTAGAAAGGAAATTGATCCGATGAAGATCAAGTATCATTCTGAAACTTTTGACCTGAAGGAAGCCGCCATGAAAGTGAATGAAGGCAAGGCCCGTTCCGGTTTCATCAAAACCAAAGAAGTTCGTATTTATCCTGATACACTGGTTTGGGTTCGTGATTTCTCTTATTCCTACAATGAACCAATGACCAAAAGATATTTCTCTCACCCTGCTTTCGGAAATTATCCAGTGGTAGGTGTGAACTGGAATCAGGCTTCCGTGTTCTGCGAATGGAGAACCCAGTACCTGAATGCCAACCTCGAAAAACAAAAGAAGGCAACGGAATCAGATTTCCGTCTGCCAACTGAAACCGAGTGGGAATATGCTTCCCGCGGCGGTCGTTCACAATCGATGTTCCCTTGGGGTAACTATTACCTGAGAAATAAGAAGGGTTGTTTGCTCGCCAACTTCAAACCTGGTCGCGGTAACTATCCTGAAGATGGAGCTTTCTACACTGCACGTGCAGATGCTTACTGGCCTAATGATTTCGGTCTGTACTGCATGGCCGGTAATGTTGCGGAGTGGACCTCGTCTGTTTACTACGAAGGCGCTTACAATTTCTCTCATGATATGAATCCGGATATTCGTTACAATGCGAAGGATTCAGATCCTCCCCGCATGAAACGTAAAGTGATTCGCGGCGGAAGCTGGAAAGATGTTGGATATTTTCTGCAAACCAGCACCCGTACTTACGAATACCAGGATACTGCTAAATCTTATATCGGTTTCCGTTGCGTAATTGACCTGCCACCAACATTAGCCAGAAGGTAAATTATTCCTAACATAAAATTTTTTGAAAAAATTCCCGTTATTGATTTGAAATAACAAATAAATCAAAACGGGAATTTTTTTCCACAACCCTTACAAAACCTATTAAACAACAAATTAAACTTACAACTATGGCAGCCGGAGTTTCTAAAACAACTGAAAAACTCGTAAACGTAATAGTCTGCGTTGGTGCAGCAATCGTAATCTTTGGTGCATGGCAAAAAATCACTCACCAGAAATTAGCTAACTTCTTTTTGACCGCTGGTCTGATTACAGAAGCGCTCATTTTTATCGTATATGCTTTCTTGCCACCTCCGGGCGGCGAAATGCACGCACTGGTAGAAGCACTTCCTAAATTGTCAAGTGGACCTGCTGGGAACCCTGCTTTAGAGAAAATGGATAAAATGCTCCAGGATGCGGACATCAACCCCGCCAGCCTCGGTCGTTTGAGTGAAGGTTTCAAAAAATTTGGTACTACCGTTGAAAAAATAAGTGATGTATCCGGCGCGCTTGCTGCTACGACCGAATACACTAATAAAACAAAAGAAGCTGCTGCTGCTTTGGATAGCATGAAAAATGCTTACCAGGGTGCAACGACCACAATTGGTCATTTCAACAGCGCCGCTGAAAGCACTAAACAATTCCACAGCCAGGTTCAGGTTCTTACTAAAAACCTTGGATCACTGAATGCGATCTATGAACTGGAATTGCAGGACACAAACAATCACCTGAAAGCTATGAATGGTTTTTACAGCAACCTGGTTCAGGCTTCTGAAACCATGCAGGGCAGTGTTGTGGATGCAAAGAAAACACAGGAACAAATCGCGCTGTTGGCGAAAAACCTGGGCAATCTGAACAATGTTTACGGAAACATGCTGAGCGCTATGCAAGGCAGACAAGCTTAATATCCCAATAAACCTAACCAAACGAAAAACCATTAGTTAAAACATTAAATTCTCCAGGTCATGTCCTTACCTAAAGAGCCCCGGCAGAAGATGATCAATATGATGTATTTGGTGCTGACAGCCATGCTGGCACTGAATGTATCTGCTGAAATATTGAATGCTTTCAAAACCGTTAACAGCAGTATCGCTAACTCCAATGACGTTATTGGAGAAAAGAATGCGGTTACTTACAAATCATTTGAGGATAAATTGAAAGATCAGCAAACGGCTGCGAACGCTCAGATTTGGGCGCCGAAAGCCAATGAAGCAAAAAAACTTTCAACCAATCTTTACAATGAAATTGAAGAATTAAAAGGCAAATTGATTGCCGAGTCTGGTCCATATGAAGAAGACGGTAAAAAGAGATTTCGTGAAGATGACCTTGATGCTGCTACCCGTTTGATGGACGAGCAGGGAGCCGGAAAGAAACTGTATGAAGACCTCCAGGCTTACAAACAAAGCATGGTTGGTATTTTGAAGCCTGAAGAATTCGCAAGCAGCCCGCTATTGCAGGCTGATGTGAAAGGGCAGAAAGAAGCTTTCACCAAACAGTTCCCGGTTGACCTCAAAATTCCTGAATCACAATCCGGCAATGCATTATCAGGCAACGATGCCAAGGATTGGACTACGAATTATTTTCACATGACGCCTTCTATTGCGGCTTTGACCATCCTCAGCAAATTTCAGAATGATGTAAAGAATTCTGAATCTCAGATGATCGACTATTGCCACAAAAAGATTGGTGAAGTGAAAGTAGTATTTGACCATTTCCAGGCTATCGCACAGGCCAGCTCCAGCTACCTGATGCCCGGTGACAAAGAAACCATTACTGCTGGTGTAGGTGCTTTCAGCGCTGCCGCAAAACCTACGATCACGATCAATGGCCAGGTATTGCCCCTGAATGCTGATGGTACTGCTGAATATACAACCACTGCAGATGGAGCCGGTTCAAAAAGCATTCCTGTAAAAATTGAATATACTAAACCAGATGGATCAAAAGAAACCATTACCAAGGAAGTAAAATATGAAGTGGGTCTGCCTTCAGGCGCCTCTGTATTCCTTGAAAAAATGAATGTAGTTTATATTGGAGTAGATAACCCGATCACTATTTCTGGTGGTAGCGTGGGTAGAGAGAAAGTGCATGTTTCTTTTACCAGTCCGGGTGCTCAGCTTAGCAATACCAGTGGTGACCATTGGGTTATTAAACCATCAACACAAGGTTTGGCTAAACTGATCGTTAACGCCAATGGAAAGCCTTTCGAGTTTCCCATCCGTGTTAAACAATTGCCACTGCCAGCAGGTTTCATAGGTGCAAAGAAAGGCGGTGCCATTGGATCCTCTGAGTTCAAAGCCATTGGCGGTTTGATCGCCAGGCTGGAAGATTCAGACTTTGAAGCCCCCTTTAAAGTAGTTAGTTATACCATGGGTGCGATTGGCGGAAGCATCGCTCAGTATGCCCAGGCAAATAATGAAGGCAATAAGTGGAATGGTCAGGCAGCCAACCTGGTACTGAGGGCAAGTCCCGGAACAGCGATTTTCTTTGACAATATCAAAGTAGTTGGACCAGACGGAAAACCAAGGGACATTGCGCCGATGGTGTTCAAGCTTAATTAAACGTTAAAACGAAATATTTTCCAAGTCCGCCACGTTATAGTGGCGGACTTGTTTCCAGAAATACCTAACAGATAAATTTTTCGCAATGAAAAACCGACTCATAAGATTGTGTCTCCTGGTTACCCTGGTTACCCTGGTTGCAGGAACCGTGGATGCCCAGGCACCGGCGTCGAGGAAAAAGACAAAGAGGACTACGACCTCTAAGAAAAAGAATACCGACAAAAACGGCACGAATACATCGTCTGTTGCTCCGGTTAAAGATACTGTTGCTAAGGCAGTAGCTGTTATCGAAGCAGATATCAAGTTGGATACGCCCCGGAAATCTTTGAGAAATGATGCCGCCATCGAACTCAATCTCGTTAAAGACCGAACGCCGTTAGCGTATGAGCATATCCGTGAGGATGATGCCGTATACCGTCAGCGCGTATGGAGAGAACTCGATGTGCACCAGAAAATGAACCTGCCGTTCACTTATAAGGCCAATGAAGACAACGGTAACCAGCGTTTCATCAGCATTTTGCTTAACCTGATCAAGAGTGGTGAAATCACCGCATTTGACGCAACTGTGGATGACCGCTTCACTACGCCAATGACTTTTAAACAAATCGCTGAGGTAATGCTAGGAAAACCGAAAACTATTTCGATCCCCGATTTTAATCAGGATCCTGATGGATCGAAAGGTATTATGAAGGATACCACAATCATGGCAGAGTTCAACCCCGACAAAGTAGAACGTTACGAAATTAAGGAAGAGTGGGTATTCGATAAGGAATCTTCAAGAATGCATGTTCGTATCTTGGGAATTGCTCCTTTGCAAAGTATTTATGAAGCAGATGGTTCACTCAGAGCAGTTACTCCTGTATTTTGGGTTTACTATCCCGACACAAGACCGATGCTCGCAAAATATGAGGCTTACAACGGAAAAAACTTCGGCGCCAGGATGAGCTGGGAAGAATTATTTGAAAGCCGCATGTTTGCCAGTCGTATCATTAAATCTACCATCGACAATCCGGGCGACCTTTTTATCGATGGATACGTAAAAGATCCCATCCTCCAGTTGCTGGAAGGCGACGATATGAAGGAAAAGATCTTCAACTATGAACAGGATCTCTGGTCTTATTAAAGAAGTCTATATATAGGAAAGAAAGGGCATCGTAAAACTACGATGCCCTTTCTGCTTTTGGCGAAGCTCTAATC
>Ga0209069_10001457_pt1 | contig 12018 bp, 9 predicted proteins | sample Str013_2_FD_187202 | JGI IMG/M metagenome (GOLD analysis project Ga0209069, IMG submission 187202) | Freshwater sediment microbial communities in response to fracking from Pennsylvania, USA - Straight Creek_MetaG_SC_2013 (SPAdes) (version 2) | ecosystem: Environmental > Aquatic > Freshwater >...
ATTACTTAGATACCGGCAACGACAAGCAATTGCAAAAGATTTTTTACTATAAGTTAAAATATGTTTTAGAATTATTACTCCAATCAACGGATTACAGTACCTCCCTGATAGTAGCTTCAAACAAAACATTTACCCCTGGGTCGAGTTTTATGGAGATGGGCCTATTTGAAGATGGTAATATCAACTGGTTGATCTTATCATTGATGGAAAACGAATGAAGAATAATTTCAGTCCCGGATTCCACGGCTACCTGTAGCGTGATGTCAAACAAAGGTGTTTGGGTTTGTTCGACAGTTATGGCAACCGTCTTTTTTGTTTCATTGTATTTCCAGCGAACATTCAAAGTGGGCTGCCCGGGCGTATAGAGCCATTGCTGGAAAAATGATTTCAGGTCTTTTCCACTGGCGGTTTCCATTATTCTTCTGAAATCATCTGTAGAAGCATTTTTTCCTGCATAAGTAGCATAATACAATTTTATTCCCTTCCAAAATATATCATCTCCCAGTTTCCTGCGCAGCATATGCAATACCCATCCTGCTTTCTGGTAACTGTTTACATTCAACAATTGCATGAAATCTTTTGTAACGGTAGTATCAACAACAGGGGTGTGTTTATATTTTGAATAATCAATTACATTCTGCCTGTCTTTTTCAAGCCGGGTAAGCATACTGTCGCTCCCATATTTATTTTCCAGGTACAGGTGGGTCATATAGGTGGCAAAACCTTCACTCAACCAGATGTGCTGCCAGTTGGTTTCAGTAGCAGAATTACCGAACCACTGATGGGCGATTTCATGTGTGAGGAGAGACTCCAGTTTACGATCACCCTTGATGGAATTTTCGAAATAGAATATAGCGCTTGCGTTTTCCATGCCGCCAAATTGTGTTTTGGATTGCACATTAGCCAGTTTACGAAACGCATAAGGGCCAACATTTTTTATAAAGAAGGGAAGTATTTCTTTCGCCAATGCATAATCGTAAAAACCTTTTTCCTTGTCTTCAGGGTACACCCAACTGGAAACTGGGATACAATCCACGTCACCCACATAATTAACTGCAAAATCTGCAGCGCCCATTACCATCACCTTGGTAGGCAAATCGGCGGTTTCTTTCCAGTGTGTAAGCTTCATCTGGTTGGGAAGGTTGATTTCTTCCACCTGTATACCATTACCTATTACCTGGTAATGGTTGGGAGCAGTTACAATAAAATCTACTGATGCCTTATCCGAAGGATGATCAATGCAGGGCAGCCAATGATGGGCCCGGTTTGGCCAATTGTCCCCAAAAAAAGTCCGGTGACCATATTTATTCTTATCAATGATTAAGCCAGTTGAGGGTATGCCTTCATAATTGATGCTAATATCTAATAATTGTCCCTCATTGGCCGACGTACTTATGTGTACTACTTCATCATCCTGCTTGAAAGAAAGAATTTGATCATTTGCTTTCACAGAAGTAACGGTCATTCCTTTCCCCGTTTTGTTTTTCTTTACCAAATCAAGGTCAATGCTGTTTATGTTTTTAAGGCATTTAAATGAAATGATGGCAATACCTTTGATTTGATCGTTTGTATCATTTATTTCTATTGAAAAATTATAGTGAAGCACATCAATGGACGGGTCGGCAATATTGACCTGCGCTTTTGGGGATTGACAATAGGCAACGCAACCCAGTATTAAGATTAGAAATTTGTGCATCAGCAATCGCTTATTAAAATTTAGTCTTTATCTATCTGGAATATTTTGAAGTGTTCGGATGAAAGGTTTGCCATGAATGCCAGAATTCCTGGTAGGCCTGCACGGGCAACAACCGTTGTTCCGTTAATGAACCTTCGATACAGATGCCTTCAAAGTTCCAGAAAGAACCAGTCTGAATGTCGGCTAATAATTTCCTGTCACTATGTATTTTAAATGTCAGTGACTTACCATTAACATTCCTGCTCCATGCATGAAAGGTAACACTGTCTGGTTCCAGGGCAATTATTACAGGAAGTGACGGAAAGGAATCATTTATTACCCAATTGCTCACCAGCTCGTTCCAGTCGTATGCTTTTGAAATACCATTATATTGTATCCCAATCACCCATGATTTAAAATGCCAGGATGCACTGTCCCTTTTCTCAAGACTTCCTTTAATGGTGCCATTATCAAAGCCAGCAAGGTCTTTATATTGCTTTTTAAAATTGGAATCGGGTTGTAATACCAGTGAACCTGGGTTTTTCTGCAGCCAGGAATGAAGACTCATTTGTGCTGAAGGAATTTCTTCCAGTGATTTCCCTTTTAAAGGCCCCGCAATGGCCTCACCGGTTACCTGGCGCCACCAGCTCTTGGTATTGGCATCCTCAAACATGGCATTGAAATGATCCATTCCTACCAGGCGGAATGTTTCGTACTTATTGTCTACCATCGGGCTGTACACCCTGCCTGTTCTGCAAACTGTACAATAGGTAACAATGATTGGTTTGCCGCCAAGGGTGTCTTTAACCTGGTGGTGATAGCCGATAATTTCAATGGGATAGGCCTTAGCCTGGCCGTTTAATTCTACGCCAACGACCAGTTGCTTGTCATTTATTTTTTCTCCTTTGCCTTCCGCAAAATTTTTAATACGTGGCTGATAAAACATTTTATCGGCAAGTAAATAATAGTTGCATACGATAAATATAAAAATGTAGAGAGCGGTTGCAAGCCCAAGTAATAGCTTTTGCCATATCTTCCAATTACCCAATTTTCCATATAACCCATATGCTATGCACAGAATGGCAATAATTCGCACGTAAACAATCTTTGTATGTAGAAAATAGGCAATATCAATGGTATTGTTGTGCTGGCTTCCGGGGAAGGGCATGATAAAATACACCTTAAGTATTTCAGCACCAAATAGTAGAATAATGCCCAAGGCAAGTAATAACTTTTTCATCGAATTATAATTTATCGGGAACCAGTGATTCGGAAAATTACAATTTCTCCAGCATCTCTACTACTTTCTCTTTTTTAAGTATTAGATAACCCAAACGATCATTGCTAATGCCTTCTTTGAGCTGGTAACTGAAAATGAGTTGATCGCCTATTACTTCTGTTTCAAAATACCTGAAAATAATATTGGGATAAACCTTCAATCCTTCACCTATTTCATATAAGTGGGTAGAAAGGATAAACAGGGAATTAGGGATTTTTATAAGGCCCCTGATAACGGTTTCGGAGCATTTCATGGCGTCCTGCACATTGGTGCCTTTAAACAATTCATCAATTAGCACCAGCCATTTCCTGCCATTGTTTATTTTCGAAATGGTGTTCTTTATACGTTGCACTTCGTTAAAGAAATAGCTTTCGCCTTTCACAATATTGTCCACCACATTGATATTGCTTAGGATACCATCAAACAGCGTCAGCTTCATTTCTTTCGCTGGAACGCCCATTCCAAGATGGGCGAGGTACACCGCTGCGCCTACAGCTTTAATAAAAGTACTTTTGCCGGCCATATTGGCTCCGGTAAGAAAGAGGAAGTTTTGTTGAGGCTCCAGACTTACATTATAGGAAACCGGTACTGGTAATAATAAATGATACAAACCCTTTCCTTCGATAGTTGAATTGGAGGAATCAATAAAATGAGGGATTGACAAATGGTAGGTTTCAACAGCTTTCGCCATTGAGAACCAGGCATCAAGCCGGCTGTAAATGTCAATTAATTCAAACGCTGCATTCTTAAATCGATAACGCAGGTGATTCCCAAAATAAACTGTTTGTATAGTAGAAATGCGGGTACTACTCCCTGTTTTACTCAGTTTTACCAGAACATCATCTTTCAGCAAATCCTTAGCACGCTGAACATAGGCCCTTAATAATCCAGGGGATGAAGGATTATCATACAAGGCTATCAATTGTCGAAACCCATTTACAAAATCTGCAAAATGACCCACGGAGTAACGAACCAGTGAATAATCAGGCCCATGAAATACCTTATAAGTGAGGCCGTTAAGTAAATTGGCGCTGTCGGGTATTGTATCTACCGGGGTTTCATAAAAACGTTCCATCACCATGATGGTGCCATTACTGATGGAATTGGGCCATTGGTTTTCATGTTCGGCAATGCATTTTATCAGTAATTGAACTTCTTTTATTCGTTTAATATCGTCAAACGGTTCTGAAAAAAACTTTGCGAGCCATTGTTTACCACCAATGGTCTTTGTGAAATTGAGTTTATGAAAGATGGAATATTCTTCTTCCTGGTGAAAGATGGAAAGATCATTGAATGTGGTACTGTCTATTTGCATCAAAATAGTTTAATCTCGGTTGAATTGTAAACGCATACCCTTCTTAGATTCATCCCAGATGTTATTTCCATAAACCAACTGGCCATTTACAAAAGTATGTGTGACATTTGCGGGGAAAGTAAATCCTTCAAGTGGGCTCCACGCGCATTTATACAAAATATTCTTTTTGCTTACTGTCGTTGAGCCATTCATATCCACCATCGCCAGGTCGGCAAAATAACCTTCCCTGATATATCCCCTTTCTGCTACCTGGAAGCAATCAGCAACAGCGTGACTCATTTTTTCTACCACTTTTTCGATAGTTATTTTTCCTTCTTTTACATAATGAAGCATCAATAACAATGAATGCTGTACCAGGGGTAACCCGGCATTGGCTTTTTCATAGGGTTCATTTTTTTCTTCCCAGGTATGCGGCGCATGATCGGTGGCAATTACGTCCAGCCGGTTGTCCAGTAAAGCTTTCCACAATGCTTCACGGTTATGCGGCGCCTTTATGGCAGGATTGCATTTGATCAAGTTCCCTTTTTGCGAATAATCATCGGCAGTAAAATGCAAATGGTGCACACAAACCTCCGCTGTAATCCTTTTTTCTTTTAAAGGGATAAGGTTGGTAAATAATTGCAATTCCTTTTCTGTACTGATATGCAGGATATGCAGCCGGCTATTGTGTTTTTTGGCAAACTGTATAGCATAGAAAGAGCTTTCAAAGCAGTTGTTTTCATTACGGATGATGGGGTGATCAGCTGCCGTTAATGTCCCTTTTTCTTTTTTCAGTCGCTCAAAATTAGCGCGGATGATTTTTTCATCTTCACAATGTGTTGCAATCAATACTTCACTTTCACCAAATAGCCTTTCCAGTGTAAGCGGATTGTCAACCAGCAAACCACCAGTTGAAGAGCCCATAAATATTTTAATACCACAAATGTCCTTCTTCTTATCATTGGTCCTGAGCGCTTCTATTGTGTTTTCGTTGGATGTACCCATGAAAAAGGAATAATTGGCCAGCGATGTTTGCCGGGCAATTTCATATTTCTGTTCAAGTAGGTCATGTGTAAATGCCGGTGGGATGGTATTGGGCATTTCCATGAATGATGTAACACCCCCTGCAACTGCTGCTTTTGATTCAGTATAAATGGTAGCCTTATGCGTAAGTCCGGGTTCCCGAAAATGCACCTGGTCGTCAATGGCACCAGGTAAAAGGTATTTGCCTTCTCCATTAATCTCAATAAAGGATTCTTGTGTGGAAATAGAGGAAGCAAGCTTCTCAATACGACCATTTTTGATAAGCACATCCGAGGCTATTATCTTACCTTCGTTAATTACTGATATGTTTCTAATGAGATATTTTTGCATAATATAAAATCGTTATCCTCTTTAAACAACTATTGCATGCAATTTAAAAAAACCACGGTAAGCTGGCTTATTTTTATTCTGCCCGTACTTTGTTTCGCTCAGTCCACCAACCTGCCACAGGGCAGTAAACATGCGGCATTCCTCGACAGACTTGAAATTCTGATGCAGGATAACCCGGAATTGAATTTTTCTGCCATGAAGCCCTTTAGCCGGAAATCAGCGGTGCAGACAGCAGAATTGGCCGATTCGATGGATAAAAAATATCCCTTTGACTATTTCTATCATCTTTCAGCAATTGATAAATACAATTTGCAGGATTTATTGATGAACAACAGTGAATGGGTGACCGGTTCCAAGGCCTCCTTTAATAGCCGAAAACCATTATGGGACGCTATTTACAAAACGAAAAGTGATTTTTTAGCAGTTAATGAAAAGGATTTCTTCCTTGCTGTAAATCCGGTAATTCAGCAACAACAATCCATTGAGTCGGGCAATAGCCAACGCACATTTTTAAACAGCAAGGGTCTTACCGCAAGGGGGTTAATAGCCAATAAGGTCGGTTTCGATTTTTATCTTACCGATAACCAGGAAAGAACACCGCTTTTTGTGCAGGATTATGAAAAAAAGTTTCTTGCCGTTCCAGGTGCAGGTTTTTACAAATCCTTCAAAGTTACCGCCTACGATTACTTTGATGCACGCGGGTCAATTTATTTTAGCGCTGCCAAATATTTTAAGTTCCAATTTGGATATGATAAAAACTTCATCGGTAATGGTTACCGTAGTTTATTGTTGAGCGACTTTGGAACCAATAACCTCTTTTTTAAGATCAATACAAGAATATGGAAGCTGGATTATACCAACCTGTTTATGGAACTGATTCCTCAGAACAAGAGTAACCCTGGTAATATATTATTGCCCAAAAAGTATGCTGCAATGCATCGATTGGGTATCAACGCTACCAAATGGCTAAATATAGGATTGTTTGAAGCGGTGGTATTTGGAAGACCCAACCGTTTTGATTTCTCCTACCTGAACCCTGTAATATTCCTTCGTTCCATCGAACAACAAAATGGTAGCCTGGATAATGCAGTTGTGGGATTGGATTATAAAATGAATATTGGTCACCAGGGACAATTATACGGACAAATATTACTGGATGAGTTTGTACTGAAAGAAATAAAAGCGGGACGTGGTTGGTGGGGAAACAAATTCGGAATACAGTTTGGAGGTAAGGTGATTGATCTCTTTGACGTGAAGAACCTGGATATACAAGGTGAAATAAATGTGGTGAGACCATTTACGTATTCACATTCGGATTCTATTGCCAACTACACCCATTACAATCAACCCCTGGCACATCCTTTAGGCGCTAATTTCAGCGAATTAATTGGTATTATTCGTTATCAGCCACAACCAAAGTGGACTGGTGAATTAAAAGTGATTGTATTCAAACAAGGAGTAGATACAGGTAATAGTAATTATGGAGGTAATATTTTCCTGCTAAATAGCACCAGGAGCCTGGGTGATTATGGCTACACGATAGCCGATGGTGTCAAAGCCACTGGTTTAAATGCCTCGGTTTGGGTGGGCTATGAAGTGTTGGAAAACTTTTTTGTAGATGCCTCTCTGATGTACAGAAGATATAATGTTTCGGTTGCAACCTTACAGTCGCGAAACTCAACTATGCTTACAATTGGTTTGCGATTGAATATGTTCAGACGACAATATGATTATTGATTTTTTAAGGGATAATTTAATAATACATCGAATAGTGATTTCCTCTGTATAAAATAACTACGATGAAGAATCAACTTGTTCTTTTATGTTTAATGGCTGCCTTACAGGGCATTTCACAGAACAAACAAGTGGACAAAAAGCCATTAACCCTGGATGCTATCTGGGGAGGCAATTACCTTGATGAACAAAAGCTACGGTTACATTTAATGCATATGGGGGACTCAATTGCTTTTATCCGGGGAGACAAAGCTTCCAATAATGAAGTGATCATTACACTCGATTTTGAAACAGGGCGAATCACTGATACAATCTTTTCCAACCAGGTAAAAACAGAAAGAGATTCCCTGCCGGTTACATTTACATTTTTTGAAGATTTTGCTTTTTCACCAGATGATTCTAAAATCTTAATTCAAACACAATTTGAACCACTATATTCCAATTCCACCCGTCAATTTAATTTTGTATGGGATCGTTTAAAGCGAACATTGAAACCCGTCTCAGCGGATGGTAAACAGAGTTATGTTAGTTTTTCCCCCGATAGCAAACGAATTGCGTTTGTAAGGGAGGGTAACCTTTTTATAAAGGACCTGGCAACAGATCAGTTAATCGCCGTAACAGCCGATGGCCAGCCCGGAAAGGTAATATACGGCATGGCTGATGCATTGTATGAAAATGGATTTGGAATCACCCAGGGCTATCAATGGAGTCCCGATGGGGAAAGCATTGCATTTATGCGATTGAATGAAGTAGTGGTACAACAATATCCCATCACGCTTTATGAAGGGAAAACCTACCCTGATATTTATAACCAGCGCTATCCTAAAGCCGGAGAGGCGATTCCCGAAGTGCAAGTGTTTATTTATAATATCCGAAACAGGGCTTTGACAAAAGCCGATTTAGGCGTGAATCCCAATCAATACATTACAGGTATTAAATGGCAGCCTGATGGAAACTTTTTGTGGGCGCAGAAATTAAACCGACCGCAAACCAAACTGGAACTTCTAAAAATAAATGTGCGAAACGGGAATGCTTCCTCCGTTTATTCGGAAGAACACAAGGATTATGTGAGGGTGTACCCGGATAACCAGTTTTTTCTGCAAACAAAAAACTCTTTCCTGTGGCTAAGTGAAGTGGATGGTTATACGCATTTGTATGAGGTGCCATTAAATAATTATCAGCGCAAGCAAGTGACATCTGGTAATTGGGAAGTATTAAATGTACAGGGGATTGATGAGGAGAATGGTGAAATCTATTTCTGCAGTTCAGAATCATCCGCCAATGACATAAACCTTTACAAATGCGGTCTGGATGGGAAAAACCGTCACCTCCTTACCAATGGGAGTGGTGTACACGATACCTGGTTAAGCGCCGATTACAAATATTTCTTTGATGGATATTCATTGTTGAATTCCCCCACTGCTTATCAAATGTATACTACAGCAGGAAGACCCCTGAGAGAAAAGTTACTGGAAAATCTCACACTGCAGCAACATCTCAAAGATTATGAAGTGCCCGCGATGGAAGCCTTTACTTTTACTTCAGGAGGGCAATCCCTGAATGCATGGGTTGTAAAACCGAAAGAATCCTATGATAAAGCCATTCCTATGCTATTGTATGTATATGGTGGGAGTACAAGGCAGGAGGCAAGAAATGAATGGTTGGATAAGATGGGACTTACCATGCGCTACCTGTCCACACAGGGTTACCTGGTTGCCTGTGTTGATCCACGCGGAACACCTTCGCGTGGAAGGTTGTTCAGGGATAAAACATTTAAAAAGCCGGGAGATGCTGAGATAGAAGATTTGCTGGCCTTGAAAAATTATTTATTAAGAAATTACCGTGGCGACAGTTCAAGGGCTTGTGTATTGGGGTGGAGCTATGGGGGTTACCTCGCTTCATTAGCGGCCACCAAATACGCTGGTCAGTTTAAATCATCCATTGCAATTGCCCCGGTAACTAACTGGAGGTTGTATGAAAATATATATGCAGAAAGATTGTTGCAATTACCTGCCGAAAACCCGGATGGTTATAAAAATGCCTCTCCTGTAAATTTTGTGCGCAATTATAATGAAGGTCTTTTGTTGATTCATGGCAGCGCTGACGACAATGTTCATTTTCAAAATTCGATGGAGTTTAGCCGTGAGTTGATAAACGCCAACAAACAATTCCAGCAATATTTCTTTCCTGATTTCGCCCACAATATCAGCAGCAATGGAATCGCCAATATTGCACGGATTAATCTGTTTACCAAAGTGGCCAATTTCTTAAAGGAAGAATTGCACCCTGCTGAAAAACCTGCCCCGATAGTTCCAAAAAAAGGAGGGAAGAAGAGATAAGGAATTAATAATTGGGACCAACCATGGTTGATAAAGTAGTTCTTCAGAATTTTTATCCCTCAAATATCAGGGAGAATATTACCTGGCGTGATTGGATTTTATCTATAACACTGGAGAATTTCAAATTCGGGTCACGGGCATGAACATTATTAATTCCATTGCTGATTTTAATTTCAGGAGACAGAATAAAATAGCGCATGTAGAAGTTAAAACCCATTCCAGCTTCAATACCATAATCGATGTTTTTTAATTTAACGATATCGTCTGCATTTTTTGCCCTTGCTTTTGAGGCAAGGTCTGTTTCAAGCTTGAATCCACCCATCATGTATACCCGGAAATTATTGATACGGTCACTCTTGAATTTTAACTGAACAGGAATTCCAAGTAATATAGATTCCACATTTTTTTTCATTACCTGTGTTTCATTGGCTCCTGGGTATTTCAGTTCATAGGTAAGTGTCTTGTTTACAAATAGTAATTGGGGAAATACAACCCTTCCATCAAGGTGGTTGCCGATACGGAATGTATGCATACCACCAATACCCAAACCACCTGTGTTTTCAGGGTTAACAGATAATACACTGTCGTTTTGTAAAAACTGTGGGTGATGACTTATCTGGAAACGGCTGCTGGCACCCATGATGACGATTCCTATATGATAGGCTTTATCATCAGTTTCAGGAAGGTTAATATTATCTCTTAGTTGTGCAAAAGAAGAGAGCGAAAGAACCATAAATCCCAATACTGCTAATACTCCAATCAGGCGTTGCTTTTTGTTCCGCAATAAATTGTGCATATTCCTCCTGTAAGGGTTTTTAAATAAGTAGCAGTATATCCAACTTCATTCATTATGGTTAAAAAATCATTTCCCTCGGGAAATTTTTGTACAGAGTCGTTTAAATATTGGTAGGCTTCCCGGTTTTTTGAAATCAGCTTCCCGATTCCAGGCGTCACTATACGCATATATAAATTGTATATTCCTTTAAAAACCGTCGTTTTAGGCTTTGAAAATTCAAGGATTACCAGTTTACCGCCTGGTTTTAAAACCCTTAGCATTTCATCCAGGCCAATTCGAAGATTTTCAAAGTTTCTGACACCGAATGCCACGGTCACAGCATCAAACGCTTTATCAGGAAAATTTATTGCCTCACTATCACCCAGTTGAAGCGCTATCTCCTTATTTAACAACAACTTGGCCACTTTTTGCCTGCCCAAATCGAGCATCTTTTCTGAAATATCTATGCCAATAATTGATTCCGGCTTCAGAAATTTATAGGTCATGAGGGCCACATCACCGGTTCCTGTGGCTACATCCAGTATTTTTTTGGGTTGCAAGGTCGAAAGTTCCTTTATGGCCTTTCTGCGCCAGTAAATATCAATACCCCCGCTGAGAAAACGATTCAGGAAGTCGTAGCGAAAAGCAATCTGGTCAAACATGCTGGCTACCTGCTGTTTTTTGCTTTTGTCCGAATCTTTATAAGGGACTACACTATCGTGGGGCAGGCTATTATTCATTGGGCTGCGAAGATACGCCCTGTATTTTAGTTTCAAATTTCCTGTGCGCTAATTTTAAACAGGGATTTAAGCAGGCCTCCATTGGTTAACAGGGATGTGGTTATCTTTACCATTATGGAAATAGTTTCGGCAGAATATGTCATCAGTAGTCCTGATTTTACCATGTGCCCCCCACCAGACAAACCCGAGTATGCATTTATTGGAAGAAGTAATGTGGGTAAAAGTTCGGTCATCAATATGCTTTGTAACAACCAAAAGCTGGCAAAGACTTCCTCTTCTCCTGGTAAAACCCAAATGATCAATCATTTTATCATCAATAAATCATGGTATATCGTTGATTTGCCTGGGTATGGTTTTGCAAAAGTGAGCCTCCGCGACAGAAGAAGATGGGAACAAATGATTGAAAACTATTTGCGCAAGCGCGAAAACCTGGTGAATGTGTTTGTATTAATAGACAGCCGTCATTCCCCACAGAAAATTGATTTGGAATTTGTCAACCAGTTGGGCAAATGGGAAGTTCCTTTTGCTATTATATTTACAAAATCAGACAAGGAAAAGCAAAGTGTGGTGGCCGCCAATGTAAAGGCATTTCTTACAGCTATGCGGGAGGAGTGGGAATTTTTGCCACAGCATTTTGTAACCAGCGCCCTGAAAAAAACAGGCAGGGATAAAATATTGTATTTAATTGGAGACCTTAATCAGCAATTCAGCGAAAATAAAAAAGCCGATTCTGTTAAAAAATAACCTGTTGTTCCATTAATTAAAACTTGTTTTACATAGGCGATTTCTTCTCTTTTTTACCAGCCCG
>Ga0209069_10001458_pt1 | contig 12017 bp, 13 predicted proteins | sample Str013_2_FD_187202 | JGI IMG/M metagenome (GOLD analysis project Ga0209069, IMG submission 187202) | Freshwater sediment microbial communities in response to fracking from Pennsylvania, USA - Straight Creek_MetaG_SC_2013 (SPAdes) (version 2) | ecosystem: Environmental > Aquatic > Freshwater >...
CTGCCAGAGCTGGCCTCTTCGGCCCAGAAGCTTGTTGATGTTCCGGGCTGATATTCCCTTGATGGATTTCATGATCTCTGCCAAGGAAAACGGTTCAGCCAGATCACCTTCCAGGGGAGCAAGGAGCAAGTGAACATGGTTGGGCATGATCACTGCCGCGTAAAGCTCAATTCTCTTTCCGTTTTCAAACAGACAATGTTTTAAGGCAATCGATCTGGCTCGCGGCGGTAGAAACAAGCCACCTGATCTGTAGGTAACGAAATAAGCCGCATTAAACTTCTGGATGTGCGGCAGGTTCCTTCGGTAGAAGTCTTTCATATGAGCACAGAAGAGCTAGGAAACAGCCGTCTCTTGCAAAGCAGCTTCGATCCTCGATACCCGTGTGGCACAGACATTCTTGTCTGTGCCTGCTTCCTTGAGAAGGATACTTTTGCACAGGCAAGAGTGCCTGTGCCACACAATCAAAAGCAGGTGCCTGCAGACTTAACTATCCTCGACTCGTATTCCTTTGAGTTTCTTCCCCGCACGGACTACAAACTCCTTCGAGATGTCAACGGGGTGAGAAATCCCAGCAATCTCGCCATTGATTCTAACGGCGCGTTGTTCAATCTTCCTTCGGCCATCAGCGACGGAGTCGGCCAGTCCCGCTAGATGCAACATCTTATCTACCCTGATGGCGACATTTTCTAGGCCTCTAGAACTATGCGTTTGTACGACCGCTGAGAACTTAAGGACCACCGTCTCCACATCTTCCGGCACTTCATCCTTCTGAAACTGTTTTGCCCAGTTGGCTCCCGCATCCTTGGCCGCTTGCTCACCGTGAAAATCCTGGACAATCCTTGCCGCCAGGAATTTCTTGGAATCCATCGGATGCTCATGCAGTCGTTTCTGCTCGATCTCCTCCGTCCTGAGATCCGTCAGCAGTTCATAGTATCTCCACATCAGGTCATCGGAAATTGACATGACCTTCCCGTAAATCTCCTGTGGAGGTTCGTTGATCCCGATGTAGTTCCCGTAACTCTTGGACATTTTCTGTACGCCATCCGTGCCCTCCAGCAAAGGCATGGTCAGGACAATCTGCGACGGCTGCCCGTAATCGCGTTGCAGGTTGCGTCCCATCAGCAGGTTGAATTTCTGGTCCGTGCCGCCCAGCTCCACGTCGGCTTCCAGCGCCACGGAGTCATATCCCTGGCAGATGCAGTACATCAACTCGTGGATGTGGATGGGCTTTTCTTCTTGGAAGCGTTTGTGGAATTCTTCGCGCTCCAGCATCTGCGAGAGCGTGAACTTGGCGCACAGGCGCAGAAAATCTTCCACCGCCATCTTGGAGAACCAGCGCGAATTGAAATCAATGACCGTCTTCTCGCGGTCCAGGATCTTGAACACCTGCGTTTTGTAGGTCTCGGCGTTGCGGTCCACGTCCGCGCGGGTGAGCGGCGGACGAGTCACCGAACGCCCGGTCGGGTCGCCGATCATCGCCGTGAAGTCGCCAATGAGAAAGATCACGGTGTGGCCCATGTCCTGGAAATGTTTCAGCTTGCGCATCAGCACGGTGTGGCCCACATGCAGGTCCGGCGCCGTGGGATCAAAGCCGGCTTTCACGCGCAGCGGCTTGCCGCTCTTGAACGACTTCTCCAGGCGCTCTTTAAGGTCGGCTTCGCGGATGATCTCCGACGCGCCCTTCTTGATATAGGCCAGTTGCTCTTCTACTGGTGGGAAATTTGCCATGCGAGAATTATAAATTCCCGCACTTCGGTGACCGGCTGTAACCAGCTCGTCCGGTTAAATGACGCGATCATGGGCTCAAGACCGGCGGCGTTTTGCCGATATCTCCCCCATGAGCCGACGCGCACTTGTATCCCGGGCCATCATGTCCATGGCGCTAGCCGGAGTGGACCTGTTTTCCGCCATCGTGATCTGCGGGTCGGCCGCGGGGGCGGAATACCTCAAGGTGCTGACGCTGGCCGTGAGCGTGGCCTCTCTGCTTCTGTTGCACGCAATGATTTGCTTTTCCCAAGCCTGGCGTAAAACATGGGACAGCGTGAACTTGTTGGCCGCAGCCGGCTTCCTGCCTACACTCTGCCTGACTGCTGTGGTGGTTACCGCGGTTGCGGAAATACTGAAAGGCTAGCTGGACAGCTAGCTTCGTCCGCTCGACCCAAACCCTCCGCCCTTGCGGCTAGACTCAGCCAGATCGTCCACGACTTGCACTTCTTCTGTCAGCACCGGATACGGGATCAGATTCGCCAGCTTGTCCCCCGCATTGATGGTCGCCGGTGTGTCGCCCAGGTTTTCCATCAGCACTTTGATTTCGCCGCGATAACCGGAATCAATTACTCCGCCCGTTAGGGCCAACCGTCGCGAGGCCATGGATGATTTATCACGCAGCAGCGCTCCCATCGGCTGGCCTTCAGGCGACGTGCACTCAATGGCGATCCCTGTGGACACCAACGCGTTGCCGCGCGGCGCAAGGGTGATGGTCGCGGCGGAAAATACGTCATATCCCAGGTCTTCGCCGGGATGGGCCACCGTGGGCGCTTTGGCGTTCGGTGACAGTAGTTTAACTTTGAGGGGCACTAGGCGGGACCTTTCGCATTCATTCTGACCACTCTTCGATCGCGAATTTCAATTTCGCCGGACACCACCATCCGCACGGCTTCGCTATACGCAATGTGCTCCTGCTCCAGAATGCGGGCGGACAAAGTATGCTCGTCGTCCGAGTCCAGCACCGGGACGGTTTTCTGCAAAATAATGCAGCCATGGTCCAGGTGCTCGTCGACGAAATGCACGGTGCAGCCGGAAACTTTTACACCGTAGTCGAGCGCCTGCTTCTGAGCGTCAAGTCCGGGGAATGCCGGCAATAACGACGGATGGATATTGAGAATCTTGTTCGGGAAAGCCCGCACGAACTCGGGTGAAAGCAGGCGCATGTAACCGGCCAGGCAGATCAAGTCAACCTGGGCGTCTTTCAACGCGGCCACTACTTCCGCATCGTGCTCTTCGCGTACGCGTCCCTTGGACGGAATCAGCTTCGCGTTAAGGCCGCGCTTGCGCGCCGACTCCAGACCCAGCGCGTCCGCACGATTGGAGATGACAATGGCGATTTCAGCGGGAATGCGTCCGGCCTTAACCGAGTCGGCAATGGCTTCAAAGTTGGAGCCGCGACCCGAGAGCAGGATGCCAAGTTTTTTCAGAGTGGCCATAGTTGTTTAAGGGCAAACGCAAAATCCCTCCGCCCTACTCGCGCGCTCTGCCCATTCACGCCAAAACCGGGCGCGAATCGGGACCCGACTGCGCGCGCTCGCTTCACGGTCGTCGGGATGACGAATCTTTGGAGGTTCATTTTTGGCTTCTAGAGCTTTGGCGTTGTGAGCGCATCAGGCGTAAAGGACCTTGCGGTCGCCTTTTACGATGCGTCCGATCAGGTGGGCTTTCTCTCCGGCCTTCTCGATCATGGTCTGCACGCGCTTGAACTTTTTCGCCGGGACCACCAGCACCATGCCAATGCCCATGTTGAACGTGCGCATCATGTCGTCCTGCGGGACGTTGCCGATCTTCTGCATGTGACTAAACACCGGCAGAATGGGCCACGTGCCCATTTCCACAATGGCTGCCGTGCCTTTGGGCAGCACGCGCGGCAGATTGTCCGTAATGCCGCCGCCGGTGATGTGCGCCATGGCGTGCAGCAGGTCCGCGGCAATCAATTTCTTTAGCACCGGCCAATAGCTCTTGTGCGTCTTCAGCAACTCCGCGCCGGCCTTGCCGTGCAGTTCGTTGACATAAGTTTCCGGAGTGTATTTGGCCACTTCAAAGAAAAGTTTGCGGGCCAGCGAATAGCCGTTGGTGTGCAGACCGTTCGAAGGTAGACCGATCAGCACGTCGCCAGCGGCAACTTTTTCGCCGGTGATGATCCGGCTCTTGTCGGCCACACCAACAATGAAACCGGCCAGGTCGTATTCGCCTTCCGGGTAAAAGCCGGGCATTTCGGCAGTCTCGCCGCCGATGAGCGCGCAGCCGTTGTGGCGGCACGCGTCGGCAATGCCTTCCACAACTTTTTCCGCGATGTTCGGGTCCAGCGTGCCGGTGGCCAGGTAGTCCATAAAAAACATGGGAGCCGCGCCTTGAACGGCAATGTCATTCACGCAGTGGTTCACCAGATCGCCGCCCACGGTGTGGTGCACGTCCATCATGAACGCGACTTTCAGCTTGGTGCCGACGCCGTCCACGCTGGAAACCAACACCGGATCGCGGTACTTTTTCTTGTCGATGGCGAACATCCCGCCAAAGCCGCCAATCTCGCTTACCACGCCCTTGGTGAACGTGCGGTGGGCAAGATACTTGATGCGCTGTTTGGCGCGGTCGGCGCGGTCAATGTTCACACCGCTGTCAGCGTAGGTGATGGACGTCTTTTTCAAGCCAGAGATTCCGTTGTGTTGCAAAATTGGGTAGGGCAGAAGACGGTTAATTTTAGCACTGCTTTTTCTGAAATTCCGAGCGGAGCGAGGAATCGCTATCGTCTTAAATGCTCTAACTGTCTTTGGTGTGTTTCCCCTCAAGTTCCTTTGAGGCTATAGGGTTCCCTCGCTCCGCTCGGGGTTACAGGAAAGCGCGTTATTTCGGCTTGGGTTCCGTCACCAGCTCTTTTCCCACCGAATCCAGCACGCCGTTGATGAACTGCACGGACTCCGGCGCGGAAAACTTTCGTGCAATCTCCAGGGCTTCATTGATGATCACTGGCTTGGGCGTATCGCGATGCGCCAGCATTTCCGCCACGCCGGCGCGCAATACGTTGCGGTCCACGGTGGCCATGCGTTCCATGCGCCAGTGCTGCGCATGCTTCTGGATCATCGCGTCAATTTCTTCCTGGCGCGTCACGGCAAAGTTGAAGATGTCGTCGGCAAAGCCGCGGGTTTCGTCGTCCGCTTCGCCGCGCTCCGCCCAAAAGGTCTTGCGGACGTGCTCCGGCGTCTGCTTGCCCATGTCCCATTGGAAAAGCATCTGCAAACAAAGTTCGCGGGATTTACGCCGTGTGCCCAAAGTAAGATCCTTCTGGTTCTAAAAAAACTTAATACCGCTGATGAACACTGATAGCACTGATCTGAATTCGTGGGATATGGAGCTACCTTCTTTTCTTCCTGGCTGCCGTCTTCTTTCCGGTTCGAGAGGATACAGAAGAAGTCCCGCTTCGTCCCGCCGTCTTGCGTTTCAAGCTGACCATCTCAATAGCCGATACCGCAGCTTCGAATCCTTTGTTGCCGGATTTCAGTCCGGCACGGTCCAGCGCCTGCTCCAGGTTCTCACAGGTCAGCACGCCGTATGTGTGAGGCACGCCGGTCTCCTGCGCGGACTGGCCAATCCCCCGGGTGACTTCCGTGGCAATGTGCTCGTAGTGCGTGGTTTCACCGCGAATCAGGCAGCCAAGGGTAATGATTGCGTCATATTTGCTGGTTTCAGCCAGCGTACGCGCTTGCGAGGGGATTTCAAACGATCCCGGTACGCGGACGACCGCGATGTCCTCCGACGCGCAGCCGCTGCGGCGAAGCGCATCCATTGAGCCTTGCAGCAGGCGTTCCGTGATGAAGGAGTTCCAGCGGGCTACCACGATGGCGAAGCGCATGCCTTCAGCGTTGAGGCCGCCCTCAATAGCGCCTTCTTTGACCTTGTTGTTTTGCCAGAAAGCGAAACGAATGCCCTGGGCCGGTTCCACCACCAGAAAGCGCGAATCCCAGTCGCTTTCCGCGACATCGGAAACGAGCCGCGCTTTTTGCTTTTTGAGCAGGACGCTGACGGTGTCCAGATCGGAAACTTCGATCCAGATATCCGCCGCAAGTTTTTCCTTGCCGCCCACCAATTCAAGCTTGCCCGCGGGCGCGCGGAAATATTTTCCCCGGCTGCGGCCGTTCTGCCATTCTTCGCTCTGCTCAAAACCGAGCGTCGCAAAGATAGACACCAGAAAGGCGTATTCCTTTGCGTCAGAGGTCTGCCGGATTGTGGTGATGCCTTTGATCACAAGCGCCGCCGTTCGCCCTTGGTTGAATTACTTTCCCTTGAAATTCGCCGGACGCTTCTCCAGAAACGCCGTGGTGCCTTCCGTCTTGTCGTCCGACGCGCAGGCCACCGCGAACAATGTGGCTTCCAGGAACAGCCCGTCCGCCAGTGACATGTTCGCTCCCTGGTTCACAGCTTCCATGGTGTATTGGATCGCGAGCGGCGCATTCGCCATCATCTTTTTGGCAATTTCCTCCGCGCGGGCAATCAGCTTGTCCGCCGGGAGGATTTCATTCACCAAGCCAATGCGGTGCGCTTCCTGCGCGGAGATCATTTCGCCCGTCAGCAAGATCTGCATCGCCAACCCCGTGCCTACCAGGCGCGGTAAACGCTGTGTGCCGCCGTAGCCGGGGATAATCCCCAGCTTGACCTCAGGCTGACCGAGCTTGGCAGATTCGCTGGCCAAGCGCATGGTGCACGCCATGGCGATTTCGCATCCGCCGCCCAGCGCAAAACCATTGATGCAGGCGATTACCGGCTTGCCCAGGTTCTCAATCAGGTCGAGCACGGCCTGTCCGCGATGCGTGTAGGCCTTGGCTTCCACCGGATTGTTCTTCTGCAACTCGTTGATGTCCGCGCCGGCGACGAAAGCTTTTTCGCCTCCGCCGGTCAGGATCACCACGCGGATGTCGCGGTCCGCAGCCAAGTCAGTAAAAACTTCCTGCAACTCGCCCATGGTAGCCATGTTCAACGCGTTCAGGACCTTGGGACGGTCAATAGTGACGTACGCAATGCTGGTCTTTTTTTCTAGTTTTACGTTTTCGAATGCCATCGCAAAAAACCTTTCGCCACAGATCTACGCTGATCTTCGCAGATAACCCGCCCAATTCTGATCAGCTTTTATCTGCGTTTATCAGCGGCTAGAATTTGTTCTCTTTTGGGTTCGCCGGGTCCGCGTAATCATAAAACCCTTTGCCCGATTTCCGTCCGTACCAGCCGGCCATCACCAGGCGTTTCAACAGCGGCGGCGAGGCGAAGCGGCGCTCACGGAACTCGTCAAACATCACATGCGTGATGTAGTACGTGGTGTCCAGACCGACGAAGTCCAGCAGCGTGAACGGACCCATCGGGTAGCCGCAGCCGAGCTTCATGGCGTTGTCGATGTCCGGGATCGAACCAACACCTTCTTCATAAGCGCGAATCGCGTCCAGCAGATACGGGACGAGCAGGCGGTTCACGATGAAGCCGGTCTTGTCACTGGTGCGGACAGGAACTTTGCCCAGACTCTTGCCGAACTCATACGCCGCTTCAAAGGCAGAGTCGCCGGTGGCGATGGTACGGACGACTTCCACCAGCTTCATCAGCGGGACCGGATTGAAGAAGTGCAGGCCAACGAATTTATCGGGACGTTTGGTGGCCGCCGCGACTTCGGTGATCGAAATGGAAGACGTGTTGCTGGCGAAAAGAGCGTCCTTCTTTACGATTGCATCCAGGGCGGAGAATGTTTTCTTCTTCTCTTCCACGTTTTCGATAATGGCTTCAATAATAATGTCGCAATCGGCCAGAGCGGATTGGCTGGTGACGCCGCTGATGCGTGCGCGGGCCTGCTTGGCCTGCTCCGGAGTGATCCCGGACTTCTCCGGCTTCTCGGCAAACTTGGCCAGGGATTTCTCAATCCCGGCAAAGCCTTTGTCCAGGAATTTCTGGTCTTGTTCGAGTACAACGACTTCATAGCCCGCGGTTGCGCTGACCTGGGCAATACCTGATCCCATCAGCCCGCAACCGAGTACACCAACTTTTTTAATCGTCATATGATTCCTTTTTTTAACCACAAAGGACACGAAGGAGCACGAAGGCTTTAACCACTGAGGGCACAGAGGAACACGGTGGAGTTAACAAACTCTCATGCGGTCAGTGCACCTATCCCCGACTAAGCAGCTGGGTGCGGCGACAAATGACTTGAGCAGAACCCTTTGTGTTCCTTCGTGTCCTTTGTGGTTCAAGTTTTTTGCTCGGTGTTCCTCTGCGTCCTCTGCGGTAAATATTCTTGCTATCTCTGCAAATTCTCCACAATCATCGCAATGCCCTGTCCGCCGCCGATGCATGCCGTGGTCAGTCCGTACTTAGCTTTGCGGCGACGCAGCTCGTGCAACACGGTGATCACCAAGCGCGTGCCGGTCGCGCCGAGCGGATGACCCAGAGCGATGGCCCCGCCGTTCACGTTGACCTTGGTGCGGTCCAGGCCGAGTTCTTTTTCCACGGCGAGATACTGCCCGGCAAAAGCTTCGTTCACTTCGATCAAGTCAATTTCTTCCAGCTTGAGGCCGGCTTTCTTGAGCGCCAGCCGGGTGGACGGCACTGGACCGCTGCCCATGATCTTGGGATCAACGCCGGCAATGCCCCAGCTGACGATGCGTCCCAGGGGCTTCAGGCCGCGCTTTTGCGCTGCGTCCAGGGTCATCATGACGACGGCCGCGCCGCCATCCACAATGCCGCTGGCGTTGCCGGCGGTGACTGTGCCGTTCTTACCGAAGGCCGGCTTCAACTTGGCCAGCGTGTCCATGGTGGTGTCGGGACGCAGGTGGTCGTCTTTCTCAAACATCTCGCCGGTGGGTTCGCCTTTGCGGTTCTTGAGTGCGACGGGCGTGATTTCTTCCGCCAGACGGCACGCCTGCTGCGCGGCTCCGGCTTTCTGTTGCGATTGCACAGAAAACTCGTCCATCATCTGGCGGGTGATGCCCTGCTGTTCTGCGTAAAGCTCAGCGGTGTTGGCCATGTAGAGGTTGCAGTAGGTGTCCAAGAGGGCCACCATGAGCGAATCTTCCATCTTGCCTTCACCCAGGCCGAAACCCCAGCGCGCTCCGCGGATCACGTGCGGCGCCTGGGACATGGACTCGATGCCTCCGGCCAGCACCGTGGTGGCTTCGCCCAACTGGATCATCTGCGCAGCGGTTACCAGAGACTGCATTCCCGATCCGCAAATTCGGTTCACGGTGAGCGCGGGCGCTTCAATGGGCAGTCCGGCCTTCAGCGCCACGTGCCGCGCGCCGTACAGCGAGTCGCCGGACGTCTGCGAGGCGTTGCCGAACACGGCATGGTCAAATTCCTTGGCGTCCACGCCGGAACGCCGGATGGCTTCCTGCGAAGCGATAGCGCCAAGTTCCATGGCGGTAAAGTCGCGCAGTTTGCCGCAATAACGGCCCATGGGCGTGCGCGCGCCACTTACGATTGCGATATCAGTAGTCTGTGCCATAAGAGAGACCTATATGAAGAGTTGAGATGCCGGGGGCAAACCCTAAATCTTATCATTTCCAGTTGTTGCTGCGCTTCGACGATGGAAGCCGAAAAATTACAGATCATGTTTGCTGACCCACTGAGGGCGGCATAGAATTCTTTTCATGGAAAAGCCTTACTACGGCACGGGAACTCATGGATACTGCCGCCAGTGCAACCCACCACGCCGGATATTCGCCGGATTAGCGCGACCAACTGAAAAAGATGGGAAACAGTTTGTTGAACTCACTTGTCCACTGCACGGTGTCTTTCAAGTACCTGAGGACTCATTGCAAATATCTGGGTCGCAATAATCCCAAATGGAAAAACGAGTTTGGAGAATACGCGTCGAACGGCCATATCAGACTGATCGGATAATCGGAGAATTCCCTAATTTTGAGGCCGCCGATAAAGAGCGCAGGAAGTTGCAGCGGAAGCCAGAATTCAAAAAGTTCAAATTGGTCGTCTTCCCTGATCCGCCTATGGGCCACAAGATTCTGGATATAGGCTAGGCTCCGTTTCAAGAAAAAGAAGGCTCAAACCATTGGACACTACCGAATTACACGATTCGCCGCCGCTCAGCGCCAGATCATCTTCACAAGCGAGTGAATGAACGCGTAGATCAGAATCAGTGCACCCAAAATTCCGGTTCCCGCACAGAAGTGAAATATCCAGTTCCACCATTTGAAGTAACGCTCCTGAACCTTTCCCGTTCGTTCCTTATAGTCCTGAAGGGCAGACATCTCCAACCCAGGCTTACTTAGTGTTCTTGCAAGATCGATAGCTGATTGAGAGATAAACCGCGTCTGAAAAATCTCGAAAACGATATACGAGAACAGCGAAAGGCAAATCAGCAGCGCCGATCCCACCAGTTCGACGGGGCGCAAGTTCCCCTTCGTGCCTGCCCAGGCACCGAAGAAACCTGCATATCCGATCCCAAGAACAAGCTTGGTGTAGTTGGTCGCATGATCAAACAGGGATTTTTGGATGTTGCTCAACTCTGATAGAAACTGCTTCTGATCCATCCCGCCATTACCAGTGCTTGCGGCAATCGGTGACATTGCGCAACCTCCGTGTTGTTGATTGTGCCCGTGAAACGCTAGTTCTCAATCTTTCCGCCAGGCTTTTTGAAGTGGTTGGGATCAACGTCTTCCCAAACTGTCAGGCAAACATCTCGGGCCGTAAGCTTGCCTGAGCTTTGATTCCCTAACCCGCCGATGCCCTTGTTTTTCATGTCCACCAATATCCACGTCCAGGTTTGCTCGGCACTCGGCCTATCGTGCCCATCAACGGTTATCTGAACCGCGAAATCCGGCTTCCTCTCCGGACGCATGAAGAACTTGATACCAGCACATTCTTTCGAGTCTTTGAAGCCTTCAACAAACTCATGCATTAGCGATGCTTCATGCATGGCGCGTTTGTCGTTTACAAACTCGTTGCCCGGTAAGCGTTTCTTGAGATCATTTTCTTCAGACAGTGCGTCCGTATCAATCATCGGAGGAGTATCCTTCGCATGATTGAATCCCAGCGTCGGCGCCAGTTTATTCTCCGGCGCTTTCTTTTCTTTTTTTTGCGCCAGAGGAGCCAGGGCGAAAAACATGAGGATTGCTGCATATTTCATATCGAGAGGATTCTTACGCTCGTCACGCAGCGTGTCAACATGCGCAAAAGTCCATCCTTGCAGAGAACCTAATTTTACCTTTTCGGCTGTGTCCTGGGTGGGACTCGCCAATGCTGTCCTTGCGACTTGTATCCTGCGCTCCGCTGCGCTGCGCGCTGGCCTACGGCATGTGGAAAGAATCTTTTCTTTACTTACCCGGCACTTATTCCTCAGCGCGCCTTGCGCGTCTCGGAAACGTGACCGGGCTATTATCAGTCGTCCCGCTACCGCGGGACTGGTTCGCGTTGCGACTCCGAATCTAGTTAGTTCGTCAAATTCATGTCAGAGATTAGCAAGAGGCGGTCCGTGTTCTACTCGATCCGCGACAGGGCTTCAAGGCCGCCAAGACATCCCTTCTCGTTTTAGGTCCGAGCCAAAGTGCGTCGCGAGAACTCCCTGGCGCAGCATGGCCAGGGACAGATTCTTGGGATGCTTCGACTCCGTGCCGCGATGGTCTCGCGCGGCACTCGCTCAGCATGACAGACGTTAAGTTGTTCGTAGAATCCAGAGAGCGTGAAATAGGCGGGGAAGTTGGCCATTGGCCAAGTTCGTTCTTGAATGTAGGCGAATACATGGTAAAATAGTGAGATTTTTACTTTGGTGCATGGTTATTGGCATTTGGCTGTCCAACGACCCGTGAGATAGCGACGTAAATGGGGCTGGTTTTGAGTAAGTTCTGGCGGAGTTTTGAGAACCAATCCCCTGGGTTGAATCGAATAACCCTTTTAGAATCCTAATTGAGGCCAGGGGTAGGGTAAATCGAGAGGTCGGAAGGCGAAGGCACACCGCCGAGGGCGGCGGTGCTCCGCAAAATCAGGTGAAACCCACGCCAAATTGGGATGAGTTCACTAAGTCTTTTAGATCTTGGGATGGAGAGGTAGGGGGCAGGAGTGATCGCCGTGATCGGGAAAAACGGGTTTAGAGTCCGCAGGCGGCTTCTACCGCAAAAGGCGCACAGGCAAGAGTGCCTGTCCACACAATCCTTCTTGAGTCCGCAGGCGAGGGCGCCTGCGCTCCACAAAATCAGGTGAAACCCACGCCAAATTGGGATGAGTTCGCTAAGTCTTTTAGATCTTGGGATGGAGAGGCAGGGGGC
>Ga0209069_10001459_pt1 | contig 12013 bp, 11 predicted proteins | sample Str013_2_FD_187202 | JGI IMG/M metagenome (GOLD analysis project Ga0209069, IMG submission 187202) | Freshwater sediment microbial communities in response to fracking from Pennsylvania, USA - Straight Creek_MetaG_SC_2013 (SPAdes) (version 2) | ecosystem: Environmental > Aquatic > Freshwater >...
GCGTGGAGAGGACTGCCGCCCTGAACAGCGCGCCCCAGTGATTATCGACCTCATCCTCAAGACCGGCAAATCCAGCGGTATCTGCGCCGGGCTGACGCTCCAGCACTGTTGATCGGCCATTTGGCATGATCAAGCGGGTCCAGACCAGCAACACGCGCGACTGTCCGAAGGCAACCTGGCTGTCATAGATACCAATCAAGCGCGCGCCCTGCGGGATCAAAAGAAACCGCCCGGTCGGACTGTCATAGACGTTTTCTGTCACCTGAGCCGTGATCTGGCCGGGCAGGTCCGAACGGATTCCCGTAAGTAGTGATGCCGGGATGACGTTGCCTGCTTGCACAACGAAGGAGGATGCCGGCGCGGAGATCCGGTCCGGGCTCGTGGTGCGCCGATCAACGGATGCGTTGAGGAAGGAAAGTTTCTTGTCCTGACCGTTTTGGGCGAAGCTATCGTCTACCGATGGTTGGGTAAGTTGGGGCGGCTGATTTGACACAGTTGGTGAAGCCTCGGCCGAAGCTAGCTTCGGCGTCGGGAGTTGTAGTTCGCGAATATTGGTGGTGGCGAACAATCGGCTTAGACGCGCCGCCTCACTTTCCTGGCCGAGCCGTTGCTGGTCGGCATCTATATCGGGCGCGGTCGCCAAAGGCGCGTGTTGCGCGTTCAAAATCGGTCGCCCGAGGTCGCCGGGCAGCGCCGGTCCGAGCGGCGGAGCCTGGCGCGGCACGCCTGCATAATCGCGCGGGAGGCCGGTCAAGCCATCGGCGACATTGTGATGGTCCGTTGTATAGAGTTCGGCCGGTGTGGTTGAGCGCGACCGGTTGTTCTGCAGGGCCCACAGCACCGCACCTGATATCGCGACCAATCCGAGCGCTGCCGCCCCTGCAAGCACTTTGCGGGAGAGTCTGGTGACACGCGGACGTTCCCCGCGCAATCGCATCGATGCCACCGGCTCCGACGCATGGTCGTGTTCCTGCCGAATGCCGGATTCCGGCTCCATACTCATCGCCCCCTCCCGTCGGTGCGGCTGATTCGAACAGTCTGCTGATGCTCGCCGCCCATGCGCAGCTCGGCCGCCGCGAACAGCCGATCGACGATGTAATAATTCTGCCGAACGCGATAGTTGACGAGTTGCCCGTCACCTTCGGGACCGATGACGAACAGCGGCGGCGCCTCTCCCTGGGCGATACCGCGGGGCATCTCGATATACACTTTGGACCCGTCATCGAATGCAGAGACGGGGCGCCACGGCGGGTCGTCGCCTTCAATTGCGTAACGGAAACGCAACCGAGATATATCGACACCATCAACGATCGGCGTCGCGGCCTCGGCACTGGCATTCTGGCGTCGCAGCGCGATCAATTGATCCCCAGGATATTGCCAGGATACCGAGGCCATATAGGTCTTCTCAGCGGAGCGAAGCTCAAGAAGATAAGTGCGCCGGTCAGTGTTGATGACGAGGTTGGAGACGAGATCAGGTCGCGTGGGCTTGACCAGGATGTGAATACGTTTGGTCGGACCTGTACCACTCTCGGTATCGCCGATGATCCAGCGCACGGTATCCCCTGCTGCGACCGGTCCGGAGCCGACCAATTGCTCACCTTCCTGTAAGGCAACGTCGGTTACCTGTCCGGGTGCGGCATAGACCTGATAGAGCGCGCCCGACGAGAAGGGATAGACCTGCACCGCGTTGATGTAGCCATTGCGACTTGGTTGCACGCGAGCCGCGGCATTGGCCCTTTCGACGCGTTTGCGGGGATCCTGAGGCTCTGGGTTCGAACGGGCTCCAGGCAGCGGCTTGAGCTGGCCCGGAAGCGGCAACAGTTTCGGCAATTCGACAATCTCGACCGGCTTTGGCGGATCTCCGAGCTGCACGGCCGGCTCTGCCGCGTCGTCATAGGAAATTTGGGGCGGCGGCTTGAGCGGAATGGTGCAAGCGGCAAGTGTGAAAACGCAAAGAAGCAGAGCCGGCAATGCGGCTTTACATGCACCAAACGATCTCATTGCCCCAGCTCCTTCGACCAATTGATGGCGTTGACATAAACCCCGAGCGGATTTTTGCGCAGGCGATCGGCATCGCGTGGCGGGTCGATCACAACGGTCAGGATGGCGGTCCAGCGCTCTATCGCGCTCAGGCTTCCGTTCTCATAGGTCCGCTGTATCCAGGCAACGCGGAACGAGGTCGGCGAAGCGCGGATAACGCTGGAGACCTCAACGGAGATTTGCAGCCTACCCAAATTGGCGAAGGGATCGTTGGTGCGGGCGTAATCGTTGAGCGCGGCGGCGCCTCTATCCGTCGTAAAGTCATACGCACGCAACCAGTCCTGGCGCAGCACGATGCCATCGGTTGGAAGTCCTCTGACGTCCTCGATGAAGCGCGCCAAATGGAAAGCGATTTGCGGATCCGTCGGCTGATAGCTGCTGTCAGCCGGCGCCACGGCCTGAGCCTGCCCGATCCGATCGACCTGCACTACCCAGGGGGTCACCGTGCCACGTATCGATTGCCAAACGAGCGCGGAAGCAAGACCGCTTGATAGCAGCAGACAGCCAAATGCCATCCGTCGCCAGTTGCTGGCTTGAACGCGAGCCGAGCCGATTCGTTCATCCCATACCTGCGACGCCTTCTGATAGGGAGTTTCGGGCTCGGGGGTGCGTCCGTAACGCACAGAAGATCTTTTGAACATCAGCGTTCGCCTTCGGAAAGATCGACGGTTGCGCCGCTACCGCCATGATCAGCGGAGCGGACAGCATGGGTCGCGGCTGAAACCCCGTGGCTCACGGTCCGCGAGCGCTTCATGCGCGCTGCCCAAGCCGGCGGCTCGCCAGTAGATGAAGAGCCAGATGCAGCCGAACTCTGACCTGCTTCGGCGGCGTTCGATTCTGCCACACCAGCGGTACGGCCGAGCGAGCTCGCGATATCTGAACCTCCGACCTGGGTGGCGCCGGTAATCCCGCCTCCCCGATAGGCAGCGGAGGCCGCAGAGGCAACAGACGCGGTGCCTCGGGCTGCACTCGCGAGTGCTCCACCCACCGTCCCGGTCCCCATCGCGGCACCCGCGGCTCCAGCGACAACAATGCCGCCCGCCGCAAGACCAGTTCCGACAGCAGCGCCGGCGCCGAGTTGCGGACCTCCGGAGACGATGCCGTTGGCGATGCCCGGACCAAAGATGCCGAGGCCGAGCAGTGAAAGTGCTGCCAGTACCATCGCCATGGCATCTTCAATGGTCGGCTGGTTGCCCGCAACACCTGTTGTGAATTGCGAGAACAAGCTGGAGCCAATTCCGACGATGACAGCTAGCACCATCACCTTGATGCCGGACGAGATGACGTTGCCGAGCACGCGTTCTGCTGCGAACGCCGTCTTGCCGAACAGCCCGAACGGGATCAGCACAAAGCCCGCGAGTGTCGTCAACTTGAACTCGATCAGCGTCACGAACAGCTGGATCGCAAGAATGAAGAAGGCCAGCAGCACCACGATCCAGGCAAACAGCAGAACGACAATCTGCACAAAATTCTCGAAAAAGCTGATGTAGCCCATTAATCCGGAAATTGAATCCAGGATGGGTCTGCCAGCATCGATTCCGACTTGCGCCAGGCGCCCCGGCTTGAGGAAATCCGCAGCCGATATCGCTGAGCCAGAGGCCTTGAGGCCGAGGCCAGAGAAACTCTCGAAGATGATGCGGGCGAGATTGTTCCAGTTACCGATGAGATAAGCGAAGACCCCGACGAACAATGTTTTCTTCGCAAGCCGCGCGATGATGTCTTCGTCCGCGGCCCAGCTCCAGAATATGGCCGCGAGCGTAATGTCGATTGCGGCGAGCGTGGTGGCCAGGAACGCGACTTCCCCGCCGAGCAGACCGAAACCTGAATCGATGTAGCGGGTGAAGACCTCCAGGAAGCGGTCAATGACGCCGGTACCGCCCATCATCTGGCCTCGCTCGATTGATGTACGGCCTCAACCGGCGATATCCGGTCCTGAAGCTTCCCTGTGACGGGGGCTGTGCTGGATTCGGCTGGCGACAGCGGCGTTTTAGTTGGCCCGAAGAATTGCCGCCGATTCTCAGCCCAAACCAGGCGACAGTTTTCGAGTGAGGAACTATCGTCAGGCATCACGACGCGGCAGCGCAGTAGCTCAGTTGCAAGCGCGGTGGCTTGCTCGCGCTCCAGTGGGGCAACGATGCCTGCGTCTTGGTCGCGCCGGCTGAGGCTGATGGCCAAGGCAGTGATCAAGACGATAAAGCCGACTGCGGCAACCCGTGCGTACTGGCGAGATGTGAGGTGCGGCGTCATCAGTGGAACATCTGAACGTTGGTGGATTGATAACCGACGCCCGTCGTCAGGAAACGACGAAGTTGCTCCCTGCCCTGGTCCTGTGCGGTGGTACGTTGTGCAGCTTCCAGACTTTGCGCCCGCCCCTGTGCCGCGACGGTCGCGGTCAGATCCGCGAGTTGCTGGGCCTGCAGCGCAACCAGCTGGTTGCCGGCCTGGGTTGCCTGCAACGCGCCGGTCGCGGATTGGCTCGACATCACCAACGCGGACATCTGCGTTCGGTTGGTGTCGAGATTGCCGACAACGCCGGCTTGTACCCTGAGCGCATCCTGATATCCCGCGACGGACGTCTGCCAGCGAGCTTGCGCATTTGAGATCAGCGTCTGGCTGGATGTCCCCGAGGAAGCCGGGGCGTAGGTGGTCGAGAAAGCGTTATTGATCTGCCCGACGTCGTAGGCGATCCGCTGCGCCTGAGCCAGCAGCTGCTGAGTCCGCTGGATGGAGGATTGCAATTGTCGCAACGACGAATACGGCAGGCTTGCGAGATTCTTCGCCTGATTGATCAGCATCTGTGCCTGATTTTGCAGCGAAGTGATCTGGTTATTGATCTGCTGCAGCGCGCGGGCGGCAGTCAGGACGTTCTGCACGTAGTTGTTCGGATCGAACACAACGACCTGCGCCTGACATCGCGCTGCCGGGAAGACGATCAAGAGTGCGACGACGCTCACCGCCGCGAAACGACGGATACTGATCATGTTGATGTTCCCCCGGGTGAGACATTGGGTATGAGGTCGGCTGCCCACCCGACACCGCGGTGGGTAAGCCAAGCGGCGACAAAGCCGTCGCGGCCATGCTCAGCGAAAATCTTCGCGATCGCGGCCTGATCCGACTTGGCCGAGGCGGCCGTGAACGCGAGCGCGACCGCGCCGAGGCCGAGCTCGAACAGCCGGTTGCCGCGCCGCGACTGGCAGTAATAATCGCGCTTCGGCGTTGCACGGGCGAGGATCTCGATCTGGCGGTCGTTGAGACCGAAACGTCGATAGATCGCCGTGATCTGTGGCTCGATGGCTCGCTCATTCGGCAGGAACAGGCGCGTTGGGCAGCTCTCGATGATGGAGGGCGCTATGGCTGAGCCGTCGATGTCCGAGAGCGATTGGGTCGCAAAAATCACTGAGGCGTTCTTCTTGCGCAGCGTTTTCAGCCATTCCCGCAGTTGTCCGGCAAAGCCTCGGTCATCCAGGGCGAGCCAGCCTTCGTCAACGATCAGCAATGTCGGACGGCCATCGAGCCGGCCTTCAATGCGATGAAAGAGATAGGCCAGCACTGCGGGTGCCGCTCCGGTGCCGATCAGGCCTTCTGTCTCGAAGGCCTGGACTTCGGCCTCTCCCAAACGCTCGGCCTCGGCATCGAGCAAGCGGCCATAGGGCCCGCCGAGGCAATAGGGTTGCAGCGCACGCTTGAGCGTCTGGGATTGCAATAGCACCGACAGGCCGGTCAGCGTGCGTTCGGAAACGGGCGCTGATGCAAGCGATGAAAGCGCTGACCAGAGGTGGTCCTTCGCCTCCGGTGTGATGACGATTGTCTCGCGCGCAAGGATGTTCGCTATCCACTCGGCCGCCCAGCCGCGTTCCGCCGCGTCGTCGATCAGGGCCAGGGGCTGAAGCGCGACGGGCTCGTTTGTCTCGTCCGACAGCGCACCGCCGAGATCATGCCAGTCGCCACCCATGGCAAGTGCGGCCGCGCGGATCGAACCGCCGAAGTCGAAGGCGAAGACTTGAGCATCGGGATAGCGTCGGAACTGCAACGCCATCAGCGCAAGCAGCACCGATTTGCCGGCGCCGGTCGGCCCCACAACTAACGTATGACCGACATCGCCAACATGCAGCGAGAAGCGGAACGGGGTCGCTCCCTCGGTTCGCGCAAAAAACAACGGCGGCGCGCCCAGATGCTCGTCTCGCTCCGGGCCCGCCCAGACCGCTGAGAGTGGGATCATGTGCGCGAGATTGAGCGTGGAGACCGGCGGCTGTCGGACGTTGGCGTAGGCATGGCCGGGCAGCGACCCCAGCCAGGCCTCCACCGCATTGACGCTCTCCACCATGCAGGTGAAGTCGCGTCCCTGAATGACTTTCTCGACCAGCCGCAGCTTTTCGTCGGCGACACGTGGATCGTCGTCCCATACGGTCACGGTGGCGGTGATGAACGCTTGCCCGATGGCGTCGGAGCCGAGTTCCTGCAACGCGGCATCGGCATCCATGGCCTTGTTGTGGGCGTCGGTGTCGAGCAAGGTCGAGGCTTCGTTGGTCATCACCTCCTTCAGAATCGCGGCGATCGATTTGCGTTTGGCGAACCATTGCCGCCGTATTTTTGTCAGCAACCTCGTTGCATCTGTCTTGTCGAGCATGATCGCGCGAGTCGACCAGCGATAGGCAAAAGCGAGTCGATTGAGTTCGTCCAGAATCCCGGGGGTTGTGACGGTCGGGAACCCGACCACGGTCAGTACCCGCAGATGTGAATTCCCCAGCATCGGCTCGAGGCCCCCGATCAGGGGCTGGTCGGCCAGCACCGCGTCGAGATACATCGGTATCTCGGGCACGCGGACGAGCTGGCGTTTGGTCGAGATTGTCGAATGCAGATAGCTCAGCGTTTCCTCGTCATTGAGCCAACCGATCTCGGGCATGAAACCCTCGACGAGGCCGAGCACGCGCTCGGTGCGGTCGACGAAGCCGCGTTGCACTTCGTGCGCATCCGCCTCGATGTTGCGATCACGTCCCTCGTAGAGGAATCGCTCAGCTCGCCCTGGCTCTTCTGGCGGGGGCAAATAGAGAAAGGTCAGGAAATAGTTGGACTCGTAATGCGCACCCTCCTGCTCAAACTCCGCGCGGCGCTCAACGTCGACCAACGCCGACGCGACATCCGGGAAATATCCTTCGGGATATTGGCTGGCGGGATGGCGCTGCGCCTCGACAAACACAGCCCAGCCCGAGCCCAGCCGTCGCAAAGCGTTGTTCAACCGGCCGGCGACACCCACGAGTTCGGCCGGCACGGCGGAATCCAGGTCGGGTCCCCGAAACTTCGCGGTGCGTTGGAACGAGCCGTCCTTGTTGAGGACGACGCCTTCATCGACCAAGGCAGCCCAGGGCAGGAAATCTGCAAGCTGCGTGGTCGAGCGCCGGTATTCAGCGAGGTTCATCATCGTTCAAACGCCCAAATAGCCTTGGATGCGGAGATGGCGCCGCACGACGTCGACAAATTGTGGATCGCGTTTGGCCGCCCACACCGCGGCGGCCTGACCGAGAATCCCGAGCAAGAGACCGGCGAGCCACAGCCGCAAACCGAGACCGAGCGCCGCCGCCAAGGTGCCGTTGAGGATCGCAACCGCACGCGGCGCGCCTCCGAGCAGAATAGGCTCGGTCAAAGCGCGATGCACCGGCACGGTAAAGCCCGCGATGGGACCAAATTCATCCATCACACCAGCACTCCGCCACCGAACGAGAAGAACGACAGAAAGAAGGAGCTCGCCGCGAACGCGATCGACAGGCCGAACACGATCTGGATCAGGCGACGAAACCCTCCTGACGTATCGCCGAAGGCGAGCGTTAATCCGGTCACGATGATGATGATCACCGCCAGTATCTTGGCAACGGGACCCTCGACCGATTGTAAAATCTGATTGAGCGGCTGCTCCCACGGCATGTTGGAACCGGCCGCCCGGGCGGGAACGGAGACTAGCATCTGAACACTGACGGCAGTGGCTAGGACCGTGCGGCGATGGAAGTCGAAACGCGGTTGCATCATGGCCGGTCTCCCGCGGCGTGAAGTACGTAGTCGCCGTTGGACCCAAGCCCGTCGACACAAGCGAGTTCGGCGAGCCGCCGATCGGACCCACGACCGGCCAAGACAGCGATGAACTGGATGGTTTCGGCGATCAGCGCGCGTGGAACCGTGATGACCGCTTCCTGGATTAGCTGCTCCATCCTGCGGAGTGCACCGAGCGCCGAGCCTGCATGGATGGTGCCGATGCCGCCGGGATGACCGGTACCCCAGGCCTTCAACAGATCGAGCGCTTCGGCGCCCCTGACTTCACCGATCGGGATGCGATCTGGACGCAATCGTAGCGAGGAGCGCACGAGGTCGGATAGCGAAGCGACGCCGTCCTTGGTGCGGAGTGCGACGAGATTGGGCGACTTGCATTGCAGTTCGCGGGTATCCTCGATCAGTACGACGCGATCGGCGGTTTTTGCCACCTCCGCCAACAGCGCATTGGTCAGCGTGGTCTTGCCGGTGGAGGTGCCGCCGGCGACAAGGATATTGCGGCGATCCGCGACGGCTGCGCGTAACGTCTTTGCTTGATGGTTATTCATGATGCCGGCGGTGACATAGTCGTCGAGCGTGAAGACGGCGACCGCGGGTTTGCGGATCGCGAAGGTCGGTGCTGCGACGACGGGCGGGAGCAATCCCTCAAATCGCTCGCCGGTCTCGGGCAACTCAGCTGATACTCGTGGAGACCCCGAATGCACCTCGGCGCCCACATGGTGCGCAACGAGCCGTACGATGCGTTCGCCATCTCCGGGCGATAGACGTTCTCCGGTATCGACCAGCCCGCCCGCGAGCCGATCGATCCAGAGGCGCCCGTCGGGGTTCAGCATCACCTCGACGACTGAGGGGTCTTCAAGCCAAACCGCGATAGATGGACCGAGCGCAGTGCGCAGCATGCGTGCGCCGCGCGAGGTCGCCTCTTGATTGAGGTGATGGATTGCCACTTCAAGTTCCCCCGCCCGACGACCGCGAATTACGGTCGTGATGTCGGGGATGATTAGAAAAGGTAGGATGGGCGACTGCGCAACAAGATCAGATCAGGCGTAGCGTTCTGGCGTAGAGAGACTGGTGAACGGCGAGATCGCCTAGAAGGAACCATCTGTTTGGTCGAACGTCCCGTTCTTGGGAATCACATCATGCGATATTTCCTGGGCCAGGGTCTGCCCCTTCGCCAGCCGCCGCCCAAGTGCTTCGACAAATCCTTCATAGCGCTCACGGCCCTTGGTCTGGGCGGCCGTCTGCGCGGTATCAGGCAATGGCGGGGTGACCGTGAGCCAAAAGCGCACGAACAGCGCCAGTGCTTCGTTCGAGATGGTGACGTGACGTTCAAGCCGCTCGACCTGTCGCGTCAGCCGGTCGAGCCGTCGTCCAAGCGCTGCTTCCATTCGCTCCGAATTATCGGGCGACAAATACGATGACAGCGCGGTTTCGACGACGAGCGCCTGGGGGACGCGCTTGCGGCCGGCGTAATCGGCGAGTTGACCGGCTAGTTCCGGCGGCAGCCGAAAAGTGTGCTTGGTCCGCATCGCTTACTCCGAGAGCTCCATGCCGTCGCCGGGATCCAACGCAACCTGGCGCGCCAAACCGAGAGCTTGCCGGCGCAAGGCACGGCCGCGCAGTGCATCGTTGTCGGACTTTTCCTCCGAGAAGACGAACTCCGGGACCGGCTTCGCACGCTCGGGCGCGATTTCTTCGTGCTTGGGAAGATCCGGCTGCCGGCGGATGCCTCCGTTCGCAAGGTCGTTGCTATGCGTTCTGCCCGCCGAACTGATTTCCCCGCCGGTGTGGACGGCAGGAATTGTCAAGCGACTCCAATCGTCAGGCGGTGGCACGCCGTGCTTAGTCATGGATGCAGGCGGCAAAATCCGCTCGATCAGCCTGATATCTTCGAAGTAGCGCGCTTTCTTTGCCCGAATTGGCGGTGAGCCTGAGACCAGAACCAATTCGTCGGCGGGCGGTAACTGCATTACCTCGCCAGGCGTGAGAAGCGGTCGGGCCGTCTCCTGTCGCGAAACCATTAAATGACCGAGCCAGGGGCTCAGCCTGTGTCCCGCGTAATTCTTCATCGCCCGCATTTCGGTCGCGGTTCCCAACGAATCCGAGACCCTCTTGGCGGTACGCTCGTCATTGGTGGCAAAGGACACCCGAATGTGGCAATTATCGAGGATAGAGTTGTTGGCTCCGTAAGCCTTTTCGATCTGGTTGAGCGATTGAGCGATCAGAAAGCTCTTGAGACCGTAGCCCGCCATGAAGGCCAGCGCTGACTCGAAGAAATCCAGCCGGCCGAGTGCAGGAAATTCGTCCAGCATCAGCAACAGCCGGTGGCGTCTGCCCTTTGCATCAAGTTGTTCCGTCAATCGCCGGCCGATCTGGTTGAGGATTAGCCGCACCAATGGCTTGGTTCGGCTGATGTCAGACGGCGGGACCACCAGATAGAGGCTAACAGGCCGTTCACCTTCAACGAGATCGCGGATGCGCCAGTCGCAGTGGTGAGTGACCCTCGCCACAACGGGGTCGCGATAGAGGCCCAGGAACGACATCGCCGTGGAAAGTACGCCGGAGCGTTCATTCTCGCTCTTGTTGAGCAATTCACGTGCGGCAGAGGCGATGACGGGGTGTGTTCCGGCTTTGCCAAGATGCGCTGAAGTCATCATGGCGCGGAGTGTCACTTCGATCGGTCTCTTTGGATCGGAGAGGAAATTCGCAACCCCGGCGAGCGTCTTGTCCGGCTCGGCGTAGAGCACGTGAAGAATGGCGCCCACCAGCAAGGCGTGGCTGGTCTTTTCCCAGTGATTGCGACGTTCCAGTGATCCTTCGGGATCTACCAGGACGTCGGCGACGTTCTGGACGTCGCGCACCTCCCACTCACCCCGTCTCACCTCCAGCAATGGATTGTAGGCCGCCGAATTCGCGTTGGTCGGATCGAACAGCAATACGCGACCATGTCGTGCGCGGAAGCCAGAGGTCAGGGTCCAATTCTCGCCCTTGATGTCATGGACAATGCAGCTGCCCGGCCAGGTCAAAAGCGTCGGCACCACGAGGCCTACGCCTTTGCCGGAACGGGTCGGCGCGAAGCACAACACATGCTCCGGCCCATCATGTCGGAGATAACCGCGCTCGAATCGTCCGAGCACGACGCCATCTGGTGCGGCAAGACCGCTGGCACGAATCTCTGACGCAGTAGCCCATCGGGCTGAACCATACGTTGCGGCCGTCTTCGCCTCCCGCGCACGCCAAATCGACATGCCGATGGCAACCGCAATGGAGATAAAACCACCGGAAGCAGCGATGTACGCACCCTCAACAAACACATGCGGTGCGTAGGCGTCGTATGCGTACCACCACCAGAAGAACGCGGGCGGGAGATAGACCGGCATGCCAGAAAAGACTTCAAACCACGGCTGTCCGAGTTGCGGTTGATAGCCGAGCTTCCAGGCCACCCACTGCGTCGCCGCCCACATCATGATGAGCACGATCGCAAAGACGACGACGATCTGGCCCCAGAGAATTTTGGTCGCGGACATACTGACCAAGGATCAAGCCGCCTATCCCCCGCGCAAGAGCCGTATCGTATTGGGGGTGCGGACGGCGGTGGCAGGCTATAATTCGGACGGATGTGCTCGGCAAACCGCCGAAGCTCGGAGGAATGTCCGCGGCAGCGCAAACCAGATCCATGCCGCGAACTGTAGCGCAAGATTGAGCGCAAAGGCTGTCTGATAAGCGATTTCGGGATAGTGCCCCGCTTGTGACGTCCAGTGCGCAAGCACGACGCCGGTGGCGTATTGCAGGACAAACGCTCCACCAATATGGAAAACATTCAACGCTGCGTTGGCTCGCCCCGCAAACTCTTTAGGGAAATACTCGGCCAGGATCGCATAACTAAGCACGGTTGCAGCGCCAGCCGCAGCCACGATGACCCACAGGATATAGG
>Ga0209069_10001460_pt1 | contig 12007 bp, 10 predicted proteins | sample Str013_2_FD_187202 | JGI IMG/M metagenome (GOLD analysis project Ga0209069, IMG submission 187202) | Freshwater sediment microbial communities in response to fracking from Pennsylvania, USA - Straight Creek_MetaG_SC_2013 (SPAdes) (version 2) | ecosystem: Environmental > Aquatic > Freshwater >...
GTGGTCAAGCTCGGCAGCCGCATGGTGGATAGTTCGCTTCGCACCAAACTCAATTCGATCAAGCACGCGATGAAAGAGGCAGGCTGATGGACATCCGCGCCGCGGAAATTTCCGCGATCCTCAAGGACCAGATCAAGAATTTCGGCCAGGAGGCCGAGGTTACCGAAGTCGGACAGGTTCTGTCCGTCGGCGACGGCATCGCCCGTGTCTACGGGCTGGACAACGTCCAGGCCGGCGAGATGGTCGAGTTCGAGAACGGCACCCGCGGCATGGCGCTGAACCTCGAAACCGACAACGTCGGTATCGTGATCTTCGGCGCCGACCGCGAGATCAAGGAAGGTCAGACCGTCAAGCGCACCCGCGCCATCGTCGACACGCCGGTCGGCAAGGGCCTGCTCGGCCGCGTGGTCGATGCGCTCGGCAATCCGATCGATGGCAAGGGCCCGATCCAGGCCACCGAACGCAAGCGCGTCGACGTCAAGGCGCCGGGCATCATTCCGCGCAAGTCGGTGAACGAGCCGATGGCGACCGGCCTCAAGGCGATCGATGCGCTGATCCCGATCGGTCGCGGCCAGCGCGAATTGATCATCGGCGACCGCCAGACCGGCAAGACCGCGATCGCGCTCGACACCATCCTGAACCAGAAACCGCTCAACGCGCAGCCGGACGAGAACATCAAGCTGTATTGCGTCTATGTCGCGATTGGCCAGAAGCGCTCGACCGTGGCCCAGTTCGTCAAGGTGCTCGAAGAGCAGGGCGCGCTGGAATATTCGATCATCGTCGCCGCGACCGCGTCCGATCCGGCGCCGATGCAGTACATCGCGCCGTTCACTGGCTGCACCATGGGCGAATATTTCCGCGACAACGGCATGCACGCCGTTATCATCTACGACGATCTGTCCAAGCAGGCCGTCGCCTATCGGCAGATGTCGCTGCTGCTGCGTCGTCCGCCGGGCCGCGAGGCCTATCCGGGCGACGTGTTCTATCTGCATTCCCGCCTGCTCGAACGTGCCGCCAAGCTCAACAAGGACCAGGGGTCGGGTTCGCTGACCGCGCTGCCCGTGATCGAGACCCAGGCCAACGACGTGTCGGCCTATATCCCGACCAACGTGATTTCGATTACCGACGGCCAGATCTTCCTGGAAACCGACCTGTTCTTCCAGGGTATCCGTCCGGCGGTGAACGTCGGCCTGTCGGTGTCGCGCGTCGGATCGTCGGCGCAGACCAAGGCGATGAAGAAGGTCGCCGGCAAGATCAAGGGCGAGCTGGCGCAGTACCGCGAAATGGCGGCGTTCGCGCAGTTCGGCTCCGACCTCGACGCCTCGACGCAACGCCTGCTCAACCGCGGTTCGCGCCTGACCGAACTTCTGAAGCAGCCGCAATTCTCGCCGCTGAAGATGGAAGAACAGGTCTGCGTGATCTGGGCCGGCACCAACGGCTATCTCGATGCGCTGCCGCTCGGCAAGGTGAAGCCGTTCGAGGATGGCCTGCTGTCGCTGTTGCGCGGCAAGAATGTCGACATCCTCAACAGCATCCGCGAAAGCCGCGATCTTTCCGACGAGACCGCCGGCAAGCTGAAGGGCGTGGTCGAAGGTTTCGCCAAGACGCTTGCTTGAACGCCGGCATGGCCCGGTGCTTTACCGGGCGTGACGAAAGAGAGGCTTGCGGTCTGATCGGGGATCGGATCGCCGGGGTGAACGAAGAATGGCTTCACTGAAAGACATGCGGGTCCGCATCGCCTCCACCAAGGCGACGCAGAAGATCACCAAGGCCATGCAGATGGTCGCGGCTTCGAAGCTGCGCCGCGCGCAGAACGTCGCCGAAGCGGCGCGACCGTATGCGGAAAAGATGGACGCGGTGATTTCCAACATTGCCACGGCCGCCGCGGGCTCTCCTGGCGCACCGGCCTTGCTGGCCGGCACCGGCAAGGATCAGGTGCACCTGTTCCTGGTCTGCACCGGCGAACGCGGCCTGTCCGGCGCCTTCAATTCCTCGATCGTGCGCCTCGCCCGCGAGCGCGCGCTTTCCCTGATGAACCAGGACAAGGAGGTCAAGTTCTTCTGCGTAGGCCGCAAGGGCTACGAGCAGTTGCGCCGGACCTTTGAAAAGCAGATCGTCGAACATGTCGAACTGCGCTCGGTCCGCCAGCTTGGTTTCGTCAATGCCGAAGACATTGCGAAGAAAGTCATCGCCCGCTTCGAGGCCGGTGAATTCGATGTCTGCACGCTGTTCTATTCGCGGTTCAAGTCGGTCATCTCGCAAATTCCGACCGCGCAGCAGATCATTCCGCTGGTGGTGGAAGAAAAGCCCGCCAATGCCGGTCCCTCGACGGCGTACGATTACGAGCCCGAGGAAGACGAGATTTTGAGCGGCCTGTTGCCGCGCAATCTCGCCGTGCAGGTGTTCCGGGCGCTGCTCGAAAACAACGCTTCGTTCTATGGCGCGCAAATGAGCGCCATGGACAACGCCACCCGCAACGCGGGCGACATGATCCGAAAGCAGACCCTTATCTACAACCGCACCCGGCAGGCCATGATCACCAAGGAACTGATCGAGATCATCTCCGGCGCCGAGGCGATGTAGCACGCGTGTCAACAAGGAGCGATCCATGGCGTATGTGACATCGGCGACGACCAAGGGCGGCCGCAACGGCCGCGCGATGCTGGATAATGGCGCGCTCGCACTGGCGATGGCGGCGCCAAAGGAGATTGGCGGCGCCGGCGACGGCCACAATCCCGAGCAGTTGTTCGCGCTGGGTTATTCCTCCTGCTACGGTCAGGCGATCACGCTGATCTCGAAGAAATATGGGCTTGACGGTCAGGCCGCGCGGGTGACCTGCGAAGTCACGCTCGATCAGAAGGACGGCGGCTTTGGACTTGCCGTCGAGCTCAAGGTTTCAATTCCTGGTGCTGACAAGGACAAGCTCCAGCAACTGGTTGAAGAAGCCCACACGGTCTGCCCGTATTCGAAGGCGACCAAGGGCAATATCCCCGTCAAGCTGACGGTGGTCTAGAGCGCGATAACTTTTTCTTAGAATTGTCATCGCGCTCTAGGTTATTGTTGGAGCATGATCTTTTCCGAAAACCGGTATCCACTTTTCGGGATCATGCTCTAGGACAGAATTCGAAGGTTCGAAGGAGAGAGTTTCATGGCTACACCCGCCAACCAGACCGGACGCATCACCCAGGTCATCGGCGCCGTCGTCGACGTGCAGTTCGAGGGACACCTGCCCGCCATTCTCAACGCGATCGAAACCAGGAACGCCGGCAACCGCCTGGTGCTCGAAGTGGCGCAGCATCTAGGCGAATCCACCGTGCGTACCATTGCGATGGATACTACCGAGGGTCTGGTTCGCGGTCAGGAAGTCACCGACACCGGCAACCCGATCATGGTGCCGGTCGGTGCCGGGACGCTCGGCCGCATCATCAACGTGATCGGCGAGCCGATCGATGAAGCCGGCCCGGTGGTCTCGGAAGGCCTGCGCGCCATTCACCAGGAAGCGCCGACCTATACCGACCAGTCGACCGAAGCCGAGATCCTCGTCACCGGCATCAAGGTCGTCGACCTGCTCGCGCCCTACGCCAAGGGCGGCAAGATCGGCCTGTTCGGCGGCGCCGGCGTCGGCAAGACCGTGCTGATCCAGGAGCTCATCAACAACGTCGCCAAGGCGCACGGCGGTTACTCGGTGTTCGCCGGCGTCGGCGAGCGCACCCGCGAAGGCAACGACCTCTATCACGAGTTCATCGAATCGAAGGTCAACGCCGATCCGCACCACCCCGATCCGAACGTCAAGTCGAAATGCGCGCTGGTGTTTGGCCAGATGAACGAACCACCCGGCGCCCGTGCGCGCGTCGGCCTGACCGGCCTCACCGTCGCCGAGCATTTCCGTGACCAGGGCCAGGACGTGCTGTTCTTCGTCGACAACATCTTCCGCTTCACCCAGGCCGGTTCCGAAGTGTCGGCGCTCTTGGGTCGTATTCCTTCCGCGGTGGGTTATCAGCCGACGCTTGCCACCGACATGGGCGCGCTGCAGGAGCGCATCACCACGACGCACAAGGGCTCGATCACCTCGGTGCAGGCGATCTATGTGCCGGCCGACGACTTGACCGACCCAGCGCCGGCGACGTCGTTCGCCCATCTGGACGCCACCACGGTGCTGAATCGCGCGATCTCCGAAAAGGGCATCTATCCTGCTGTGGACCCGCTCGACTCCACCTCGCGCATGCTGTCGCCGCTCGTCGTTGGCGAGGAACACTACAACACCGCGCGCATGGTTCAGCAGGTGCTGCAGCGCTACAAGTCGCTGCAGGACATCATCGCCATTCTCGGCATGGATGAGCTGTCGGAAGAGGACAAGATCGCCGTGGCGCGCGCCCGCAAGATCGAGCGCTTCCTGTCGCAGCCGTTCCATGTCGCCGAAGTGTTCACCGGCTCGCCGGGGAAGTTCGTCGAACTGGCCGACACCATCAAGGGTTTCCGCGCCATCTGCGACGGCAAATACGATCATCTGCCGGAGGCCGCTTTCTACATGGTCGGTACCATCGAAGAAGCCGTCGAGAAGGGCAAGAAGCTTGCCGCCGAAGCGGCGTAACGCACTAGCCAGGCTGTGCCGTCACCCTGAGGTGCGGAGCGCAGCGAGCCTCGAAGGGCGGCTCCTGTCATCCTTCGAGGGCCGCAAGGGCGGCCACCTCAGGATGACGACTGCCTTTGTTGTTTGCGCAAATCGGAATTTCCCATGGCCACCTTCCACTTCGATCTCGTGTCTCCCGAAAAACTCGCGTTCTCCGGCGAGGTCGACCAGGTCGACGTTCCCGGCGTGGAAGGCGATTTCGGCGTGCTCGCCGGGCACGCTCCGGTGGTGGCCGCGATCCGCCCGGGAATCCTGGTCGTGACCGCGGGCGGCACGCAACAGAAGATCATCGTGCTCGGCGGGCTCGCCGAAGTATCGGAGAAGGGCCTCACCGTGCTCGCCGACGTCGCAACCTCGACGCAGGAGCTGGACCGCGCGCAATTCGCCGAGACGATTTCAGCGATGGAAGCCAATCTCTCCGAGAAGGATGGCTCCGAACTCGATCGCGCTATCGAGCGGCTCGATCATTTCAAGAGCATCCAGCACCAGCTCAACGCCACGGCGATGCACTGACACCTGCCAGTCGGCCGGACACAGTAGTTCATTAGAATCGGCGTTCGTCGCAGTTTAACGGGCGCCTGAACGCAGTTGCGCGCGGGCAGTTCTGGCGGCATTGTGCCGTAGATGATCGTCTGGGGCTGGCCTTCATGAAACGCAAGATCGCGGCGATTTTTGCGGCCGATATTGCCGGCTACAGCCGACTGGTTGCCGAGGACGAGGAGGAGACGCTGCGGCGGCTCGCGTCCTACCGGCAGGTGACCGACGATTTCATCGCCAGGAGCGGCGGTCGCATCTTCAATACCGCGGGCGACGCGGTGCTCGCGGAATTTCCGAGCGCGGTCGAAGCCGTCCGCTGCGCCATCGATATCCAGGAAAGCCTGCGTACCCGGAACATGGCGTATCCGCCGAGCCGCCAGATGTCGTTTCGTATCGGCATCACCATCGGCGACGTGGTCGAGCGCGACGGCGATCTGCTCGGCGACGGCGTCAACATTGCCGCGCGCCTCGAAGGCCTGGCGGAAGTCGGCGGCATCTGCGTGTCGCGCGCGGTGCACGAACAGGTCGTCAACAAACTCTCGGTGCAGTTCGCCGATATCGGCGAGCAGGAAGTGAAGAATATTCCTACTCCAGTTCACGCTTACATGGTGGCGATGCGGCGCGAGGACGGGACTTATGCGAAGCCGCAGGTCAAGAAGCCCGCCAAAGCCGCGGCCTCCGGACCGCCGAACTGGATGTGGCCTGTGGTGGCTGCGTCCGTGGGGCTAGCGGCGATCGGGGTTGGTGGCTTTCTGTATTTCACAAAGCTGGAGCTGACCGCCGGGTCCAAGGGGCCGTCGTCGGCGTCAAGCGCGACAACGACGCCTACACCGGTTCCGGCGCCTTTATCGACCTCTGTCGCAGCGACGTTGCCGACCCCCACGCCCGCACCACCGACCTCACAGCAGACATCGTCGTCGACGCCGATGGTGGTATCGACCGAGAAGTTCGCAGCAGCCAATGTGCCGTTCATCAGCGACCGGGCGCGAGCCACGCTCCGCGACGAGTACGCTTCGGCGGCCGATTTCAAGGCGTTCTCGCTCAACGTCGGCGGGTTCAGCGCCTTCGTCACGGCGCAACCGAGCGAAGAGGCCGCCAGGATCGCCGCCGTCGAGCAATGCCAGAAGCGGGCCGATGCTGCCCAGTCGCCGCGGAAATGCGAGCTCTTTGCGGTCGGCGACACCATCGTTTATCCGCACGGCAAGCCGCCGATGCCGCCGCTGCCCTGGATCAGGCATGACGCGGTGACCGAGCAACCCTTTGTTGCCCAGGACATTCCGCTGACGCGCGACGCCGGCAAGACGAGACTCGAATCACTGTACACGCCGGCGCGAAAAACCAAGGTGGTCACGGTCGGCCCCGGAGGGGTTTATTTCTTTCTTATCGGCCTGGATTCGGTCGAGGAGGCCGCGCGGCGAGGTCTCGAATCGTGCGGTGCGATTTCCGGCGTTCCTTGCATGATTGTCGCGCTCAACGATGTATTCGTCGTTCCGGTTCCGACCACCATGAAGCCGATCGGATTCTTCAAGGCTGTCGGCAACCCCGTGATCGCCCCTGAAGCGCGCGACGATGTCACGCGCAAGCTCGCCGATGCATCGACCGGCTGGAACGCGGTCGCGGTCGGTGCCGCCGGCCGGCCGGGGCTTGGCTTGAAGGCTGCCAATGAGCGGGCGGCGGTCAATGGCGCGCTCAGCGACTGTGTCACGCGCGACACCGATTGCCATGTGATCGCGATCGGTCCGTTTTCGGTGGGGCCGAACTGAAAATCGCTATCGGGCAAATTCCGCAAAGGTCTGAGCCACGCTCCGATAGACCTCGCGCCGGAACGGCACCACGAGATCGGCAACGCGATCGAGACGTTCCCAGCGCCACCCGTCGAATTCCGCGGGCTGACCGTTGCGCGGCGTCAGCGGATCGATTTCGTCGTCGCGCCCGGTAAAGCGCATCGCGAACCATTTCTGCCGTTGGCCGCGGAATTTCGCGAGCCGATGTGACGAGGACCCCTCATAAGGCGGAAACTCATAGGTCATCCAGCCGGTTTCGCCGAGATAGTCGGCGGCGGTCGCACCGGTCTCTTCCCAGAGTTCGCGGATGGCCGCGGCGCGCGGATCCTCGTCGGCGTCGATACCGCCTTGCGGCATCTGCCACTCCAGCCCCGGCAGGATGATTTCCGGACCGTCGTCCCGAAAGCGCCTGCCGATCAGCACCTGACCAGAGGCGTTGAACAATGCGATGCCGACATTGGGGCGATAGGGTTTGCTCTCCGGCCGCATGATACGTGGATGGTCAGCCGCTCGCGAGGCTGGAAAATTCCTTGACCACGCGCTCATATACCGGTCGCTTGAACGGCACGATCAGCTCGGGAAGGTTTTTCATCGGCTCCCAGCGCCAGCCGATGAATTCCGCCTTGTGGCCGCCACCGCCGGGGGTGGCGACGTTGATCTCCTCGTCCCTGCCGGTGAAGCGAACCGCGAACCATTTCTGCCGCTGACCGCGATAGCGGCCCTTCCAGGTGCGTCCCGCCACGGTGCGGGGAATGTCGTAGATCAGCCAGTCCGGCACCTCGCCGAGCTTTTCGACCGAACGGACGCTGGTCTCTTCGTACAGCTCGCGCTTTGCCGCCGCCCATGTATCCTCACCAGGGTCGACGCCGCCCTGCGGCATCTGCCAGACGTGCGATTGGTCGACATGTTCGATGCCCCCTGCGCGCCGGCCGATGAACACCAGCCCGGCTGCGTTGATCAGCATCATGCCGACGCAGGTCCGGTAGGGCAGGTCTTCATAGCGGGTCATCTGGTCCAAACCTTACATACTCACAACACCAACGGACCCCCCGCGGGTTTCCGCGCCTCGCAAATCGGTCGATCCCTAGCCCGATTTTGATTTCAGCATCGCTGTTGTCAATGGCACCAGCATGATGCCGCGGCCGTCCAGCGCTTTGATCCAGGCGCCGATTCGCTCGATCGAAACCGGCAATGCCGAGGCCACGCCGACGGCAACCCCGCGTTCCCTGGCGAGCGCTTCGAGCTTGAGCAGCGCCCGGTCGATTTCCGCCGATGTAGGCACCGCGTCAATGCTGAAATCGGCGCGGGCAAAGGGCATAGCCTGGCCGGCGGCCGCGGTCGCGGCGACGCTGCGGCTCGCCGATCCGTCATCGAGATAACCAAGGCCACGCTTGGCGGCCTCGCGGATAATCGGCTGCATGGCGCTGTCGGTGGCTACAAATCTCGCGCCCATGAAATTGGCGATCCCGGCATAACCCTGCAACCGGCTGAGGTGCCAGTACAACCGGTCGAGGTTCTGTTCGACGGCCAGCGTCGTGAGCAGGGTTTGCGGGCCCGGATCGTTGTCGGGATAGTCGAACGGCTCCATGGCGACTTGCAGCAGGATTTCGTGCCGCTGCGCCCGCGCGCGTTCGGCGAGCTTGCCGGGGTCGGAGCCGTAGGGCGTGAATGCCAGCGTCACCGCCGGCGGAAGCTTCATGATCGCATCCGTGGTCTTGGCGGCGCCGACGCCGAGACCGCTGACGACGATGGCGACAACGGGCATTTTCGCGGCCTTGGTGCGGTCGGCATCGGCGGCATAGACGGTGAAGGGCTTCAATCCGTCCGCGACCACGGGGATCATGCCGTAACGGGATTTTTCCAGTAGCCGTTGGTCGATGCCGGCCATCAGCGCGGGCGGCGCGTCCGGTGCGGCGCCATCAGCGGCGTCGCCCGAAATCACGACGTCCTGGCGCTTCCCGCTGGAGCCGTCGATGATGGTGACCGTTTTACTATCGCCTGTCGCGGCCTGCTTCGGTGCGACTTTTGCTGCCGATTCGGAATGACTGGAAGCCGTGGCCGGCTTTTCATCGGTTGGCATGGCATTGCGCAACGCAATGTGGGCGACAGGCTCGCCACCCAGCGGATTGTCGTTGAACAGTGCGACGCCGATGAAGGCGGCAATAAACAGCCCCAGCAGCACGGCCAGCACCTGCACGACCGTGAACGGCAGCCGAAATCGGCGCTTGGAGCCTACCGCTTGCTGTCCCAGTGGCGCACTTAGATCGTCGGCCGTCTCTGCCATGGACCTCCCCGAATCAATCGGGACGATACCACGCGGGGAAGGTGGCGGGGGCAGTTCTGGGCGCGAAAAGGCCATATTCGGACCCGCTGGGCCTTACCTGTCCACCCAAGCAAACAGGGCGGCCCGAGGGCCGCCCTGTTGTCACGAAGTTGATTTTTCGGGCGCGATCAGTTCGCGGCCTTGTTGCCGGGCTTGTCGATCGCTGCCTTGTCACCGGTCGCCGCCGGTGCCGTCGCGGTGGCCTTGATGCCATGCAGCAGGTCGGCCGCCATCTTCAACGCCTTGTCGTCCTTGGCGTCCGGCGGCACGTAGGACTGTGAACCGGTCTTCTCGTCGCCCTCGGATTTCAGATGGCCGCGCAGTGAGGCCTCGCCCTTGGTGTCGGTGCGCGCCTTGAGTTCGTCGGGCACGTCCTGCAGCACTTCGATATCGGGCACGATGCCCTTGGCCTGGATCGACTTGCCCGACGGCGTGAAATAGCGCGCCGTCGTCAGGCGCAACGCGCCGTTGCCGGAGCCGAGCGGGATGATGGTCTGCACCGAACCCTTGCCGAACGAGCGGGTGCCGACCAGCGTGGCACGCTTGTGGTCTTGCAAGGCGCCCGCAACGATTTCCGATGCCGATGCCGAGCCGCCGTTGATCAGGACGATCAGCGGCTTGCCTTTGGTCAGGTCGCCCGGGTGGGCGGCGCGGCGCTGGGTTTCCTCGGCGTTGCGGCCGCGGGTCGAGACGATTTCGCCGCGCTCGAGGAAGGTGTCGGAGACCGTCACCGCTTCCTCCAGCAGACCGCCGGGATTGTTTCGGAGGTCGATGATGAACCCCTTCAGCTTGTCGCCGAGCTGGGTGCTGAGATTGCCAATTTCCCGTTTCAGCCCCTCGGTGGTCTGTTCGTTGAAGGTGGTGACGCGGATATAGCCGATATCGTCGCCTTCCGGACGCGCACGCACCGAACGGACACGAATGTTGTCGCGCACCAGCGTGACGTCGATCGGGTTGTCCTGGCCCTTGCGGATGATTTTCAGCCGGATCTTGGTATTGACCGGCCCGCGCATTTTTTCGACGGCCTGGTTGAGTGTTAGTCCTTGCACGGCTTCATCGTCGAGCGTGGTGATGATGTCGTTGGCCATGATGCCGGCCTTCGACGCCGGCGTATCGTCGATCGGGGAAACCACCTTGATAAGGCCGTCCTCCATCGTCACTTCGATGCCCAGCCCGCCGAATTCGCCGCGGGTCTGCACCTGCATGTCACGGAAGCTCTTGGCGTCCATGTAGCTGGAATGCGGATCGAGGCCGGTCAGCATGCCGCTGATGGCGGATTCGACCAGTTTGCTGTCGTCGGGCTTCTCGACATAATCGCTGCGGACGCGCTCGAACACGTCGCCGAACAGATTGAGCTGCCGATAGGTGTCCGAGGTCGCGGCGCGCGCGCTCGATCCCATCAGCACAGCGCGAGGCTGCGTCACGAAGAGCGTCAATGCCGCACCGGTGGCGGCGCTGAGAAGAATTACAGAAGTCTTGCGCATCATCCGCGAACCTTTTCGCCTTCATTTGCGGCCCACCATGGGCCTGGATCGATTGGGGTACCGTCCTTACGGAACTCAACATAGAGCACTGGCTGGCTCGCATTCGCCGCGAGAATGGATGCGACCTGGGATGTCGACCCCATGGTCGCGACCGGCTCTCCCGTCAGAACAAACTGGCCGATGTTTACCGAAATACGCTCCATCCCGGCGATCAGGACATGATACCCGCCCCCGGCATTGAGGATCAAGAGTTGTCCGTAGCTGCGGAAGGGTCCGGCGTACACAACCCAGCCGTCACACGGTGTTGTGACCTGAGAGCCGGCCCGAGTTGCCAAAGAAATGCCTTTTTCTACGCCACCGGCGCCATCGGAACCGCCAAACTCGCGGATCTTGGTGCCATTAACCGGAAACGCAAACAAGCCCTTGGCTGATGCGAAGGCAATGGCCGGACTCACACGGGCCGGGTCCTTGAAAGCCCCCAGATTCGGCTTGCCGTTGATGGCCGGAGGGGCCCCCTGCAGGCTGGCGGCCACCGCGGCCTTAGCGGCGCTCTTGAGATCCTGCTCCATCCTGGCGATCAGGCCCTGCAGGCCATCGGCCTGTTTCGACAGCGCGAGGGCGCGGGCGCCTTCGGCTTCCATGTCCTTTTCGATCGCGCTCTGCTTGCGCTGCCGTTCGTCGACCAGCGCGGCGAGGCGAATTTGATCGTCCTTCGATTTGTCACGGTCGCGCGCCAGCCCGTCGCGCTCGCTGGCAATGGTCTTGCGAAGCGCCACCAGTTCGCCGAGGTCGCCGGCGAGTCGCTCGGCGCGCCCGCGCAGTTCGGGGACGACCGAACCGAGCAGCATGGCGGTGCGCAACGATTGCAGGGCGTCCTCGGGGCGGACCAACAGCGCCGGCGGCGCACGCCGTCCCGCACGCTGGAGTGCGGCCAGCACCTCGACGATCTCGGCGCGGCGCGAATCGAGCGAACCCCTGACCTGTTGCTCGCGGCCATCGAGCGCGCGCAGGCGCAATTCGGCGTCACCGATCCGGGTTTCGACACCGCGCACCTGCGCGGCGATCTCGATCAGCTGCTGATTGAGCTTGCTGCGGTCCTGCCCGATTGCAGCGATATCGGCCTTGAGCCTCTGCTGCGATTCGGCGGCTTTCTTTTGCTGTGCGCGAGCGGCTTCCAGTTCCTGTTCGCGCTCCCTGATGGCCTCAGGCGATACTGGCGTTGTCTGCGATGACGGCAGCTGCGATGGCG
>Ga0209069_10001461_pt1 | contig 12007 bp, 12 predicted proteins | sample Str013_2_FD_187202 | JGI IMG/M metagenome (GOLD analysis project Ga0209069, IMG submission 187202) | Freshwater sediment microbial communities in response to fracking from Pennsylvania, USA - Straight Creek_MetaG_SC_2013 (SPAdes) (version 2) | ecosystem: Environmental > Aquatic > Freshwater >...
AGACAACACCCCAACTACCAGGAGTCCGTCCTCACGTCACGCGGCCACGCCGCACGGGATAACCAGACTCTTCTTTGCACCTCGCCAACAGGCTCTAAGCTCCCGAGCCATGTCGATCACGGGCACCGTCGATGCCACCGGCGCCGCCACCTGGTCTGCCGAGCAGGTGCTGGCCCTGGCCCCGGACGCGGGGTCGCAGCGGGCCGCACGCGGGCTGGCCACCGCCCGCCCGTGGAGCGCCACCGGGTACGACGAGGTGGAGCCGGCCCTGTGGGGGCTGTGCGCCGGCAGCGGGGCCAGCCCGTACCAGACCTGCGTGGACCTGACCGGCCCGGCGTACCGGTGGTCCTGCCCGACGGGCACCAGCCGGTCACCACGCTGACCGCGATGCTGCGCGCCGGTACGCAACTGGCGCTGGTGCACATCGGGGACACCCGGGCGTACCTGCTGCGCGGCGGCGAGATGAGCCAGCTCACCCAGGACCACACCTACGTGCAGTCGCTGGTGGACCAGGGCGGGCTCGGTCGGGACGAGGCGGCCGTACACCCGCAGCGGTCGCTGCTGGTACGGGCGCTGGGTACCGGCGCTCTGCCGGTGGAGGCGGACCTGGCCCTGCGTACCGCGCTGCCCGGCGACCGGTACCTGCTGTGCTCGGACGGGCTGTCCGCCGTGGTGGACCGGGACACGCTGCACAATGCGCTGGGCACGCCAGCCGAGCCGCAGGCGGTGGTACGGCGGCTGATCGAGTTGGCGTACGAGCACGGCGCGCCGGACAACATCGCCTGCGTGGTGGCCGACGTCGTCGCGGCGTGAACCCGATCCGGTTGGCCGGCCGCCGGTAGGCTCGCGCCGTACCCGCAGAGGAGCCGCCGGTGGAACACCAGACCCAGCTCTTCGCGGTGTCGGTGAAGGCAGTCGTGCTGCGCCAGGGCCGGGTGGTGTTGCTGCACAACGACCGCGACGAGTGGGAACTCCCGGGCGGCCAGCTCGAACTCGGTGAGCAGCCGGCCGACTGTGTCGTCCGGGAGGTCGCCGAGGAGGTTGGCTGGGCGGTCACCGTGGGGCCGCTGCTGGACGTGTGGCCGTACCACCCCGGTCCCGGCGAGGATGTGCTGATCGTGACGTTCGGCTGCCACACCGATGCGGGTACCGAGCCGGTACTCAGCGACGAACACGATCAGGTCGGCCTGTTCACCGAGGCCGAGGTGGCGGCGTTGCGCATGCCAGCCGGGTACCGGAGATCCATCGCCACCTGGTACGCGGCCCAGGGCACGGTCCCGCCGACCGGATCGTCGCGCTGACGGGTCAGCCGGCCGGCGTGGCAAGCGCGAACAGGGCGGATTCCTGCGCCGGGGACAGCTCGTACGCCAGCGGCGGCTCGCCGCGCTCGCGGTCCCAGGCCAGCACGTCGGCCACGGTCACCGGCAGCGGCGTGGCCGGCATCCCGGCCGCTCGGGCCCGGGCCGGGTCGCGCTGCTGCGTGTGCCACAGCTCTGGCGGCCGTACCAGCGGGAACAACGGTGCCACCGCGCTCAGCGGTACCGGTACCAGCTCCACCTCGCTGCCGGCGACCCGGGCGCAGGCGTGGATCAACTCCCCCAGCGTGACCGGCTCGGCCGGCCCGACCGCGTGGTACGCCCCGGGCCGGTCGTCGGCCAGCAGCGGCAGCACCAGCGCGGCCAGGTCGCGGACGTCCACGACCTGTACCGGCTGCTCCGGCCGCCCCGGTACGGCCACCCGGCCGCCGCGCGCCGCCCGGCGTACCCAGTTGGTGAGCCCGGCCTGCGGATCGTGCGGTCCGGCGACCTTGCCCGGCCGTACGATCGTGGCCCGGCTGCCGTACCGGGCCTGTACGTCCAGCTCGCAGGCCACCTTGCACCGCCCGTAGGTGTCGTCGGTCAACTCCTCGGTGTCGCGTACCGGCGCCCGTAGCGGCGTGTCCTCGGTCGAGCCCGGCCCCACCCCGGTACGGGCGTAGACGGCGTGGCTGGAGATGAACAGGTACCGCCCGACCCGGTCGCCGAGCACCGCCATCGCCTGGCCGACGTGGCGCGGCACGTACCCGCTGACGTCCACGACCGCGTCCCATTCACCGTCCCGAAGCGCCGCGTAGTCGCCGCTGTCCCGGTCTCCGACCCGTCGCGTGACACCAGGAAACAGCTCGGTACCGGTCCGGCCCCGGCCGAACACGGTCACCTCGGTACCGCCCGCCAGCGCGCCGGCCATGATCGCCCGACCCACGAACGCGGTACCGCCGAGCACCAGAATCCGCACGGCGCCACGGTACCGGCCGAGGAGCTGGCCGAGACCATCCGCCGACGCCGGTTCCCGGCGGCGTGAGCGGCAACCCAACCGCCCACGAGCCTTACGCGCTGCGGACCACGCCAACGGTGCGCCGGGCTCTCGCACAACGACTACCGGAAGCGGTCGCCGTAGCGGCGTACGAGTTCATGACCGGGCCACTCGGGTGCGAGCCGTACCGGGTCGGCAAGCGCCTGCTCGCACCGCTGGCCGACCGGTTCAGCGCCCGCCGGGGTACCTACCGGATCATCTACCGGATCGACGACGCCACCCGCACCGTGACGGTGGTCGACGTCGATCATCGCCGCGATGCCTATCGCGTCTAGCGCCTACGAGTAGCGTCGGCGCCACGGTACCGGCCGGCTACGCCGGCTGGGTCCGCAGGTACCGGCCGAAGTGCGGCACGGTGAACGCCACGGTGCCGCGCTCGCCGGAGTAGATCAGGCCCTTCTTGATCAGCGAGTCCCGGGCCGGGGACAGCGACGCGGGCCGGCGCGCCAGCACCCGGGCGACCTCGGCGGTGGCCACGGCCGCGTCGGCCTCGCCGTCGCCGGCCCGCGGGACGCCGGTGGCCAGGCTCGCCATCGCGCGCATGTACTCGCGTTCGGCCGGGGTGGCCCGCTCGTACCGGGAGCCGAAGAACCCGACCGCCAGCTCCGCCTCGGCCTCGGGCGCGGCCACGGCCACGTCGGCGGCGCAGATCCGGGTACCGGCGGCGTGGTCCCAGGTCGCCTTGCCGTACGCCTGGATGAAGTACGGGTACCCGCCGCTGGCCTCGTACAGCAGGTCCAGCGCCTTGGGCTCGTACTCGACCCCTTCCCGTTGCGCGGGCAGGCACAGCGCCTGGTCGGCGGAGATCCGGTCGAGCCGGTCGATGCGCTGGTACCGGAACAGCCGCTCCGAGTACGACTTGGCCGCCGACAGTACCGCCGGCAGGTGGGGCAGGCCGGCACCCACCACGATCAGCGGCGCACCGGTCTGGGACAGCTCGTGGCAGGCGGCGCACAGCGCCGATACGTCCACAGTGGACAGATCCTGCATCTCGTCGATGAACAGGCCGATGCCGGTACCGACGTCGGTGGCGATACTGCCGGCGTCGGTGAACAGCTCCACCAGGTCGATCTCGATGTCGCCGGAGTCGGCCCGGCCGGCACGGGCGGGTACGTCGATGCCGGGCTGCCACCGGTCGCGGATCTTCCCGGTGGGGTTGTCCCGCAGCGCGAACGCCTTGAGTACGCCGAGGAAGTCGTCGATGCGGTCCGGTGCCCGGTGCCGGGGCGCCAGTTCCCGTACCGCCATGTGCAGCGCCGCGGCCAGCGGCCGGCGCAGGCCGTGGTCGGTCCGGGCCTCGATCTTGCCGGTACCCCATCCCCGGCCGATGGCCTGCGACCGCAGCGTGTTGAGCAGCACGGTCTTGCCCACGCCGCGCAGGCCGGTGAGGACCAGGCTGCGTTCGGGCCGGCCGCGGGCGACCCGCTCCAGGACGACGTCGAAGACGTCCAGCTCCCGGTCCCGGCCGGCCAGTTCGGGGGGGCGCTGGCCGGCACCGGGGGCGTACGGGTTGCGTACGGGGTCCACGTCTCGCACCGTATCGGTTCGTCTAGCGCATGTCCTAGACACGCCTAGAGCGAGCTGATCAGGCTGGCCTCTGCAACGATCTAGGCCCGTCTAGCAGGTGGGCTAGACGGGCCTAGATCGTCCGATCGACCGGCCGGGAGTCACGTCCTAGTGCCGCTTGAGGCACAGGACGAAGTCCCCCTGCCCGGTCGGGGTGTGGTAATAGAACGCGGACAGGTTGCCGGAGTCGTTCAGGGTGCTGCACTTCTGGTTGGCCGTGGCCTTGCTGGCCGGGCCGTCGAAGCGCTTGACCACCTCGTAGCTGCCCGAGTCGCAGCTGGTGATCTGCAGGTCGGGCTTGCTGTCGGTACCGTTGTTGACCAGGCAGTCGCCCTCCTTGGCGGAGGTGAAGCTGGCCGGCGTGCTGGGCGCGCTGCTGGCCCCCGCGGTCGGGGTACGGGTACCGGTGCCCGTACCGGCCGGTGACTGGCTGTTGGTCGCGGTGGTACCCGTCTTGCCGGAGCTGGTCAACAGGTACACGCCCACCGCGGCGCCGCCGATGAGGATCACCGCGACCGCGGCGATCACCCCGATCAACGCCCCCGACATGCCCTTCTTCTGCGGCGGCGACGGGCTCCACACCGGCTGCTGCGGGTCCCCCAGGTACGGGCTGGTCTGGTACCCCTGCTCGTACGGGTTGCCCGAGTGTTGCCCGTACGGCGCGGCGCCGGGGTGCGGGCCGGCCGGCGGCGTCGCCCACGGGTCGGCCTCGTGCCACGGGTCGGCGGGCTGGCCCGGGTAGCCCCCCTCGGGCGGTCCGTAGTTCGACATCCGACTCGACTCCTGTCGCCCAGCTCCTGCGTGCCTACCTGCACACCGTAGCCGTACCCGGCGAGGTGCCCGAATCCTCAGGTCGGGCCAAACCCCGCGGGTACCCGCCGGTGCGGGTACCTCAGATCAGGCGCAGTTGGAGGTCCCGGGGCTTGCGCGGGCCGTCCTGGCCGCGCCGCTCGAACAGCCCCGGGTCGATGTCGGCGAGGAACCGGGTCGGTACCGCCTCCCGGTCGGCCCCCTGCCGTACCCGGCGCCGGGCGTGGCTGACGAACAGCCGGTCCTGGGCCCGGGTCAGCCCCACGAAGAACAGCCGCCGCTCCTCGGCCACGGCCGCGTCGGTCAGCGCGGTACCGCCGAAGCGCAGCGGCAGCAGCCCCTCCTCGCAGCCGACCAGGAACACCACCGGGAACTCCAGGCCCTTGGCCGCGTGCAGGGTCAGCAGGGTCACCGCCTGTGCGCGCGGGTCCAGCGCGTCCACCTCGGCCCCGGTGGCGATCTCGGTCAGGAACGCGGCCAGGTCCTCCCCGCAGCGCTGGGCCAGCGGTACCAGCAGGTCCACGGCCAGGTGCACGTCCTGCGGGCTGACCGCCCCGTCCAGTGGCGGGCGCTCGGCCAGCGCGGCGGCGGTACCGCGGACCTGGTCGGCCAGCGGGCCGGAGGTGCCCCGGGCGAAGCGCAGTTCCCGGGCGATGGCGGCCACCCCGGGCCGGTCCCGCAGCCGGTCGTGCGAGCGCTTCTGTACCGGTACCCCGCCGCGGGCCAGCGCGTCCACGATGGCGGCGGCCTGCGCGTCGGTGCGGTACAGCACCGCGACGTCGGCGAAGGACAGCCCGCCGGCGGGCTCCGCCCGGGAGTCCACCCGGCCGGAGTCCAGCGACCGGTGGGACAGGCCACCGACGAGTTCGTCGATGGTACGCACGACGAAGTCGGCCTCGTCGGCCACGGACCCGGCCGGGTACAGCCCGACCAGCGGGGCGTCCGGGTCCAGCCGGGCCGGGTCCAGGCGGCGCCCGCGGACCAGCGTGCCCGGCGCGATGGCCTGCACCGCGGCGGCCACGATCGGCGCGGACGAGCGGTAGTTGCGGGTCAGCCGCACCACCCGGGCATCGGTGAAGTCCTGCGCGAACCGCAGGAAGTACGACACGTCCGCACCCCGGAAGGAGTAGATGGCCTGGTCGGGGTCGCCGATGGCGCACAGGTTGCCGCCCGGCGGGCACAGCAGCGTCAGCAGCTCGTACTGCACCGCGTCGACGTCCTGGTACTCGTCCACGAACAGCCACGGCCAGCGGCTCTGGTAGTGCCCGGCCAGTTCCGGGTCCGCGCGCAGCAGCGCCACTGGTACGGACACCAGCTCGTCCAGGTCGACCAGGTCCTGCGCGCGCAGCGCTGTGACGTACCCCTCGGCGTACCCGTCCAGCCCGGTACCCCGGCCGGCGTCGGCCGCGCGCAGCAGCCGGCGGGCGGCCTCCTCGGTACCGGCGCCGGCCGCGACCAGCGCGGCCACCCGCTGTACCGGCTCGGCCACCCGGAACCCGCCGGTGAGCCCGGCCCGTGCCGCCTGCTCGCGCAGGATGGTCAGGCCCAGGCTGTGGAACGTGGCCACGGTCACGTCCTGGGCCACCGGCCCGAGCAGCGCGTCCAGCCGCTCCCGCAGCTCGGCGGCGGCCCGGCGGGTGAACGTGATCGCCAGGCACTCCTCCGGGAACACGTCCAGCTCGGCGCACAGGTACGCGAGCCGGTGGGTGAGGGTACGGGTCTTGCCGGTACCCGGGCCGGCCACGATCAGCATCGGGCCGCCGGGGGCGGAGGCGGCCACCCGCTGCATCGCGTCGAGCCGGTCCAGCAGCCCGGTGCCGACGTCCTCCATGCCGGCCAGCATCGGCTCGAACGGCTCGTGCGGGGACGGCTCGGCCGCGATCGGCGGCGCGGCCGGGCGCCGGCCGGTGCCGCGGCGCACCGGGCCCACCGGCGGGGTACCGCCGCCGCCACCGCCGCCGGTGGCCGCCACGGTCGCCGGCGTGCCCGGTACCGGCACCGCGGGTACCGGCGGGGTGGCCCGTGCCTTCGGCGGGCGCCGCTGGGCGGGTACCGCTGGCACGTCGAACAGCACGTCCTCCTGCAGCCCGGTGACCTCACCCGGTTCGAACAGGCGGATCACGCCGTACTCGCCGTCGTACCCGGGGGTGCGGTGCACCTGGCCGGCACGCAGCCGGCCCAGCGCCTCGCCGAGCAGCTCACCGCCGGCGCGTACCAGCTCGGCCCGGGGTACCGAGCGCAGGATGGACAGCTCCGGGCCCAGCACGGCGACCAGCGCGTCGGCCCGGGCCTGGACCTGCTTGGCCTTCGCGCCAACCCCGGCCAGTTCGCCCAGGATCTCGGCGAGCTGGATCAGGTGGTGCACCGGCCGGGCGCCCGGCGCCGGCTGCCCGTGTGGCCGGTCGGCCAGCTCCTCCACCCGGGCCAGTACCCCCACGGTCAGCGGCCGGCCGCAGACCGGGCACCGGCCGCCGGCCGCGCGGGTACGCTCCGGCGGCCAGTTGATCCCGCAGGCCCGGTGGCCGTCGGCGTGGTACTTGCCCTCCTCCGGGAAGAACTCGATCGTGCCGGCCAGCCCGGTACCGGTCCGCAACGCCTCCCGTACGTCCACATAGGACAGTGGCGCGGTCAGTAGGGTGGCCTCGCGGCCCAGCGCCGGCGCCGAGTGCGCGTCGGAGTTGGACACCAGCTGGTACCCGTCCAGGCTGGACACCCGCCAGTTCATCGCCGGGTCGCTGGACAGGCCGGTCTCCACGGCGAAGATGTGCCCGGCCAGGTCGGCGTAGCAGTCGGCGATCGCGTCGAAGCCGGACTTGCTGCCCAGCGCGGAGAACCACGGGGTCCAGATGTGCGCCGGCACCAGGTACCCGTCCGGGCTGGCGGTCAGCGTGATCTCCAGCAGGTCGCGCGAGTCCAGGCCGAGGATCGGCCGCCCGTCCGAGCCGAGGTTGCCGATGCGCCCGAGCGCGGTGTTGAACCGGGCCGCCGCCGCCAGATCCGGCTGGTACACCAGGTGGTGCACCTTGCGGGTACGGTCGCCCCGCTTGTAGATGGTGGAGATCTCCACCGACAGCAGGAACCGCACCTCACCGCCGGCCACCGTGGCCGGCAGCCGCCGGGTGACCTCGCGGTCGGCGTCGGGGTGCAGCCGGTACAGCCCGGGTTCGGCCGGTACCAGCGACTCGCACAGGTGCGCGTACCAGGCCGGATGGGTGAAGTCACCGGTACCGAGCAGGGTGATGCCCTTGCGCCGGGCCCACCAGGACAGCGTGGACAGGTTCAGGTCACGGCTGCACGCCCGGGAGTACCGCGAGTGGATGTGCAGATCCGCGACGTACGCCTCGGTCGTACCCGCGGTCGGCGGGCCAGCGGCGGGAACGGGCACGACGCATCTTGTCATGCCGTCCGGTCCGGTGTGTCGGCGCCACGCGGCGCGGCCCGGGCGTGTCACCGTCACGGGGTCACCGTCGTGGGTGTCGCGTCCCCGTGTCCCGTCCCCGTGTCGCGTGCCCGTGCCGCGCGCCGGCCGGTCAGCCGCCCGCGAACGGGGGCAGCACGTCGACGGTGGCGCCGGCCGGCAGCGCCGTGTCCGGTGCGTGTACGGCGAGCCCGTCCACCAGGTAGGAGCAGCGCTTGAGCACCAGCGCGAGCCCCTCGCCGTGGCGGTCGACCACGGCGCCGAGCAGGCCGGCCAGGCTCGCCGCCGGTACCGCCTCCTGTGCCGTACCGGCGGCGGCCCGGGCGGCGGCGAAGTAGCGCACGGTGACCGTGCCGGCCGGCGCCCGGTCGGGTACGGCGGGCATCGCGCGGCTCACCCGCCGATGGCCGACATCGGCCGGGTCGGTTGGAGGAAGCTGGGGTCGTCGATGCCGTGCCCGGGCCGCTTGGCCCACATCGCGGCGCGCCAGCGCGCGGCCAGTTCCTCGTCCGTACCGCCGGCCCGCAGCAGCCCGCGCAGGTCGCTCTCCTTCTGCGCGAACAGGCAGTTGCGGACCTGCCCGTCGGCGGTCAGCCGGGTACGGTCGCAGTCGCCACAGAACGGCCGGGTGACGCTGGCGATCACGCCCACCCGCGGCGTCCCCGGGTACCCGTCGACCAGCCAGGTCTGGGCCGGTGCGGCACCGCGCTCGGTCGGGTCGGGGCGCAGCGTGAACGCGGCCTCCAGCGAGGCGAGGATCTCGTCGGCGGTCACCATCCGGGCCCGGGACCAGGTGTGCCCGGCGTCCAGCGGCATCTGCTCGATGAACCGCTGCTCGTACCCGTGTGCCAGGGCGAAGCGCAGCAGCGCGGGCGCCTCGTCGTCGTTGAGGTCCCGGATCAGCACGGAGTTGATCTTCACCGGCTGGAGCCCGGCCGCGGCCGCTGCCCGCAGCCCGGCCAGCACGTCCGCCAGCCGGTCCCGATTGGTAAGTGCGGTGAAGCGGGCCGGGTCCAGGGTGTCCAGGGACACGTTGATCCGGTCCAGGCCGGCCTCGCGCAGCGGCTGCACCAGCCGGTCCAGCCCGATGCCGTTGGTGGTCAGGGACAGCTCGGGGCGCGGGCGCAGGGCCGCGGCCGCGGCCACGATCCCCAGCAGGCCCCGGCGCAGCAGCGGCTCGCCGCCGGTGAACCGGATCTCGGTCACGCCCAGCCGGGTCACCGCGACGGCGAGCAGGCGGCCCACCTCGGCGTCGGTGAGCAGCTCCGGCGAGGGCAGCCAGGGCAGCCCCTCGGCCGGCATGCAGTACGTGCAGCGCAGGTTGCACCGGTCGGTCAGGGACACACGCAGGTCCGTGGCCACCCGCCCGTACTCGTCTGCCAGGCCCGCGGGTCGGTCGGCGGTCATCCTCTGACCGTATCGCGCACGGCCGACATTGCCAGGTCACGGTAGGTTGCGCCGAACAACGCGGTGTGTACCAGCAGCAGGTGCAGCTGGTGCAGCGGGACCCGGGTGCGCCAGCCCGGCGCCAGCGGCCACTCCCGCTCGTACCCGGCCAGGATCTCCGCCAGGTACGGCGCCCCGCCGAACAGGTGCAGCGTGGCCAGGTCGGTCTCCCGGTGCCCGCCCTGCGCGGCCGGGTCGACCAGCCACACCCGGTCGGCCGTCCACAGCAGGTTGCCCGGCCACAGGTCGCCGTGGATGCGGGCCGGCGGCTCGGCCGGCCCGGCGTACTGCGCCACCCGTGCCAGCAGCCGGTCCACGGCCGCGACGTCGCCCGGGGTCAGCGCACCGGTACGGGCCGAACGCTCCAGGTACGGGGCCAGCCGGTACCGGGCAAACCAGGTACCCCAGCCGGCCCCGGCCGTCTCCGGTGGCAGTGGCAGCGACCCGATGTACCCGGTGCGGCCGGTACCGAAGTGGGCCGCGCCGGCCCGGTGCAGCGCGGCCAGTTCGCGGCCGAACCGGAGGGCCGCCGCGGCCGACGGCACCGCCGAGTCCAGCCACTGCAGGGCCAGCAGGTCGGGCAGCGCGCAGATGACCTCCGGTACGGCCACGGCGCCGGCCTGGCGCAGCCAGTCCAGCCCGGCCGCCTCGGCGGCGAAGAAGCCGTCCGGCGGCGGAACCGGCGCGGTCGGGTCGCCGGGCCAGGTCTTGGCGAACACCTCGGCGCCGTCGTCGAGGGTGAGCCGGGTGGCGGTGCAGATGCTGCCGCCGGGTACCGGCGTCTCCCGTACCCGCTGGTGGGTGAGGAACGCGCGGAGCTGGGCCGGGTGGGTACGGAGGTGGTCCAGGTCCACGGCTTCTCCTTTCCCGCCGGTGCCGGCGGTCGATCGGGACACCCGTCCGGGTGGCACGTTACCCGTGCATCCGGCCGCCGTCCGGAGTAAGCATGACGGCATGAGCGAGGCTGCGCTGCGGCGCCCGACCACGACCATCCGGCCGTACCGCCCGCTGGACCACGGCGCATGCCGTGCGCTGTGGGCCGAACTCACCGGGGTGGACCGGCGGATCTTCGGCGATCCGTCGATCGGTGGGGCCGATCCGGGCGCCGCGTTCGAGGAGTACCTCACCCGCCTGGACCTGGCCGGAATGTGGGTCGCGGACGATCCGGACGAGGGTGTGGTGGGCTTCGTCGGGCTGGTGCTGGGCGCCGGCAGCGCGCCGGGGATCTCCTCGGGCGGGCGCTCGCGGGGTACCTCGGGCGCGGTGTCGCCGGTCGTGGTCACCGCGCCCCGCCGCGGCGAGGGCATCGGCCGGGCGCTGCTGGCGCACGTGGCCGGGCAGGCCCGGCAGCGGGGTATGCGGCGGCTGTCGATCGCCCCGGCGCCGCGCAACATCGACGCCCTGCGGTGCCTGCAGGCCTCCGGGTACGACACGCTGGCCGCGGTGACGCTCACGCTGGACCTGACCGGGTCCGGGCACGGTGCCGGGGAGCGGCTGGACCTGCAGGGCCTGTCCTTCTCGTACTGACCCGGCCGGCCGGTCCGGCTGCACGGCGACGGCGACCGGCTCGTCGAGATCGTCATCGCGTTGGGGTGGCACGCGGCCTCCCTCCGGGGTGCCGGCCGCCGCCCCGTGCGGCCGCCGTCCGACCCATCATGGCGGCAGCGGGCGGCGCCGTGGGCGTTGTCCACAGGGTGCGACCCGGTGCGGTGACGTCCACCGGCCGTTGTCCACAGGCCGGCGGTACGGGCTTTCGCCGGGCCTCTCGGGCCGCCACGCTGGCCGGCATGACCACCGCCACCACCCTGCACCTGCGTACCGCCGTGGACGTCCTGGCCACGGTGCCGTACGTGTTCGGATTCCATCCGCGCGACAGCGTGGTGCTGCTCGGGCTGGCCGGGGCGCGGCTGGTCGTCCAGGCCAGGGCCGACGCCGACGCCGGGGTACCGCCCGGGGCGCTGGCCGACCAGCTCACCGACCTGCTGCTGCGCCAGCCGGTGGACGCCGTGGTCCTGGTGGGGTACGGGCCGGCGGCGCTGGTGACGCCGCCGCTGGCCGCACTGCGGGAGCGGCTGGGGCGGGCCGGCATCCCGGTCCGGGACGTGCTGCGCGCCGACCGTGGCCGGTACTGGAGCGACGCCTGCCGGGATCCGGACTGCTGCCCGGCCGACGGCACCCGGTACGACCCCGCCGCGACCGTGGTGGCGGCCCAGGCCACGGTCGCCGGCCTGGTCGCCTGGCCGTCCCGGGACGACCTGGTCCGCGGGTACGAGCCGGTGGACGGGCCGCCGGCCGCGGCGATGGCGGCCGCGACCGGCCGGGCCCACCGGCGCCTCGCCGACCTCGCCGGCCCCGGTCCCGCCGTCGGGACCGTGCGGCTGGCCGCGCGCCGGGCGGTGCGTACCGCGGTGGCCC
>Ga0209069_10001463_pt1 | contig 12004 bp, 14 predicted proteins | sample Str013_2_FD_187202 | JGI IMG/M metagenome (GOLD analysis project Ga0209069, IMG submission 187202) | Freshwater sediment microbial communities in response to fracking from Pennsylvania, USA - Straight Creek_MetaG_SC_2013 (SPAdes) (version 2) | ecosystem: Environmental > Aquatic > Freshwater >...
GGGCACGCCCACGTGCAGCGCCGGCATCACGACGCGCTCGAGGATGTCGATCGCCACGGGACCCGTCGCGCGGCGCAGCGCGATGATCTGCGCGATCGCCTCGAACAGGCCGCGGTCGTTCGTCTGCTTCGCGATCGGCAGGTCCTGCTTCGCCTTCGCGAGCGCGGTCGTGACCTGTTCGACGATCTGCGAGTTCTGCGGGCCCAGGCGCGGGCCCTTTTCCTTGAGCTCGACGATGAGCTTCGCGACGGGTTCTTCATTCCAGAGCTTCGCGAGGTTCGCGAAGTCCATCGACATCCACTGCCCGAGCGGGACGGTGTGGAGCCGGATGTAGTGCTGTGCGAGGAAGCGATCGAGCGACTGGCCCTTGTCGCGCTCCTTCTGCTCCATGTAGACCTGGTACACGCCGCAGTTCGGCCGCTCGTAGCCGACGTGATGCACGTCCACGCGGCCGGAAACCGTACTTTGCACGTCGAAGACCGGCTTTTCACCGGTCGCCGTCACGCCCGACGAGCTGGGGGTGGCCTGGGACGGCGGCAAGGTGCAACTGCCACTTGCGAGTTACGTCAATGGCGTACAGCTCGGCGCGCCTGAGGCCGGCGTGGATATGACCTTTGATTTCCCGACGCTGATCGCGCATTGCGCACGCACCCGCAAGCTCGGTGCCGGCACCATTGTGGGTTCGGGCACGGTCTCGAACCAGGACCGCAGCAGAGGCGCATCGTGCCTGGCCGAGACGCGCATGCTCGAGACTATCGCCACCGGCAAGCCGGTGACGCCGTTCCTGCGCTTTGGCGATCGCGTGCGTATCGAGATGTGCGATGCGCAGGGCGTGTCGATCTTCGGCGCCATCGAGCAGCGCGTCGTGCGGGGCTGAGCGGTGACGGTCGAGCTGGGCACCTTACCCACGGCGCTGGGGTACCTGCTGCGCCGCGCCCAGGTCGCGGTATTTGCCGACTTCATCGCCAGCCTGGAAGAGGTCGGCCTGCGGCCCGGACAGTTCAGCGCGCTGCTGGTCATTGCGGGCAATCCCGGGCTGAGCCAGCGTGAACTGTGCGCGGCCCTGGACATCCAGGAAGCCAATTTCGTGCCGATGATGAATGGCCTGGTCAGGCGCCGGCTGGCGCAGCGCCGACCCTCGCCGGCCGATCACCGGCGTCACGCGCTGCACCTGACCGCGCGCGGCGCGACCCTGCTGCGGCGTGCGCACGCACTGCAGCACACTCACGAGCGGCGCCTGACGGCGCGGCTGGGCGCGGCGGGGCGCGCCGAGCTGACGCGGCTGCTGCGCGAACTGACAACCTTGTAAGCCCTTGACCTTCACTTATATAATATAAGCAATTAACCGGGCGCGGGGAGGACTTAAGTGAGCACAGCCATAGTCAGAGTCCAGTACGACGCCGGCGTGGCGTCCATCATCGTCAACAGCCCGCCGGTGAGCACCATCACCGCCGCGGTCCGCACCGGCCTGTCAGCGGCCATCACCGAGATCGCCGCACGGAGCGAGGTCCGCGCGGTGCTGCTGCGCTGCGAAGGCAGCACCTACTTCTCCGGCGCCGATATCGGTGAATTCAGCGGACCGCCGAAGGAAGTCGAATACCGTCAGCTGTTCGCGCGCCTGGAGCAGCTGCCGGTGCCGGTGGTGACCGCCATGCACGGCACGGTGCTGGGCGGTGGCCTGGAGATTGCGCTTGCGTGCCACTACCGGCTGGGGCTGGCCGGTACCCGCGTCGGCCTGCCGGAGGTGACACTCGGCATCCTTCCCGGCGCCGGGGGCACCCAGCGCCTGCCGCGGCTGATCGGCGTCGACAAGGCGCTGGACCTGATACTCGGAGCCAAGCCGATCGACGCCAGCGCCGCACTGCAGCTGGGAATCCTCGACGCCGTAATCGAGGCCGACCTGCCCGGCGCCGCGCTCGCCTGGGTGCGGCAATTGCTGGCGGCGGGCCAAGGCCCGCGCCGCACGGGCGACAGGACGGTCGATCCGGCCACGGCCACGCCCGAGATCTTCGCCCGTCACCGCGCCGCGGCCGCCAAACAGTATCCAAATCGCCGGGCCTGGGCCACGGCCATTGACGCGGTGGCGGCCTCGATCAGCAAACCCTTCGCGCAGGGGCTCGAGTACGAGACCGAACTCGCCAATGTCGCCAAGGCGACCCTGGAGTCCAAGGCGCTGATTCATGTGTTTTTTGCCGAGCGCGAGACGCGCCGCGTGCCGGGGTTGCCGGCCGATGCGCTGGCACGTCCGGTGCGCACGGCCGGTATCATTGGGGCCGGCACCATGGGCGGCGGCATCGCGATCTGCTTCGCCAATGCCGGCCTGCCGGTGACCGTGATCGACATCAACGAGGCGGCGCTCAAGCGCGGGCTTAGCGTCGTCGATAGCACGCTGGAATCGATGGTCAAGCGCGGCCGGATCAGCAGCGAAGACAAGGCGCGACGTTTTGCGCTGATCAGGGGCTCGCTCGACTACGCGGACCTGGCCGACGCCGACGTGATCATCGAAGCGGCCGTCGAGCGCATGGATCTCAAGCAGCAGGTCTTTCGCCAGATCGATGCCGTGGCCAAGCCCGGCGCGCTGCTGGCCACCAACACCTCGACGCTGGACATCGATGTGATCGCCACGGCGGTCAAGCGTCCGGAGGATGTGGTCGGCCTGCATTTCTTTTCACCGGCCAATGTCATGCCGCTGCTGGAAGTGATCCGTACCGCGAAGACTTCACCGGGTGCGATCCGCACCGCGATGGACCTGGCCAAACCGCTGCGCAAGACCGCGGTGCTGGCCCGTGTGTGCTACGGCTTCATCGGCAACCGCATGATGGAAGGCTATGCGCGTGAAGCCCAGCGCATGGTGCTCGAGGGCGCCACGCCGCGGCAGGTCGACACGGTGCTCGAGAACTGGGGCATGGCGATGGGCATCCTGGCGGTCTTCGACATGGCGGGCGTGGATATCGGCGTACACGTGCATCGCAGCAACGCCGACCGATACCCGCCCGATCCGAGCTACTACCAGGCCGATATCGCGCTGTTCGATGCCGGACGCCTGGGCCAGAAGAGTGGCAAGGGGTACTACCGCTACGAGCCCGGCGATCGCAAGCGTCACGACGACCCGGAAGCCATTGCGCTGCTGGCTGCCACCGCCCGGCGACTGGGCGTGCCGCAGAGCACGCATGACGATCAGGAAATCCTCGAGCGCTGCCTGTACCCGCTGCTGAACGAGGGCATCCGCATACTCGAGGAGGGCGTGGCGTTGCGCGCCGGCGATATCGATGTGGTCTGGACCAGCGGCTACGGGTTTCCGCGCTATCGCGGCGGCCCGATGTTCCATGCCGACGTCATTGGTCTCGAGACCTTGTACGATGGCATGATGAAATACCGGGCGCGCTTCGGCCCCATGCACTGGGAGCCGGCGCCGCTGCTCAAGCGGCTGGTCGACGAGGGCCGCACACTTGCCGACTGGCAGAAGGCGCAGGCATGAAACTGGATGAGCTGATCGCCATCGATGTGCACGTGCACGCCGAGGTCTCGTGCCGCAACCCGGTCGATGAGGTCTGGAAGGAGTACGAAGACGCCGCCACCAAGTATTTCAAGGCCAGCAAGCGCCCCACCATCGCCGAGACCGTGGCCTACTACCGCGAGCGCAAGATCGGTCTGGTCATGTTCACAGTCGACATGGAGCACGAGCTGGGGAGCCGGCGCATACCCAACGAAGAAATAGCCGAGGCGGCGCGTGCCAACAGCGACATGATGCTGGCCTTCGCCAGCATCGATCCGCACAAAGGCAAGCTGGGCGTGCGCGAGGCGCGCGCGCTGATCAAAGACGAGGGCATCCGCGGTTTCAAGTTCCACCCGACGGTGCAGGGTTTTTTCCCGAACGATCGCATGGCCTACAAGCTTTATGAGGTCATCGCCGAACACAAGCTGCCGGCGATTTTTCACAGCGGTCACTCAGGCATAGGCACCGGCATGCCCGGCGGCGGGGGCTTGCGGCTCAAATATTCAAATCCGATTCATGTCGATGACGTCGCCGCCGATTTTCCCGACATGAAGGTCATCATCGCGCACCCGTCCTGGCCGTGGCAGGACGAGGCGCTCTCGGTCTGCCTGCACAAGCCCAATGTCTATATCGACCTGTCCGGCTGGTCGCCCAAATACTTTCCGGCGAATCTGATTCAGTACGCGAACACGCAGCTGAAGCACAAGATGCTGTTCGGTTCCGACTATCCGCTGATTGCGCCGGACCGCTGGATCAAGGATTTCAAGGAGGCGGCCTTCAAGCCTGAGGTGCAGCCGCTGATCCTGCGTGAGAACGCGATCCGGGTGCTGGGCCTGGGGCAGGGCGGAGGCGTGTCAGCGACCTGAGCGCGCCGCGCCGCGTCATGAATCCGGGCTAACCCGGCTACCGGGTGTCAGGCAGGTCAAACACCAGCAGCTCAGATTGCTGGCCGCGCTCGATCCGCACTTCGGTCTCGTCGCGCAGCATCACGCCGTCCCCGCTCGCTACGACCTGGCCGTTCACGGACACGTTGCCGCGCGCCACCTGCACGTACCCCAGCCGCCCGGCCTGCAGGGCTAAGCGCGCCGACTCGGCGCCGTCGAACAGCCCAGCGTACAGGCGCGCATCCTGGTGTATGCGCATCGAATCTGCGGCGCCGTCCGGCGAGGCAATCTGCCGCAGCTGGCCGCGCCGCCCGGCGCCCGGGAATGCGCGCTGATCGTATTCGGGTGCAATGCCCTGCACGTCGGGAATAATCCAGATCTGCATGAAATGCACCGGCGTCGAGGCCGAAGGGTTGAATTCGCTGTGACGCACGCCGCTACCGGCGCTCATGCGCTGCACCTCACCGGGGTGGATCACCGAGCCATTGCCCATGGAGTCTTTGTGCGCCAGCTCACCGGCGAGCACATAGGTGATGATCTCCATGTCCTCGTGGCCGTGGGTGCCAAAGCCGCCGCCCGCCGCGACGCGATCCTCGTTGATCACGCGCAGCGGCCCCCAGTGCATGTGCTGCGGGTCGCGATAGTCGGCAAAGGAAAAGCTATGCCAGGAGTCGAGCCAGCCGTGGTTGGCGTGGCCGCGTTCGGCGGCGGGTCTGATGGAAAGCATGTCCTATGGTATCCAGATTCTGCCCAATATTAGCCATGAATCCGTTCAACGAAATAATATTTCATGAAATAATAGAGCACGTCCGATGATATGCCTATTCGAGAGGCAGGGTATTGATCTGGTGCGGCTCCAGATGCGGTCCTTGTTGGTGGAATGGACTGACGAAACACAGTCCAGACACGGGCTGTGCATGGTATTCAATGGTTCGGACGCCGCGGCCCGCGCAGCGCAGATTCCCTTCAAGGGTAATTACTGGGAAAGCTTCCGAATCGGCGCCCTCCAGCTTCCGTACACTTACTCGCCGAGAATCTCGACCAATCCTTCGACAACCTGCGTCACCTCAGCCGACGATATGCGAGCCAATCGCTTACCAATCCGTTCCACCGACAAGGTTCGAATCTGACTGATCTTCGCCCAGGTGGGCTTGCGCAGTTCGGTCACCTTCAGTTCGAGCGTCAACGGAAACCCGGCTTTCTGCGGTTGACTTGTCAACGCCACGGCGATGACAGTGCCGGATCGGGTATTGAAAATATCATGGCTGAGGATGAGCACCGGACGGTGACCGGATTGTTCATGGCCGCGGACTGGATTCAGATCCGCCCAGCGGACTTCGCCTCTTAGAATTCGGGCCATGCCGCTGCGTCCACACCTAAACCCTCATCGGCCAGCGACTGTTCAAATTTGGGATCCAGTTTGGCGCACTCGGCGGCCAGCCGATTGCCTTCCACACGCGCTATCTTCTCGTGCAGCGCGATTTGAATCGCGCGACTGCGATTCTGAAACACCCGCCGCGCAACCAGGCTATCCACCTGGCGCAAAGTGACTTGCTCGAGTGTTATTGCCACTTTGACGGTCGCCATGATTCAACCCCTAGTATGACAAATTATCATACCATTTTTCAGGTCATTCCGGAAGCGCTCGACCGCGCCAGCTGCACTTGGTCAATTGGGGTCATTAACGGGAATGTTTGTCCTGTCGGTGAATAGCTACCACGTTGTTACCATCCGTGTTGCCGATTACACGCGACACGGCGCGGGTTAGCGCCCGCGGCGCTACGTTCCAACGCTGGCCGTCGTCCGTCACGATACTGACGGTCTTCTTGTTGTAGCGCGTGATCATCCCGATCACGGCCGGACGCCCGTCCGGCTGAAACGTGACCCGTTCACCTATCCGAAACTCGAGCATGCTCTCATGGGCGTCGAGCTGGCGCAGGAAACGCAGCCGCGCTCGGACCGAGTCGGCCAGGTCCAGAATATAGCTCAGCAGGACCGGCATACCTGCTACCTCCCAACAGTCGTCGGCCGGATCGTCCGCCACATACGATATTTCGCATTCGGCGGGCAGGACGATCGCATGAACCGGCGTCGTCGCGTCGCATTTCCAGCACTCCCGCGTAGTGGTCGCCAGGAAATAGCGCGCACCCAAACGCCGTGCGCCATCTTTATCGGCGAAGGGCACGCGCAGATCAACCCTTGACACGGCACAAATCCCAGTACCTTGCCGATCGGGTAAACGACGCCGCTGAATATGGCCGAGTGCGCCGATGAGATCAGCTACGCAATAACGACCTGTTCGCCAACAAATGTGGTCGGCATGGGCTTCTCTCATGCCCAGCGCAGGCAGTGGCAGAGTCTGGTGCCGGTGAACCATGTTCGACTTTGACATTAGATGCGTAATGCCATTGCGTCAGATGCATGCGCACCACGCTGAATATCGCAGATGACGTCCTGCAGGCGGCGAAGGAGTGGGCCCGCCGTGAGCAGAAGACCGCTGGGCAGGTGCTCTCCGAGCTGGCGCGCCAGGCGCTGACCGCGCCCATTGCTGCGGCAAGCGTTCGCGAGCCCGAGGCCGTCTACGGTTTCAAACCCTTCCCGCGACGCGGCGGCCTGGTGACTGACGAGCTCATCAACACGTTGCGCGACGATGACGCCTACCGATTCGCGCGCTGCTCGACGTCAACCACACCTCGCATCGATATGCGATGGATTGGTTCACGCACCACGCCAGTGCGGGTTGGGCGTCAACGCCCATTACTGAGAATGGCTGCATTCGCATCATATCGCATCCAGGCTATGCGAATCCTCAGCCACTGCAGCAGGTCGTCCAGCGACTGCGGCAGGCCACGGCCGACCCGGTTCACGAGTTCTGGCCGGATGAGCTCAGTGTGACGGACGAGCGCTGGTTCGATGCCACGCGGATTCATGGACCGCGTCAGCTTACTGATATGTACCTGCTGGCGCTCTAGCATGCCCACGTGGTCCACAAGCCGGCGCTTCAATTCAACCTACCTTGGTGGTATAGCCGGAGTATGAAAGCCAAGACATCTTTAACATTATCGGAAGACCTGATCGCCACCCTTGATCAGCTGGCCGGGGCGAAGGTCTCCCGTTCTGCGTTCATTGAACGTGTGCTGCGGGAGTTTGTTGAGCGGCGCGCACAGGAGCGGCGCACTGCCCGGGAAGCGGCGGCCATTAACCGTCACCTAACGCGGCTCAATGCAGAAATGAATGGTGCGCTTGGGTTTCAGACTGCTGCGATTGGCTGATGCGGCGCGGGAGCCTCAAGCATGAGAGTGCTGTACGGGGCGATGGATTAATGAGTATTGAGAAGCCTCGGCCGCATGACGGGCAGGGTTCTTAAAGCCCGAGCAGCTCGAAATGTGACGCACCTAGCGGCACCATCAGGACTGCACGGCGGCTTTGGCTGCTGATCTGGCCGGCACCAGGTTCACCGATATACTGAAGCGGCGCGCCTCGCTGGGCTGCAGCACGCCCACACTTACTACCTGGCGCGAGATCGGCTCACCCTGTTCGTTGGCGATCGCCAGCACCACGCAGAACTCGCAAGGTTCCTGTGGCTGCTTGTGACGCACGGTGCCTTCGATCTGCAGCGCCGCGTAGCCCGTCACCGCCGCCGCCGCGGCGGCAGCCGACAGCGGCGCGTTGAACCGCAGGTGATGCTGGCAGGCCGGGCACACATTGGCGCTCTGCAGCACGGTGGCGCGACAGTGCGGGCAGCTGCGGGTCGCACCCGGAGCTGCGGGACGCGCGACGATCATGAGGGCAGGCCGTTGCCCTTGGCTTCGATGCGCGCGAGGGCCGGCTCGCTGCGGGAGCGCGTGGCGCCGCCATCGCCCCAGCCGAATTCAACGTGGCCGCGCATGCGCGAACCGGACGCCACCGTGATGGTGTCGGCCTTCACATCGCCGACGATCACGCCGGTGGGCGTGACATCGACATGTTTGGCGCCGATATTGCCGGTGAGCTCGCCGCTCACCGTGACCGTTCCGGCGCGCACTTCGCCCTGGTGCTTGGCACCGGACTCAATGCTTAAGTTACCCTCAACTATGACGTCGCCCTTGAAGGCGCCGGCAATGCGCACGTTGCCCGTGCCCTGGATCTTGCCCTCGATGGCGAGCCCGGCGGCAATCAGCGACTCGCGTGCCGCTTCGCGCGGCTCGACCTTCTCGCGGGGCGTGGGCGGGCTGGCGACCGCATGGAGCGGTGCCGCGGCGGGAGCGGGTGCCGGCATCGGCGCGGGCGCGCGGGGCGCGGCTTCAGCGGCGGGCCTGTGGGAGCCGGTCGGCGCCGGCGCAGGGGTTTCTTTCCACAATGACATGGCGGTCTCCCTTTAAATTAATTGGCAAATCCAGCGCCCGTACGGTAGCTCAATTCGACTCAAAGCCTGTAGTGTCTTGAGGCGCCGACACCCTGATGGCCAGTTTGAGGGATTAATATAGGGGAATTATGACGCCCGCGAAGAAACGCAAGGCCCGCCCGGCGAGCGCAAAGGTCCCAGCCGCGAAGTCCTTAGGCGTGGCGCTCGAACAGGCGCACTTGCGCCAGGCGGCCATTGAAAAGGCCAAGCTGGAGTGGGAAGGCACCGCCGATGCCATGGCGGCCCTGGTGTGCCTGCTGGGCGCCGATGGCCGCGTGCTACGCGCCAACCGGGTCGTGGAGGACTGGTCGCTGGGCAAGGTCGGCAGCGTAATTGGCGCCGAGGCGCACGAGCTGCTGCACCCGGAGTGCAAGATCGCCCGCTGCGCGCTGGCGGGGTTTTTTGCGCATGCCATCGCCGAGATCAAGCGCGGCAAGCGCAAACAATTCGAGCTTCAGGATGCGCTGGGCGCGCGCCACGTGCACTTCACGCTGCGGCCGATGCGGCTGCGGCGCGGCGCCCACACCGAGCGTGGCGACGCCTTCGCGATTTTCGTCGCCAGCGACGTCAGCGCGCTGCATCGCGCGCAGGATGCGCTCGAGCGGCTCAATTCCAGCCTCGAGGTGCGCGTGCGCGCGCGTACCCAGGCGCTCGCCGATGCCAACCGTGACCTGCGCAATGAGATCGTGCGCCGCGAAGGCGCCGAGGTGGCGCTGCGCACTTCGCGCAATGAGCTGGTGGCGCTGTCCGAACAGCTGATCCGTGCCCAGGAGGGTGAGCGCAAGCGCATCGCGATCGAATTGCACGATTCGGTCGGTCAATCCTTGAGCGCCGTGAAATATACGCTCGAGCGTGGACTCGAGATGATGCGCCAGCCGCGCCTCGGCAAATCCCAGGAGGTGTTCGAGCTGGCGGTACGCCGCATCCAGGAGGCGGCCGAGAACATCCGCGCGATCTCCACGGATCTGCGCCCGAAGATCCTCGATGACCTGGGTGCGGCCTCGGCGGTGCAATGGTTCTGCCGCGATTTTGCCGAGATCTATCCCAGCCTCACGATCAACACCGAACTGGCGGTGAGCGATCGGGACGTGCCCGGGAGGCTCGCGACCGTGGTGTATCGCTGCGTGCAGGAGCTGCTGAACAATGTGGCTAAGCATGCCAAGGCGCGCACTGTCTGGGTGCTGCTGGCGCGCGAGGACGACGTGCTGACGCTGCAGGTGCGCGACAACGGCGTGGGCCTGGATCGCGCCACGCCGGAATCGCGCCGCCATGGCTCGGGCCTGCGGAATCTGCGCGAACGGGCACAGATGACCGGCGGGCAGTTTTCCTGCATGCCCGCACCGGGCGCCGGAACCCTGGCGCAACTGACCTGGAAGCTGGGCGAGGCCGAGCTGCGGGCGCTGGCGGAACCGGCGCCCTGAGCTCACGCGCTCAGTTGATCGCTGTTTCCAGGTAGGTCAGCGTGTGGTCGCCCACCACGATCTGGTCCTGCGGCGCCAGCTTGTGCAGCTGGCGCCGGCGGCCGTTCACGGTGATGCCGTTGGTGCTGCCCAGATCCTCCACGAAGGACTGGTCGACCGTGGTGATGATCTGGCAGTGATGGCGGCTGACAAACTGGCTGTCGAGCTGCAGTCCGCAATCGGGGCCGCGGCCGATCGTGATGCGCCCGGGTTTGAGTTCCAGGCGCCGCACCGGCTTGCCGCTCTGCTGCACGTCTAGCTCGGCGCGCAGCGCTTCGCGCCGAGCCGGCGCGGCCACGCCGCTCGCGGTCGTCGGTGCGCGCGCGGCAAATTCCACCCACTTGAGTTCGTGCGCCGCGCTGCGGATCTCGGCCAGGCCGACCCGCGGACTGTTGTGGGTCTCGGCCTGCGTCATCGCGGCGTCGCACAGTTCGTTGATCAACTGCGGCGTGCCGCCGGTGTAGCGCTGGATTTCAGCCACCGTGTCGGCATCGAACAGCGTGCGCGAGCCACTGCCGGCAACACTCAGCCGGTGACGCAGGTAGCCCTCGGTACCCTGGGTATCCAGGCGTGGAATCTGCAGGAAGGTGACCGGTGGCGAGGCGGCGCCAGCGCCCTCGGCCAGCGCCGTCAACTGGGCCCGCAGTTCGGGCGCGCCGGCCAGCACCGTCAACGGCGCGGGCTGGCGGGCGCAGAGATTCAGCAACTCCTTGAGCGTGGCGGTTGCCAGGCGGTGGGCTTCATCCACCAGGATGATCACTGAGCGTCCGTGGCCGACCTCCTCGGCGACGAAGCGCTTCAGCACCGCGCGCGCTTCAGCCGGCGCCTCGGCGCCGGGCTTGAGGTTCCACTGCTCGCACAGTGCCTGCAGCAGCTCCTGCGACGTTAGGTTGGGTTGCTGGATACGCCCGACGCTCATGGCGCCCTGGCGTTGCTGGGCGATGGCATGCAGCAGCGTGGTCTTGCCCACTCCCGCTTCGCCAATCAGCGCCATGGCGCCTCGCCCGGTAGCAGTGGCGGCGCGCAGGGCCTCGAAGATTGCCGAACCTTCACCGTTCAGGTACAGGAATTCCGGGTCCGGCCGCAGGCGGAAGGGCAGGCGTTTGAGCTTGAACCAATCGGTGTACATAGGAGAGACCGTGAACCTCCGCGTATCTTAATCCGGGCAGGTGGCCAAAGACCGGGTTCCACGCTGCACCCAATTGAGTGTGACCCACGTCTCGCTTTATAGTGCCGGGCGGCGGGTAGCGTGCGAATTATGACTGCTGCGACGGGCAGTTAGGTGCATTTGTGCAGGCACCTACCGAGTTTGCCTACCTTACGGTGGGGGGTGGGTCTCGTACAGTGAGGCTGTGAAACGGCTGACGGTCACCACTGGGTTCATTTTAGTCTTCGGTACCGTTTCCTTGGCGGCCCGGGCGGATATCTATGCCTTCACCGACCCCGCCGGGACCACTCATTTCAGCAATGTCCCGAACGATGCGCGCTACAAGCTGATCGCGCGTTCGCCGAGTGTCGATCCTGCCATTCCGGATGCGGACGCCAAGCGCGCCGCGGCCTGGCTGGCCCGCTCCTCCAGCTATGACGCGGCCATCGAACGCGCGGCCGGCGATGCCAGCATACATGCCGAGCTGGTGCGCGCGGTGATCGTGGTCGAATCCGGCTTCAATCCGCGCGCCATCTCCCGGCGCGGGGCCATCGGGCTGATGCAGCTGCTGCCGACGACGGCCCGACGCTACGGCGCCTTCAACGCTTTTGATCCGGAGCAGAACATTCACGC
>Ga0209069_10001464_pt1 | contig 11997 bp, 9 predicted proteins | sample Str013_2_FD_187202 | JGI IMG/M metagenome (GOLD analysis project Ga0209069, IMG submission 187202) | Freshwater sediment microbial communities in response to fracking from Pennsylvania, USA - Straight Creek_MetaG_SC_2013 (SPAdes) (version 2) | ecosystem: Environmental > Aquatic > Freshwater >...
CCGATTTGCCCAGCGTGGCGCGGGCGGTGTTGTCACAATTTCCGCTCGATACATTTGTAGATGATGCCGCCTGCCGCATGGAAGTGGTGGGTAAGCCAAATGACGTGTTGCCCATTCATGCTGAAGTGCAAAAGGAAATTGACCATGCTGAAGGCACTGGCAAGTTCAAGTTGATTGGGGTTGAGCGTTTTGCGTTTTATGAGAGGGCCAAGAAAAGCTTTGCGGTGATCCAAGCCCATGAACGGCGCTTTTATGGCTGCTTCATTTTCAAGATGGGCGTTATTTCGCCTGAGCAGAAGTTTTAAACCATGGCACATGAAGGGGTTTGCATTCTCGGCATCTATGCAGCGGATTTGCAGTTTGTTGCGGCGCGTCAGCCTGCGATGGGCGAGACGATTCTGGGCACAAAATTTGGCATGGGGCCGGGTGGCAAGGGGTCCAACCAAGCCGTGGCGGCAGCAAGGGCTGGCGCGAAAGTGAGTTTCATTTCGCGTGTTGGCAAAGATGGGTTCGGTGAGCAAGCCATCGCCATGTGGAAAGCGGAAGGCATTACGACCTTTGTGCCGCAAGATGAAAAGCACGCCACGGGTGCGGCCTATATCTTTGTTGAAAAAGGTTCGGGCAACAACGCCATCATTGTTGTGCCCGGTGCTGCGGGCCAGGTGAGCAATGCGGATGTGGATGCCGCAGCCGATGCAATTGCATCCAGTGCCGTGTTCATGACGCAGCTTGAAACGCCTGCTGCGGTTTCTGCCTATGCTTTGCGTAAGGCGAAAGCTGCGGGGGTGACAACCATTTTTAACCCGGCACCGGCAACGGCGTTTGATACATCGGTTTTGGCGGTGTGTGATTATTGCACGCCCAATGAAACCGAGGCCACCGCACTGACCGGTGTTGAGGTGAAGGATGTGCAATCGGCGCGCCGGGCCGCTGAGGCCTTAATGGCGCGCGGTGTGGGCACGGCTTTGATCACGCTGGGCGCGCAAGGTGCTTTGTTGCATGGACACGGTGTTTCTCTGCACATTCCGGTTTTCAAAGCGGGCAAGGTTGTTGATACCACGGGGGCGGGAGATGCTTTCAACGGCGGCTTTGCGGCAGCTTTGTCACGCGGTGCCAGCCCTGAAGATGCGGCGCGCTTTGGTGCGGCCACAGCGGGCATTTCAGTGACACGCAATGGCACTGCGCCATCGATGCCAAGCTTGTCGGAAATTGAGGCCTTGTTGAAATCATGAGTTTTGCGAAAGTTGCTGGCCAGCGTGCGCCAGATGGTGCCTTCATCATTGGTGATGACGGGCGGGATTTTTCATTCGGCGCTTTCTGGCAATTGGCGGGCAGGCTGGCTGCGGCCTTGCTGGCCACAGGGGCAAAGCCCGGTGACCGGGTTGCGGTTCAGGTTGATAAATCGGTTGAGGCGGTGGCGCTGTTTTATGCCTGCGTGCGCGCGGGTTTGATTTTTCTGCCGCTGAACACGGCCTATACGCCTTCTGAGATTTCGTATTTTTTGGGTGATGCCGAGCCCGCCTTGTTCATCACAAACAGGCTTGCGCCAGACGGCATCAAATCCTTGACGCTGGATGACAAAGGTGGCGGCACTTTGATGCAATTGGCGGCGATGCAGGGCGCGCATTTTGTCGATGCGACCGCAAGCGCTGAAACGCTTTGCGCAATCCTCTACACCTCCGGCACCACGGGCAAATCCAAAGGCGCGATGTTGAGCCAGGGCAATCTGTTTTCCAACGCCGAGGCCTTGGTGAAAGAGTGGCGCTTCACACCGCAGGATGTGCTCATCCACGCGCTGCCAGTTTATCACACGCATGGATTATTCGTGGCGATGAACACGATGTTCGTTTCTGGCGGCAGAATGCTCTATCGGCGCAAGTTTGATGCGGGCGATGTGGTTTCGCTGATCCCCAAGGCTACGTCTTTGATGGGGGTTCCAACATTCTACACCCGCCTGCTTCAGCGGCCAGAACTTACACCTGATTTGTGCCGCAACATGCGGCTGTTCATTTCTGGCTCAGCGCCCTTGCTGGCTGATACGCACCGCGCCTTTGAAGAGCGCAGTGGTCATGCGATTCTCGAACGCTATGGCATGACGGAAACCAATATGAACACGTCGAACCCTTATATTGGCCAGCGCAAGCCCGGCACTGTTGGCAAGCCGCTGCCCGGCATTGAAGTGCGGCTGCGTGACGGCATGATTGAGGTGAAGGGCCCCAATGTATCGCGCGGCTATTGGCGCAATGAGGAGAAAACCAAAGCCTCGTTCACACAAGATGGCTGGTTCATCACTGGTGATCTGGGTTCGATTGATGAAGACGGATATTTCGTCATCTCTGGGCGCGGCAGTGATCTGATCATCACCGGCGGCTTTAATGTTTACCCCAAGGAAATTGAGGAAAAGATCGATGCCATGCCGGGCGTGGTTGAATGTGCGGTGATCGGCCTGCCACATCCGGATTTTGGTGAGGCAGTGACTGCGGTTGTGGCCGTGGAAAAAGGTGCCAAACTGGACGCGGCAGCGATGACGGCCACATTGCGTGAAACCTTGGCCGCTTTCAAAGTGCCAAAGAACATTCACTTTGTAGATGAGTTGCCGCGCAACACCATGGGTAAGGTGCAAAAGAAGGTGCTGCGAGAGACTTATGTCTAACGCTGCGGAATGTTCAGCCCGCCGAGGCTGAGCAGATGGATGGCAGCACCCAGCGCCAGAAGAATGCCCAGGAACAACACCAGTGTGGTGGGAAAAAAGCGGGGGGACAAGTCTTTGCGCGGCTGTTTTTCCAGCCAATACATCAAGGCGGCGAGGCCTGCCCCAAGAACGAGCGCGGCAATGGTGAATATGGCATCAGAAGATAGAGACATTTCCAGCCCTTTAGAACACGGGTTGACAGGGGGGAAGGCTTTGACTATGCGAAAGCCCAGTTTCAGCGCTTAGCGCCTTAATTTATTGGATTGACCCATGAAAGTTCGTAATTCACTCAAGTCTTTGGCCAAGCGCCATCGTGATAACAAGCTGGTTCGCCGCAAGGGCCGGATTTACATCATCAACAAGACCAATCCACGCTTCAAGGCCCGTCAAGGCTAAGCCATTCGTTGGACGACCGAATTTAAACGCGCTGGGCTTATTGTCCGGCGCGTTTGTTTTGCGTGAGGCTTTGGGCTAAAGTTCTCTCATGCGCATTTTATCCGCCGTTTTGATTTCCATTTGCTGTGTCTCGCCCGTTTGGGCTGTGGAGATTGTGTCCTCGACGGCAACCACCACCATACCCTTGGTGAAACAAGACCCGGAACAAGCGCGGCAGAAGCGGTTGGATACTTTGCTGGGCCGGCTGCACAGGGCGCCTGGATCCGAAAATATTGTAGCGATTGAAAGAGAGATCAGGGAAATCTGGTCACGCAACAAATCAGCCACGGCAGAGGTTCTGTTGCAAGAATCATCGGTGGCCTTGGCCAATCAGGATTTTGAGCCCGCCGAAGCCATGCTCTCACAGCTTTTGGAAACCTATCCGCAATTTGGCGCGGGCTGGGCCAGACGGGCTTATCTTTATCATCTCACGGGTCGGCCAGATGCAGCTCTCATTGATGTCAACCATGCCCTGGAAATTGAGCCGCGTGACTATGTGTCTTACGCGCTGAAGGGGGTTATTCTATTTGATATGAAGCGCGGGGATGAGGCGCTGGTGGCTTTGCGCCAAGCGCTGGCCATCAACCCCAACCTTCCGGCGGTTGAAGCGGGGATCAAGAAGATCGAAAAAGAAGAGCCACATGTTTAGTGTGGAAGAGGTCGGGCTGTATTGATCTTAAATCCCCCATGGCAGGGCTTTGTTCCTGCCATCCAGAAAATTGCGCTCCAATCCAGTTACGCTGGATCACCGCCACATGGGCGGTGATGGAGAAGTGGAGGCACTTCGCGTCAGTCGATGATGGTGCCGACTAGATCGCCCTTGCCATCAGCAGCGTGTTGCTCTTCAGCCAAGGCGGCAGCATAGGCACCAGAGCCATGGGTTTCTGGCGCAAGGCTGGCGGCCCTGGGCAAGACGTCTTGATCAATGGTGCCGAGCAAGACGGGCTGGCCATCGCGGCGGATGGTTTCTTCCTGGCTGCGCAGGGCCAAGGTTGGCCACCAGTCAATATCGTTGCCCGCAGCGGATGCAATCATCGGCTTGATGACGGGAAGGCCTTTGGAGGTGCCGCTGCGCAGTTCAGCGCCGAGGCCACCTTTGCTGGCCAAGGCTTTTTGTGAAGCAGGATCAAGCGCTGCAGCTTCCATCAACATGCCCAAGCCTTGGCCTGTTGGGCCCACAGCCTTGCCGGATTGATCAAGCGGTGGAGCAGAGGCCGCATTGATGCGGATCATCTGAGGTGCCGTCTTCATGTTGGCGGCGGCCAGCAACATCACTTCAACTGGCTTGAAGCGAGGCTTGGGAATGAGGCGGCCACTCTTGACTGTAGCATTGACATTTTCATCGGCGGCGTCAGTTTCGGCCACAGCCACTTGTGGGGCAGGCGGCTTCACTTTCGGCGTAGGGGGGGCTGAAGCATCGAGCGTCAAATCACCCAGCGAAGCCATCTGGGTTTGTGAAGGCTTGCTGCCATCTGGCGCTTTTGGCTTTGGGGTGGTGGCGGCGTCGGCAGTTAAATCTGCCAGATCAGCCGCACCGGATTTGTAGGCCGCGTTGGCAGCTGCATCAGTGGCAACTGGTTTAGGCGGCACGGCACTTGCCACTTGCGTTTGGGCAGGCTCAACAGCTGGGGCTTTGCCCTTGCCGAGGCCAAAGAGCTTGCTCAGGAAGCCCGCTGGGGCTTGGCTGCCTTCAGCTGAAGCCACATCGGTTTCAGGCGCTGTGGCACCGCCGCCGCCGCGCATTCTGCGACCGACGTATTTGTGACCTTCACGGATAATCTGGGCCATCTGAGAAGATGAAATGGCTGGGCCCCAATGGCGCACATGGCCTGAATCTACGTGCAGGAAGCCCGTGGGGCCACCTGCGGAACGGTAATAGCCCACGCCGCCCACCTCGCGCACCAGAGCAACGTTGCGGATCTTTTGGGTGGTGACATCTGGGAAATAGAAATCAATGGCGTTGCCGCGAATGTGCTGGCTTTCCTTGGCCACATGGCGGCCAATGCGGTGCAGGAAGGCGTTGGTGGCGGCGGAACGATAACCGCAAACAATGTGGATGGCCTGGCGAGAGCCAAGGTCTTCATGCAGCTCCCACACCAGATCAATGGTGCGTGGATCAATGTTGATGGTTTTGTTTTTGCGCCAATCGCGCAGCAGATAATTGATCTGGCGCATGGCAGAAGGAAGATATTGGCCATCTTTTTTGTAGGTGATGGTCAGGCTCTCACCCGTGTGGATATGGGTGAGGGAAATGGTACGCGTTTCACCGCCCGCAACAACAGGCGCAAGACCTGCGACGGCAAAGGTGGTTGTGACCGCAGCGGCGGCCAACAATTTTTTGAAACGGTTGCTCAAGGTTCGATGTGTTCCGGACGCAGGCTCAATCACATTCATACGCAACTTACTAGGCCTTGCAGCCCTACCTCTAAATTGGTTCCCCTTAACTCAAGTTGCCTTGAGCCTAGTAGGAAATGGCACATCAAACAAGAATGGGGCCAACCTATGGCGGCCACACAGTTAAAAGATTACAGAAACGAGCTTAATGACGACTTAATTTCGGTCAAAAAACTTGTTCTCTCGTGCCATCAATTCTGGATCAGGCCGCCCGTTACAGTGCCTTGCGCCATGGCGGGGGCCACTGTTTTGCGGGCGTTAGGATCATAGTCCATGGCCTTTTTGATTGCGGTATCGCGGCCATAAATGTCGTTATGGAAAACCAGTGCGCCGTTATCATCTGTCCACGCGGTAAAATACGTCAAATAAACCGGAACTTTTTGTTGCAATGGAATGGCATGGGTTTCAGGATTTGTGGCTAGGCTTTTGGCAATTTGATCCTTGTTCCAACCCAGCAAAACTTCAGCAAATTGGCGCGGGTTTTCCACACGCACACAGCCATGGCTGTAAGCGCGCTCTGCGGTTTTGAAGAGCGGTTTGGTGGGTGTGTCGTGCATGTAGATATCATGCGAATTGGGGAACAGGAATTTCAACTCGCCCAAAGCGTTTTCACCGCCCGGCAATTGCTGAATACCAAAGTTCGGGTTGGGGCCAATGTTCCACCAATCCACTGAGTGGGAATCAATCTCATTGCCCTTCAGGTCAACCACAACAAAGCCATTGCGGTCCAGATACCCTGGGTCTTTGCGCATCTTGGGGCCGTATTCATTCACGATGATGGAGGCAGGCACGCCCCATTTGGGGTTGAACACCACAGTCTGGATTTGGTCATAAAAGGCATAAGTCTGCTTGGTGGGCTGGCCCACGATGACGCGGCTTTCCCAAGCGGTCTTGTCATGATCCATCACATGGACATCAAATGCCGCCTGATTCACGAATACATAACGCTCACCTAAGTTCTTGGGCAGCCAGCGCAGGCGCTCCATGCTGGCGATGATTTTTTCGTGCTTGCTGGCCGTCTCGTTTTTGTTGAGCAAGGCCAAGCTGGCGTTATCCAGCACGCCCGTTGGCTTGAGCTTGGTGGCGGTTTGGAAAGCCATCAAGGCGATTGCCAAATCCTGATCCAACTTCACATTGGTTTCTGCCTGCGGCTCAGGCTTGCCAATGAAGCCGAGCTGGGCCAAGCGCTCACGCAGCGCAGGGATGCGCGGGTCAGATTTGCCGGGCTTTACGGAAGCGCCGGGTGCAATGGGGGTGAAGGGAACGGCCTCGCCCGTGTTTAAAACAGCTAGGGCTTCCTTGAGCTGATTATATTGCGGCTCTTTGGGTGAAAGGCCTTTGAAGAAATCCGGAAGATCGTTGGCATTGGCCAAGGCCACTGCCTTGAGGGCTTCTTCGCCATTTACTGGCTCAGGATGCATATCGTTGTAGAGGGACAAGCGGTTTGGCTCAAACTGGCCGGCGGACAGATGGCGCGCGAGGTGCAAAGCTGAAACCGTCAGGCCCACATCAAGGCGGGCCAGGCGGGCGCTATCGCCCATCACGGCGGCGTTGAGATCTTCATAGCCGAGCTGGACTTCTGGCTTGTAATTTTTTGGCACCAAGCCGTCTGTGCCCACATTGCTGATGGTTTTTAGAAGGGCTTCAGCCTTGGGCGACGGACGCCCGCCGTCCAGCCACAATGGCCTGAAGCCATTGGCTTTGTAAAATGCCAACACCGCCTTGCGCTCAGCTTCCTGGGCGCGCACGGGGTTGGTCTTATCAGCCAGCAAGCCACGAATGGATTCTGCTTCGGCACCTTCAACTTTCAGATTTGCGAAAGTGGGATCGAAAACCACCACTGTCAGCGGGGGCACATAGTCAACAACACCCATGCCGAGGCCAGCAATTTGGAATTCTGGATCGGCTGCGTCAGCTGCCGCAACTGCGCGTTTTTTCTGGGCTTTTAATTGTGGATCAGCCTGCGTGTCAAAAATACTGCGCTGTTGGCCCCTTGGAGCCATTTGAGGCATTTGGCGGTGCGGCTGAACGCCAAACAGCAGTTCAAAAAAGTTGGGCCTCGCCTGCTGGGCTTGTGCTGGCATTGAGAGCAGGGCAATAAAAGACATACCCAGCAAGAGTTTAACGGTAGATTTTGACATGTTTTGCCCAGACATCAATGTAATGAAGTTTGCACGATTTTAAACTGAGGTTTGTGGCAATTCAATGAAAATTGCCCAAGGTTGTGGAAACGCCGGGCGCGTCAACCCGCTTTGGCTTCGTCTTCCAGCCCAAGATCGCGCATTTTGCGATACAGGGTTGAACGGCCGATGCCCAGTTTGCGCGCCACCTCCGACATTTGCCCACGATAACGGTGCATGGCCAGCTTGATCATGTCTGACTCAACCTCTTCCAGCGTGCGGATATGCCCGCCCGCCGTGACAATTGAAACACCAATGGCGTTGCCATCGCTGACCTGGCCCTGAATGGGCTGAACAGCGGGAGCCTTTGGCTGAACAGCTGCTGGGGCGGGCGGCATGACAACTTCATAGCCATCAACCATGGCGGCGATTTGCGGGAAATCGGCAATGTCCAAAGTTTCGGTTTCGCAAAGCACGATGGCGCGGAAAATGGTGTTTTCAATTTGGCGCACGTTGCCGGGCCAGGAATAGGCCTGCAACATTTCCAGCGCCTTGGGTGCTATGCCATGCACCTTGCGGCCCTCTTCGGCGGCCAGCTTGGTGATGAAATGGCCAGCAAGGGCCGGAATATCATCCTTGCGGTCACGCAAAGGCGGCACCATCATGGGATAAACATTGAGACGGTAATATAAATCTTCGCGGAATTTGCCCTGCTTGACCATCTCAATCATATTGCGATTGGTGGCAGAGATCAGGCGCACATTTACTTTGGTGGGCTTTCTTGAACCGACGGCGTCAATCTCACCCTCTTGAATGGCACGCAGCAGTTTGACCTGCATTTCAAGCGGCAGTTCGGCGACTTCATCGAGAAATAAAGTGCCGCCATCGGCTTCGAGAAACTTGCCAAGGTGTTTGGCGGTGGCACCAGTGAAGGAACCCTTCTCATGGCCAAACAGGGTAGATTCAACGAGGTTCTCAGGAATGGCGCCGCAGTTTACCGCCACGAATGGTTTGCCTGCACGGTCGCTTTCGCCCTGAATGGCGCGGGCAATCATTTCCTTGCCCACGCCTGATTCACCTTCGATCAAAACCGGAATGGTGGATTGCGCGCCACGGCGGCCAAGACGCAACACATTGGCCATCGCCGGCGACGAGGCAACGAGGTCATCAAATGTAAGAGCGCCAGAAACTTTTTTGTTGAGGCGTTTGACTTCTTCAGTCAGCGCGTTGACCTTGAGCAGGTTCTGAATCGAAACTTTCAAACGCTCTGGCGAAACGGGCTTCACCACGAAATCATCGGCACCGGCGCGCATGGCCTTGATGACGGTTTCGATGGAACCTTGGGCGGTTTGCACAATCACGGGCAAATCACCACGCAGGCTTTCGAGCCTTTCGAGGAATTCAAGGCCGCCCATGCCGGGCATCATCAAATCAAGAATTGCGAGATTTATGGTGGCGCCTTGCGCGCCGCCCAGAATTTCAAGCGCACGCTGACCATTGTCAGCGGTTACAGCTTCAAAGCCAAAACGCTTGACCATCTCTTCCAAGATGCGGCGTTGGGCTGGTTCGTCTTCAATAATCAATACGCGGTGCGACATGCTGATAAGATCTAACTCACTGTCTCATGCCCCCGATTGGCGCTGCGCGGTTGGCTCCGTGCTTTGAACCCTGGGCTAGTTGCTTTGTGGGCCCACCCTGCACCAGAGTGGTAAAGACCATCTTAACAAGGTAGCTGATTTGGAGACACTTATTCTGCCTGAGTGTTATTCAGTTATTTTGAATTGTTGAAGCAATGCAAAGAAACGCCCATATCTGGGGTTTCAAGAGGTGTGATTCATGGCTATCAATTCTGCGCTCAAAAATTTACCGGAATGGAATTTGGGGGATCTCTATGCAGCCCCTGATTCTGCGGCGTTTAAATCTGATCTCGCCAAGGCCGAGAAAATGGCGGGCGAGTTTGCGTCACTTTACCGTGGCAAGGTGACAGGCCTCGATGGATCAGCACTGGCGAAGGCGATTGCGGCTTATGAGCAGCTTTCGGATTTGGGTGGGCGCGTTGCATCTTATGCCCAACTTTATTACGTGGGCGACACCACAGATTCAGCCCGCGCTAAATTCTACGGCGATGTGAATTCCAAGATCACCGAATTTTCAACCCAACTGTTGTTCTTTGAATTGGAATTGAACCGCATTGATGATGGGGCTTTGGCACAGGCTTTGAAAGTTCCGGCCTTGGCGCATTACAAGCCATGGCTGGATAATTTGCGCGCTGAAAAACCTTATCAGCTGGATGATAAATCTGAGCAGCTGTTCCTTGAGAAATCTCAAACGGCGGCGGGTGCATTCAACCGCTTGTTTGATGAGACCATGGCGGGCCTTCGCTTCAAGGTGGCAGGCAAAGAGCTGACTTTGGAGCCCACACTCAGCCTGATGCAAAACCCCGATGGCAAAAAGCGCAAAGCAGCCGCTGAGGCCGTGGCCAAAACGCTGGGGCACAATATCAAGCTGTTCACCCTCATCACCAACACTTTGGCCAAGGACAAAGAGATTTCAGACAAGTGGCGCGGCTTCAAAGACATTGCGGCTGCGCGACACTTGTCAAACCGGGTTGAGCCCGAAGTGGTGGATGCATTGGTGAGTGCTGTGCGGGCCGCTTATCCGCGCCTGTCGCATCGCTATTATAAGATGAAGGCCAAATGGCTTGGCGTGAAAAAATTGAAGCACTGGGACCGCAACGCGCCTTTGCCGCTGGATTTGAAGCGCGAGATTCCTTGGGCTGATGCCGAGGCAACCGTGCTGAAAGCCTACGGCGATTTCTCTCCGGAGATGGCGTCGATTGCCAAGACTTTCTTTGACAAGAAGTGGATTGATGCCCCAACGCGCCCCGGCAAATCACCCGGTGCCTTTGCGCATCCGACTGTGCCTTCAGCCCATCCCTATGTTCTGCTCAACTATATGGGCAAGACGCGCGATGTGATGACCTTGGCGCATGAATTGGGCCACGGTGTTCATCAGGTTCTGGCGGCAAAGCAGGGGGCGTTGATGGCTTCCACACCTTTGACCTTGGCTGAGACAGCTTCAGTGTTTGGTGAAATGCTCACCTTCCAATCTATGCTGGCGCAAACCAAAGACAAGAAAAAGCGCAAGATTCTGCTCGCTTCAAAAACCGAAGACATGATCAACACGGTGGTGCGCCAAATTGCGTTTTATACATTCGAGCGCAAAGTGCATGAAGCGCGCAAACAGGGTGAACTGACACCCGATCAACTCAACGCGTTCTGGATGGATGTGCAGAAGGAAAGCCTGGGGGATTCAATCGAATTCGGCAAAGGCTATGAAACGTTCTGGACTTACATTCCGCATTTCATCCATTCGCCGTTCTATGTTTATGCCTATGCCTTTGGTGATTGTCTGGTGAACTCGCTCTATGCGCGTTACCGCGAGAGTGAGCAGGGCTTTCAGGAGAAATATTTCACCATGCTGAAAGCCGGCGGCACCAAGCATCACTCTGAATTGCTCAAGCCCTTCGGCCTTGATGCCACCGACCCAAGCTTTTGGCAAAAGGGCCTGTCAGTGATTGAGGGCATGATTGATGAGTTGGAGCAGCTGTAAGACATAAATGGATTTATGTTCAACCGTCACCCCTGCGAAGGCAGGGGCCCAGCTTTTTGTCATGGAGTTCGTGTAAAGCAGCTGGATTCCCGCCTTCGCGGGAATGACGGGCTTAGGGTGAACCTTAGCAATTTACTTGAACCTCTCAGCCGTATCGCTTTGCCGCTTCAATCCCTAACCCCAAGCCCACCGCGCCAAAACGGTCGCCGTTGACCACTTGGGCTGTGGGGATGGCGCGCATGATGGTTTCACGCGCCGATGGAATAAGGCTGGTGCCGCCGGTAAAAAAGATGACATCGACTTGTGATGCTTCGATGCCTGCAAGTTTGAGGCAATCCATGGCGGTGCGCTCCAACTTTTGATTTTGCGGCTCAGCGCTGTGTTCAAAACTTTTGCGGCTGGTGGTGATTTGTAAATTCTTCTCCAGCCAGGCCAGATTGGAAAGCGCTGTGGCATTGTCTGACAAGGTGATTTTGCAGGCTTCGACCTCCATCAACAGGCTGTGGCAGCGGCGCTCTGACACCAGATGGATGAGCCGTTCCAGCAATTCAGGCTTCTGCGCCTCAAAGCGAATGGATTTGAGCAGGTTGATGAATTTCGGTTCGTAAAGATTGTGGATGCTGGACCAGGTTGAAAGATCCCAGAACGGCGCAATGGGCATTTCCAAATCGCTGCGCTTCATGTGCGATCCATAACCGAAGCTGGGCATGAAACCCGCCATGCTCAACGCCCGGTCATAATCGG
>Ga0209069_10001465_pt1 | contig 11990 bp, 10 predicted proteins | sample Str013_2_FD_187202 | JGI IMG/M metagenome (GOLD analysis project Ga0209069, IMG submission 187202) | Freshwater sediment microbial communities in response to fracking from Pennsylvania, USA - Straight Creek_MetaG_SC_2013 (SPAdes) (version 2) | ecosystem: Environmental > Aquatic > Freshwater >...
GGGCGAGAGCGGCTCTGGCAAATCGGTCTCGGCACTGTCCATTTTGAAGCTGTTGCAATATCCGCCCGCGTCGCACCCCAGCGGCGAAATTCTTCTCAATGGAGAGGATTTGCTCACTGCGTCAGATTCCAAGTTGCGCCAAGTGCGGGGCCGCGCCATCAGCATGATTTTTCAAGAGCCGATGACATCGCTCAACCCCCTGCACACGGTTGAAACACAAATCGGTGAGGCCTTGGCTTTGCATCAAGGCTTGCGCGGCGCGAAAGCCCGGGCGCGCATTGTTGAGCTGCTAGAGAAGGTCGGCATTCGTGAAGCGGCAACACGGCTGAATGATTATCCGCATCAACTTTCCGGCGGCCAGCGCCAGCGCGTGATGATTGCCATGGCGCTGGCCAACAAGCCTGACTTGTTGATTGCCGATGAGCCGACCACAGCACTTGATGTGACGGTGCAGGCGCAGATTTTGAAGCTGCTGAAAGATTTGCAGGCTGAATTCGGCATGGCGCTTTTGCTCATCACCCATGATCTGGGCATTGTGCGGCGCATGGCTGACAAAGTCTGCGTGATGCAACGTGGCAAGATTGTTGAGCAAGGTGTGGCGCGTGATATTTTCGCCAAGCCACAGCACGAATATACGCGCATGTTGCTGGCGGCCGAGCGCAAGGGCCTACCACCACAGGCCAACCCAAAATCGGCGGTCATTGTGCAGACCGAAAACCTCAAGGTGTGGTATCCGATCAAGCGCGGCTTTTTCAAGAAAACCATTGGCCATGTGAAGGCGGTGGATGGCCTTGATCTCGCGCTGCGCCAAGGTGAAACGCTGGCCATTGTGGGGGAAAGCGGCTCTGGCAAAACCACCACCGGCTTGGCGATATTGCGGTTGATTTCTTCGCAGGGTGCCATCCATTTCAATGGCGCGCGCATAGACGGTTTGCGTGAAAAAAAACTGCGCCCCTTGCGCAAAGACATGCAGGTGGTTTTCCAAGACCCTTATGGTTCGCTGTCACCGCGCATGAGCGTTTTGCAGATTGTGGCCGAAGGTCTGGAAATCCAGAACCCGTCCATGACGCAAAGCCAGCGTGAGGCGCGGGTGGCTGAAGCCTTGCAGGAAGTGGGCCTGGACGCCGCCAACATGCACCGTTATCCGCATGAATTTTCTGGCGGCCAACGCCAGCGCATTGCCATCGCACGGGCCTTGGCGCTGTCTCCCAAATTCATCATGCTGGATGAGCCCACATCGGCCTTGGACATGAGTGTGCAGGCACAGGTGGTAGACCTGCTACGCCGCTTGCAAGACAAGCATGGCCTTTCGTATTTGTTCATCAGCCACGATTTGAAAGTGGTGAAGGCCCTAGCCAATGAGGTGATCGTGATGCGCGCTGGAAAAGTGGAAGAGCGTGGTGCCGCTTCTGAGATTTTTGCGCGGCCACAATCTGATTATACCAAGGCCCTGATGGCGGCGGCTTTCATGCATTCGGTTGCAGACAAATCATGAGTGTGCTTGCCGTCATCACACCCACCTGGAACACGCTGGAGTGGGTGACACGCTTGCGCAAAGTGTTGCCGCAGATGGACGTGCGTGGCTGGCCGGGGCTGGGTGATCTCAGCGAAATCACCCATGCGGCTTGTTGGCTGCCGCCACACGGGCTTTTGGCTGATTTGCCCAATCTCAAACTCATCGTTTCTCTGGGTGCAGGCGTTGATGCGTTCTTGCGCGATGAGACTTTGCCCAAGCACATCCCATTGGTGCGGGTGGTTGACGATGATCTGACTGGGCGGATGAGCGAATATGTTTTGCTGCAAGTGTTGTTGCACCACCGCGAACAGCGCCGTCTTGATGCCAATCAGCGCCTTGGCAAATGGGACAGTTTTGCCGCCCGCGCCGCCAAGGATTTCAGCGTGGGCGTGATGGGCCTTGGCGTGTTGGGGCAAGATGCCGCCAAGAAACTGGCGATGATGGGTTACCGCGTGCGGGGCTGGAGCCGCTCGCCCAAGCAGATCAGCGGCATCGAATGTTTTTCGGGAGCAGCCGAGTTCAGCACTTTTTTGAGTGGCACTGATATTCTGGTCTGTCTGTTGCCTGCAACGCAAGATACCCAGGGCATTTTGAACCGCATGCTTTTCAGCCAGCTTTCACGCAAGGGGCCGTTTGGTGCGCCCATCCTAATCAATGCGGGACGCGGGCGATTGCAAAATGAAGCTGACATTTTGGCTTGCCTCGATGATGGCACACTGCACGCCGCAAGTTTGGACGTGTTCGGCCAAGAGCCACTTCCACCTGACAGCCCGTTTTGGCGGCACCCAAAAATGACGGTAACCCCGCATTGTGCGGCGGATTCTGACCCCGCAGCGATCTGTGCCTATGTCGCTCGGCAGATATCGAAATTTGATGTCGGTTTGCCGATTGACAATATCGTTGACAGATCAGTGGGTTACTAGCTGTCACTACGCCTAGAGGTTGATTGTCCCTTGGCAAAAGTTAAGAGACAGTTTATGAGCTGCGTCATTCAAGCACAGGCTTGAAGCAACAAATTGTGGGGATTTAATCTTATGTGGAATGATTTCAAGAATTTTGCGTTCAAGGGCAACGCCTTCGATCTCGCCGTCGGCGTGGTTATGGGCGGCGCATTTGGCGCCATCGTCAATTCGGTTGTGGCCGACATTATCATGCCAATCATCAGCGTGCTGACGGGTGGTGTGAGTTTCGTCAATAAGTTCATTCCGCTCAAAGATGGCATCACTGCAACCAATTATGCAGATGCCGCCAAGCAGGGTGCTGTTTTGGGCTACGGCAGTGTGATCCAGGCTATCATTTCGTTCGTAGCCATTGCAGCGTTCCTGTTCGTTCTGGTTCGCATTTCGAACTCAATGAAGAAGGCTGCTCCTGCTGCCCCGCCAGCTGGCCCAACTTTGGATCAACAGCTGCTCATGGACATTCGTGACAGCCTGAAGACCGGCAAGAAGTAAATCTTTCGCAGTGCGAAGAGGAAAGCCCGGCTTTGCGAGCCGGGTTTTTTTGGTTTGGACTTTATCTGTTGCCCGCTCTGTTTTTCTTCGGCAAGGTGACCCTCATAAAAAAATAAGCGGAGAGTGCCATGACCGACAAGAAATTCATGAGCGAAGATGCCCAACGCCTCCATGCCATGGGCTATGCGCAGGAACTCACACGCCGCTTGGGCGGGTTTCAGAGTTTTGCAATTTCGTTTTCAATCATTTGTATTCTTTCGGGTGGGCTCGCTTCATTGCAAGTTGCACTGGGCACGGGCGGGCCATTTATGGCTACCGTTGGTTGGGTGATTGGCGGTGTGTTCGCTCTGATGGTGGCTGCTTGTCTTGGCCAGATTGCATCGTCTTTTCCCACGGCCGGTTCACTTTATCACTGGTCTTCGATCTTGGGCGGCAAGTTCTGGGGCTGGCTGACCGCCAGCACCAACCTGCTGGGGCTGCTGTTTGTAATCCCCGCTGTGAATGTGATCTTGTATGGTTTCGCTCGTGATTTGTTTTTTGCCGGGGTGTTGGGTTGGGATGTTTCGGGCTGGACCAATTTTTTTGATCCGGTCAACACCCACTTCGCGCACGGCTTTATTTGCCTTGCCATCATAACGGCGGCGCAATGTTTCTTGAACCACTTGATGCCGCGCTTCACAATTTGGCTGACGGATTTGTCCGGCTATCTAATCTTGGCTATTACTTTGCTGTTTGTGATTTTGCTTTTTAGCCATGTGAAGAGCTTTGATCTTGGTTCAGCCATGGCTTTTGCCAACACCACTGGCGATGCAGGCGGTGGCACAGCGCCCGTTTATGGCAGTTTCGTTGCCATTCTGATGGGCCTGCTCTATCCGCTGTTCACGATTACAGGTTTTGACGCTTCTGCCCATGTTTCCGAAGAGACTATCAACGCACAGAACACGGTTCACCGCGGCATGCTGCAATCTGTGTATTGGTCATTGTTGTTCGGATTCATTTTAGCGCTTGGCATGGTGATGGCTTTGCCAGCAGTTTATGCGGCATTGGCAAGTGATCCAAAACAGACCACGCTTTCAGCTGATGCCATGAATGCTTTGGCTGCCATTCCCGGTGGGCCTAAGCCGTTGGATATGGCCATCCTTGGCGGCGGTGCCTTTACCGCAATATTCAACACCCTGATTGTGGGCAGTTTCCTCGGCAAGATTTGTGCCATTGGCATTGTGATTGCCAATTTCCTTTGTGCCCTAGCAGCGATCACTTCAACCTCTCGCATGATCTATGCTTTTGCGCGTGATGGTGGCCTGCCTTCTCCTTTGGCGCGGGTTGATTTGACCCGCTCCACGCCAGCTGTGGCGATTTGGTTTACCGGTATCGTTACGTTCCTCTTGGTAATTTTGACAGCACCCTTGAATGCCTTCAACGCCCTGTCCACCGGCTGTGCCATGTATCTCTATCTGTCCTATGCCATGCCGATTGCGGCTGGGATGATTGCCGAAGGCAAAAGCTGGAATCAATTTGGCCCATTTAAGCTGGGAGTTTGGTTCAAAATATTTGGACTGGCGATTTTGCTGGGTATGGTTGGCGTGCTCATCGGTGGGCATGCGTTTGTGCCTTCGGTTGCTGGCGATGCCAGTGCCACGCCGCCGGTTGCTTATGCGCCGGGCTTAATATGGTATACTATCGGCTTCTACCTCGCGTTGGTCTTGCTCTGGTTTGGCTTAGAGAAGCGGCGCTTCAAAGGCCCACCAATGGGTGACGAGATTGAACGACGCCAAGCCTTGATAGCCGAACAAGAGCGTTTGCGCGCTGCTGCCTGATCACGTTCATTTTGTTTGACGTTACCGAGACTGCCAGCAACAATCGCTGCCATGCCCGCGTTTGGTTTGATTTTGCTGTTCATTTTGCCCGCACTTCTGGTGCTGGGCTTTATGGTGCTGGACGGGTTTAGCCTTTCGGGTTGGGAGGCGCTGTTTGCACATCCGCAGTTTCCCAAGGCGCTGGCGCTTTCGCTGTTCACTGGAAGTGTTGCGACGCTGGCGGCGCTGACAGCAAGCCTGTTGATTGCTGGTGCCTTGTTTCAGAGCGGGGATTTGCGGCGCTTGGCAAAACCACTTGGCGCCATGTTGGCTTTGCCTCATCTGGCATTTGCGGTTGGGTTTTCCATTCTCATCATGCCCAGTGGTTTGATTGCGCGCGTGATGGCTACCCTTTTCGGTTGGGCCAGCCCGCCGGCTTTTAGCACAGTGCATGATCCATTGGGGCTGGCGTTGATTGTGGCGCTGGCTGCGAAGGAGACCTGCTTTCTGCTTTTCGTTCTGGCGCAAGCTTTCAGCCGCGAAGATCGGCGTTTGAACCTGTTGGGCCAAACTTCTGCGGCGCAGGCGATGGGACACAGCAGCTTGTCGATCACCTTGCGTCTCTTGCTGCCCCAAATCTGGCGCGAGTTGAGGTGGCCGTTGGTGATTGTGTTTGTCTATGCCGCCAGCGTTGTGGACATGGCTGCAGTGTTGGGGCCAAACCAGCCGCCCACTTTGGCAGGCTTGGCTTGGAGCGATATCAATTCCGCGCGAGTTGAAAACAATCTGCGCGGCGGTGCTGCGGCCTTGATGCTGGCTTTGGTTTTGGGCATGGCTGCTGGATTGATCTCCACTGCATTGCAGGCGCTCACCCCGGCTTTCAAGCGATATGCCACGCACGGGCCATCGCACACCAACTTCCCGACGTGGCTGGCGCTTTTGAAATGGCGCGGCATCGCCGGATTGTTTGCGGCCAGCGGTTTGGTTTTGCTGATCGTGTCTTTCGCCCAGCTCTGGACATTTCCCGACATCATTCCACAAGTGATGAACACGACTGCCTGGGAGCAGATTGGGGCAAGGCCGGATGCGCTAGTCACCAGCCTGATGCTCGGGCTTTCATGCGCTGCCGTTGGGCTGGTGGTTTTGGTGGCGTGGCTTGAGACTGTTGCCGCAAAATATGATCAAGTGGTGCTGGTGTTGAGCATGGCTTTTCTTGGTTTGCCGGCACTGCTCACAGGGCTTGGTGAATACCGACTGTTGCTACAAATGGGTTACGTTGCCACATGGCAAGGCCTGTTTATTGCGCATTTGCTGCCGACCGTTGCCTATATGTTCATTCTGCTGGCGGGGCCTTATCGTTCGTTTGACCCGCGCTGGCGGGCCGCTTCTGACGGATTGATGGCTGGGCGGGCAACGTTTCTGTGGAAAATCAAATGGCCACTGCTGAGAGCGCCGCTGGCTTCTGCCGCGGCGGTGGGCTTTGCCGTGGCGTTTGCGCAATATGTGCCAGCCCAATTGGTGGCGGCGGGACGCTTTGACACTTTGACGATTGAGGCGGTGACGCTTTCATCTGGCGGCAACAGGCCCTTACTTGCGGCTTTTGCGTTTTTGTTGATGCTGCCGCCGCTTCTGGCGTTTTGGCTGGCGGAAAAGCTTGGTCGACAGACGTGGGGGGCTGCGTGAGCCTGCAACTTGATCAACTTTCACTGGCACTCGATGGTGTGGCGTTCATCCGGGCATTTTCGTTGGCCGTTGAGGCTGGTGAAATCGTCACCCTCATGGGGCCATCCGGCTCTGGCAAATCCAGCATTCTGCAAGCCATAGCTGGTGGATTGGCCGCACCGTTCAGTGCCACTGGCCGCGTGTTGGTGGATGGCGTTGAAGTCACTCACATGACCCCCGCCAAACGACACATTGGGCGGTTGTTTCAAGATGATCTATTATTTCCACATCTCACTGTGGCTGAGAACATGTTGTTCGGCATGGCGCGCGGGGCCCGTGCCACACGCCTGGAGAAAGTGCAAAAGGCACTCTCCGAAATTGAATTGAGCGGGTTTGAAGATCGGCCACCCGCCACTTTATCGGGCGGCCAACGCCAGCGCGTGTCGCTGATGCGCAGTTTGCTCGCCGCACCTCACTGCATGTTGCTGGACGAGCCTTTCAGCAAACTGGATGAGAACCTGCGCGCTGCCATGCGCGCATTGACCTTCAAGGAACTGCTGGCCAGCAAAACGCCAGCTTTGCTGGTCACCCACGACAAAGCTGATGCACCGCCCCAAGGCCGCATTTATGAAATCCAGAATGGTGAGGTCATCCATGTTCGATAAACTGGCTTTGCGGCTGACCAAGCCTGTGATCGACCGCATCGCGAATCACTCCATCTGCCAAAAGATTTCGGCCGAGCAGATGACCTTTGCCGCCTTGGGGCTTGGTCTGCTGTCTGCAGCGCTAATAGCCTTGGGCCTGCCACAAATTGCGCTGGTGCCCCTGCTGCTGGGCCGGGTTGCTGATGGGCTGGACGGGGCGATTGCGCGCGCCTGCAATGACCAGACAGACCGTGGGGCCTTTCTCGATATTGCTTTGGATTTTGTATTCTACGCTTCCGTGCCGCTGGCTTTCGCGGTGGCCAACCCCGCCAGCAACGCCCTTGCTGGCGCGTTTCTGCTCGCGGCTTTTGTCACCACGGGCACCAGTTTTCTCGCCTATGCTTCACTTGCCGCCAAACGCGGCGATAAAAGCAGCGATTACCCAACCAAGGGAATCTACTATCTCGGCGGGCTGACAGAGGGTAGCGAGACTATCGCCTTGTTCAGCATTTGCTGCCTGTGGCCATCTTGGTTTCCCGTTCTGGCCTATCTCTATGCCGCGCTTTGCGCTGTCACCACTTTCACGCGGGTGAAGGCGGGGTGGGAGCGGTTTCGAAACTAAGGCTTGGTTAACAAAAAAACTTGTGCTGAACGCAAAAAATTCTTGAATTCTTCAACAAGTTACATCATATGCGATCCCAGCCCAAAGTCGCACGTGCCGCAAGGTCTCCCCAAAGCAACGACGGTGATGGTTTTTTGGTCTTCGTCTGGTGTCCAAAGCCGGGATTTCTGAGAGACAACACTTTCATTGCCCCACACGCGATTGGGTCTCCCAATCAAGAGAAGGCGAAACTAGTCAGTAAGCTGACGTTCAATTTCCGCGTTTCCATCGCGCGGGGTTTGCACTTTAGCCTTTTGACGCCCCTTTTTTCTTGGGAGTTTCCCACATGGCTGCATCTGCCCGTATTCAAGAATTCCTCCGCCGCGAGAAGCCGGAAGGCCCATGCTTGGTTGTTGACCTCGAAATCATCGAGGACAATTTCAAGGCTTTCAAACGTGCCATGCCTGACACGCGCATTTTCTACGCCGTGAAGGCCAACCCGGCCCCTGAAGTGCTGAGCTTGCTCGCACGGCTTGGCTCATGCTTTGACACAGCCTCTGTTGAAGAGATCAAGATGGCTATGGCCGCTGGTGCCACGCCTGACCGGATTTCATTCGGCAACACCATCAAGAAGCAACGCGACATTGCCACAGCGCACATGCTTGGCATTCAGCTTTATGCTGTCGACTCAGCTGAAGAAGTTGAGAAGGTGGCTGCCGCTGCGCCGGGCTCAAAAGTGTTCTGCCGCATCTTGACCGATGGTTCGGGTGCTGAATGGCCTCTCAGCCGTAAATTCGGTTGTGAGCCTTCGATGGCGGTTGATGTTTTGATGCTGGCCCGCAAGCTTGGTCTGCAACCCTATGGGATTTCATTCCATGTGGGCAGCCAACAAACGCGCCTTGGCGCTTGGGATACCGCTTTGGCTGAATCCAAGGCAGTGTTCGATGCTTTGGCCAAGCAGGGCATCATCTTGCAGATGGTGAACCTTGGCGGCGGCTTTCCGACCAAATATCTGAAGCCGGTTCCGGGCACGAAGTCTTATGCCAACGCCATTCATGATGGTTTGGCCAAGCACTTTGGCAATGCCATTCCGGAAACCATCATTGAACCAGGCCGCGGCATGGTGGGCAATGCTGGCGTGATCAAGTCTGAGGTTGTGCTGATTTCCAAGAAGAATGCCCGCGATGAAGTGCGATGGGTATTCCTCGATATTGGCAAATTCGGCGGTCTTGCCGAAACAACTGATGAAGCCATTCGTTATCCGATCGTCACCACCAAGGACGCGGATGAGAAGGGGCTTTGCGTTGTGGCTGGCCCAACCTGTGATTCGGTGGACGTGCTTTATGAAAAGAACCCCTATCCGCTGCCACTGACGCTTTCAGTGGGCGATGAGGTTTTGATCGAAGCCACGGGTGCTTACACCACCACCTATAGCGCTGTGGCCTTCAACGGCTTTCCGCCGCTGAAGGCCTATGTGATTTAACGCTTCACCCGTTTTACATTTTTAAGGACTGTCACCCCTGCGAAGGCAGGGACCCAGCTTCTTGGTCACCGGCTCGCGATAAGGAGCTGGATCCCCGCCTTCGCGGGGATGACGAAGGAAAAGGGTGCGCCGGTTCGAAGTCTGGAGGTTCATCATGATCACCATTCGCCCTGAAATTTCTGCTGACATCGCCGCCCGCGAAGCCTTGCTGACGCGCGCCTTTGGCGTGAAGCGGTTTCGCAAGACATCTGAGAAGCTGCGTGCGGGCCGTCTGGCAGCTGAAGGCCTGGCTTTCAGCGCAATCGACGCCAAGGGCAAGCTCATTGGCACCGTGCGGCTGTGGGACATCATTGCTGGTTCAGCTGGCACTGCCCTGTTGCTTGGGCCACTGGCTGTTGACTGCAAGGCCCAGGGCAAAGGTGTGGGTGCGGCACTGATGAACCACGCGCTGGCCGAAGCTGCGCGTCTGGGCCACAGCGCTGTTCTGCTGGTGGGTGATGAACCCTATTATTCGCGCTTTGGCTTTGCGCCTGAGCATACGCGTTCTCTCCACCTGCCGGGGCCGGTGGAACGCGCGCGCTTTCTTGGCCTGGAGTTGGAGCCAGAAGCACTTGATGGTGCTGAAGGCCTCATTGCCGCATCAGGTCGCCTTGCTGTGGCTGAGAAGAAGGCGGCATAACCCCTAAGCATCTTCCCATCGTCACAAAAGGCCTTATAAGTTCGCACCCATGTCCCACGCCAATATCTCTGAAACCGCGCGCATTCTTTCCGAAGCTTTGCCGTTCCTGCAAAAATACGATGATCAGGTGATCGTCGTGAAGTTTGGCGGCCATGCGATGGTGGATGCCACTTTGGCCCAGCAATTTGCGCGCGATATGGTGATGCTGAAAGTGTGCGGGCTGAATCCGGTGGTGGTGCATGGCGGTGGGCCGCAGATCAACCGCATGTTGGACAAATTGCAAGTGAAGCCAGTGTTCCGCGATGGGCTTCGTGTGACTGATCCGGAAACCATGGAAATCGTGGAGATGGTGCTGTCAGGCTCCATCAACAAATCAATCGTGTCGTCAATCCAGCAAGCCGGTGGGCGCGCAGTTGGCATTTCCGGCAAGGACGGAAATCTGTTGATCGCCAAGCGCTATACCAAGGAAAAGAAAGACCCGGTGACAGGCGAGATCACCACCATTGATTTTGGCCAAGTGGGTGAGCCCGGTGAAGTGAACACCGAGATTATCTATAACATCATGAAGAATGATGCCATTCCGGTAATCGCGCCCGTTGGCATTGGCTTGGATGGTTTGAGCTATAATGTGAATGCTGATACCGCCGCTGGTGCCATTGCCACTGCACTTCGCGCCAAGCGTTTGTTGATGTTGACTGATGTGGCAGGTGTTCTCGACAAGGACAAGAAACTTATCCGCGAATTGCGTGTGGGCGATGTTCAGGCGTTGGTAGATGATGGCACGATCACCGCAGGCATGATCCCCAAGATTGAAAGCGCCGCCAGCGTGGTGAACTCTGGCGTCGACGGTGTGATTATCCTTGATGGCCGTGTGCCGCATTCGGTTCTGTTGGAACTGCTCACGCCATACGGCGTTGGCACCCGCGTTTCCCGCAAGGGCGCATGAAGAAGCTCTCGCATATCAACACTTGGATCTTCGATCTCGATAACACGCTGTATTCGCCTTCCTGCAAACTCTTCGACCAGATTGCCGTGCGCATGACGGATTTCATCGTGGCGCGCTTTCAAGTGAGCCCTGCCGAAGCCGCTCGCCTGCGCCACACTTACTTCAAGAAATATGGCACCACTTTGCGCGGGCTCATGCTTGAGCACGGCATGGAGCCACATGCTTTCTTGGATTATGTGCATGACATCAACTACGCGCCAGTGCCCGCCCATCCTGAATTGATTGCTGCCATTGGCCGCTTGCCGGGGCGCAAAATTATTTTCACCGCAGGCACCAAGGCCCATGCCGCAAATGTGTTGGCGCAGCTGGGCGGTGTTGAAAGTTTTGAATGTGTTTTTGACATTGTCGATGCCAGTTTCATTCCCAAGCCAGATGCCAGACCTTACGAGATATTCCTGAAACGCCATGATGTGGTGGCAGAGAGCGCTGCCTTTGTGGAAGACTTGGCCGAAAACCTGTTGGTGCCGCGCGCGCTGGGCATGAGCACCATTTTGGTTGGGCCGCATGACGCAGCATTATTGCCCGCGCATGTTGACTATGTTACGGACGATCTTGCAGAATTTTTGAACGGAGTTATCCCATGAAGAACGCACAAGCCATTATCGAAAAAGCCTGGGACAACCGCGCTGACGTTACCCTGAAAACTAAGGGCGACATTCGCAAGGCCGTTGAGTTTGCGCTGAACCAGTTGGATAGCGGCAAGTTGCGCGTGGCTTCCAAAGAAGGTGGCGAGTGGCATGTTCATCAGTGGCTGAAAAAAGCTGTGCTGTTGTCATTCCGTTTGAACGACATGGAACTGGTCAAAGGCGGCCCCGGCACATCAAAGTGGTGGGATAAGGTGCCTTCCAAGTTTGAAGGCTGGACCGCCAAGAAATTCCGCGACGGTGGCTTTCGCGCCGTGCCCAACTGCGTGGTGCGCAAATCGGCTTACATAGCACCGGGCGCCATTCTGATGCCTTCATTCGTGAACTTGGGCGCCTATGTTGATACTGGCACCATGGTGGATACCTGGGTGACGGTTGGCTCCTGCGCCCAGATCGGCAAGAATGTTCACTTGTCAGGCGGCGTTGGCATTGGCGGCGTGTTGGAGCCGATGCAAGCTGGCCCCACCATCATTGAAGACAATTGCTTCATCGGTGCGCGCTCTGAAGT
>Ga0209069_10001466_pt1 | contig 11987 bp, 12 predicted proteins | sample Str013_2_FD_187202 | JGI IMG/M metagenome (GOLD analysis project Ga0209069, IMG submission 187202) | Freshwater sediment microbial communities in response to fracking from Pennsylvania, USA - Straight Creek_MetaG_SC_2013 (SPAdes) (version 2) | ecosystem: Environmental > Aquatic > Freshwater >...
GATGTCGGCGGCGCGAGGTCGACGACGCGTCGCGCTCGACGCGCTTTGGACCGGTCCGGGGCGTACCAGCGCTGCGGCCGACGAGCTGTGCGTCGCCGTCATCGTGCCCGAGGTCGCCGCCCGCTCGTCCAGCGCGTACGTTCGCCTCGAGTACCGCCGGGCGATGGAGATCGCGGTGGTCGGGGCGGGCGCGTCCATCACCTTGGCCGCCGACGGCTCCATCGCCGCGTTGGCCGTGAGCCTCACCGCGGTCGCGCCGACCATCCTCGCGGTCACCGGTCTCGACTCACTGGTCGGCCGCCGGCCGGCCGAAGCGCTCGACGCGGTCGCCGAGCTGGCGTCGAGCCAGGCCGTGCCCATCACCGACCTCCGCGCCACCGACCGCTACCGCCGCCACTGCGTCGGGGTGATGGCCCGCCGGGCCGTCGACGCCGCCGCCCGCCGCGCCGCCGGCGAGGCCATCGCCATCCCCGTCAACCGCGCCCTCGGCATCGGAGCCGCATCATGAGCGAGTCGATCTCCCTGAACGTCAACGGGGTCGACCACCCCGTCACCATCGAGCCCACTCGCAACCTGCTCAGCGTGCTGCGGGGCGAGATCGGCCTTACCGGCACCAAGGAGGGCTGCGACGACTGCGAGTGCGGCGCCTGCATGGTGCTGCTCGACGGTCGGCCGGCCAACTCGTGCTCGTACCTCGCGGTGCAGGCCCAGGGCCGCGCCATCACCACGGTGGAGGGCCTCACCGCCGGCGACGAGCTGGCCCCGTTGCAGCAGTGCCTGCTCGACGCGGGTGGGGTGCAGTGCGGCTTCTGCACGCCGGGAATGCTCATCTCCGCCACCGCGCTGCTGTCGACCAACGCGTCGCCATCACAGGAGGAGATCCGCATCGGGCTGTCGGGCAACCTGTGCCGCTGCACGGGCTACGCCCGCATCGTGGCCGCGGTGCAACTCGCGGCCGCGCAACGCTGAGACCTCTCGTCAGGGGAAGACGACGGTCTTCTGACCGAGCAGCAGGATGCGGTCCTCGGCCCAGTACCGCACGGCGCGCGACAGCACGGCCCGCTCGGTGTCCTGGCCGAGAGCCACGAGCTGCTCCGCGGTGTGGGCGTGGGTCACGCGGGCGACGTCCTGCTCGATGATGGGGCCCTCGTCCAGATCGGCCGTGACGAAGTGAGCCGTGGCGCCCACCAGCTTCACGCCGCGCTCGTGGGCCTGGTGGTACGGCTTGGCCCCCTTGAAGCCCGGGAGGAACGAGTGGTGGATGTTGATCGCCCGCCCGGCCAACGCTCGGCAGAGGTCGTCGCTCAGGATCTGCATGTAGCGAGCCAGCACGACGAGGTCGATGTCGAGCTCGACCACGAGGTGCAGCACCTGTGCCTCCTGCGCGGCCTTGGACTCCTTCGTCACCGGCAGGTGGTAGAAGGCGATGCCGTGCCGCTCCGCGAGCTCTGCACAGTCCGGATGGTTGGACACGATGGCCGGGATGTCGATCGCCAGCGCGCCGGTGCGCCACCGGTACAGCAGGTCGACGAGGCAGTGGTCGAACTTCGACACCATCATCAGCACCCGCGGACGATCTTCGGCTCGCCGCACCGAGATGCTGGCGTCGACGTCCCGCAGGTGACGCCGGATGGCCGCCTCGACCGCGACAGGATCGTCCGCCTCGGCGGTGAACGCCGTCCGCAGGCAGAACAGGCCGGTGTCGACGTCACCGAACTGGGCGTTCTCGGTGATGTTGCCTCCTACGTCGAGCAACCCGCTGGCCACCGCATGCACGATGCCCGGCCGGTCGGGACAGCTCAGGGTGAGGAGGTGGCTCGTCGACATCGCGCCACGGTAGTCAACGCGGCTCTTGATATGACAGTATGTCTTGACATAGTACCTACAGGTCGTAGGATCACCGGCGAGCCGAGCCCGCCATCTCAGGTACCGGCTCGGGGGTCGTCGAGTCGCTAGACGGTCAGGACAGTTGAAGAGAGGGGGAGACACCGTGGCCAAGTGGGCCGAAGCATGCCGCACAGAGGACGTCGACAAGGAGGACGCGATCCCGGTCGAGATCGACGGCAAGACCTATGCGATCTACCGCTCGCCGGAGGACGACTACTACGCCACCGATGGGCACTGCACCCACGAGGCGTTCCTGCTGACGGAAGGACTCGTCATGGGTCACATCATCGAGTGCCCCAAGCACAACGGGCGCTTCGACTACTGCACGGGCGCCGGCAAGGGAGCGCCGATCCGCGAGGATCTCCGAACCTATTCGGTCAAGGTGGAGTCAGGCACCGTGTACGTCGACCTCAGCTGACCGACACCCATCGCGATGTCGACGCGCACCGAGTCGTCATTCAACGCGCGAGCCCTCCGCAGGAGCAGATCCAACCGAGAGGACCATTCGTGAACAGATCTCGTAGGACCGTCGCCGCGCTACGCGCCTTACGAGGCGTGCAGCAGCTGTCGATGATCCACATCGAGTCGATGGACGAGGCACGCGCTGCCGCGGCCGCTCACATCGACCTGCTTTCCATCGAGCAGCCCATCTGGCACACGGCCATGCGTGAGGCCGCGGGGGACTGCTTCGTGTTCGCTGGACTGCTCTACGGGCACCTGCAGACCACAGACGACTACCTGCGCGCCGCTCACGACGCCATGATGCTCGGCGCCGACGCGGTGTACTGCGCCGCCAGCCTTCAGATCATCGAGCGACTCGCTGACGAGGGAATTCCAGTGTGCGGGCACTCGGGGCTCATCCCGTCGCGGCGGACCTGGACCGGCGGGTTCCGCGCAGTAGGCAAATCGCTCGAAACCGCCAAGCTCGTCTACCAACAGGTCAAAGATCTGGAGAACGCCGGCGCCTTCGCTGCCGAGATCGAGGTGGTACCTGACCGCGTGGCCACCCAGATCCACCTGCGCACGTCGCTCGTGCTGCTCTCGATGGGAGCAGGAGCGAGCTGCGATGCGCAGTACCTGTTCTCCACCGATGTGCTCGGGTACACGGACGGGCACACGCCACGGCATGCGAAGCAGTATCGCGACTTCCGCACCGAGCTCGAGCGGCTCCAGCGAGAGCGGATCGCCGCCTTCTCCGAGTACCACGCTGATGTCACGAGCGGCGCCTACCCGCAGGCCGAATGCATGGTGCCAGTGGGAGACGACGTGTACGACGGATTTCTGGACTACCTCGCCAGCCTCGACTAGACGGACCGTCGGTCGCGATACCTGATGTTCTGACACATCTGCCACTACGCACACGAGAAGGGACAGCAGCGATGACGGTACGGATCGGCCTGCTCGGGGCAGGCAGGATCGGCAGGGTCCACGCAGGGGCGATAATGGCTACCACGGGCGCAAGCCTCGCCGCTGTGGCGGACGCGCTACCCGCCGCCGCCGAGGCGATCGCCGGCCCGGCTGGCGTTCCTGTGCGCTCGATCGAGGCCATCGTCCACGCGGCCGATATCGACGCCGTGGTGATAACAACCCCCACCGACATGCATGCTGACCTCATCGAGATGGCCGCCAGAGCAGGCAAGGCCATCTTCTGCGAGAAGCCGATCGACCTCGATGTGACTCGAGTACGCGCGTGCTTGTCGATCGTCGCGGAGACCAGGGCCTTGCTCATGGTCGGCTTCAACCGGCGCTTCGATCCGAACTTCGCAGAAGTTCGCCGACGACTCGACGATGGCGCGATCGGTGACGTCGAGATGATCTCCATCACTTCACGCGACCCAGCCCCACCGTCCACCGAGTACCTGACCCGGTCAGGTGGCCTGTTCCGGGACATGACGATCCATGACTTCGACATGGCTCGCTTTCTGCTCGGCGAGGAACCTTCGGCAGTGACGGCGATGGCCTCCGTGCTCGTAGACCCGGCGATCGGAGGCCTCGGCGACGTCGACTCGGCGGCCGTGACCCTGCGGACCGCGTCGGGAAGGATCGCCCAGATCTCGAACTCGCGACGCGCTACGTATGGCTACGACCAACGCATCGAGGTCCACTGCTCTGGCGGCCTGATCAGCGCCGAGAACGTCCGGGCCACCACCGTCGAGGTGGCGGATGCCGACGGCTACCGGCGCGAGCGGCTGCTCGACTTCTTCATGACCCGCTACGCGCAGGCCTACGCCAACGAGATCGCTGCGTTCATCGCGGCCGTCGACACTGGCGGCGTCGCCTCACCGTCGGGCGCCGACGGCCTCCACGCGCTCGTCCTCGCCGAGGCAGCACGGCGATCGCTGGCCGAGCGGCGCACAGTCGACGTGGCCGAGATCTGAGCCTCCGGCTCAGCGTCGTTCAGAACTGGCCTCGCGCTACGGTCCGGCCGACTGTGTACCTCCGTTCCATCGCTCGGCGCTCGACTGCCGAGAATGTGCGGTCAATACAACAAGGTTCAAGGTAACCCGACTACAGTCCACGCGGTGTCGAGCACCCACCGGACCGCTGGTCAACAGAGTGTTGCCCGTACGCCAAGACGAGCGAAGGGGCCGAGGTCGAACCAACCGCGGCGCATAGTCATCGTTGGTGCGGGCGACTGCGGAGCCCGCGCGGCCATCGCGATCCGGCAGGCCGATTGGAACGGCGACCTCACGCTCATCGGCGACGAGACACACGTCCCGTACGAGCGCCCGCCCCTCTCGAAGGCGGTGTTGGCGGCCGATGGCGCCACTCCCCCGGCTATCGCCTCGGCCAAGAAGCTCGCCGATCTCGCCATCGCGTGGGAGCAGGGCCTGGCGGCCAAGAGCGTCGACCGCGCCAACGGTGAGGTCGTGCTCGCCGACGGCCGCCGAGTCGGCTACGACCGACTGTTGCTCACCACCGGCGCGCGGGCCCGCCGGCCGGCCATCAGCGGTCCTGACGTGGTCACGACCCTTCGCAGCCTCTCGGACGCGACCCACCTCCGCGCTCGCCTCACGCCGGGCACACGGCTGCTGGTGATCGGTGGCGGCTTCATCGGCCTGGAGGTCGCTGCCACCGCCACCGCGAGATCGTGCACGGTGACGGTCATCGAGTTCGCCCATCGACTGATGAGCCGCGTCGTACCGGCCAAGGTCGCGGAGGTGATCCAGGCTCGTCACCTCGAAGCCGGCGTCGATCTCCGCTGCGGTCTTGGTGTCGATCGCATCGAGGCACTCGGCGAGGCCTTCTCCGTCGTGCTCACAGATGGCGCGGTCGTGGTGGCCGATGTCGTCATGGCCGGCATCGGTGCGGTGCCGAACACCGAGCTCGCTGCATCGGCAGGCCTCACCGTCGCGAACGGCATCTGCGTCGACGACCGCCTGCGGACGGAGGACCCGGCGATCTTCGCGGCCGGAGACTGCTGTTCGTTTCCGCATCCGCTCTACGGCGGCCAGCGGGTACGGGTGGAGGCGTGGAAGAACGCACTGCAGCAGGCCGAGCTGGTGGCTCAGAACATGCTCGGCAGCGACGCGGCGTGCGAGAGCGTGCCGTGGTTCTGGTCCGATCAGTACGAGCTCGGCATCCAGATCGCCGGCTTGCACGCGGCCGCGGCCTACGACGTCGTTCGCAGCCGTGGTGACGGCAGCGACATCCGCTTCGGGCTCGACAACGATGGGCGGATCGTCTCGGCGAGCGGGGTGGCCCTCGGGTCGAGCATCAGCAAGGACATCAGCCTCGCCGAGATCCTGATCGCGCAGCGGGCCACTCCTCGGGCCACGGATCTGGCCGACCCGGCCGTCAGCCTGCGCGGGTTGGTGAGGCAAGCGTCCTGAGCACGGTGACTCCGCGCGACGACGCTCAGCTCTCGATGACCGCCGTCTCCATCGAGTACTCCGACGCGTCGCACACGTGGTGACCGACGTCAATACGGGTGCCGGAGCGGTCCTGCATCACAACGTGCACGGTCAACAGGGGAGCACCGACAGGAAGGTCGAGCAGCGCCGCGTCGGTCGGCGCCGCGGTGCGGGCACCAGTGCGTTGGATGGCGTAGTGGGGCCAGATCCCCCGAGCTCGCAACCAAGCGTAGAGGCCGCCGCCCACCAGCTGCTCGGTGGTGAGCTCGCCGGCGGACTCGATGGTGAGCCAGTTCCGGAGGATCGCCAATCGGCGACCTCCGGCGAACCGGCAGCGCTCGATGTGCACCGCCATCGACCCGGGGGGCAGCGCCAGCTCCACGCACACATCCGCGTCAGCGATCACGCGCTCATGGGTCATCACCATCGTCGTCGGGTGACGGCCCTGGGCCGACAGGACGTCGTAGAGGCTCGTCAGGCGCACCTTCGGCCTCAGTTCGTCGTTGACGACCTGGGTGCCCACCCCTCGCTGGCGGACGAGCAAGCCGGCGTCGACGAGCTCTTCGATGGCCCGACGCACCGTCGGGCGCGAGAGCTGCCACGCATCGGCCAACTCGAGCTCGTTGCCGAGGAACCCGCCCTTCACCAGCCGGCCCTCGGCGATGGCCCGGCGCAGCTCAGCGGCGAGCTGGTGGTAGAGCGGTATCGGGCTCGAGCGATCGACCGAGACGTCGAGCTGCGGGCTGACTCGCTCCATTGACGCTGCACACTACCGGCCTTCCCTCACACGGCCCTGCCATGGTATCTTCATATAGGACATATCAATAGGATGTCCTGACAAAGGGACGGCCAGCATGGTCAGCGTGCCGACGCACCGCTACGCACTCGGCGGAGACGCCACTGCCGTCACGTCCCTCGCCGAGGACCAGTTCGAGCACGAGGTCGAGGCGAAGTGGTTCTCGGCCGTCGTCGACCGCAAGCGCCTGAAGGCGCTCATGAAGCGCTCCGACGCTGCGGGCTGGCGTCACTTCGGGGTGTGGCTCGTGCTGCTCGTCGGCTCGCTCGTCGGCGTCATCGCGACCTGGCGGAGCTGGTGGAGCCTCCCGTTCCTCGCGGTCTACGGCGTGATGTACGCGATGTCCGACCATCATGCCCACGAGCTGTCGCATGGCACTCCGTTCAAGACCCGCTCCGTGAACGAGGTGCTCTACCAGCTGAACGGGTTCATGACGCTCCACGAGGCCCGCTACTGGCGATGGAGCCACACCCGTCACCACACCGACACCCTCCTCGTCGGTCGCGACCCGGAGATCGCGGTGCCGCTCCCACCGAGGCTGCTCACGCTGGCACTCAACTTCTTCTTCATCCCGGGGGGGTTCGGGCAGCTGCGCAACATCACGAAGATCGCGATCACCGGCAGGATCACCGGTGACGGTGACCACTTCATCCCGATGTCGGAGCGAGGCAAGGTGGTGCGCAACTCGCGTGTGTACACGGCGATCTTCGCCTCGACGATCGTCGCCTGCGTCGTCTTTCGGACGGCCCTGCCCGCGATCTTGATCGTGACCCCACGCTTCTGGGGCGGTCCGTTCGCGCAGGTCTTCAACGTCACCCAGCACGCCGGGCTCCCCGAGAACGTGTACGACCATCGCCTGAACTGCCGCACCGTGCTGATGAACCCTGTGTTCGAATTTCTCTACATGAACATGAACTTCCATGTGGAGCACCACATGTTCCCAATGGTGCCGTTCAACGCCTTGCCCCAGCTCCACGACGAGATCAGCGCCCAGTGCGCGCCCGCCAGCTCGGGCGTCGTAGCGGCCTGGCGTGAATTCCTACCGGCGCTCCGCCGGCAGCGCACCGACCCCACCTACGCGATCGTGCGCGACGTCCCGACCGCACCGCCCGCGGCCGAGCGGTAGCCCTCGTGCACTACCGCACCTTCGGGCGAACCGGCTGGGAGGTCTCGGAGATCGCCTTCGGCGCCTGGCAGATCGGTGGCGACTGGGGTGCCGTCGATGACGAGGCGTCGATCGATACGCTCCTCTACGCCTTCGAGCAGGGGATCAACTTCGTCGACACGGCCGAGCTCTACGGACGGGGACACAGCGAGACGGTCATCGGCAAAGCCCTGCGCCGCTGGAAGGGCAACAAGGTCTACGTGGCCACCAAAGTTCAACCAACCGTGTGGCCCGACCCCGACGACGACGAACCGTCCATGCGCGGCCGCTACCCAGAGTGGCAGCTCAGGGCCAACGTCGAGCATTCGCTGCGACGACTCGGCGTGGAGCGCATCGACCTCTTCCAGCTCCACTCGTGGATGGCCAGCGGCATCCGCGCCCTCGACTGGCTCGAGACGCTCAACGCCTTGAGGGTCGAGGGCAAGATCGACCAGATCGGTGTGTCCATTCGTGACTTCCGCCCGCAGGACGGCGTCGATCTGGCGGCACTGGGGCTGGTGGCGTCGCAGCAGGTGATCTTCAACCTGTTCGAGCAGACGCCGAGGCACGACCTGTTCCCTGCCGGTCAGGCCACCGACACCGCCTTCATCGCCCGGGTACCGCTCGACAGTGGTTCGCTGGTCGGTCATTGGACCAGCGACACGTATGCGCAGTGGACGCCCGGGTCGGTCCCCTACCAGATGTTCCAGGGCGAACGGTTCTCCGACACCCTCGAACGGATCAATGCGCTCAAGGCCGTCTGCGCCCCCTACTACCTGACGCTCGCCGAAGCGGCGATGCGCTACGTGCTCAGCGAGTGGGCGGTCTGTGCAGTCATTCCCGGCATGACGAACCGGGCGGAGGTGGACATGAACGTCGCCTGCTCCGACGGTGCGGGCTTCCCGGCGGAACTGAAGGCCGTGCTTCCTCCCCACTGCTGGGTGCGCAACTACTACAGGGAGACGGCTCCACGTGAACTACGACAAGACCGCTGACTCGGGCAGCCGTGGCTCCGAGCGGGTGCAGATCGAACTGCTCCGTCCCCACGAGATCGAGGCCGCGCTGCGCGAATGCTCGACGGTCTACCTCCCCCTCGGGTCGATCGAGTGGCACTGCGCCCACCTGCCGGTCGGGCTCGACGGGCTGACGGCCCACGGTGTCTGCGTTCATGCCGCGGTTGACCATGGCGGGCTCGTCTACCCAGCGCTGTACTTCGGAACCGGGGGCGGTCACAGCCACTACCCGTGGACCGTCATGATGGCGCGCGACGACCAGATCCGCGCGCTGATCGAGCACGCGCTCGTCCGCCTGGCCGACTTCGGGGTGCGGAGGGTCGTGCTGTTCTCGGGACACTTCGCGCCCGCGCAGCTCGACATGATCGCCGAGCTCGCCGCCGAGTGGAACGGTTGCGGTCACGACATGAAGGTGATCGCGCGTGGCATCAACATGGTCGAGGGCCTGCCGATCGGGCCGGACCACGCCGGCGTGTTCGAGACGACGATGCTCTACGCCCTCCGGCCGGACCGGGTCGACCTGGGGCAGCTCGCGGCGTTCGACCTGGACCATCCTTCGAACGACGACTTCGAGGAGTCGCGCCACGATCCCAGTCATCCGCTCTGGGGCGTGTTCGGACCCGATCCCCGCCGGTTCGACCCTCAGCTGGCGCCGGCGCTGCTCGCCGGCGCCGCGGCCTGGCTGGCTGCTCAAGCGGCGTACTAGTCGCTCGGGAACCTCAGAGGTCCGCGCTGAGCGATCGGCCCGCCCGGAAGCGCTCCACTCCCTCGCTCCCCTCCACCACGGCCGCCGTGAGCTCCTCGACCGATGTGTCCTCACGCTTCACGTCGAGGATCTTGCGGCCATGGTTCATCACGACGTGGCGGTCGCACACGCGAAACGCATGGTGGAGGTTGTGGGTGACGAGCACGCTACAGACACCTTCGGAGCGGAGCTGTTCGAGGTAGCGCAACAGCGCCTCAGTCGCACGCACCGCCAACGCGCTCGTGGGCTCGTCGAGGATGAGCAAGGTGCGCTTGAAGTGCACGGCCCTGGCGATGGCGACCGCCTGCTTCTGGCCACCGGAGAGCGAGCCGACGAGCTGGCGCGGTGACCGTATGCCCTCGATGGTGACGACGGAGTCGAGGATCATCGACGAGATCTCATCCATCTTCTTCGTCCGCATGAGCCCGAGCGAGTTGGTGAGCTCACGCCCCATGAAGATGTTGCGCGAGATGGTGAGCTTGTCGACGAGGGCCGAGTCCTGGAAGATGGTCTCGACGCCGAGCTCCTCGGTGGCAGCACGCGTCGGCTTCGCGACCTTCTCGCCTCGCCACACGTAGTCACCGCTGGTGGCAGCAGTAACACCGGACATGATCCTCACAAGGGTCGACTTGCCGGCGCCGTTGTCTCCGAGCAGACCGACGATCTCGCCTTCGTCTATCGTCATGCTGACGTCGTTCACGGCCACGTTGGGCCCGAACTGCTTCGTGATGTTGCGCATCTCGAGAAGCACGCTCACTTCGCTCTCCGTTCGAAGAACTGGTTGATGATGGCGAAGGCGAGGATCATGATCCCGACGTAGACCTTGTAGTAGAAGGCGTCGAGCTGCGTGAGCAGCGAGATCGCCTGGAAGGTCTTGAGGAACCCCACTCCAAGCACCGCACCCACCACTGAACCCTTGCCGCCGCGCAAGGCCGTACCACCGATGACGGCGGCCGTGATCGCCTCGAGTTCGTAGCCGACTCCCGTGCCCGGGATGAGCGTCTTCTCCTGCACGCCCTTGAGAACCGCAGCCAGACCCACCAGGGCACCCAACATCAGGAAGGCGACGATTCGCACCCGTTTCGGGTTGATCGAGATCGACCGCGCTGCGTTCTCGTTGCCTCCGACGGCCAAGATGTGGTTGCCGATGCGGTGCCGATGGACCACCACTGCTACCAGAGCCGTCACGACCACGAGCCAGATCATCTGACCGCGGAAACCGTGCCAGAGACTGGCTCGAAACACAGTCTCGAGCGACTTGCTCACCTTCTCCGACGGGATGCGGGGGGCGACACCGTTGCCGCCGACGTACCACTGCTGAGCACCCCACCAGAACGACGCCATTCCGAGCGTGGCAATGAAGCTTGCGATCTTCGTGACGTTGATGATGATGGCGTTGATCAGCGCGATGGCCATGCCGAGCAGAATGGCAACGGCAGCGCTGACCCAGGCCGAGTGACCGTGTGAGTACCACGTGACGAACACCATCTCGCAGAAGCCCATGGCCATGGCGATGGAGAGATCGAGCTCACCGACCATCATCACGATTCCCGAGCCGATGGCCAGCATGGCCAGCCACGGGATGCTCTGGCTCATCACGCCAATGTTCGCCTTGTCGAGATAGGCGAAGCTCTTCGGGAACTTCAGCGCGAAGACGACACATCCGACCTGCAGGAGCACGAAGAGCGCCGTCACCTCGACGGCGCCTCGGCCTCTGCGGTCGGCGTACCACGCCTGCAAACTGGAACGTCGTGACGCCCGCTGCGATGGCGGCGACGACGACTGGAGCGCGTCTTCGATGGTGGCCATGCTGTCCTCCCTTGAGAATCGACGATGCAGGGGCGGGCGCATGGCACCCGCCCCTGCATCGGACTACCTCGTCAGCGTACGACGCCTGCGAGTGCCGCCACGGTGTCGACGTTGCTCTTGTCGACGATGCCGGCGCCAGTGTTGATGCTGAACGGCTTGATGCCGAAGTCGAGCAGCAGCGCCGCCTCGGCGATGGTCTGGAAGCCCTGGATGTACGGCTCCTGCGTGACGGCCGCCTTGATGGTGCCAGCCGCGATGCCGTCAGTGACCGGCTTCGAGATGTCGAAACCTCCGACAGCCACCTTGGACGGGTCGAGGCCGGCGTTCTTCAGCGCCTCCAACGCGTTGCGGTGCGGTGTGCCGCCCATCGGGATGATGGCCTTCACGGTCTTGTGTCCGGTGAGCCACTGGGTCATGTTCTCCAGCGCCTCAGCGTCGCCCTTCGCCCCGGCCTGGATGACCTCATACTTGGCACCGACCTTGTCGAGCGCCTTCTTCACGCCGGTGCCGCGGTCGATCGCGTAGCTCGCCTCGGGCTGCTCGACGGGCAGTAGCACCAGGTCACCCGCCTTGATGCCTGCCTCCTTCACCATGCGGTCACCAATGAGCTCGCCGGCGACTGCAAAGTCCTGTCCGATGAAGTTCTCCACGCAGTCGCGCACCTTGCCTGGAGCGAGCACGTTGTAGTCCAGCACGGCGATGCCTGCCTTCTGGGCGGCACACACGTTCTCGGTGAACG
>Ga0209069_10001467_pt1 | contig 11985 bp, 11 predicted proteins | sample Str013_2_FD_187202 | JGI IMG/M metagenome (GOLD analysis project Ga0209069, IMG submission 187202) | Freshwater sediment microbial communities in response to fracking from Pennsylvania, USA - Straight Creek_MetaG_SC_2013 (SPAdes) (version 2) | ecosystem: Environmental > Aquatic > Freshwater >...
GGCCACCAACATCGCCTTCAACATCGCCAAGGCCTACAAGGCCGAGAAGCAGACCGACGGCAGCATCAAGGTGCTGGACGGCGCGGTGGTTGGCTTCTTTTCGCTGGAAATGTCGGGCGAGCAGCTGGCGACCCGTATCCTTGCCGAACAGGCAGAGATTTCCTCCGAGGATATCCGCCGTGGAAAAATCAAGGAGGACGAGTTCCGCCGCCTGAAGTCGGCCTCGGCGCAATTGGCCAGCCTGCCGCTGTTCATCGACCAGACCGGCGGCATCACCATGGCGCAGCTGGCGGCGCGCGCGCGCAAACTCAAGCGTCAGCACAATGTCGGTCTGCTGATTGTCGACTATCTGCAACTGATCGCGGGGTCCGGAAAACGCTCGTCGGACAGCCGCGTCAACGAGGTGACCGAAATCACCACCGGCCTCAAAGCGCTGGCCAAGGAACTGGCGGTGCCGATCATCGCCCTCTCGCAGCTGTCGCGACAGGTGGAAACGCGCGAGGACAAGCGTCCGCAGCTGTCGGACCTGCGTGAATCCGGCTCGATCGAGCAGGACGCCGACGTGGTGATCTTCGTGTTCCGCGAAGAATACTACGTACAGCGCTCCGAGCCGTCGCCCAGCAAGATCGAGGACTACGCCAAATGGCAGTCCGAAATGGAGCGCACGCATGGCATGGCCGAAGTGATCATCGGCAAGCAGCGCCATGGCCCGACCGGCACCGTGCGGCTGCAGTTCCAGGGCCAATTCACGCGCTTTAGTGACTTGGCGCCAGGGCAGCAGGCGTTTGCGGAGCCGAATGAGTGAAGAAGGGACTAGGGACTAGGGACTAGGAAGTGGTCGTTCGAATAAGCTCAGTGCCCATTTTTCATTCTTACTAGTTACTAGTCCCTAGTCCCTAGTCCCTCCTTCTTGAAATCACCCATGGCCAAACGCTCCTCCTCCTACGTCTGCCAATCGTGCGGTGCCGTGGCCCAGAAATGGACCGGCAAGTGCGTCGCCTGCGACGGTTGGAACACGCTTGCCGAGGAGGCTGATGTCGGGACCGGCACCGCGCCCGGCGTGCCCGAGGCTCGCACGCGTGGCAAATCGCTCGCGATGGAAACCCTGGAAGCCACGGCCGACGAAGCGCCGCGCATGCCGACGGGGCTGGCCGAGTTGGACCGCGTCACCGGCGGCGGCTTGGTGCCGGGATCAGCGCTGCTGATCGGCGGCGAACCGGGGATCGGAAAATCCACGCTCCTCTTGCAAGTCGCAGCCGCACTGGCCGATGCGGACAAGAGCGCCATGTATTTCTCCGGCGAAGAAGCCACCGCCCAGATCCGCCTGCGCGCCCAGCGCCTCGGCCTGACCCAATCGCCGGTGCTGCTGGCGGCGGAAACCAACCTCAACAACATCCTGGCGACCCTCAGCAAAGGCAAGCGCCCCGACCTGGTCATCATCGATTCCATCCAGACGCTGTGGACCGACGGCCTCGATTCCACTCCCGGCACGGTCTCCCAGGTGCGCGCGGCCTCGCAGTCCATGATCCGCTACGCCAAACTCTCGGGCGCGGCGGTGCTGCTGGTCGGCCATGTCACCAAGGACGGCCAGATCGCCGGCCCCAAGGTGGTCGAGCACATGGTCGATACCGTGCTTTATTTTGAAGGCGACCGTGGCCAGCCGTTCCGTATTTTGCGCACGGTGAAGAATCGTTTCGGCGCCACCGACGAGATCGGCGTGTTCGAGATGGTGCAGAGCGGGCTGAAGGAAGTCAGCAATCCGTCCGAACTGTTCCTGGGCGATCGCGGTGGCAAGACGCCGGGCGCTGCGGTGTTTGCCAGCATCGAAGGCACCCGGCCAATTCTTGTCGAGTTGCAGGCGCTGGTCGTGCAATCGTCGTTGGGAACGCCGAGGCGCGCCGTCGTGGGCTGGGATTCCAGCCGCCTTGCCATGCTGCTGGCAGTGCTGGAGGCCCGCTGCAATCTCTCCCTCAGCGGCCACGACGTTTACCTCAATGTCGCCGGCGGCCTCAAGATCGGCGAACCGGCCGCCGACGCCGCCGCCGCCGCTGCCCTCGTTTCGTCATTTTCAGGCGTTCCGTTGGCGTCCGATTGCGTCTACTTTGGTGAAGTCAGCCTATCCGGCGCGCTGCGGTCAGCCGGCCATGCCGGCGCCCGTCTCAAGGAAGCCCAGAAGTTGGGCTTCAAACGGGCTGTGGTTCCGGCTGGCGGAGAGCTTGAAACGGCTGGCACGAAGCTTGATATCGAACGCGTGTCGCATTTGCGGGATCTGGTTGACCGGTTGCGGTAGTGTTTTGAAGCCATCAAGCGGGTCCCGGTGTCATCCTCGGGCTTGTCCCGAGGACCCATTCCACAACGGACGCTGAGGCCTGTAGGACGGTGGGTCCTCGGGACAAGCCCGAGGATGACACCTGAGTTTGCCGAGCGAATGAAACAGAACACGAACGCTGCAGGTAACCGCAAGACTGTATGTTGAACCTGAAAGGACGACCTCCATGCCCGGGCCCTTCACGCCCCTCGACCTTGGCCTTGGCCTGATCGCGCTGATCTCGGGCCTGCTGGCGATGTACCGCGGCCTGACGCGCGAGGTGCTCTCGCTGCTCTCCTGGGCCTTGGCGGGCGCGGCGGCAGCCGTCTTCGTGCTGTACCAGAAGTCGCTGGCCCAGACGCTGGCCGACAAATTCTTTTCGGGCAACCTGCAGATGGCGCAGGGTGGCGGCGCGGTGTTGGTGTTCCTGCTGGTGCTGATCATCGTGCATCTGTTCACGGCCCGCCTGTCGGACCGGGTGCTGGACAGTCACATCGGCATCATCGACCGTGCCCTGGGGTTCCTGTTCGGCGCGGCGCGCGGCTTCCTGCTGGTGCTGATCGGTTTCGTGTTCTACACCAACTTCTCCAACACCCCGCCGATTGGCGACAAGCCCTATGCCTGGGGCATCAAGGACAGCCAGTCCTTGCCGTTGCTGGTGGATGCTGGCAAGCCGTTCAGCGAAGTGATGCGCGGCGTCGGCGAATTCGTGACCTCCAAGATCGGCAAGAAGGGCGCAACTGGCGGGGGCGATGCGGTCCCGGCTGCGGCGCCGGAGGATCCGCAACAGGGCACCAACGGCTGATCACGGATCATTTTTTGACTTCTGGAGTCCCCGATGTCTTTCCGCATCCCGCTCACCATTGCCGCCATTGCCGTGTCTGCTCCCGTCGCTCTCGCCGGTCAGATCAATACCGGTGGCGAGACCGGCGCCTATCACGCCACGTTCTGCCCGCAGGTCGCGGCCGCTCTGCGTAAGAACAAATTCGACTTCGCCTGCACGCCGTCGCAAGGCTCGCTGGAGAACATTCAGCGCGCGGCCGCCGATCCCTCCCAGGTCGGCTTTTCGCAGCTCGACGCCTTTGCGCTGGAAACCGAGAATCTGGGCAACGACAAGCTATTCACACGGATCCGGGCGGACATCGCGCGCGAATGTCTGTTCCTGGTCTCGCGCAATCGCGGGGTGAGCAATTTCGGCCAGATTGCGGCGGTTGCAAGCCAACTGCATTTCGTGCTGCCGCCGCAAAAGAGCGGCAGCGCGGCGACCTTCCAGCTGTTGCAGCGCATCGATCCCGAAGGGCTGGGCTTGGCCCGCAACGTCACCTATGCCACCAGCGTCGATGACGCCATCACGCAAGCCATGGCCTCCGACGACGCTGTGACGCTGTTCGTACAGTTCCCCGATCCGGCCAACGCGCGCTTCCAGGCCATCGCCGCGGCTGGTGGCAACATCATTCCGGTGATCGACCGCGCGATCCTGCGCCAGGAGGCCAATGGCGAGAAGGTGTATTTCGCCGACGAGACCGAGATCGCACCGCCCAAGTGGAACAAGTCGGCGGAAAAGATCGTGACCGCCTGTACGCCGCTGATCCTATTCACCGGCGCGTCCGACCGTATCGCCGACGCCAACGACCGCAAGGACCAGGACGATCTGGTGCGCACCCTGCGCAGCCTGACGGTGGATGAATTGCGCCCGCAAGTCAGCACGCTGACTATGCTCTGGCGCAAAACCAAGGCGCTGTCGGCCCAGAGCGTGGAAAAACTCATGGCGCTCAGCGACAAGGCGCGCGAGCAGGCCAAACCGACCATCGATGCGGCGATCAAAAAAGCGCAGGAGATGTCAGAAGAGGCCAAGAAACAGGCGGCCGATCTGATCGAGAAAGCCAAGAAGGCCACGGGCGGTAGCGGGAATTGAGGCATTATACCAACCTTCATAGATGTTGACCTACGGGAGTGGTCATTCCGGCATTGATGGCGACAAGGGTCGGGAAGGGCTAGCGCCCTCCCCGCCCTCCGAACCGTACGGGCGGTTTTCCCGCCTACGGCTCTCCAGCCGGTGGTTTCTTCATCGAGACAGCCTCGCAAGGTGCCAGGCCGTGTGTGTAGCGAACAGCTTTGCATCCGCGAAGAAGGCATTTGGCCAACGCAGCTGATCGGCCAAGCATCGCCCGGCCCCGGGACGCTTTTCCTGTTTGCGCAGGAACGACCGGAGCCGGCGGCGCACGAAGCCGTCGATGGCCTGGAAGGTGGCGCCGTCGGCGCTTCGTGCGGGATGGTGTCGAAGGAGCCGGCCAAGTGGGCGTCCACGACGTAGGTGTAACCGTCCTTGATCAACCTATCGAGCCGCCGCAGCGCGTCCCTGCATCCGCGTCCGGGACGGAAGCCATAACTTCCTTCCGCGAACCCATGCTCAAAGATCGGTTCGATGGCGAGCCGGACCGCCTGTTGGACGTCGTGGCGAAGCGCGCGGGGCGCGACGCGATCCTTGACCGTGGGCATCCCCAGCGGCCTCGTCTTGCCATCGCCCGCCTCTTGTCTAGAAAATGGGGGAATGTCCGCTCGCCTGACGGCCTGCGGTTGGTAGTCACCCGCCCGCAAGGCCGCCGCCAGCTCGGCAAGATAGTCGTCTTGCGGCGCCGCGAACCGCTCGATGCTCTGCCCGTCCACACCGGGATCTTGACCTGCTGATGAGAGCCGGTCTCTCGGACCAATCCGCTCGTTGTGCGACGTGACGGATCGAGCACGTACTGGCTGCTTGACGTCCCCACAGAGGTAAGGGTCCCGGAATTCGCCGCGCGAAGAAAAAGCGCGGCGAATTCCGGGAAGCGCGGATGAGGCCGCATCGGCCGCCGGATTTCCTCCCCGGGGCAATGTTCGGGCGCAGCACTAATTGTTCGGAGTGTCCTTAGAACCCGATGGAAAAACTGAAGCCGGGTTCGAAATGACGATGGCCGAACTGATCGTTTGACCGGAAGAAGATGCCCGGAGGATTGTGACGACGATGCTGGAAGCGGCAGCGATCGGAGTCGAACTGGAAGCGAAAATTCTCGCACCCCCGCTGTCGCCCCAAGAACAACCCGAAGCCGTTGCGATGATGGTGACGACGCATGTGGACAAACTCCATGCCATTGGCAGATTGCTCGATTCGCACTGCCGCCCCTGATTGTCCAATGCCTGCTGGCATCGCCGCCAAGGCCAAGGTACTGCTGGTGAGGCCGATCGCCAGCGCGGCGGTAGCCCAGACTATTGTCGACATGATCAATCTCCATTGTGTGTTGTCGCCAGTTGGCGATTGCGGTTCCTGGCTAGAGCCGCTTGGTGTCATGTAAACAGTCGAGCCGGTGAATACGACCCATCACAATATCGTGTGCTGCCGCTTGTTGCCGATAATGCGCTCAATCGGCTTGTGATGTGATGAATGACATTTCGTGGCGCTGCGCATTACTTCGCTTATGGAACCAAACCTGTTCGCCAGCGTTATGTCTTGGCAACCATGCTTGATCCGCACAATCCACACGAGGAGATGTGCGCAAGAAGGACATGTGAAATGAACAGCATCATCTATCTGGTCGGACTGGTGGTCATCGTCATGTTTGTGCTCAGCGCCATCGGCCTCCACAGTTAAGCGGCCAGGACGTCTATTGCTTCCGCGATATCATTCTTTGGGTGGCCGGTGTGCCGATTGTTCTTATCGTGGTGGTGCATCTTTTGGGTGCTCTAAAATATTAGCGCACACACCACGCGGCTCCCATAAAAGAGTGCGCCACGGCCAGAGATATCTGACCTTGGCGCATTTTCCGTCTTATCCCGATCAACCAGACGTTTGACCTGCGATCCTGCAAAGGCCCGAAGCGCCGGCGCCGGCCTCTATCCCCTCCCTAGCCATCCCCCACGGCAATATGAGTGTCGGCATTGCAGTCGGTCATTTCCCGACCATCGTCGTGCGCAGCGAATTGAGCCAGGTGCCTGCCTTCTCCAGCGCGGGTGAAAGCGACGACTTCGGATCGATGGTGGAAATCTGCTCGACCACACGTTCGAAGGCGGTGGCGAGCGACGCCAGCGTGGACGATTGCGCTACCGAGCGATGCAAGCCCTCTGCCAGGTGCATAAGGTCGGCGCGCGACGTCGGGGGCGCCCAATCGGCAAGCCGGGACGTCGCCCGGGACGCCCGCGGCGGCGTGGTGACGGCCACGGCGACAGCAGCGCCCAACAGCACAGCCATGACTATCGCCGCGATAGGATGTGTGCGAATGGTATCGCGCGCGGCTTCGAGCCCCTCATCAGCCACGGCCTTGGCTTGCGCGGATCGGTCCTCGACGACCTTGGCCAGATCAGCGACGATCACGCTCAGATCCCGGCGCAACTCCTCCAGGACGGCGCGATCCTGCCCGTCGCCGTCGCCGGCATTGCTGGCTGACAGATCGCTCGCATTCAGTGCGTCCAATCGAGTCGGGGCTTGCATGTTTGAGGCTCCATGGCGGGAAACAGTGACACTCTGAGTTGATCGCTAGATCAACGCTCGGCGGTGCTATTGGTTCCTGTTGTCAATTTCGATCGCAATGCCGGCCATGATGGAACCTTTATGGCGGCCCCGCGTTATGCAGAGGCTCAGTGCTGTTGAGCGCGCAACAGAAGGAGATGTGCGATGGCGACGACCGGCCAAGACTATCAGGGCGCCAAGTCAACCGCGAACGGTAGCCCGACCAAGGACGTCAAGGACGACATTGATGCCTTGCGCAGCGATATCGCCAGCCTCGCCAATTCCGTGAGCAATTTGGCCAGCGAGAAGCTCGGCGCGGTGGTGACCGACGCGGAGGCCATGGCGGGTCAGAAACTCGGCGATGTCGAGACCATGATCCGCAAGAACCCAACACAGTCCGCCCTGATCGCGGTTGGCGTCGGCTTTCTATTCGGACTCATCCTCACGCGTTAGGCGTGGGGTGGAAATGCAATATCGACCTAAGGAACACACATCATGACAGCCATGAATGAGCGCTTCGACGGCGCGGCCAAGGCAGCCGGGACCACGGCGCAAGATGTTCGCGCGAGCGTCTCCTCGATGGCGAATGCGGCCGGAGAGGAACTCTCGCACGTTGCAGGACAGGCCCAGCAGGTGGCGCACGAACAGTTCGACAGATTGGCCGACACCATCCGCCGCAAGCCAATTCAATCAACCGGCATCGCCGCCGGTATCGGATTTCTGCTGGCGATGTTGGCGCGGCGCTAGTGTTCCGTAACAATCATTGGGCACCCGCCAAAATCGTCATCCCCGCGTCGGCGGGGATCCAGACATCTCAAGGTTTCGCTCGAACGCTAGTCCGAATGTCGTTACGTGGCCGAAGACTTACGCTCGGCCCTCACGCTTATGTCTGGCCCCCCGCCTACGCGGGGGTGACGAACGCGTGGGGTCCTTTTGAATGAGTCAGAACGCTAGCCCAACGACCACCAGGGGAAGGCCATGCTCAGCAACCTGTTTCTCTATGCCGCCAACCGCGCCACGCAAGGCGCGGTTGACAACGTCTCGCGCCGGGCCACCTGGGGCGGCTTTGCCATCTTCTTGATGCTTACAGGGGTTATTTTCAGCTTGATCGTTGTGTTCTGGCTGCTTGAGACTCGCATGGGAGCGACGTCAGCGGGCGTGATCATTGCCGCAGGGTGTTTTGTGGTCGGACTGCTGGCGCTGTCGATGCCAAGCCTCCTGGATCGACTGGACGCCCAGGCCAGGAAGGCTCCTGCGATACCTCCCCCGACACCGATCAGCGCTGCCTCCGTTCAACAGGACATGACCGACGTGGTTGACTATTTCGGTGCCGTCCGCGTTGTGGCGAGCGCGTTTCTGCTCGGCCTGGGCATGGCGAGGCGTCTCAAGCACCCGATGGCCTGATACCGGGACCAATTCAGGGTTTTGTCAGAGTCCGCGTGGCAACTCTGCCGGCATTGACGGCTTGCGACCACAACTTGCCCCACGTCCATCCCGAGGCCCCACGCAGGCGTCGCACGAGCTGAGCGCGGCGCGCCTCGGGCAACAGCTCGGATATTTTGGCCCAGACCAGGTCGATATTGTAGACCGGATGATTGCCGCCCAGAACGACCGGGATCAGGCAATTGATCGGAACATCGAGATCCCTCGACACCTGCTGCAAAGCCGCTCGAATACTGCCGGCTTTCGCGCTGGACGGAGTGGCGATGTCATAAGGTGGTGCCCACTCCTGATAGGGGCGCAGCAGGTCGATATGCGTCACGACCGCAAGGATCGGAGGGCGCCGGCGATCCGTACGAATACTGAAATACGACCGAATGCTGCCCAGCGACGCATGATCCAACTGCCGATCCGCACGGTTCGCCGCAACGACCCATATCACCAGATCGCACGCGCCCGCTTCCTCCGACAACTGAGCAATAGCGTCCGCATCGACCGCGATGCCGGGGCTGTCAATGAGCAGAACCGCAGGCAATGCCTCACACTTCAATTGATACGCCGTAAAGCCTTTGGTCGCCGGCAGGACATCGACCGCCGCCAGAACCTCGCGCGACATCGCATTGATCAAGCTCGACTTGCCAGCGCTGATCTGACCGGCGACCAGAAGACGCAAGGGTTCGGCGATTGCGGGCGATGCCAGGTCACGCGTCGTCGCCGCGCTGACGTGCCCGGCCAGGCTCTCGCCCGAAATACGCAGACGTCCGCCATAAAGATCGATCGCCGCCCGCCCGACTTCCTTCACGAACCCCTGTGTCAACCGTCCCGCCAATTCACCCCGCACGCCGTCATACAGTTTCTTGGTAATGCGTTCGCGCGCTTCGGTGGTTATTGCGGCCGCCGGATTGACCAGGCGGATTATGCGCCAGAGATCATAGGCCTGGTTCGCCACATCAATGACGGATCGCCAGCGATAGATCTTGATAACCTGCGCAATCGTCAATTGATCGCCGAGCGGAATGTTATCGGCCACGAAGGGCCGCAGGTCGCGCGCGACGCGCTCGACCAATGCCAGCGCTTCGGGCACCGTGAATTTCCACAAGGGGTCCTGGTCCTGCGGGTGAATGCTGCGTGCGACGGTCTCGATGGTACGCAGCCCCAGGTTGACGATGGAATCGCGGTCAATCAACTGTTCCGGGTCCGCCTCTGCCGTCAGCGCCAGGACAGCCGTCCAGGCGGCCGCCTCGCGCGGCGTCCATGCCTCGTCGGACGGCGACAGCGCGGCCTCGCGTGCCGGGTTCTTGGCGCCGCGCACCAACCACATCTCGATCAGGAAACTGCTGACCGATAGACCGAGTGCGGCGACGACCCAATAGAACAGATAGCCCTTCTCCCATAACCACAGCGAACCCAGCGGTATCAGCGACAGGGCCGGTAGAAACACGGCAACCGCGATCATGGCTGCGCGCAGATAGCCGGCGGCCTTGCGTTTGGGCCTCATGCCTTTTGCTCCGATTGCGGAATATCTCGCCGCCGATCGGGCGCCGATTTGAACGCCTGCTGCAGCGCCTCCGCATAGGCCCGGTGCACACCCGCCGGATCGGCTTCGCCAAGGCGGCGCCGACTCAAAAAATAGGTGCCGGCCTTACCGATCGCAAAGGTCGTTGCAAAGCTGGCCGCGGCGGCGGCGGCGGCGCCGGCCGTCTGTCCATACCAGGGCAGCAATTTCACCAACTCGCGGATGCCGAAGACCGACAGCATACGCATGATCGTGCCGGTGCCAAGGCAGCCGGCGAATTCCGCCAAGGTCCGACCATCCCATGGCACCCCGTAGATCGCTGCGAGGCTGTGCAGCAGCTTGGCTTGGAGGCCCGGAACAGCCACCGCACCGGCAAATGGCAGCACATCGGCCGCTGCCGCAGCGGTGGCATAGGCCAGGATATGAGGGTGCGAGCGGCTCGCGAGGCTGGCATTGGCCGTGCTCAGTGTTTCGCGAAGCGACGCAACGATGCTGGCTGGCGCGACCTCGTACAGCGCCGACAGCAAGACCGGCAGCCCGTAATCACTGGGCTGATAGCCGTCCTCCGGCAGCGTGAAGTCGAGCGGAACAAAGAGGATTCGTTGGCGACCGGGAATGTCGTCGAACAGGCTGCGTTGGCGCGCGAGACTGCGGGCGAGATCATCCGGAACGCCAGCGATCCGCAAGGCTGACGGCTCGAGGTTGCCGAATGGATAGGGCTGGAGATGAGCAGCTCCCGTCTTATAGCCGTCATGCAACGACGTCTGCGCTACCAGGATCGGCCAATCAGGCCGCCGCTCGCGCACCTGTCTCACGACAGTCAACACGGCCGTCTGCTGCTGATCAAGCGCCTTCATTACCACCAGCAGCAGGTGGGCTCGGCCCCCGTTCGCCACGATATCAGCCGCGGGATCGTACTTCGCCTCACCCAATCCACGCGAGTCCAGAAAGCGGATCAGCGGCGCGTCGGCCGGATAATCGAAAACGCGCGCGGTCGTGGTGGTGGCTTTGAAGCCGGCGCCGATCTCGGTGTCGGTCGCTCCTGTCAGTGTCCTGACAATCGAGGTTTTGCCCGACTGCACTTTGCCGAGCAGCCAGACAACGGGGGCGGTAAGGGGGACTGGGGTTGTCGACATCGTATCCGCTTGAGTTGTATGTGGCAGAACTGGAAACTGCATGTCTCAGGCCCTCGCCGGTTCCGGCATCAAATGCTGGGCTGGTTCGCCGGCTGCGATTGCAGTCTCTTTCGCCGCGGTGCGATCCGCACTGTTGGGAACGTCAGACCCGCACAAGGCCAGCGCCTCGCGGAACGTCCTGGCAAACAGATCCGCTCCGGAGCTGTTCAGGATCGGCTGCAGGTCCACATCGCCAGGCGGCATGCGCCAAAGCCCGACCAGCACCTTGGCCTGCGGGAACAACCGGCGGATACGCCGCACAATGTAACGAACCTGGGCGACCCGCGCCGTGCCGACGTAAGACACGCATACCATCGCAATAGGCCGGTTCGCATCGGGACGTGCGGTCAAGGCCTGCACGCCCTGATCGCCGCCAAGCTCGGCGCCCAATCCGGCCCGATTGACGAGCTGCACGAACAGCGCCGCGGCGGCATGATCGACGCTGCCACGCCCGGCCACACACAAGATCGCGGGATCGCCGCTAGTCTCCACTTTGTCCACCAGGCCATCAATCAGCTCACTGACGCCATCGACCAGAAACGTTTGTCGTTCGGCGGGCAACTCGCCGTTGATGACATCGCGTTGCGCCAAGACCAAGCCGGGCAATGCGACATCGTCGTAGTAGTCAATCAGCTCGATGTCTTTCAATTGCCGTTCCGCCTGATCGATAATCTCTGCCGGATCGCCGGCGATCAGGCGCTGATAGAAGCTCTGCGGTGGCGTCAAGGCTGGCTGATCCCCGAGCAGGACATGCAGGAACTCAAGCCGTTTGGTGTATTGCCCCAGAATCACCAGACACATCGTCAGGGGCGTCGCCAGGATCAAGCCGATGGGGCCCCATAGCCAGGTCCAGAAGGTCGCCGCCACCATGATGGCGACGGGCGACAAGCCGGTTTGACGTCCAAAGACCATCGGCTCAATAACTTGCCCCATCACCGACTCAGCCACAATGAACAGGGCCCCGGTCCAGATCACCATGCTCCAGCCGGGATCGACGGCGGCAGCGAGCGCCATCGGCAGCACGGCGGCAAGCACGGCGCCGATGTAGGGTACAAAGCGCATCAAC
>Ga0209069_10001469_pt1 | contig 11969 bp, 9 predicted proteins | sample Str013_2_FD_187202 | JGI IMG/M metagenome (GOLD analysis project Ga0209069, IMG submission 187202) | Freshwater sediment microbial communities in response to fracking from Pennsylvania, USA - Straight Creek_MetaG_SC_2013 (SPAdes) (version 2) | ecosystem: Environmental > Aquatic > Freshwater >...
CAGCTGTGGAGTCTGGGCGCACCAAGTTTGTGCCCGCCAATTGGGACAAGACTTATTACGAGTGGATGAAAAACATTCAGCCCTGGTGCATCAGCCGCCAACTGTGGTGGGGCCATCAGATTCCGGCTTGGTATGGATTTGGAAACAAACAGGTTGAGGCAATAGTTGAGCGCTCGAAAAAACAATCAAGTGGAGCTGTAGTTGTTAGTCTTGATCCCGAAACCAAGAAGATCAACGCATTTTCTGGTATTGAGAAGAATTCGATCTTTTGCCTTGAACAATTTGACTCTACTGCTGATGAGTTTGTCGAGCATTTGAAGAATTTGCCTAAAGTACCGACCGGCTGGAAAGTCGCAGAAGTGAAAGATGACAAAGCTGCCTATCAGGTTCTTATGGACTCGGTTGCGAACGGCAGTCCCATTTATCCTGTTTGGCGCGATGAAGATGTTCTCGACACCTGGTTCTCATCCGCCCTCTGGCCTTTCTCCACCCTCGGCTGGCCGGATAAAACGCCTGAGCTGAAACGCTATTATCCCACCAATGTTCTGGTCACTGGCTTTGACATCATCTTCTTCTGGGTGGCGCGGATGATGATGATGGGCATGCATTTCATGGGCGATGTGCCGTTTGATACGGTTTACATCCACGCCCTCGTGCGCGACGAGAAGGGCGCCAAAATGTCCAAATCCAAGGGCAATGTGATTGACCCGCTGGAGCTGATGGATGAATTTGGCGCGGATGCTTTGCGCTTCACCATGGCGGCGATGGCCGCGCAGGGGCGCGATCTCAAGCTTTCGAAACAGCGCGTGGAAGGTTACCGCAACTTCGCCACCAAGCTGTGGAACGCGGCGCGTTTTGCCGAGATGAACGGTGTGGTGCGCGATGAGAATTTTGATCCACTGGCGGCGCGTGTCACCGCCAATCGCTGGATTGCGGGTGAGGCTTCGCGCTGTCGTGATGTGGTGACCAAGGCGATTGAAGAGCACAAATATAATGAGGCTGCCGCTTCGCTCTATCAATTCGCGTGGAATGTTTATTGCGATTGGTATGTTGAACTCATCAAGCCGATTTTGACCGGCAGCGATGAAGTGGCCAAGGCCGAAACCCGCGCCTGTGCGGCTTGGGCGTTCGAGCAGATTTTGCATCTGTTGCACCCGTTCATGCCCTTCATCACCGAAGAGCTGTGGCAGAAAACAGCGGCGCGCGACCATTTGTTGATGGCCGCCAAATGGCCGACTTATAAAGGCTTGGGCGATGCCAAGGCCGACGCCGAAATGGGTCTGGTGATCCGCATGATTTCAGAAATCCGCTCGGTGCGCACTGAGATGAATGTCAACGCGGGCGCCAAAATTCCCGCCGTTGTGGTGGGCGCCAATGCGGCAACGCGCGTGGCGATCGACAATTGGGAGGCCGAAATCATGCGCCTTGCCAGGTTGAGCGCGCTGGATTTTGCCGACCAAGTGCCCGGCCAATCAGCGCAAATCGCGCTGGGTGAAGCCACCATCGCCCTGCCGCTGGAAGGCATGATCGATTTCGCCGCAGAGCGCGCCAGATTGACCAAAGAGTTGGACAAGGTGGGCAAGGACATGGCGGTGATCGACGGGAGACTGAACAACGCCGCCTTCGTCGCCAAAGCTCCGCCGGAAGTGCTGGAAGAAAGCCGAGAGCTGAGGTCGCAGCTGGAAGCGAAGAAGGCGAAACTGAACGAGGCGGTGAAAAGGTTGGGGTAGAGTCAAATTTCTGGCATTTTGCCTTGTTGAATTACTGACATTGGCTAATCATGCCTTTCAGTTTTGCTCTACCATCGGACAGCGGCAATTGGTCAAAACCCAAGAAGATCGATGATGAGTAGTTTTTTTGCACTATTACTCCCGCTGTTTTTGCGGATGCTATCACTGTCCATAGTTTTGGGGTGATTACGTATATAGCATTGAACCACTGTCCCTGTATGGATTTTTCGAGCGGTTTAATGGGAATTGATGCATTGTCTACTACGAGCGAGTGGGCCTCTGAGTTCATGACTTCTAGTTGGCGTCCTTGTGGGTCAAACATAACATACAAACGCAGTTGGTGACCCTCGCAGAAAACCATAAATTTGTTAATACCGTAGGCTGTTTGGCGCTCACCTTTCAGGTAAAGACCTGGTTCTCCGCCTTCTATTGTCCATATTGGTTTGGTTGCCCCATTATTTACGACTCCTGCATTTTCTAGTTCTTGGCGATTTGGCTCATAGACGGAATCTCTGCCTGTGCTAACCATCGAACTGAAAAAGCTAGTCTCAATTCCCATCTCTCGCAGATATTGAACTTCAACCGCCGACATCATTTGGGCAATGTCTTTGTCGTTAGCTGTCGTTCGATCGGAATAAAAGCGATGGACTCCATATCGTGAGTGCTCGTCCATAAATCTAAATACGCCTCCCATGTATGCGAGAGTGCAGGCACTGAAGCACGCTCCCGCCTCGGTTCCCCACTGTTTCGTCGGCTTGGATTGGCTCTTCGCAACATAAGTATTAAACCCATGTTTTCTAATAATTCTCCCAATAGCAATTCCAGCTAATAAGTTACCTCCGGGGGAATGAAGGAAGACGTTCGAGTACTCCTTGATGTCTTTTTCATTGATCAGCAGCTCGAATTCCTTCGGAGTGTTCTCGTCTATCTCACCTTCGACAAAAATCTCGGAGGCGGTTCCGAATATCGCTGTTGGTTCATTTGGGGGAATGACTTGGATCGTGGCAGAGTGAGCTCTGGAAGTTGAAATTGCTAATAGTAAGCTCAACAAGAACTGGCTGGCAACGCAGGTTCTAAGTCGATGAAATGCTCTCATGATCCCTCCTGCGGACGATGATACACAATTGCCAAATGAGTTGAAATACCAGTCGCGAATTCAAACGTCCAATCCTATACAGAATTAGGCGCTTTAGCCAAGGCGGAGTGTAACGGAGCCGCGAGCCGGAATCCCGCTTTGAAAATTTAAGCGCGGTGGCCAAAGCTGGATTCCGTATCGCGCCGTCGCTGCGCTCCGGCTTGCACGGAATGACGGGTGGGGCGCGCTTTGCTTCCAATGGCAAATGCTGTATTCTATCCCATAACCCAATCATTCAAAGTCACCGCAGTATAGGACCACGAGGCGAAGGTTTTCACTTCAACGTCCACCATTCCCGGCCTTGTGGTTGAGGCTGATACGTTTGAAGAGTTTGTCTAACGGGTCGAAGCATCGGCCCCTGAGATATTGGCCGCTAACATGCCAGATGCATTCTCGAGCCATATTAAATACCGTAACCCCTACGAAGGCAGGGGGCCAGCTTTTTTGGCGGGGAGTTTGTGAGAGGCAGCTGGGTCCCCGCCTTCGCGGGGATGACGACTTTATGGAACGTCGAGGATGACGATCGTTTGAAAGTGTGGAAATGAAGATCGTAATGTAGCGCTGCGGGTGAAGATCGTGGGAAACTACCCCTTCAGCCGCAAAAACACCTCGGCCCCTAGCGCTCTTGTTGCCTGGCGCAAATTCTCTGACGGGTGATCAGCTGAATATCTCTCCTGCACCTTGGCGCAGATGTCGCCTAGTGTTCCGGCCGTCGATGGCGTTGATAGGGCTGCCAGCGTTGTGAATGGGAGAAAATAGGCGCGTTTGCCTTCTTCCTGTTTGGTGATGCCTTCGAGGCGCAGCCAATCATCCGTGCGCTTGCCGAGGTTTGCAGCTTCACCGTCTTCAAGCCCCGTGGTGACGCGGGAGATGGTGACACGGTCATAAATCTGGCCGCTGTTGGGCATGCGCGGATAGAGCATGCCCATGGCGATCACCACCAGTTCAAACATGCGCTCCCGCAATGTGGCTTCGGGGGCAGCGTCGGTTCCGGCCTCGGCCATGGCGGGGATGAGCTTAACGAGAATATCTTCAAGGTTTTGCATGGCACTCTATGCCATGGGCGGCTTTTCGAAAGCGTTAAGATTTGGTTTTGCGGTTGCGCAACACGTGTTCATGCGCCGCGTCATAGAGCGCAGAGTCTCTAAATGTGCTGTGGCCAAAAACGTGGCCCACCAACACCAGCGCGGTGCGGGTGAGCTTGGCGGCGCGGACTTTTTTGGCGATGGTGGAGAGCGTGCCGTGGATGAACAGTTCATCGGGCCAGCTGACCCGGTAAGCCACCACCACCGGGCAATCGGCGCCATAATGAGGGGTAAGCGCGCGCTCCACATGGCCGAGATTGCGGATCGAAAGATGAATGGCCAAAGTGGCTTTGGATGCGCCCAGCTTTTCCAATTCCTCACCGGGCGGCATGGCCGAGGCCTTCATGGTGGTGCGGGTGATGATGACGGTTTGGGCCACTTCCGGCAAAGTGAATTCGGCTTTGAGTGCTGCGGCGGCGGCAGCAAAGGCTGGCACACCGGGGCAGACATCAAAGGGGATCTGCAACGCGTCCAACTTGCGCATCTGTTCGGCTATTGCGCCATAGATAGACGGATCGCCCGAATGCACACGCGCCACGTCCAGGCCGTTGTCGTGTGCGACTTTCATCTCGGCGATGATCTCGTCCAAATGCATGGGCGCTGTGTCTATCACGCGGGCATTTTCAGGTGCGGCTTTGACAATTTCCTCCGGCACCAGTGAGCCTGCGTAAAGGCAGACGGCGCATTTCTGGATCAGCTTGAGGCCGCGCAGTGTGATAAGATCGGGTGCGCCCGGGCCTGCGCCGATAAAGTGAACAGTCATGTGAGGGGTTCCATTTTCTTGGCATAGCCACGCGGGGTGTAGGCGTAGGTTTTACCGTCGCCGCGCGTGATGGCTTTGGATTGCGAAGAGCCGACCATGACAAGGGTGAGCATATCGACCTCTTCAGGTTTGAAGGTAGCAAACGTCCGTATACGGATGTTTTCTTCGGGGCGGCCCACATTGCTGGCCACGATCACCGGCGTATCTGGGTTTCGATGTGGCTTCAGGATTTCAAAGGCGCGCTGCAACTGGTCTCGCCGTTTCAAACTGCGCGGATTGTAGAATGCGATGACAAAATCGCCTTCTGCGGCGGCTTTCAGGCGCTTCTCAATGGCTTCCCATGGCGTGAGCAAATCTGACAGAGAGATGCAGCAGAAGTCATGTCCAATCATCGCGCCGGCCTTGGCAGAGGTGGCTTGAAAGGCGCTGATGCCGGGGTGAACTTCAATAGCGATGCGTGATGGTTCGCGGTCAATCAATTCATAAACCAAGGCGGCCATGGCATAGATTGCCGGGTCGCCGGAACAGATGAGTGCCACTTGTTTGCCTTCTCTGGCCAATGCAATGGCTGTGCGGCAGCGGGCTTCTTCGTCGCCCAGCGGGAAGTCATGGCGGGCTTGGCCGTGGCGCAGGTTTTCAACGAGATCGAGATAGAGCGTATAGCCCACCCATTCACTGGCTTGCCACAGGGCGAGGTCAACTTGCGGCGTCATCATGGATTGATCGCCGGGCCCAACGCCGACGATGGCGATGTGGCCGCGTCGCTTGCCTTGGTGGCTTTGGAAATCGTCATGATGCGCGGCTTGCGCGATGGCAATCGTGGCACGTTTGGATTTGACCTTGGGAACGAGAAGTTTGCCATTGGGGCCTACGAGTGCGAGGGCTGCCGCTTCGGCTACGCTGGGTGTGCCCACTTCGGCTTCGACGATGGCGGAGGGGGCAGTGACGCGGTGCGCCTCGGCTTTTAATTGTTCAGCGGTGAAAAAATAGGTGCGCTCAAATTGCGTGATGGCAGGCTCATCTTCCTTGAGATCAAGGCTGGCATATTGGAAAATGGATTGTGGCGCGATGTTGTAGGCCGCCAGTGTGTCGTCCAAGAGTTGTTTCACTTCGGCAGGATCAGTGCCGCGTTCGCAGCCGATGCCGACACTCAAAAGCCAGGGGTGATAGACGAGGTGTCGCGGGCCACCTTGCGAGAGGTGAATGGTGGTTTCGAGCTTCACATCTTCGCCGCGCAGGCGGGCGGCGGCGGCGGCTTTGTGATCCTGGCGATTGGCGAGGGTGGCGCTTTCGGGTTCATCCATGGCTTCGCCGAAAATCACATCACTGGCTGTGGTGATGGCGGCGTGGCCACCGGTGATGGCTGCAATTTTGCGCGACAGGTCATTGGCACCGGAGTGCCCGCCGATCAGCGGCACCACAGATGAACCATCTTCGGCCACTGCAATCAGCGGCGGCTGGCGGAACTTGTCCGGCATTTTAGGGCCGATCGAGCGGATCAGTATGCCAGCCGCGAAGAGCCCCACGATGGCATGAGCATTGTGGGCGGCGCCGGCAATGGCTTGCAGCGCGTTTTTGAAATGACGGTCACAGCCCTCAAGACCCTCTGGGCCGTGAATGTCACTACCGAGTTGAGCCTTGATTTTTTGCGCCAAGGGCAAGGCCGTGGGGCCGAGAATAAAGATTGCGATGCGGCGCGGGCTCATGGGTTTTTCCGGGCGATGATGGTGGTGAAATAGGGCAGGGATTCTTCTGCGATCTCGTCCACGGTTTGAATGGACTGGTCTGGCCTTGTGGCGTGGGTGATGGCTTTGGCGCGCATGTTCAATTCAGCCAGAATGGCTTTCACTTTGCCGAAATGGCGGCCCACTTTGATGATGGCGGCGGCTTGCGTGGTTTGCAATTCGGCTTTCAAGGCCTCTTCTGACATGGTGGCGGGTAGGATCTTCAAAACCTCGTCGCGCTCCACCAGCGGTTGCCGCAACTCTGCGGCGGCAGCCGAAATGGAAGTAACACCCGGCACCACCACAACTTTATGTGTTTGATGGAGACGTTCAAATAAATACATGAAACTACCGTAGAAAAATGGATCGCCTTCACACAGGAAGATGACATCTTTTCCAGCATCGAGGGCGGCGGCGATTTGTGCTGCACCTTCGTCATAGGCAGCTTGGGCGGGCTCACGTTCCAAACGCATTGGCATGTCGATGGCGATGGCTTCATAGGAGTCTGGCAAAAAGGGGTTGGCAATTTGCAAGGCGGTGCTTTCGCCGCCATTGGCGCAGAGGTAGGCGATGACTTTTGCGCCAGCGATAAGGCGCCAGGCCTTGACGGTCATCAATTCAGGATCGCCGGGGCCCACGCCCAGGCCGTAGAGTGTTGCCGTCATGGTTTTTGAACTCGCCATTATTTTTTTACGTGCCATTGCGTGATAGGCATTTTGGGTTTCAGGGCGCGCAAATGGCCCACCATTTCCATGCGTGAAATTTCGACCCGAATGATTTCGCCGCCGTGTTTTTCCTGCAAGTCATAAAGGTGCATTTCGCCCTCCACTGTCACCACATTGGCAACAAGGTGGCCGCCTTCAAGCAACGCCTGCCAGGCGGTTTCGAAAACGCCCGCGTGGGAAATGCCGCCGCCGATGAAAACAGCATTTGGCCTTGGCAGACCCGCCAGCCCCTCCGGTGCTGGTGCAGCGACGATTTTTAATCTTGGCGTGCCCAGTTGGTCAGCGTTGGTGGCAATCATCGCCAGGCGCTCGGCATTGTGTTCGATGGCGATGGCCTCACAGCCACGGGTGGAACGCATCCATTCTATGCCAACTGAGCCACAACCTGCGCCAATGTCCCATAACAATTGATCAGGCGCTGGGGCGAGGGCGGCCAAGGTGATGGCGCGCAGTTCACGCTTGGTGAGTTGGCCGTCATGTTCGAAGGCCTCGTCGGGCAAGCCCGCCACGCGGCTATAGATTTTCGCGCCTTTGGAGGCCTTGCTATGAATGGCCAAGGTGTTGAGGGGCGACCAGTTGTTATCGGGGTTCTGGTTGGCTTGGAAAGTCGTCGCGCGTTGCTTTGGCCCACCGAGGTTTTCCAGGACGGTGACTTCTGATGTCTCGAAGCCGCGTGCGATCAGTCGGCGGCAGGCTTCAGCGATGGAGGTTTCATCCTGCGTCAGCACCAGCAGTTTGACATCGGGCTGAATGAAGGCTTCGAGATTGGCGGCGGGGCGGCCATGAATGGTGAAACAATCACAGTCCGGCAGGCTCCAGCCCATGTGTGCGGCAGCGAGCGAAAAAGCTGAGAGATGCGGGATGACCCGGATTTCTTCGCGCGGCAACAGCTCAAAGAGTTTGCGGGCCACGCCATAGTTCATCGGATCACCCGTGGCCAGCAACACCGTGTGATGGCCCGCGCTTGATTTCACCTTTTCATAAGCAGTTGAAAAAGGCTGCGGCCAAAGTTGGCGCTCGGCTTTCAGTGGTGGCAACATCGCCAGAGTGCGCTCAGATCCGATGATGATCGCGGCATCTTGCAAGCTATGGCGCGCTGTGGCTGACAAGCCATCATGCCCATCTTCGCCAATGCCAATGATGGTGAGCCACTGTTTCATGGCTGCTCGCTGGTGAGAGCGTTGATGACCGATGAGGCCATGGCAGAGCCGCCTTTGCGGCCCTTAATGGAAGCGAAGGGAATGCCGCGCGGGTTGGCGATGAGTTCGGCCTTTGATTCAGAAGCGCCCACAAAACCCACGGGAAAGCCCACGATACAGGCAGGTTTTGGTGCACCCTCATCAAGTAACTCCAACAGTCGGAACAGGGCGGTGGGCGCATTGCCGATCACCACAATGCTGCCTGCCAATTGTGGTTGCCACAGCTCAACGGCGGCGGCACTGCGCGTGATGCTATGTGTGATGCCAAATTCGCGCGCGCGCGTATCATTCAGTGTACAGATGGTTTCCACGCCGGGCGGCAGCTGTCGGGCGATGATGCCATGGCGCACCATTTCGGCGTCCACGAAAATCGGCTTTTGATTAGCGAGTGCTGATTTGCAAGTGGCGGCGAAATCCTCAGTGATCACCAAATCCTGTGCCACTTCAACCATGCCGCAGGAATGGATGATGCGCGTGGCAATGGCGCGCGCTGAGGCGGGCAAATGAGACAGGTTTGCTTCTTCCTCAATAATTTCGAAGGAGCGTGCGTAAATGGCGGATGGGTCTTTGATATAGTTAAACATTTGCTCGCCCCTGTTTATCCGTCATCCTCGCGCATGCGGGGATCCAGCTTTTTGGCGCGGTCCGGAGACCTTTAAAGCTAGGCCCCTGCCTTCGCAGGGGTGACGAAAATTGTTGGTTCATCGTCTTCACTTGGCCTTTAGCGTGACCGGCCCCAGCGGGTGATTGGCATGGGGATAAGGCGCATGGGTGTGCGTGTGGCCATCAGCATGGTCATGGGGATGTTCATGTGAATGGTCGTGTGGAGTTGAGACTAACTTGAAAGGCCCATCCTGACACAGGCCAGTGCAGTTTCCGCTAGTGTCGCAATGGGTGCATTCTTTGGCGCTCATGCCTTCCACATGGTGGTGGTGGCTTTCCTGAACCGCGCCCACTTCTGCTTCAAAGCCCGGAACGGCTGTGCGGTATTTGCACATCTGGCAATTCATCGCGATGTCGCCTGATATGATCTGCTCAATGCGCTCCACAAATGTGTCCACCACCGCTGGGTGGTCGTTCAGATAAGGGGCTTTCAGAAACTCCACATTTGGGTGCTTGGCGGCCACGGCGTCTGCGGCCATGTAAATGCGTTGCACCAACACGCCGGTGAAGAGAAAATAAGGGAATACGATGATGCGTTTGAAGCCCAGTTTGGTGACATGCTCCAGCGCTGGTTCAACCAATGGGAACGTCACACCCGAATAAGCCACTTCGCCCCAACCAAAACCAAAGCCTTCCCACAAAATTCGCATCACTTTGGCGATGTTGGAATTGGCGTCTGGGTCTGATGAGCCGCGGCCAACCACCAGCAGCAGCGTGTCATGCTTTTCAATTTTGGTGGGGGCCGCGTCAATGGCTTCTTGAATGCGGTCACTGGCGGCGCGCATCATCTTGGGGTCTATGCCGAGGTCTTTGCCATAATCAATGTGCAGATCATTTTGCGCGGCATAGGCGTTGAGCACCGATGGAATATCGTTCTTGGCGTGGCCGGCGGCAAACAACATGCCCGGCACTGCGAGAATGCGGTTGGCACCGCCTGCGCGCAATTTGTCCAAGCCATCGCGGATAATGGGCGTGGCAAATTCGAGATAGCCAAATTCAACCGGATATTGTGGCAAGCGCTTTTTCAGATGCTCAGACAGATTGGCGAATTCAGTGACGGCCTTGCGGTTGCGGCTGCCATGGCCACAGAGCATTACGCCGAGTTTTTGTGTCATCTACGCGCCTTCCAAATACGAGCAGCCCCTGAAGTGGGGTGGAAGGCAGCTCCGTCTTGGCCCCCCATTGGGTCAGCCGCACCAGAATGTCTCTCAGCCTGTGATCAGGCACTGCGAATGTCTGTGGGTTTAGGGGAAGCGCCTTGGGTTCACAAGTTGAATTGCGGGGCTCAAAACTCCACGCCCGCCTGCGCCTTCACGCCTGAGCGGAAGGGGTGTTTCACTTGCTCCATCTCCGTCACCAGATCGGCCATTTCGATGAGGCGTTCGTTGGCGTTGCGGCCTGTGATGATGATGTGTTTATCGAGCGGGCGGTGGCTGAGGAATTCCAGCACTTCCTCTAGCGGCAGATAATCATAGCGCAGCACGATGTTGAGCTCATCCAGCAGCACGCAGCGGATTTCAGGATCTGCGATTTGCTTTTTGGCTTCTTCCCAGCCTGCGCGCGCGTGGGCCATATCGCGGTCACGGTCTTGGGTTTCCCAGGTGAAGCCTTCGCCCATGGCCTTGATGGTGACGAGGTCGGGGAATTTTTCCAGCACACTGCGTTCGCCCGTGCCCCAAGCGCCTTTGACGAATTGGATGACGGCAGATTTCATGCCGTGGCCAATGTGGCGGAAGATCATGCCGAAAGCGGCGGTGGATTTGCCCTTGCCCTTGCCGGTGTGGACAATCAGCAACCCGCGCTCAATGGTTTTGGTGGCCATGATCTTGTCACGCGCGGCTTTTTTCTTGGCCATCTTTTCATTGTGGCGGGCGGTGTCGTGGTCAATCTCTTCAGACATTTTGCAATTCCTTCAGGTCATCATAGACCGAGTTGAGGCGTGGCTGCCAGAGGCCGCGGGCGATAGCTTCTTCCAGGCGCGCGGCGATTTCGCGAAGCGCATCTGGGTTGTTATCGGCGATGAATTGGCGCGTGGCCTCATCGGCGATGAAGGCCTCATGGGCGAGGTCGAAATGGTGGCTTTTGACAGCGCCGGCGGTGGCCGCGAAGGCGAACATGTAATCCACCGTGGCGGCGATTTCGAACGCACCCTTATAGCCGTGGCGTTTGACTCCGTTGATCCATTTGGGGTTGACGACGCGGCTGCGCATGACGCGAGAGATTTCTTCTTCCAGCGTGCGGATCACCGGGCGCTCAGGGCGGCTGTGGTCATTGTGATAGACCAGCGGCTTGTTGCCCGATGTGGTTTCGACGGCAGCGCTCATGCCACCTTCAAATTGGTAATAGTCATCAGAGTCTAGCAAGTCATGTTCGCGGTTGTCTTGATTGTGGATGACGGCTTCGATGGCGGCGAGCCGGCGCTTGAACTGGGCCTCGTCGTTCTCGCCTTTTTCGCGCACGCCGTAAGCATAGGCGCCCCAGGTAACATAGGCACTGGCGAGATCCGCTTTGGTGTCCCAGATTTTCTCATCAATCAAGGCCTGAAGCCCTGCGCCGTAAGCGCCGGGTTTTGAGCCGAAGATGCGGGCGGCGGAAAGGCGGATGGCTTCGTTTTCTGCCAATCCGGCGTTTGTGAGTGTGGCGCTTTCAGCACGGGTGCGCGACGCCAGTGGGTTGTCTTCGGCGGGTTCGTCCAAGGCGGCCACGGCGCGGAAAGCCTTGTCGAGCAATTCGATCTGGGCTGGAAATGCATCACGGAAGAAACCAGAGATGCGCATTGTCACATCAACACGCGGGCGGCCAAGTTTTGCCAGAGGCAGGATTTCGAAGCCGGTCACGCGCCAACTGGCATGATCCCAGATTGGCTTGGCACCGATGAGAGCCAGGGCTTGGGCGATGTCGTCACCGCCGGTGCGCATATTGGCGGTTCCCCAGGCAGATAGACC
>Ga0209069_10001470_pt1 | contig 11965 bp, 10 predicted proteins | sample Str013_2_FD_187202 | JGI IMG/M metagenome (GOLD analysis project Ga0209069, IMG submission 187202) | Freshwater sediment microbial communities in response to fracking from Pennsylvania, USA - Straight Creek_MetaG_SC_2013 (SPAdes) (version 2) | ecosystem: Environmental > Aquatic > Freshwater >...
CCCGGCAGGTGAGCGGGAAGTTGCTGCTTGTCCTGGCTCATCCCCCTGAAAAAGCGCAACTTCCATCATCGCGCAACATCTTCAACTGCTGGATATAGGATCATGGGACACACCAGGCATCGTAGCCTGACCACGATGCGCAGTTACGTGCGGAGAGCAAAACTGAGCCGCTCCAGCCCGGCCGGAAAGATTGGTCTGTAGCGGAGGTATTGCAGATCAAATTTGCTGTCAGATTGCACCATTAAATCAAAGTGATGCGAGAAATGTGCTAACTCAGGGCGCCAACTCTGTCACCGGCTCTCCTTCATGGCATCAACGATCTTCATCGTCTCCACGCTGACCGTGGTGACGCGTTTGAGAAGGTCGATTACTCGATCCTTGTGATCAGCGAAGCGGTACGTGTTGAACTTCTCACGAATGACCGGGTCCTTCGGCGTCTTCTCTTTGTTCTGATCCAGCACCCAATCTATTGCGGATCGGTTCCCGAGCAGGTAGGACCACGCCGAGGACGGCACGCCTTTCAGTGTGGTCTCGCTGTCGATTGCGATCGAGCCGTCCTCCTTGCTTGACTTCAGGATCGATTTCGCCGGCAAGCCCGCCCGCCTGGCCTTGTCGTCCGGGATGTCCTCCCGCGCGAGATCAAACGGCTTGGCGCTCTCATATCCGAGGTGCAACGACATCAAGCGCTCGCCCCAATCCGCCCATTTCCAAAAATCTGGCAAGAATGGGATACGCGGAAACTCCCGTTTCAAGTTGAGACCATATGCCTCGCGGTACACCGGGTCATGAAGGACCGCGTACACATAGCTGAAGATTGCATCCTTGGTGATCGGACGAGCGCGCCGCCCTTTACCCTTCTCGTAATGATCGTGAAACCGGTTCAGGGCCCAGTCCGTCACGTTGTCGATACGCACGCCATCGATATATCTGAACCGCGCAACGTGCTGATAGGCATCGACCGATGCACCAAAATGAAGATCGCCAACGCCCTTCACCGCCAGAGTGCAGTATGCAGCCCGATAACCAACATCGCTGAAGCAGATGGCTAGATTGGAGTGACCGCGTGGAAACAAGCGCTCGCACGATCCCAGTTCGTCCACAAACAGGTCGGATTGATACAACCAACGAAAGGAGAATGGGCGGTAACTCGCTCGCACCATCCTCGCCTCGTCGTAAGGTTCTTTGATTCCTTGTTTGAGGCGTCTCTTCAAATTCCGCGACCATTTTATTGTATTCGACGGCTCCTCTTCGGCAGGGTCTGCTTTCGCATAATTTTCGATTAAGTGCTTCACTTTGCGCGCAAGTGACTCTTCCGACTCGGCATACAGCCACTCGTCGCGATTGGTCGATATCCCCAGGGAGTAGAGCTTGAAAATCGCCCGCTCCTGCCTTTTGTTATCCGTACTCTTGGTCTGCTTGTCCGCGATGGGCAGGAACGCCTCGAAATCGTTCACCGACTGGTTGATCCAGGAGTGCCGCTTGTCGGGACGCACTTCCTCGAACGGCATCGTCTCCAGACGGGAGCTACCCAAGAACGCAAGTTTTTCTTCCGCGAGTTCGTCCTCTGCGCGGCGCGCATATCGGACGACACAACCCTTTTGACCCTTGCGCCGCACAAAGAATGAGATCGCCACTCCCGTCTGGATGCCGAACACGTTGTGTGTCGTGCCGGAAAGTCTCGGGTTCGCACGCACGTCTCCACCCAGGTCTACGATCCAAATCTCGTTGAACTCATCCGCCACCGTCTTGCGAAAGCCGTCAAACGTCCGTCTGTCGATGAAGCTGCGGTTGGTCACGAACGCAATGATGCCATCGCCGTTGATGTCCAGCCTGTCCGACGCCCATCGGAAGAAGCGGGCATACATGTCATAGACCTTGGTCTTCTGGGCGGCAGAGGCTCTGATGTAGGTCGCTTTGATCAGCTCATCAATCTTCGGATAATCGCGGTTCTTGTTGTTGTCGTTCTCGTTCTGCTGATTGGCGTTGTACGGCGGGTTTCCGATGATGACGGAAATCTTCCGCGCGTTCTGGCGCTTCACGCGCTTCACGTTCTCCTCGGTGAAGCTTGCGAACAGATCATGCTGGTGGCCCGTGCGCAATCCAAGCGGCGCCACGTTGTCGAGGGTATCAACAAAGCAGAGATTCTGGAACTCGTGATACTCGCCTGTGATCGCGGCGTATGTCGACTCGATATTCAGGTTGGCGACATAGTATGGAAGGATCGCCACCTCGTTGGCGTGCATCTCTTCGGCATATTTGTGCGCCAGTTTCCGACGGTCGCCGCGAAAATGCTCGATCAGCTCGGTGACGAACGTACCCGTGCCGGTAGCCGGGTCCAGAATTTCGACATTCCTGTCGATAAGGCCTCTCTCGAAATGTTTACGGCAGAGCCAGTCCGCGCCCTGGATCATGAAGCGCACGATCTCGTTCGGAGTGTACACGACGCCGAGCCGGTCCGCCGCCTTGGCGTTATAGACCTTGTAGAAGTTCTCGTAGATGACCTTGAGGAAGGTCTGCTTCTCGGCATGGCTGCTGATCTGCGCCGCAGACGCCCGGATGGCAGCATAATAGGGGTCTAGCGCGCGCAGCGTTTGTTTTTTGAGACCACCCGTGAAGAACGTGCCCTCCAGGGCGTACAGCTCCTTCGCGATGTTGTTGTGTGTGTGAAATTCGCTGTCGTCGAAGACCTTCGAGAATATTTCTTCTGTCAGGATGTGCTGGATGAGCATCTCCCGCACGTCGGCGGTGCCGAGCGTCGGATTGATGGTCTCTTGCGCATGCTTGAGGAATTTGGCCTCCGCCGCCTGGTACGCTTTGTTTCCAGCATGCGCCTCCTCGATCTTTGTCCGCAGCGCATTGAGGACCGCCGGCAGATCAGCCTTGAACTGCTCGACCGCCTTCCGGAATTCGGCAATCTCCTTGCGCTCGTAGGAGAAGAACAAGCCCATGAGCTTTTCGAAGTGAGTGGCATCCGCCATCTCGCATCGCATGATCTCCTGCTTGTTCTGAATGAGAACCGCGCTCCTGCTGTCCTCGTAGATGATGTTGTCCTGCGGATATCCCTTACGCTTCTTCTTCTCGATTTCCGCGTCGAGGTCGTCGTCCGTATCCTTTGCTTCCCAATAGCCGAACGGCACCCGGATCTCGTGCAGGAGCGCACCGTCGACATAGCATCGATCCTTGGCTGGCGAGAGATGCTCGTGCTCGGCGATGAACACGAGGTCCCGCTGCCTGCCCCAACCCTTCAGCAGGTCCTTGAAAGCTTCACGCACGACGCTCTCGCGCTTCGAGCCCGAGGCCGCTCGTATGCGGTCCAACTCGTTGAAGTAACTCTGGATTAGAATCTGACTCATGGCCCCGTCCCGTCGTTACTCAAGGGTATCAGCTCGCGCCGCCGCTACTCAAGCGCGGTCTCTGGTCCGTGCGCCTGGAGCAACTCGGCGAAACTCTTGAAAGCGAGCCGGAAACGATGCTCGGTCTCCCAGACTGCCTTGATCCCATCGGCGTTGGTGACGCTCACGACTCCCTCCCGGATGAGCATCACCACCAAGTCCTCTGTCCGGATGATGGGCAGCGAGACCTGGATGCGCTGCGCTTCCGCGATTGCTCTGCGATCATCAATGGCAAGCACATGGCTGCCCGATACAGCGCACGCGATGGCGGCACACTCTCCGGCCCCAAGACGACCGTTGGCAGCAAGCCGGCCGAACATCGCCAGCTCTCCTACCGACGTCAGAGCCACCTGAGAGACGAAGTTCTGCTTGAGAGCAGCCAGTAGACGGCCGCGCTGAACCTCATAGTGTTCAGCGACCTCCGCTTCGACGTGCTCGGTGATAACGATCTGCTTGGACAATCGGCCCAGCATGGCCATCGCATCGACTCGCAGGAAGTTGACCAGGACCGATGTGTCGGCAATGACGATACGCGGTCCAATCGCTGCCATCGGCGCCTCAGTTGCTCTTGGCCGCTTCGCCGAGTTCCAACAGACGGCCGCCCTCGATATTGAGGGTCTTGCCGATTTCAAGCAGGCGACCGCGCGAAATCTCCTCCCGCCGGTATGCCTCGATCGCCAGATACGCAATCTGGCTGATCAACTCGCGTTCGCGGACCTCCGCCTTCGGCTTGCCTTCGAGATCATCGAACAAGCTCAACGCCCTGAGAAAATCCTTGCCGTGTCCCTCATGGCGCAACAGCTCATCGGTGTGGTTGGCCGACACATGCTGCAGGCTCTTGAGCCGATAAACTGCCGCCTGATAGCTCACGCCGAAATGATGTGCGATCATGGCCGCATCCTGATACGTGATCCGTTGCGAGCCAGGCGTCGGTCTGATTTCCGCATCGATGCGGCTTGCACCGGCGGCATCGAACACCGATTTCTCGGTCCTGCTTGACTGTCCCTTGTCGACCGACTGCAGAAGATCGGCGACTCCTTCGGCCGGCATCAAAAACGCCGCTGCAAATGCATTCGCGCGCGTCTCTATCAGGTTCGACGAATTGTCCGTGCTCGATACCGTCACGGCCCGGTCGCGATCCATCAGCGCGTGGGCATATTCGTGCGCATACGAGAACCGGTTGCGCGCACGGGCGTGTCCCGCATTCACCAGGATGGCAAGACCGATTGAACGATGACTCAGGAACAGCCCCGAAATCGACAGGTCAAGCTCCGCGCTCGCAGTCCAGATCCCCTGCTTTGCAATCAACTCAGTCAGATCGCCGATCGGAGCGTGGCCGATCGAAAGGCGCCGTCGCTCCTGTTCGGCAATGCGTTCGCCCTGGCTGACAGCCTCCCCACCGTAGCGCGGCACACGTTCGCCGTAAGAGGGCGGCCCGCCCGATGCGGTTCGACCGAGCGCGCGTTCCAACTCGGCTCCGGTTTCCCAGAGCACCTTGAAGCGTTCGATATGCCGGCGCGTGCCCGCATTGCGCTCAAGCCGCGCATCGGCGCGCAGCAGCGCCACGACCAGATCGTCCTCCTCCTGAGCAATGCTTTCGTTGAGCAAAGACGAGACGCTTCGCCCGTAGAGCGCTGCGAGGCGCGTCAGCTCAAGCGTCGAAACCGACCGTTTCCCGGTCTCGATCTGCGACACCGCAGTCCGTGGAATCGAGATAGCGTCGCCAGCAGCCTGTTGCTGCACACCGGCCTTCTCTCTTGCCTCGCGAAGGCGCCTTCCGAGTTCGATCGCGTCCACTGTTCCTCCTCCGGCCCCTACTCCAAACGTACCGGGCACCTGATTCCAGACTAACACATCGGACGCAAGCGTCAATAAAATACTTGCATGTTCGATATTCAGACATTAACCTTCTGACGACTCGCTCGATCAGAAGGACCTTAGCCCATGGGCCATTTCGACCGCTTTGCCACCGACATCGCCGCGTATAGCCCCCTCGACATCATGCTCGCGGACATCGCCGTCCGCATCCAGTTGAGCCCGACCGACTACGCGCTCGCAATCCAACACTACAACGCCATCGCAGAGTGGATCGACAACAAGGACAGCCCCCTCCACGGCCTTGTCGAACTCTTCTATACCCAGGGCGGCTTCCTGATCGGCGCCACCATCGCGCGGCACTCGACCGACGACGAATTCGACATCGACGGTGTCTCCCAGCTTGCGCTTCAGGCCAGCATTGATCCCGAACAGGCCCTGTCCCTGCTCCACCAGTCGATCGCACGTGAGCGCGGCTCGCGCTACTACGACAAGGTTGAACGCAAGACGCGCTGCAGCACCGTCAATTACGACAAGATGCACCTCGATGTGACTCCGGCCGTCCGTATCGCCGGCCGCGACCACGCGAGCCTGATCTTCCACTCGAAGCCCGAGGAACCGAGCGAGCCGAAGCTCTCGCTCCACGCCAATCCGTTCGGCTTCGCCCAGTGGTTCAAGGCGATGACACCGCCCGATCCGTCGTTCGGTCGCTTCTTCGAGAAGCGCTCGCTCGATTATGCGCGCGCCCGCGCGCATCAGAGGTTCTTGGAGCAGAAAGCCGAAACCGTCCCGGTGCCGGACCAGATGCCGGCGTACCAGAAATCCATGGCCGTGATCTCGCTTCAGCTGGAAAAACGCTGGCGTAATCTCGGCTACGATCGCCGCCACCCCAAACTGCGCCGCCCGCCGTCCGTGCTGGTGTCCTACTACAATGCACGGCATGCCAACCAGACCCGGACACTCGCCGACGAGCTGATCCACCAAGTCGGCGCCAAGATTGTGATCTTCGAGGCCGCCGTCCGCGAGAACCGGCGGGTCCAGGAGTTCAATCCGGCCTGCGAGTACCGGAAGGATGAGTTGACCGACCGGTGGCCCGCAACAGCGCACGATCAGCGCGTATTCCTCGACGAACTCGTCAATTTCTCGACCAAGCTGCACCACCTGAAACGGGGCGCGCCGCTCGACATCATGCAGGAAATCCTCTCTGACCTCTTCGGCGAGAAACCCACTGGAGCCGCTATCGAGCAGCAGGTCCGGCAGCGCGTCAGCGACCGCAACTCCGGTGTTTCCCTGTTCGTGCCGCGCACGGCCGCTGTCCCACCTTTGGGCACGATGGCCGCGCCGGCCATCGCCCGTGCCGCTCCGCGCAACACGTTCTTCGGAGACTGACGTGCATGACACCCCTTTCCGTCCGGCAACAGGACCACGCTATCAAGGCGCAGCTGCCGACTTTCCGGCTGTGTCTCGACACGGACTGGATCGGAATCTGGGAGGGCATCATCTGTCCGATCGCGCAGCCGTACTGCGTCCGCATCACTTATTTCTCGCGCCGGTATTTCCCGACGTGGTCACTGGTCAATCCGTACGTCAGCGTGGTCGTGATCGACCCTCCGGTTGGACCCGACCCCCGCAGCACCGGCGAACGCGTACCGCATATCTACGGTCTCGATTGTCACCCTGCGTTCCCGCGTCTGTGCCTCTACGATCCCGTTGGCGACGACTGGTCGCCGGACAAACACATCGCCTCCACGATAGTCCCCTGGGCCATCGACTGGCTTTATTTCTACGAGGAATGGGTTCGCACCGGCGAATGGAAGGGTGGCGGCCGTCATCCGATTGTGAGGACTGAGCCATGCCCGACACCCGCCGCCTTGGACCCGGAGAGCCGCGATCGTCAGGATCGATCCCTCAACGCCGCGTTCCACAGCCTTGGCCGAAGGATCGGCCATTTCGGATCTTATCTCTGGATGGAGGCGGCATACGCGGCATCTTCCCGGCCGCCATTCTCGCCGAACTCGAGCGACGCCATCTCGGCGGCAAGCCCATCACCACTTGCTTCGACCTCATCGCCGGAACCTCGACCGGAGGGATTCTCGCACTCGGATTCGGCGCCGGCCTCACTGCAGCAGACATGCTCGAACTCTACACCCGACGCGGGCGCGAGGTATTCCCGCCTGCCACCGGCGGTGCCCTTGGGCAGCTCCGCGCATGGGCCCGTGGCCGTTGGCATCTCGTCTCGCACCTCTATGATCGCGACGCTCTCGTCCGGCTGCTGACCGACACGCTCGGTGATCGCTTATTCGGCGATTCCACGACGCGAGTTTGCGTACCGGCATTCGAGGGCAAGCACAGCGAAGTGTTTGTATTCAAGACGCCACATCATCCCGACTACAAGACGGACCGCTTCGAGCGCATGGTCGATGTGGGACTGGCCACATCAGCGGCGCCGACGTATTTCCGGCCCCTTGAGCACGGCGGCTACACGCTTGTCGATGGAGGCATATGGGCCAACAATCCCGTCATGCTGGCGGTTATAGAGGCCATGACGTGTTTCGATATTTCGCGCGATCAAATCCGGGTCCTGACCGTGGGGTGCGGCGACGAACGCTACGTTGTATCGAAGCCCGAAATCACATACGGCGGTATACTGCATTGGCGGCGCATCATGATGGCTGCCATGCGGCTTCAATCTCTCGCGGCCACAAACCAGGCCCGGCTCCTCCTCGGCCCTCCACAGGTGGTGCGCGTCGATCCGCCGAATTTCCAGCCCGCGATCAAGTTGGACGACTGGCAACGCTCAGTAGATGAACTTCGACCTGCCGCAGTTGCCCAACTCGCACCGCACGAGAGCCGCATCGCGGACCTCTTCCTATTGGAACCCGCCGGGCCATTTATCCCTTGCCCGATTGCGAATTAACTCGATATCCGCTTCGCCGCGATTCAGCGTTGCAAGGAGCGGTTGAAGGGGCTGGCCTCCGATGCAGTTGACCGTATCGCATCGCTCGATGCGTCCCATCAATTAGCTGTTGCCCTGAAATATGGGGCTTTGGTCATTTTAGCCGTGCCGCTTGCCGCCTCGTGACATCGTGTCCACGATCTCGACATCGCGGACACGATCTCCCACGCGAAGCATCCATCATTTGAGGAATCCAGCCGGCGCAACAGGCGGTCAGACCGCAATCTTCCGCTGCGCCGCTGACTATTGCTGCCCTCGTCACCCGGCACGCTCTCGCCACGGCACGTGGGGGCTGGAGCGGTCTTCTCAACGTGCTGCCGCACCGCGCTTGGCGGTTGTGCGCTTCACCTGTCTCGCCAACCCACGTCCGGCTCTCAGCGGTAAGCCAAATTCGATATCGGTATACATCACCCTTGGAATGCGGGCGCGGCCAGCCCCCTTGTCGAATTGCACGAGGCCGTATCTCTCCATCGTTTTCAGCGTCCGCGAGAGATTGGAGAGCGCTCGTCCGCTCTTCTCGGCCAGCTCATGCAGCGAGCCTGGATTGCTCTCTGAAATCATGGCCAGCAGCTCGCGGTTCTTGTCGGACAGGACCTTGGCCAGGCTCTCGATCGACGTGAACCAGACCTTGGGATCATCCGCGCCTGGCTTCAGCTCTCCACGCGCAATCGCCATCGTGCGCGCCTTGAAGTCCTCGTAACTGGCGATGCCTACCTTCAGTGTCTTCATAGGATAACCCCTTTCTCTCGTAGAACGCTGTCGACCTGCCCCCAGAAATCCGAGAGCAGCGTGGCGGCGTCGGTGTAATCGTAGGGCCGGATCGTCTGGAACCGGTGCTTGTGGTCGTGCTCGACCCGCTGGCGTCCCGACGGCCCGCTCCGCTCAGGCGCCGGGTGGGCATTGTCGAACCCGACAATGCGAGCGCCCTTCTCGTCGTGGAGCGTCAGGCTGTAGCTCAGCCCATGTGGCCGTTCGGGACTGGCTTCGACTTCTTTGACGACAAACTGGACCCGATAGATGCCGTCCCTGTCCGCGAAGAACGTCGTCCCGTCGAGGTCGAGCAATGTGTCGAGGGTGGGGTCTCTCGATTTGGCCATATCACTATGTTATCACAGACTGATAATATACGCAAGTCCGGCCTGTCGCATCCACCGGCCATACCGGTGGTCGGGCTCTTGCGAGCCAAGCCCCGTGCCGGGTCTCGGCCCTTCGGGCTTCGATCCCTTGCGTTGAAGCGGACATTTCCGCCCTGCTCAGCACGGCGTGTAGTCGCGCCGCGCCAGGAACATGCGGATGTGCTGGATGTTCAGCATCGCACGCGCCCGCTCGGGTGAGCCCTCCTTCAAGCCGGACAGCGAGCGCATGACCTGTTGGTACAGATGCCAGAGCTGGGTTTTCGTGCATCGGGTCAATTCAAGGTAGGTCAGCAATCTCATTTTATCCTCCATCGTATCGGCCGCGCCCATCGCGGCCTTGATGAACTCCGGACTGGCGTCCATGGAGGCGGACGCATCGCCTCGCGACCGGAACGAAGTGGCGGAGTGCTCGGGCACCGAGCACTTGCGGCGCACAGCCGACGAAGATGCCGAACTGGCCCGAAGAAAGGCCGTATGGGTGCTGCCTGAACTGGTGGGGATGATTGCCGTGCCGCTGTGCAGGACGATCAACCGAACGCCCTTCATGGCCTCTCCAATCCAGGTTCGCCCGATCACGCCTGCCGACATCCGGCCCGGCGGAGGATGCATCCGCGAAGGTTTGGATCGCGCCCGGTTCCCTATCGCCGCCGGCCCCGCCTGCGGTCTCTCAATTGCCGACTATGCGCCGGGGCGCGAACGCTTCAAGGGCCAGCCCTCGGCTTCGGCTGCGCCGGCCGCCGTCCATTCCCTGCGGTCAGGGGCCGGTTCCGCGCCCGCTGATACCCCGTCGCTTTCGTCCGGCATCGAGACCTCCATTCCGGCGGGTCCGATCAACCGACGAAGGAAACCACAATGACCGACACCATCACCATCCCTCTGAGCAAGCTCACCCCCTGGACCGGCAACGTCCGCAAGACCGGCGTCAAAGACGGGATTTCCGAGCTGGCCGCATCGATCGCCGCCCACGGGCTCCTGCAATCGCTCGTCGTCCGCAAGGGCAAACGCGGCAAATACGAGATCGTCGCCGGCCAGAGACGCTACCTCGCCCTCTCCGCCCTCGCCAAGGGTCACACCATCGATACCGATTACCCGGTGCCGTGCATGTTGGTGGACGACACGTCCGCCGCCACGGAACTGAGCTTGGCCGAGAACGTCATCCGGGCACCGATGCACCCCGCCGACCAGTTCGAGGCGTTCCGCACCCTCATCGACGACGGTGCGACCGCGGCAGAAATCGCCGCAAGGTTTGGCCTCTCCGAACTGGCCGTAACCCAACGCATGAAACTCGGCCGCCTGAGCCCATCCATCCTTGAAGCCTACCGCGAGGGCGAGATCGGACTCGACGCCGCACAGGCCTTCACCGTGACCGATGATCACGAGGCACAGGATCGCGTGTTCTCCCAGCTCTCATCCTGGAACCGCCAACCGCACATAATCCGCCGTGCATTGACCGTTGACGAGATTCCGACCTCTGATAAGTGTGTCCGCTTTGTCGGCACGGACGCATACCTCGCCGCAGGTGGTGCCATCCGTCAGGACCTCTTCAGCGACGAAGATACCGGTTATCTGCTGGACGCGGCATTGCTGGACCGACTGGTCACCGCGAAGCTCTCCACGATTGCCGCCCAGGTGTCCATCGAAGGCTGGCGTTGGGTCGAGACCGCCGCCGACGCTGACTATCAAGCCCTCTCGCGCTTCGCCCGGCGCTATCCCGACCGGACCGAGCTATCCGACAATGATCAATCCGAATGCGATCGCCTCTCCGAGGAATACGACACGCTTGCCGACTCCGAAGACGAATCCGATTCCGAACAACTCGCCAGGATCGAGCAACGGATCGATGCGCTGACAGCGAAGATCGAGGCTTGGCCTTCCGAGACGCTCTCCATCGCAGGCGCAATCGTGACCATCGATCATAGTGGAAGCGTCCGTATCGAACGCGGCCTCGTCCGCAAAGAGGACATCCGCAAGGCTGGTCCTTCCGGGGAGCTGCCTGCGTCCTCCGAGGACGACGATGTTTCGACCGACACGGCACTGTCACCGCGCCTCATCGAGGATCTCACGGCCGAGAAATCCGCCGCCATTGCAGCCGAGCTGATCGGGCAACCGGATATCGCACTCGCGGCTGTTGTCCACGCTCTCGCTCTGGACCGCCTCTACTCCGGTCACGGCCACGATAGCTGCCTCCGGCTGAGACTGAGCCCGCCTGGATTAGGTGCTGCAATTGCGAAGCCGGATGTGTCAAAGGCGCTTGCAGCCCTCGCACAAGAACAGGATCGCCTCGGTGACCAGCTTCCAGGAAACCCTGCCGACCTCTGGAATTGGTGCCTCGAACGGTCCCGCGACGAGCTGCTGAGCCTGCTTGCCTTCATGGCTGCGACTGCCGTCGATGTCGTGCAACGCAAGACCGACCGTCCCAACGCATCCCGACTGATCCACGGCAATCACTTCGCACAGGCGCTGCAGCTCGACATGACCGCATGGTATACGCCGACCGCCGATGGCTACTTCGATAGAATCCGACGCGCACAAATCTTGACCGCTATCGACGAGGCCAAAGGCGAGCATGCGGATTCCGGTGCAACGCGGCCACCTGTTCCAGGCGAAGGCGGACACTGCAATGGTGATTGCGGACAGCAGGTGATGGCGGCGTAATCAGCGCCCCC
>Ga0209069_10001473_pt1 | contig 11956 bp, 22 predicted proteins | sample Str013_2_FD_187202 | JGI IMG/M metagenome (GOLD analysis project Ga0209069, IMG submission 187202) | Freshwater sediment microbial communities in response to fracking from Pennsylvania, USA - Straight Creek_MetaG_SC_2013 (SPAdes) (version 2) | ecosystem: Environmental > Aquatic > Freshwater >...
GCAATTTTATTTCCGCACGACGGACGTGACGGGAGTTGTGCAGCTTCCGGCCGGCACGGAGATGGTTATGCCGGGCGACAACGTGACGATGGATGTGGAACTGATCGTTCCCATCGCCATGGAAGAAAAGCTTCGCTTCGCCATCCGCGAAGGCGGCCGAACCGTCGGCTCCGGCGTCGTCGTGAAAATCGTCAAATAGGTCCGGACCGGATCAGAGGAAACGAGGGCATCGCCCATGCAAAGCCAGAATATCCGCATCCGTCTCAAGGCCTACGATCATCGCGTGCTCGACTCCTCGACGCGCGAGATCGTCAACACGGCCAAGCGAACGGGCGCTCGCGTGCGCGGCCCGATTCCTCTGCCGAACCGCATCGAAAAGTTCACCGTGAATCGCTCGCCGCACGTCGATAAGAAGAGCCGCGAGCAATTCGAAATTCGTACCCACAAGCGCTTGCTCGACATCATCGATCCAACGCCGCAAACGGTCGACGCTCTCATGAAGCTCGATCTGGCGGCCGGGGTCAGTGTCGAAATCAAGTTGCAATAAGAGAAGAAGGTAGCGCGCCCATGCGCACAGGGGTGATTACTCAAAAGATCGGCATGATGCGGTTGTTCACCGATGACGGTCGCCACTTGCCGGTTACCGTGCTGAAAGTCGACAACTGTCAGGTCGTCGCGCAGCGCACGGTCGAGAAGGACGGCTATACGGCGGTCCAACTCGGCTCGGGCCTGCGAAAGGTCAAGCACACGACCAACGCGGTTCGCGGCCATTTCGCGAAAGCGCAAGTCGAGCCGAAGCGCAAGGTCGCCGAGTTCCGGGTGACGCCGGACAATCTAATTGCCGTCGGCAATGAGATCACGGCCGACCATTTCGTCAACGGCCAGCTCGTCGACGTGTCCGGCGTGACCATCGGCAAGGGATTTGCCGGCACAATGAAGCGGCACAATTACTCCGGCTTGGAAGCCAGCCACGGCGTGTCGATCTCGCATCGCTCGGCCGGCTCGACCGGCAACCGTCAAGATCCCGGCCGCACCTTCAAAGGCAAGAAGATGTCGGGCCACATGGGCCAGGTGCTGGTGACGACGCAGAACGTCGAAGTCGTAAAGACCGATGTCGAGCGTGGCCTCATCATGGTCAAGGGCGCGGTACCGGGCTCCAAGGGCAGTTGGGTCATGATCCGCGATGCGGTCAAACACCCGCTGCACAAAGATGCGCCGAAACCGGCGGCTCTGCGCAAGACGGCGGCGGCTCAGCCGGCCGCGGGAGGTGCGTGATGGGAATCAAGGTGAAAGTCACGACCTTAGATGCCGGCGCTGCCGGCGATATCGAGCTGAACGAGGACATTTTCGCCGTCGAGCCGCGCAAGGACATCCTTTATCGCGTGGTGCAATGGCAGCAGAACAAGCGGCACAAGGGGCAGCACAAGACGCTCACGCGCCGCGAAGTCGATCGCACCACAAAGAAGATGTACAAGCAAAAGGGTACCGGCCAGGCGCGCCACGGTGCGGCTTCGGTGCCGCAGTTTCGCGGCGGCGGCAAGGCGATGGGCCCGGTGCTGCGTTCGCGCGAAACCGACTTGCCGAAGAAAGTACGCGCGCTGGGCCTGAAGATGGCGCTGACGTCGAAGCACCAAGACGGTGATCTGGTCATTCTGGACGCGGCCAAGGTCAACGAAGCCAAGACAAAGAAGCTCGCGGCCTCGTTCGGCAAACTCGGATTTGCTTCGGCGTGTATCGTCGACGGACCGGCGTTCGATACCGGCTTTGAGCGCGCGGCGCGCAATATTCCGAATATCGATCTGCTCTCCGTCGCCGGCATCAACGTGCTCGACGTCTTGCGGCGCGACAAGCTGGTCTTGACCAAAGCGGCGCTCGCCGCCCTTGAGGAGCGCTTCAAATGACCAAGCTCGCCTCCTACGCGACGATCCTGTCGCCGATCATCACCGAAAAAACGACCAAGCTGACCGAAACCAATCAGGTGGTCTTTCGCGTGCCGCTCACGGCGACCAAGCCGCAGATCAAGCGCGCCGTTGAAGAACTCTTTCCGAAGATCAAGGTGACTGCTGTCAACACGCTGATCCAGAAGGGCAAGAAGAAGCTCTTTCGCGGCCGGCGGGGCGAGCGCAGCGACATGAAGAAAGCGATCGTCACGCTGCGCGAAGGCGACGCGATTGACGTGACGACAGGCATTTAGGGCACGGCGATAGGACAATGGCGCTAAAAACTTTCAGACCCACGACGCCCTCGACGCGGCAACTGGTCCTCATCGACCGCAGCCAGTTGTGGAAGGGCCGGCCGCTAAAGACGCTGACCGAATCTCAGAAGGAGATGGGCGGGCGCAACAATCTCGGCCGCATTACGACCCGCTGGCGCGGCGGCGGACACAAAAAGCTGTACCGCATCGTCGACTTCAAACGCCGGAAGTTCGATATGGAGGGCACCGTCGAGCGCATAGAATACGATCCCAACCGCTCCGGTTTCATCGCCCTCATCGCCTACACCGACGGCGAGAAAGCCTACATCCTGGCGCCCCAGCGCGTGGCGGTCGGCGATAAGGTGGTGTCCGGTCAAAAGGTCGACGTGAAGCCGGGCAATGCTATGCCGCTGTCGGCGATGCCGGTTGGAACGATCGTGCACAACGTCGAATTCAAGGCCGGTGCCGGCGGCAAGATTGCGCGCTCGGCCGGCACATATGTCCAATTCGTCGGCCGCGACCAAGGCTACGGAATCTTGCGTCTGAACTCGGGCGAGACCCGCAAGGTGCGCCTCGAGTGCATGGCGACGGTCGGTGCGGTCTCCAACCCCGATCACATGAACGAAGTCATCGGCAAGGCCGGCCGCAACGTCTGGAAGGGCAAGCGTCCCTCCGTCCGCGGCACGGCGATGAACCCGGTCGATCACCCGCACGGCGGCGGCGAAGGCCGCACCAAGGGCGGCCGCCATCCGGTTACGCCCTGGGGCAAGGGCACCAAGGGCAACAAGACGCGCAAGACCAAGCGCACGAACAAACTCATCGTGACGGACCGTCGCGCGAAGAAAGCTAGGGGCTAACGCATGGCACGTTCGGTTTGGAAGGGCCCCTTCGTCGACGGCTATCTGCTGAAGAAAGCGGAAGCCACGCAGAAGTCCGGCCGTCGCGAGGTGATCAAGATTTGGAGCCGACGCTCGACGATCCTGCCGCAATTCGTCGGACTGACCTTTGGCGTCTACAACGGCAACAAGCACATTCCCGTGTCCGTCACTGAAGAAATGGTCGGCCACAAATTCGGCGAGTTCTCGCCGACGCGCACGTTCTACGGCCATGCCGGCGACAAGAGAGTGAAGAGGAAGTAATGGGCAAGCCAGCACTCGAACGGCAGTTGGCCGACAACGAGGTGAAGGCGGTGGGTCGCATGATCCGCACGTCGCAGTACAAACTCAACCTCGTCGCGGGCCTGATCCGCGGCAAGAAGGTCGATCAAGCGATCAACGATCTGGCCTTCAGCCGCAAGCGCATCTCCAACGACGTGCTGAAGGTGTTGCGCTCGGCCGTCGCCAACGCCGAGAACAACCACAATCTCGACGTCGACGAATTGGTCGTCGCGCAGGCTTGGACCGGAAAGAATTTGGTTTTGAAGCGCTTCCACGCCCGCGGCCGCGGCCGCGGCGCCAGCATTCTAAAGCCGTTCAGCGAAGTGACGATCGTGCTGCGCGAACGCAAACCGGAAGAAAAAGAACAAAAGTCTGACAAGAAAAACGTGAAGAAGAGCGGTAAGTCCGGCGCTGCGGCGGCGGCGCAACCGCGCAAGCGCGCCGCGAAAAAGGAGCAAGCCTAATGGGTCAAAAGGTCAATCCAATCGGCTTGCGGTTGGGCATCAATCGCACCTGGGATTCGCGTTGGTATGCGGATCGGCGCGAATACAGCCAACTCCTGCACGAAGACATCAAGATCCGGGAGTATCTGTTCGACAAGCTCAAGCAGGCCGGCGTCTCGCGCATCATCATCGAACGCCCGCACAAGAAGTGTCGCGTCACGATCCATTCCGCGCGGCCAGGCGTCGTCATCGGCAAGAAGGGCGCCGACATCGAGAAGTTGAAAGCCGAGCTCGGCAAGTTCACCAAGAGCGAAGTGCATCTCAATATCGTCGAGATCCGCAAGCCTGAGATCGACGCGCACCTGATTGCCGAGAGCATCGCGCAACAGCTCGAGCGTCGCGTCTCCTTCCGCCGGGCGATGAAGCGCTCGGTTCAATCGGCCTTGAAGCTCGGCGCCCTCGGTATCCGCATCAACTGCGCCGGCCGCCTCGGCGGCGCGGAGATCGCGCGCGTTGAATGGTATCGCGAAGGGCGCGTGCCGCTGCACACGCTTCGCGCCGATATCGATTTCGGAATCGCTGTTGCCAAGACCGCCTATGGCACTTGCGGCGTCAAGGTTTGGGTGTTCCGGGGCGAGATCCTCGAGCACGACCCGATGGCGCAAGACAAGCGCATGAGCGAAGCAAACGAGCCTGGTGGCGGACGCGGCGGTCAGCGCAGCGGTCAGACCGCGGCATAGAACGAGACAAGGATCATGTTGCAACCCAAGCGGACGAAATTCCGCAAACAGTTCAAAGGCCGCATCCACGGCAAGGCGACGTCGGCACAGGCGCTGAACTACGGCGAGTTCGGGCTGAAGGCGCTTGAGCCCGATCGTTTGACCGCGCGTCAGATCGAAGCGGCGCGGCGTGCGATCACGCGCGCAATGAAGCGCCAGGGTCGTGTATGGATCCGCGTCTTCCCCGACATTCCGGTGTCGAAGAAGCCGGCCGAGGTCCGCATGGGCTCCGGCAAAGGCGCGCCGGAATTTTGGGCGGCGCGGGTGAAGCCGGGTCGCATCCTCTTTGAAGTGGATGGCGTCACTTCGGCGACGGCGAAAGAGGCACTGACACTTGCCGCGGCGAAGCTGCCGATTCTGACGAAGTTCGTCACCCGGCTTGGCCATACGGATTGAGGGCGGAGATCGAACGATGAAAATCGATGACGTCAGGAACTTGTCCCAGGATCAATTGACCGAGGAACTCGTCAAGCTGCGCAAGGAGCAGTTCAACCTTCGTTTTCAGAAGGCGACGGGACAGTTGGAAAAGACCAGCCGGGTCCGCGTCGTGCGCCGCGATATCGCCAAGATCAACACGGTCTTTGGCGAGCGTACGCTTGCGAAGAAGAAAGCCTGAGGCGGAGCGCGAGATATGCCGAAACGAATTTTGCAGGGTGTCGTGGTGAGCGACAAGAACAAGAAGACGGTCATCGTCGAAGTCGAGCGGCGCTTTACGCATCCGCTCCTCGGCAAGACCGTTCGCCGTTCCAAGCGCTATCACGCCCATGACGAACAAGGGCGCTTCAAATCCGGCGACCCGGTGCGCATTCAGGAATGCCGTCCGATGTCGAAGCTGAAGCGCTGGGAAGTGCTCTACGAAGCGGCTGCGGCCAAACACTAAGAAAGCGCGAAGGCCTTACGCCCATGATTCAGATGACCACCAATTTGGACGTTGCCGACAATTCCGGTGCGCGGCGCGTCATGTGCATCAAGGTGCTGGGCGGTGCGCAGCGCCGCTATGCGACCGTCGGCGACATCATCGTCGTCTCGATCAAGGATGCGATCCCCCGCGGCCGCGTGAAAAAGGGCGAGGTCATGAAGGCCGTGGTCGTTCGCACCGCCAAGGAAGTGCGTCGCGCCGACGGCAGCGTCATCCGCTTCGACCGCAACGCGGCCGTGCTTATCAACGCGCAAGGCGAGCCGATCGGCACGCGCATCTTCGGACCGGTGACGCGCGAACTGCGTGCGAAGAACCACATGAAGATCGTATCGCTCGCGCCGGAGGTTCTCTAGCCATGGCCGCCAAGATCAGAAAAGGCGACCGCGTCATCGTGACGACCGGCCGCGACAAAGGCAAAAAGGGCGAAGTGCTCAGGGTGATGCCGGACGAAGGCCGCGTCCTCGTCTCGGGCGTCAACATGATCAAGCGCCACACCAAGCAGACCGCGCGCGAGCAAGGCGGCATCATCTCCAAGGAGGCGGCGCTGCACATGTCGAACGTTGCTCACGTCGATCCCAAGACCGGCGAAGCGACTCGGGTCGGATTCAAGAATTTGAGCGACGGACGCAAGGTGCGGTTTGCCAAGAAGTCCGGGGAAGTGATCGATGTCTGACGATAAAAAAGACAAGAAGTCGAAAGAGCCGAAGGACGCCAAGGCGCCCAAGGAAGCCAAAGCGGCCGTTGCCGGCTCGCCCGAGGCGATCGCTCTAGCCAAGAAGGCCGAGAAGAAGGCCAAGGGCGGCAAGAAGGGCGATGCCCAGCCTGCAGGTCCGGCCGTCTCGACGCAAAGCGAAGCCGCGCGCGCCAAGGGTATGGCGCTTGCGGCAGGCGAGAAATACATGCCGCGCGCCAGAAAGCGCTACGGCGAAGTCGTGCGCAAGGAACTGGTCGAAAAGTTCGGCTACAAGAATCCGATGCAGGTGCCGCGGCTCGACAAGATCGTCATCAATATGGGCGTCGGCGAGACGACGGTGGACACGAAGAAAATTCAATCGGCCGTGCGCGATCTGACCTTGATCGCGGGACAGAAGCCGGTGGTGACCAGGGCGCGCAAGGCGATTTCGAACTTCAAGGTTCGCGAGAATATGCCGCTCGGCGCCAAGGTGACGTTGCGTCGCGACCGCATGTACGACTTCGTGGACCGGCTGGTGACGATTGCGCTGCCGCGGGTGCGTGACTTCCGCGGCTTGAGCGGCAAGAGCTTCGACGGCCGCGGCAATTACTCGATGGGTTTGAAGGAGCATATCGTGTTTCCGGAGATCGACTACGACAAGGTCGATGCGGTCTGGGGCATGGACATTACGATTTGCACCACCGCACGAACGGATGACGAAGCGCGCGCGTTGCTTGCGGCGTTTCAGTTTCCGTTCGCGAAGTGATGCAGGCCACAGGCGGATAGGACAGGATACGATGGCAAAAAAGAGTTCCGTCGAGAAGAACAAGCGGCGCGTGCGGCTGGTCAAGCTCTACGCGGCCAAACGGGTGAAGCTCAAGGACGTGGCGAACAACATGTCGCTGCCGCCCGAGGAGCGCTTCGCGGCGCGCCTCAAGCTCGCCGAGTTGCCGCGCAATTCGTCGGCGACGCGCATTCGCAATCGCTGTGAACTGACGGGCCGCGCGCGCGGCAATTATCGCAAGGTCAAAATGTGCCGCATCAAACTGCGTGAACTCGCCAACCACGGGCAGATCCCGGGTATGGTCAAGTCGAGCTGGTAGGAGCATCGCAATGTCGATCAACGATCCATTGGGCGATATGCTCACCCGCATCCGCAACGGTCAGATGCGGGGTATGTCCAAGATTTCGACGCCGGCGTCGAACCTGCGCAAGCGGGTGCTCGATGTTCTGGTGGACGAGGGTTACATCCGCGGCTACGCGGAAGTGACCCAAGTTCAGGCCAAGCCGGAGTTCGAGATCGAGCTCAAATATTTCGAAGGCAAACCGGTGATCAAGGATATCGAGCGCATCTCGACTCCGGGCCGGCGTGTCTATTCGGCGATCAAGGATCTCAAGCCCGTGCGCAATGGGCTCGGCATCCAGATCTTGTCGACGCCCAAGGGCGTCATGTCGGATGCGCATGCTCGCGATCAAAACGTGGGCGGCGAGATTTTGTGCCGCGTGTTCTAAGGACACGGCACGGGGAACGGAAGCGATGTCGCGAATTGGAAAAAAAGTGGTTCCTTTGCCTCAAGGCGTAACCGCGCAGGTCAAGGGTCCCGAGGTCAGGGTCAAGGGCCCCAAGGGCGAGCTGTCGTTGCGGCTGATCGACGGCATCGACGCCACGGTCGACAAGGACGGCGTGACGGTAAAACTGCGCGAGGTCACTGACGAGGGGCGCGCCGTTTGGGGCCTGCAGCGCACGCTGGTCAACAATCTGGTGCTGGGCGTGTCGAAGGGCTACGCGCAGCAGCTGGAGATTTCCGGTACCGGCTACCGCGCAGCAGTGCAAGGCAAGAACCTGCAACTGCAACTCGGCTACAGCCACGACATTATCTATCCAATCCCGCCCGGCATCGACATCAAATGCGAAAAGCCGACGCTGGTGCTCGTCAGCGGCATCGACAAACAGAAAGTCGGGCAGGTGGCGGCCGAAATTCGCGGCTTCCGCAAGCCCGAGCCCTACAAAGGCAAAGGCGTGAAATACGCCGAAGAGAAGATCCGCCGCAAAGAAGGCAAGAAGAAGTAAGATACGATCATGGCACACAAACGCGAAACTCTTTTCGAACGACGCCGGGCGCGCACGCGCTACAAGCTGAGGAAGGTCTCGAGCGATCGTCCGCGCTTGTCGGTGTTCCGTTCGTCTAAGCACATTTATGCGCAGGTCATCGACGATCTGAAAGGCGTGACGATCGCTTCGGCCTCGACGCTCGACGAAGAAGCAAAGAAGGCTCTTGCCAAGGCGAAAAGCACGGACAAGGCGGCGGCTGCCCTCATCGGCAAGCTCGTCGCCCAACGTGCACTTAAGAAGGGCGTCAGCGACGTTGTGTTCGATCGCGGCGGCTACATCTATCACGGCCGGGTCAAGGCGCTCGGCGATGCGGCACGCGAAGGCGGCCTGAAATTTTGACAAAGGATTAGGGTATGGCGCGCGAAGGTAGAGAACGCGGAGGCAACCGCGGCGGCGATCACGGCGATCGGCAGGGCGAGCTCATCGACAAGCTCGTCCACATTAATCGCGTCGCAAAGGTCGTCAAAGGCGGCAAGCGCTTCGGCTTTGCCGCGCTCGTCGTCGTGGGTGATCAAAAAGGTCGCGTCGGCTTCGGTCACGGCAAGGCGCGCGAAGTGCCTGAGGCGATCCGCAAGGCGACTGAGGCCGCGAAGCGGGCCCTGGTTCGTATTCCCCTGCGTGAGGGGCGCACGCTGCATCATGAGGTCACCGGCCACCACGGTGCCGGCAAGGTCGTGCTGCGCCCGGCGCCGGTCGGCACCGGCATCATCGCCGGCGGCCCGCTGCGTGCGGTGTTCGGCGCCTTGGGTGTGCAAGACGTCGTCGCCAAGTCAGTCGGCACGTCCAATCCCTACAACATGGTGCGCGCGACGTTCGACGCCTTGAAGAACGAACACTCGCCGAAGATGATTGCCAATAAGCGCGGTAAAACGGTCGCCGAAATCCTTTCCGCGCGCCGTGCCGTCGCCGATATTTCGCCGGAGTAATCGTCATGGGAATGCGCACATCCGAGGGACGGCCGAAGGGCAAGACGATCACGCTCGAGCAGATCGCCAGCCCGGCGCGCCGCACCGAGCATCAGGCCGAGACGCTGATCGGGCTCGGGCTCAATAAACTTCATCGCCGCAAGACGTTGCAGAACACGGACTCCATATGGGGCATGGTCTGCAAAGTGCGGCATATGGTGCGCGTCGTCGACGAGACGCCGGCGGCCCGGAAAGCAGGCTGACGCTCATGAAACTCAACGAAATCCGCGACAACGAAGGCGCCCATTACCGCTTCAAGCGGCTCGGGCGCGGCACCGGTTCGGGCAAAGGCAAAACCTCGGGCAAAGGCGTCAAAGGTCAAAAGGCGCGCGCCGGTCACCACGGTATGTTCGGCTTCGAGGGCGGTCAGATGCCGCTCCACATGCGCATGCCCAAGCGCGGCTTCAACAACATCTTCGCGCGTCAGTTTTCGATCGTAAATCTCGGGACGCTGCAAAGGGCGGTCGACGCTGGCAAGATCGCCAGTGGCGCGACGGTCACAGCGCAAACCCTTGTCGCGGCTGGGATCGTCCGCAAGAGCGTCGACGGCGTGCGCCTTCTTGGCAAAGGCGAACTGAAAGCCCATCTAAACCTGGAAGTCGCGCATGCTTCCGGCTCGGCAATCGAGGCGGTCAAAAAGGCCGGCGGCAAGGTCAAAGTGCTTGGCGTCAAGGCGCGCCACGTCACCAAGAAGGATGCCAAGCCCGGCAAGCGGGCGGTTCGTCGCGTCAAAGCGGCCGAAAAGCGCGCCGAACGGGCGCGACCGGCGCAGCCGGCGAACGCGTAAGGGGTCGCGGTGATATTCTGCAGGTCTGAACCTGCCAGCGTGGAGTAGGCGTCATGGCGTCAGCTGCGGAGCAACTAGCAGCCAACATCAACTGGGGCGCCTTCACGAAGGCCGAGGAGCTGCAACGGCGCATTTGGTTCAGCCTTGGCGCGCTCATCGTCTACCGTCTTGGCACCTACATCCCGATCCCCGGCCTCGATCCGGTCCAGCTCGAAAATCTGATGAACACGCAGACCCAGGGCATCTTGGGCGTGTTCAATATGCTGTCGGGCGGTGCGATAGCGCGCATGGCGATTTTCGCCTTGAACGTGATGCCGTATATCTCGGCCTCGATCATCTTGCAGATATTCACGACCGTCAGCCCGCGCCTCGAGGCGCTCAAAAAAGAAGGCGAAGCGGGCCGCAAGCAGATCAATCAATACACGCGTTACCTGACCGTGGGCCTTGCGACCGTTCAGTCCTACGGCATCGCCATCGGGTTGCAGAGCCAGGGCCATCTCGTCACCAATCCCGGCCTCTTCTTTACGATGTCGACCGTCATCACGCTGACCGGCGGCGTGATGTTTTTGATGTGGCTCGGCGAGCAGATTACCTCGCGCGGCATCGGCAACGGTGTGTCGCTGATCATCTTTGCCGGCATCGTCGCCAATTTGTGGCACGGAATCGTCAACACGCTGGAGCTCGTTTCGCACGGCTCGATTCCGTGGTTCGGCGGCATTCTGCTCTACGCCGCCGTGGTCGTGATCATCGTGGTCATCGTCTTCTTCGAGCGCGCCCAGCGCCGCCTTCTTGTGCAATATCCCAAGCGGCAGATGGGCAACCGGATGTTCGGTGGGGAAAGCTCGCACCTGCCGCTGAAGCTCAACACCTCGGGCGTCATTCCGCCGATTTTCGCCTCGTCGCTTCTGTTGGCGCCGCTTAGCATCATCAATTTGTTCAGCACCTCGAGCAGCGCACCCGAATGGTTGAGCGACGTCAGCCGCTGGCTCCAGCACGGCTCGCTGCCTTACATGCTGCTCTATGCCGCCGGCATCATCTTCTTTTGTTTCTTCTACACCGCGATCGTCTTCAATCCGACCGATACGGCCGACAATTTGAAGAAGTACGGCGGCTTCATCCCCGGCATCCGGCCGGGCAAGAAGACTGCGGACTATATCGACTATGTGCTCACGCGATTGACGGTCGTCGGCGCGATCTATCTCACACTCGTGTGTTTGGTGCCAGAGTACCTCTACAGCGTCTACAACGCGAACCTGTTGCAGATGGGCGGCACGTCGTTCCTGATCATCGTCAGCGTCACGATGGACACGGTGGCGCAAATCCACAGCCACTTGCTGGCACATCAATACGAGGGCTTGATCAAGAAGGCGCGCTTCAAGAGTCCGCGGGGCCGATGATCCTGATCCTTTTCGGTCCGCCGGCGGCTGGCAAGGGCACGCAGGCGGCGCGCCTGAAAGCAACGCACGGCATCGGCCATCTCTCGACCGGCGACATGTTGCGCGCGGCGATCGCGCTGGGGACCGAAATCGGCCGGCGCGCCAAGGCGATCATGGACAAGGGCGATCTTGTTCCCGACGAAGTCGTCGTCGGCATTATCGGCGACCGCATCAAGCAGGATGATTGCAAGAAGGGTTTCGTGCTCGACGGCTTTCCGCGCACCGTCAACCAGGCCAAGGCGCTGGATGCGTTGCTTGCAGAGCGCAAGACCGGTGTCGATGTCGTGATCGTGGTCGAGGTAGACGAGGCGGCGCTCATCAAGCGGGTCGAAACCAGGGCCAGCCAAGCGCACCTCAAGGGCGAGCCCGTGCGCCCGGACGACGACCCCGAGACCTTCAAGAAGCGCCTGGCCGTCTACAAAGCCGAGACCGCGCCCGTGCTCCCGTATTATGAGGCTGGTGGCAAGATAAAACGGGTCGACGGCATGAA
>Ga0209069_10001474_pt1 | contig 11953 bp, 12 predicted proteins | sample Str013_2_FD_187202 | JGI IMG/M metagenome (GOLD analysis project Ga0209069, IMG submission 187202) | Freshwater sediment microbial communities in response to fracking from Pennsylvania, USA - Straight Creek_MetaG_SC_2013 (SPAdes) (version 2) | ecosystem: Environmental > Aquatic > Freshwater >...
TGAATCGCCTGGGAGAGCGGATCGGCCGGTCCGCCAGCGAGTATTTCGAGCGGCTCGGCGGTCTTGTTTCATTGGAGGTGCTCGGCAGAGTCCCGGCGTTCCTCCGCTTGCGTCGCGACATACTCGACGCCCTCACGGGTCTTGGGTACAAGCGCGGCTGACCGGACGCAACTGGAGGCGCGTCTGGCCGCCGGACGGGTCGTCGTCAGGCACTGGCCGCGATCCGACTGTTCAACGCCTGGACCCCGTCGCCGTCGAGTTCGGGCAGTACCACCGGGCGGCCGGTCAGCGCCAGCATGAGCGCCTCGGCGCGACCGCGTACGGCCGGCCCGGTACCCCAGGCCCAGTCCAGGTCGGTGGCCTCGAACCGCAGGCCGCCCTTGCGGCGCTTCGGGACGAACCCGGGCGCCCGGCCGGAGACCAGGAAGTCCAGCGAGACCCGCAGCCGCTCCGGGCGCAGCACGTGCGCCAGGCCCAGCGGGCGGCGCATGTCCTGCCCGTGCACCTGGAGATCGGTGAGCTGCCCGCGGTACCCGACGACCGGCGGCCGGAAGTCCTTGTCGGCGTTGGCCCGCAGCTCCCGGGCCAGTTCGGTGGCCGGGCGCCGGGCCACCCGCCGGGCGATGTCGGCGTTCGCGGCGTGCAGCCGGAACCCGGTGCGCAGCAGCGCCGGGGCGAACCACCACACCGGTACGGCCACCGCGGCGACCAGGTGCCCGGCCACCTCCCGTACCGTCCACCGCCCGCACAGGCTGGGCGTGTCCAGTTGCCGGTCGTCCAGCGAGGCGACCAGGTCGGCGATCCGCCGCCGCTCGTCGGCGATCATCGGGAGGAGGTCCACCGGGCCACCATAGCTGCCGGTCGTGCGTGTGGGGCCGGATCACCGGCCCGAGCGCCAGGACAGTGGCCCCGGCAGGTCCACCCGCTGGCGGCGGGTCTTCGAGTTCCAGGACCATCGTCCGATCTTGACACCCCAGGACGAGTACCCCCGCTTGCCGACGTTGAGGTGCAGCGGGCCGATCCGGTACACCTTCCGGAACATGATGGGCATGGTGTCCTCCTCCGCGTCCTGTTGGCACTCACGTCCTGTTGGCACTGCCGGTACCCCGTGGAGCCGGCCGGGAAACGTCCGCAAACCCGGCGCGGGCGCCGGTACCGACCCGGCTAGGCTGTCCGGGTGACCACCACCGCAGCGCTGTCGTACGACGACGTCCTGGCCCGGTACGCCCCGGTGATCGGGCTGGAGACGCACGTCGAACTCGGCACCCGTACCAAGATGTTCTGTGGCTGCCCGACGGAGTTCGGGGCCGCGCCGAACACCCAGGTGTGCCCGGTCTGCCTGGGCCTGCCCGGCACGCTGCCGGTGGCCAACAAGGCCGCGATCGAGGCGACCGTCCGGATCGGGCTGGCGCTGCACTGCTCGATCGCGGACTGGTGCCGGTTCGCGCGCAAGAACTACTTCTACCCGGACATGCCGAAGAACTACCAGATCAGCCAGTACGACGAGCCGCTGTGCACCGACGGGTACCTGGACGTGGCGGTCGACGGGCGTACCGTGCGGGTCGGCATCGAGCGGGTACACCTGGAGGAGGACACCGGCAAGACGCTGCACGTGGGTGGCGCGACCGGGCGCATCCACGGCGCCACCGAGTCGCTGGTGGACTACAACCGGGCCGGCATCCCGCTGGTGGAGATCGTCACCCGGCCGGTACCGGGTACCGGCGCCGACGCGCCGATCGTGGCCCGCGCGTACGTGGCCGAACTGCGCGAGCTGATCCGCGGCCTGGGTGTCTCGGACGTACGGATGGAGCAGGGTTCGCTGCGCTGCGACGTGAACACCTCGCTGCACCTGGTCGGTACCAGCGAATGGGGTACCCGGACCGAGACCAAGAACGTCAACTCGCTGCGCAGCGTCGAGCGCGCGGTGCGTTCGGAGATCCTGCGCCAGGGCGCGGTGCTGGCCGCCGGTGGCCGGATCGTCCAGGAGACCCGGCACTTCCACGAGGACACCGGCGACACCACCCCGGGGCGCAGCAAGGAAACCGCGACCGACTACCGGTACTTCCCGGAGCCGGACCTGGTACCGCTGGCGCCGGATCCGGTGTGGGTACGGGAACTGCGTGACGCGCTGCCCGAGCCGCCCCGGGAGCGGCGCAACCGGCTGCGCGACGCCTGGGGACTGTCCGAAGTGGACATGCAGAGTGCGCTGAACGCCGGTGCGGTGGACCTGATCGAGGCCACCGTCGCGGCCGGGGCCAGCCCCGAGGCGGCGCGCAAGTGGTGGCTGGGCGAGCTGGCCCGGCGGGCCAACGAAGCCGGTACCGATCTGTCCGCGCTGGTCGCCACCCCGGCCCACGTGGCCGAACTGGCGTCCCTTGTGGACAGTGGAGCGCTGACCGACAAGCTGGCCCGTACCGTGCTGGAAGGGGTACTGGCCGGCGAGGGTACCCCGGCGCAGGTGATGGCCGGGCGCGGGCTGGCGGTGGTCTCCGACACCGGTGCGCTGAACGACGCCGTGGACACCGCGATCGCGGCGCACCCGGACGTGGCGGCGAAGGTACGCGAGGGCAAGGTCGCCGCGGCCGGGGTGATCGTGGGCGCGGTCATGAAGGCCACCGGCGGGCAGGCGGACGCCAAGGCGGTACGGGAGCTGGTACTCGCCCGGCTGTCCGGCTGACCGCGGCGGCGCCGGGCGTACCGGTCCGGCGCGGGCTCAGCGGGGCGCCGGCGCCCCGGACACCGCCGGTGACCCGGGAACCGTTGGCGACCCTGGCGGCCCGGTCGGGGAGCCGGACGGCCCGGCCGAGCCCGACGGTACCGCGTCCGGCCGGTCCTGCCCGACCACGTGCCGGCGCAGCGTGACCTCGGTCCGGCCGGTACCGCCCAGGGTGATCTCGTCGTACGCCTGCAGCGCGTGCGTGGCGGCGTCGAGGTACAGCACCGACATCTCCAGCGGGGTGGGCTCCTCGTGCTCCAGCCCGCGCAGGCCGGCGCCGCCGGTGGACCCCTCGACCATGAGGAACGTGGGCTTCGCCCCGGCCGGTACCGGCAGTTCCCTGGTGGCCCGGGCGTGCAGGTGCCCGGCCAGCACCAGCGGTACCACCCCGGCCAGCGGGGTCGCGCTGGCCGGATCGTGAACCAGCGCGATGTCCACCGGCCGGGCCGAGGTACCGATGGTGGCCGCCAGCGCCGAGCCGGACTGGAGCAGCTCCGCCCGCTCCTGCGGCGGTGGTGCGGTGCTGGTCTGCTTGTCCGGGGTGAACCGGGGGTCGGCCACCCCGGCGATGGTCACGCCGGCCACCGTGGCGACGCCGTTCTCCAGCACGGTCGCGTTGCGCTGGGAGGCGACCGCCCGGGCGGTCACGTCCGAGTCGTGGTTGCCGCGGATGTACACGTACGGCACGCCGAGGGTACCGATGGCGTCCACGAACGAGGACTCCACCGGGGTACCCCAGTCGTTGATGTCGCCGGTGTCGACCACCAGGGTGATGCCGAACTGCTCCACCGTGGTCTGGATCACCGGCCACGCGGACGGGTTGAGGTGCAGGTCGGAGATGTGCAGCACGCGGATCGTGCCGGGGTCGGCCTGGTACACCGGCAGCGCGTTGAGCGTGTCGTACAGCTTGGTGACGTTGTTGACCAGGTGCTGCAACTGCTCGCTGTACGCGGTGTACCGGTCGGCGATGCTCTTCGCGTCGCCGATCACGGCCGGGGCGTTGGCCAGCAGGCCGTGGTACGTGGGCTCCTGGACCGAGCGGGGCGCGAACGTGGCCACCGCGATGGCGCCGCTGGCCGCCACCGTGGCCAGGGCCAGTACACCGGCGTACGCGACCTGCCGCACCCGCCGGTACACTAGCGCGGCCAGCAGCATCGCCCCGAGCACGGCCGCCGCGGTGGCCTGCAGCACCAGCCGCCGTACCCCGCGGTCGACGTCGGCCACCGCGTGCTCGCTGGCGCTGGTGAACGTGTCCGTACCGGTGGCCAGGGCGAAGGTACGCCGCTGGTCGAGCTGGTCGAGGGTGACCGTGAGGTGGGCCGGTCCGGCGTGGCTGCGCATCTCCAGCGATCCCAGCGGCGGGATCTGCACGTCGGTACCGCCGGTCAGCGCCGGGCGCAGCGAGAACCGCGCCTGGAACGGGCCGACGTCGGTTTCGGTGTGGCCGCCGACGGCCAGCCCCAGCGCCATGCCCGCGGCGGTGACCAGGACCAGCAGTACCGCCGGCCCGTACCGGCGCAGCGCCCGCGCGGTACGCCCGCCGCCGCGCAGGAACCGGTCGGTACCGGCCAGCCGGGCGACGGTGGCACCGACCCGCGCGGCGGTGGCACCGACCCGCGCGGCGGTGGCCCGGTACCACACCCGGACCGGCCGCTGCCCGCCGCCGGTCAACTCAGCGAACCCGCGCTACCGGCCGGGATGATGCGCAGGATGCGGTCATCCTCGGGCCCGGGGGTGCCCTGGCCGTCGGTGTTGGAGGTGCTGACCCACAGCGAGTTGTCCGGGGCCAGCACGACGGTACGCAGCCGGCCGTACGCGTCGACCAGCAGCGCCTGCGGCGCGCCGAGGACGGTACCGGTGGCGGTGAGGCTGATCAGGTACAGCCGCTTGCCGGCCAGGCACCCGGTGACCAGCAGCCGGCTGGTGGCGGCCAGCCCGGCGCAGGACGCCTGCGCCGGCTTCCACTGCACCAGCGGGTCCACGTACGCCGGGTCGTGCGCGATGCCCTCCACCGCCGGCCAGCCGTAGTTGCGGCCGGGCTGGACGAGGTTCAGCTCGTCCCAGGTGTCCTGGCCGTACTCGGTGGCGTACAGCCGTTTCTGGCTGTCCCACGCCAGTCCCTGCACGTCGCGGTGGCCCACGCTGTACACCAGGGTGGTCGACGGGTTGCCCGGGGCCGGTTTGCCGGCCGGGGTCATCCGCAGGATCTTCCCGGCGAGGCTGGCCGGGTTCTGCGCGTCGGCCTTGACCGCGGACTCGCCGGTGCTGGCGTACAGGTACCCGTCCGGCCCGAAGGCGAGCTGACCTCCATTGTGGACGGTCGAGTGGGGCAGCCCGGTGACGATCGGCACCGGTACCCCGCCCAGGGTCAGCGACGCGATCCGGTTGTCCTGCGCGGTCGAGTAGTAGACGAAGACCAGCTTGTCGGTGGCGTACGTGGGGCTGACCGCGATGCCGAGCAGGCCGCCCTCGCCGCCGGTGACCACCCCCGGTACCACCTGGACGGTACTGGCCTGGCGCGCCCCGCCGGCCGGGTTCGGTGCCAGCTTGAGGATCTTCCCGCTGTCCCGCTCGGTCACCAGCGCGGTGCCGTCGGGCAGGAACGCGATGCCCCACGGGACGTGCAGGTTGCGGGCCACCACGTCGGCGGTGGCCTGCACGTCGCCCTGGGTCGAGCTGGGCCGGGCGCTGGGGCTGGGCAGCCGGGGCGGCGCCCCGGACTGGTCCGGTGGCGGCGGCCCGAAACTGCACGCGCCCAGCGCCGCGGTCGCCATCGCCGCCGCGGCCAGGGCACGGTACCGCCGCGGCCGGCCGGCCCGCCGCGGACCGGCGGGGGTGTGACCCTCACTCACCCGGCAAGCCTACCGGTTGACCCGGATCGGGCCGCCCGGCCGCGGCCACCCCCGCCCGGGCGGCTGCGGCCACCCCCGCCCGGGCGGCTGCGGCTATCCGGGCCGGGGCGGCTGCGGCTATCCGGGCCGGGGCGGCTATGGTCGCGGGGTGTGAGGGTGTGGATCGCGCACGAGCAGGGCCGGGCGTACCTCGGTGAGCTGGACCCGGGGACGCAGGTGGACGTGCTGGAGGCGGTCACCGCGCCGCTGCCCGGGGACCCGGCGCGGGTCGAGGTGTGGGTACCGCCGTTCCTGTCCGGGCCGGCCGTGGTCGAGTTCGCGGCCCGGCTGCCGGCGCTGCGGCTGGTGCAGCTCATGTCCGCCGGGGCGGACGCCTGGGTCGACCGGTTGCCGGCCGGGGTGGCCCTGTGCGACGCGCGGGGGGTGCACTCGTCGTCCACCGCGGAGTGGGTGGTCGCGGCGATCCTGGCGTACCTGCGCCGGTTCCCCGCGTTCGCCCGGGACCAGGCGGCCGGGTACTGGTCCGGCCGGGACCACCTGCCGACCGACGAGCTGGCCGGCAAACGGGTGCTGATCGTCGGGGCGGGGGCGATCGGCGCGGCCACGGCGGCCCGGCTCGCGCCGTTCGAGGTACAGGTCACGATGGTCGCCCGGGCCGCCCGGCCCGGCGTGTACCCGGTGGCCGACCTGCCCCGGCTGCTGCCCGACGCGGACGTGGTGGTGCTGCTGGTACCGCTGACCACGGCCACCCGTGGCCTGGTGGACGCGGCGTTCCTGGCCGCGATGCCGGACGGCGCGCTGCTGGTCAACGCCGCCCGGGGACCGGTGGTGGTGACCGCGGCCCTGGTGGCCGAGCTGGCCTCGGGCCGGCTGGCCGCGGCCGCGGACGTCACCGAGCCCGAGCCGCTGCCCGCCGACCATCCCTTGTGGACGATGCCGAACTTCCTGCTCACCCCGCATGTGGCCGGCTCGGTACGGGGGCTGCTCGGGCGGGCGTACGAGCTGGTGGGCGACCAGGTGCGCCGGTACGCGGCGGGACAGCCGCTGCTGAACCTGGTACGCGACGGGTACTGAGCCGTACCGGTCAGCCGGCCGGATCCGTCGGGTCCGTGGCCGGGGCGGCCGGCGCCGGGTCGCTGGCCCGGGCCAGCGTCGCCAGCCGGGGCAGGTCGGTACGGGCCACCGCGGGCAGCGGGACCTGGCCGCCGCGCCGGGTCAGCGCCACCACGCCCCGCCCGGCCGGGGCGAACCCGTCGAGGTCGGACCAGGGCAGCAGGCGCGAGGCGAACAGGGCCCGCACCCGTACCCCGGCCGGGCCGGCGTCGGTACCGCAGCGCACCGCCCAGGCCAGGATCCCGACCGGTACCAGCAGCAGCGGCGTGAGCAGCGGGTACCAGAGCGTGAAGGTCAGCGGTACCGCCCCGGCGGCACCGAGCAGCGCCGCGACCGCGGCGCTGGCGCTGTGGCGGAACCGTACCGGCTGCACCGGCCCATCGTCGCACCCCGCACCACACCGGCCGGCCGCGGCCTGCTCAGCCCCCCGCGGCCGCTCAGCCGGCCGCGTACCCCGGCATCGGGTACCCGGCCAGCAGGTCCGCCACCTCGCCGGCGATCCGGGCCAGGGTCGCCTCGTCGTCCTTGACCGCCGCCTGTACCGCCTCGTCGATCCACGTCCCCACCTGTGGCATCTGCGCCGGGGACAGGCCGCGCGTGGTGAGCGCCGGGGTACCGAGCCGGATGCCGGACGGGTCCCACGGCTTGCGCGGGTCGAACGGTACCGTGTTGAAGTTCACCACGATGCCGGCCCGGTCCAGCGCCCTGGCCGCCGGCTTGCCGTGGATGCCCCGGCTGGTCAGGTCCACCAGCAGCAGGTGGTTGTCGGTACCGCCGGAGACCAGGTCGAAGCCCCGCCCGGCCAGCGCGGCGGCCAGCGCCTGCGCGTTGGCGACGATCTGGTGCGCGTACGCCCGGAACTCCGGCCGCGCCGCCTCGTGCAGCGCCACCGCGATACCGGCCGTGGTGTGGTTGTGCGGGCCGCCCTGCAGCCCGGGGAAGACCGCCTTGTCCAGCGCGACCGCGTGCGCCTCGTCCGACAGCAGCATGGCCCCGCGCGGGCCGCGCAGGGTCTTGTGCGTGGTGGTGGAGATCACCGGCGCGTACCCGACCGGGGACGGGTGGGCGCCGCCGGCGATCAGCCCGGCGATGTGCGCGATGTCGGCCACCAGCAGCGCGTCCACTTCGGCGGCGACCGCGGCGAAGGCCGGGAAGTCGATGGTACGGGGAATGGCGGTACCGCCACAGAAGATCATCTTCGGCCGGTGCTCGCGGGCCAGGTCCCGGACCTGGTCCAGGTCGATGCGGCCGGTGGCCGGGTCCACGCCGTAGTGCACCGGGCGGAACCACTTGCCGGTGGCCGAGACCGGCGAGCCGTGGGTGAGGTGCCCGCCGTGCGCCAGTTCCAGCGACAGGAACGTGTCGCCGGGGGTCATGTACGCCAGGTAGATCGCCAGGTTCGCGGGCGAGCCCGAGTACGGCTGCACGTTGGCGTGCGCCACCCCGAACAGCGCCCGGGCCCGGGCCGCGGCCAGCTCCTCGATCGGGTCGATGAACTGCTGGCCCTCGTAGTACCGCTTGCGCGCGTACCCCTCGGAGTACTTGTTGGTCAGCACGGTCCCGGTGGCCGCCAGTACCGCGGCGGACACGTAGTTCTCCGACGGGATCATGCGCAGCTTGTCGTGCTGGCGGGTGGCCTCGCCCTCGACCAGCGCGGCCAGTTCCGGGTCGGCGGCGGCCAGGTGCGTCAGTGGCGGTACGTGCATGCGGGTCTCCTCCAACGACGTGCGGCGCCCGGATCGTAGCCGTGCCCGGGTGGCGATCACTGATCGTAGCCGGTGCCCAGCGCGGTCGTCCGCGTGGCGCCCGGGCCGCGGACCGGGATTCCGCGCCGCACCTGGCCACGGGCGGACCTGGGGACCGCAACACCGGGTCCGGGTACGCCCCGGCCGTCGCCCGGACGGCGGCGTTGATCTCGACCTGGTGCAGCCGGGCCAGGACGGCCGCAACGGCGCCCAACACTCCGGGCTGACCGCGGCGCAGGGCGCGGGGGACGGCCACGGCTGTGCAGGGTGGTCTGTGCCCGTCGCTTAGACTAAGATTTTGGTCATGAGGATACTGCCGCTGTCCGATGTCAAGGCTCGCTTCTCGGAGTTGGCCGCCGAGGTCGAGCGTACCCACGAGCGGCTCACTGTGACCCGCAACGGCCGGGAGGCTGTGGTGATCATGGCGGTGGAGGACCTCGATTCGATCGAGGCCACGCTCGAACTGCTTCGTGATCCCGCCGCACAGCAGCGTGTGGCGCAGGCGCAGGCAGAGATCGCCCGGGGTGAATGGCTCGACGAGGCGACCGTCAGGGCGATGCTCGGCCGCTCATGAGCTACGCGGTCCGGGTGGCGCCCACCGCGGCGCGGCAACTCTCCCGGGGGCTGCCGGAGTCGGTGGCGGCCGCCTGTATCGAGTTCCTGTACGGCGCATTGCCGGACAACCCGCACCGGGTCGGCGCGGCCCTTCGCGCCCCGTTCGAGGGACAGCACCGTGCGCGCAGAGGCGAGTACCGCGTCCGGTACCGCATCGACGACGCGGACACGGCTGTGTACGTCCTGGACGTTGATCACCGCCGGGACGCCTACCGGTAGCGGTGCACCGCAGGCTGACACCATCAGGGAGCGGGCCTGTTGGTTCCGCGAAAGTGAGGTGTTGCTTCCCCGAATCCACCATGCGCCGGGCCGAGTTGGACAACCGGATTCTGGCGGCGGGCGGTGCCGGTGGTCCTACCGGGGTCGTGTTTCGGCGTCGAGCCAGTCGAGGTAGGCCGGATTGCCGGCAATGACGGGACTGCACAGGATTTCCGGTACCTCGTAGCCGTGCTGTTCGCGGATGTGCTGTTCCAGGGCGCCGTACCGGGTGCTGGTCGTCTTGTAGGTGACCCGCCACTCGTCGGCGGTCTGCACCTGGCCGTCCCACCAGTATGTGCTGGTGATCGGGCCGGACACCTGGGCGCAGGCGGCCAGGCGCGCGGTGACCGCGCCGTGCGCCAGGCGCTGCGCGGCCTCGCGCGAGTCGGTGGTGGTGACCACCTGGCAGTACCGGGACTCGGTCACGTCATCCTCCACTGTGCGGCCACCGGGTACCGGGCCTCAGTCGGGTACCCGGCGGTACGCGCCGTCGCTGGCCGAGGTGGCCATCGAGGCGTACGCGCGCAGCGCCGCCGACACCGGCCGGTCGCGGTGCGCCGGGGTGTACGGCCGGTCCCGCTTGTCCTGCGCCACCCGGCGCCGGGCCAGCTCCTCGTCCGGGACGTCCAGGCTCAGCGTGCGTGCCGGGATGTCGATCTCGATCGGGTCGCCGTCGGCCACCAGCGCGATCAGGCCGCCGCTGGCCGCCTCGGGGGAGGCGTGCCCGATGGACAACCCGCTGGTACCGCCGGAGAAGCGCCCGTCGGTCACCAGCGCGCACGCCTTGCCGAGCCCGCGGCCCTTGAGGAACGACGTCGGGTACAGCATCTCCTGCATGCCGGGGCCGCCCTTCGGCCCCTCGTACCGGATCACCACCACGTCGCCCGGGACCACCTGCCCGGCCAGGATGCCGGTGACCGCGTCCTCCTGCGACTCGTACACCCGGGCCGGGCCGCGGAAGCGCCACAGCTCCTCGCCGACCCCGGCGGTCTTGACCACCGCCCCGTCCGGGGCCAGGTTGCCGGACAGGATGGCCAGCCCGCCGTCGGCGGTGTATGCGTGTGCCGCGTCCCGGATGCAGCCGTCCACCGGGTCGGTGTCCAGTGTGGACCAGCGGTTCGCGGTGGAGAACGGCTGTGTCGTGCGTACCCCGCCGGGGGCCGCGTGGAACAGCTCCACCGCCTCGGCTGCCGGCGCTCCACTTCGGACGTCCCAGGTGGACAGCCACTGGTCCACTGTGGACGAATGTACCGTGGTGACGTCCCGGAGCAGCAGCCCGGCCCGGTCCAGTTCGCCCAGGATGGCCGGGATGCCGCCGGCGCGGTGCACGTCCTCCATGTGGTACCGCGGCGTGTTCGGCGCCACCTTGCACAGGCACGGTACCCGGCGCGAGATCGCGTCGATGTCGGCCACGGTGAAGTCCACGCCGGCCTCGCGGGCGGCGGCGAGCAGGTGCAGCACCGTGTTGGTGGAGCCGCCCATCGCCACGTCCAGGGCCACCGCGTTGGTGAACGCGGCCCGGGAGGCGATCGCGCGGGGCAGCACGCTGGCGTCCTCGCCGTCGTAGTACCGCCGGCACAGCTCCACCACCAGCGCGCCGGCCCGCTCGAACAGCGCCCGGCGGGCGGCGTGGGTGGCCAGGGTGGAGCCGTTGCCGGGCAGGGCCAGGCCGATCGCCTCGGTCAGGCAGTTCATCGAGTTGGCGGTGAACATGCCCGAGCAGGACCCGCAGGTGGGGCAGGCGGACCGCTCGATCTGGCCGAGCCGCTCGTCGGAGACCGACTCGTCGGACGCGGCGATCATCGCGTCGATGAGGTCCAGTTTCGGCAGCACCGGATCGCCGGTACCGGCGGGCGGGGCGACCTTGCCCGCCTCCATCGGGCCGCCGGAGACGAACACGGTCGGGATGTCCAGCCGCAGCGCGGCCAGCAGCATCCCGGGAGTGATCTTGTCGCAGTTGGAGATGCACACCAGCGCGTCGGCGCAGTGCGCGTTGACCATGTACTCGACCGAGTCCGCGATCAGCTCCCGGCTGGGCAGCGAGTAGAGCATCCCGCCGTGCCCCATCGCAATGCCGTCGTCCACGGCGATGGTGTTGAACTCCCGGCCGACCCCGCCCGCGGCCGCGATCGCGTCGCAGACCAGGGCGCCGAGGTCGCGCAGGTGCACGTGGCCGGGTACGAACTGGGTGAAGCTGTTGGCCACGGCCACGATCGGCTTGCCGAAGTCGCCGTCGGTCATCCCGGTGGCGCGCCACAGGGCGCGCGCGCCGGCCATCGTACGTCCGTGCGTGGAGGTCCGCGAGCGCAGTGCTGGCATGCCGCCAGTCTCGCACCGTGGTACCCGTTGCGCGCCAGCGGGTCAGTGCCTGGGCCGGGCAGTCCGGTACCTCCTGCGGGGGAGTCCATCATCTGGGACGCCTTGACGGGCGGCGTGGGATGGTGTCAGAGTTACCGCATGTCGTCGCAGCCGCTCAGCCGAGTACTTCCCTAGGCGCGCTCTCCCCTCGGAGAGTGCGCAAGCCCCGTGCGTCCAGCACGAGGGCTTTTTTGTTGTCCACGCGTTTTGTTGTCCACGCGCCCGCCACCCCACCGCCCGCCCGGCCCGCCGCGGCGGCGGGCCGGTCCGGCCGGCGGTACCGTGCCACCGCACCC
>Ga0209069_10001475_pt1 | contig 11949 bp, 12 predicted proteins | sample Str013_2_FD_187202 | JGI IMG/M metagenome (GOLD analysis project Ga0209069, IMG submission 187202) | Freshwater sediment microbial communities in response to fracking from Pennsylvania, USA - Straight Creek_MetaG_SC_2013 (SPAdes) (version 2) | ecosystem: Environmental > Aquatic > Freshwater >...
CTGCATCACCTGCCCGTGGCACGGCTGGCAATACGATCCGGCAACGGGACGCTCGCCGCCGCCGTTCGTCGAAAAGGTGGCGACCTATGACGTGCGGATGGCGAGCGGGCATGTGTTCGTCAATCCCAAGCCGAATGCCTTGGGCACGCCGGCCGAACCGGCAAAGATCGGATAGGTCATGAGCGCGCGCGAATTCTATGTGGGCTATCTGTCGATGCCACCGCGCCTCAAATGGGCGGTTCGCGGACTTGTGCTGTTGCTGCTGATGCTGGTCGCGCTCGACGCGTGGCTTGTCGCGTCCATGCAGCCGGCGGCCGGCAACGGCGCGTGGGCCGACACGGCGCACGAATATGCCGGGACGCTGACGCGCGAGCCCTACCCGATGTTGCGGGTGAAGACCGCCGCCGGGATCAAAACCTATTTGCTGGTCTCCGACGAAAAGCGCGGCGCGGACGCGGCGTTGGGCGTCACGCCGGACGGGCCGGTCAAGCTCTCCGGATTTCCCATCACGCGCTCGGGGCTCGGCATGATCGAGCTGGCCGCCAACGATGTTGCGGTCATTTCCGAAACTTCGCCGATCGAGGAGCCGGCGCGCGAGGTCCACGGCAGCGTGACGATCGAGGGCGAAATCATCGACTCGAAATGCTGGCTCGGCGTCATGCGCCCGGGCGAGGGGCATTTGCACAAGGCCTGCGCCAGCCTGTGTATTCGCGGCGGCATCCCGCCGCTGTTCGTCACGCGCGGCCGCGGCGGCGATTTGCCGAACCTGATGTTGCTGACGCAAGCCGACGGCGGCGCCGTGCCGCCCGAGCTGATCATTCCCTTCGTCGCCGATGCGGTGCGCGTCACGGGCACCATCGAAAAGCGCGGCGACCTTTGGGTGCTGAAAGCGGATTTGCCGACCCTGACGCGGGTCAAATAGCGGCGGAAGCGAATTTGCCGTCAGAAAGCGGAATGCCCGCGGCAAGGCGGAATGCGATCTTTGCCTCATCAACCGATGAGGCCGTGCCATGCATTTTCGTATCAGCGGGATCGATCCAGCGCCGTTTCGACATTTGTTCGCGTTGGGCGACGACAAGCTCGCGCAGCGTCGCGCCAAGCGCTATGTCGCGGACGCCAAGCCCGGCTATCCGTGCCGCATCTCGCTCGAGGACGCCGAGCCCGGCGAAGCCGTGATCCTCGCGCCCTATGCGCATCAAACCGCTGCAACGGCCTATCAGGCAGCTGGCCCGATATTCGTGCGCGAAAATGCGACGGCGCGCTTTGAGGGCATCGACGTCGTGCCGGAGCAACTGGCATGCCGCCTGCTGTCGCTGCGAGCTTATGACCGGAGCGGCATGATGATCGATGCCGATGTCGTTGAGGGCCGCGAGCTGAGCGCCAACATCGAACGCCTCTTCGGCAACGGCCAAGCCGCCTACATCCATGCTCATTTCGCCCGGCGCGGCTGCTTCGCCGCACGGATGGATCGCGTTTGAGGTCTACTGCCCCGGCTCGCCTTCGACGCCGGGTTTGAAACGGAAGATATGATAGGGGCGCGAGCCGTCGATGTGGGCCTTCGATTGCAGCATCACGTCGGGAATGGCGCTGTCGGCAAGGTAGAGATAGCCGGCGGGACCGAAGCCCAACGAATCCGCCCAGCGGATGCGCGAGTCCCGAACCACGGTTTCGAGCCGGCCGTCGGTCGTCTTGCGCAGCACGGCCGAGTGCTCGATGTCGGTGATGTAGATGTTGCCGCGCGAATCGCGGCTCAAGCCGTCGCTCAACGGCTTTGGTCCCATGCTTTGCAAGCGCGCCGCAAGGTCGGCGTTGTCCAATCTCGGATCACGCAGATCGGCGGTGCGAATGCGATACAGCGTGTCGTGGTTCATGGCGCCGTAGACGAGCCACTCGCCGGTCGGATCGAGCGTGATCCCGTCGATGCCGCATTTGAGCTCGAGCAAGCCGCCGAAGAAGCGCATGACGCGAACCGGATTGCGGATCAACCAATTCTGCGCAGTGACTGACGAGTTGCCCTCGAGAACGCGCCGCGCCGATCCGCTGGCGACGTCATAGACGACGATCGCCGGATTGCGGCGAAAGAAACTGACGTCGGCAATGTAGATCGTCTTGCCGTCGGGCGCGATCGCCATGTCTTGAAGGAAAGAGCCGAGCTGTGCGATGTCGCTACCGAAGACATGGTTGTGAACGATTGTTCCCGTCGCGATGTCGAAGGCGATAAGGCGCGCGGTGCCCAATCCGTGATTGCCGGGGTCGATCGTCCACAAGCGATTCTGATCGTCGATACGAACGCCCAAGACAGTGTCGAATAAGGATTGCCGGGCGGCGTCGGGAAACGGCCTTATGTCCGGGCCGGTGGCAACGAGCAATTTGTTTCCGGCCGGATGCGACTCGGGGTGCACGGTGAAAAAGATGCGGCCGTCGGCGGCGACCGCCACATTGCCGATCGGCTCGTCATAGGTGACGACCGATTGCAGCGCCGTCACCGGCAGCAGCGCACGACCCGGATCGAAATCGTAGGGCTTGCCGTCGCCATAGCTGACGCGCAAATACGCCGCCAAGCCCAAGGCTACGAGCAACAGAAAGACGAAAACCCGGCCGAGAAACCGACCCATCGAACGCCCCACCCCTGATCCCACTGGGATCATAGCACGGCGAGGGAGCCCGGCGGACGTTGACGCGCAGCGTGCACCCGGTCAGGTTCCGCTTCAGCTGCAACTATGAGTATCGCGATGCGAAATTTCTGGGCTGCCGGTGCGATTTCGGCCGTCGTTCTCGGCCTAGCGGCCTGCGGGGACAGCTCAAAGCCACCTAGCCCGCCCATTCACATGGCCTGTACAACCATTGAGCAGGCAGGGCAAAAGGCCGCGGACATAACAAAAAAACTCGCCGAGGCGGTTACCGCCAAGCGCATGAGCGAAGACGATTATCGCGCCCACAACGCGACGTTGCGCGCCGGTTTGCGCGCTTGGGGCGAGAAACAAGATCTGAAAGCGTATTGCGCCGCGCTCGAAAAGATCGTCAACGACGCGGCCCTGCAGTGAGTAGCGGCAGCTAGCGTAGCGGCAGACTGCGCGCGGTCTTGACGACCAAGACCTGGCGATTGTCACGCAGGACGATCAACTCGACACTGGTGCCCTGCGGACCCTGAAGGCCACGGGCGAAAAAATAGAACGGAGCGCCGCCCTTGGAATAGGCGCCGTCGATCGCGATTACGCCGTCGCCGATTTTCAGGCCGGCGGTTGCCGCCGGCGAACCGGGCGATACGGTCGATACCGTCGGAAACGGTTGCGCATCGACGATCGCGGCGCCAATACCGTAAGGCGCGTAAGGCGGCGGGATGTCGGCCAGCGCAAGGCGACCGCCGACGAAAGCGGTGAACACAAGCAGCAGAAAGGTCAGTGTGCGAAGCATGCCGGCTTCTCCAGGTTTTGCGAACCGGGCATCATCCTATGAACCGCGGGCGCTGCCTAGGCGGCATCGTGAAAGATCAGGCCGAGCGTCATGCGGTGCCCGGATCGCAGCCGCGCCACACCGTGGCGCAGTGCGACGCGCTTGACGCCGCGCGTCGATGGCGCGGGCCGTGCGTTGACGGCGAAAATCACCATATCGCCGCGGCGGAGCGGCACGACTTCGGCACGGCTTTGGCTGCGCGGTGCGCTTTCGACAAGGACGAATTCACCGCCGGTGAAATCAAGGTTGGGTTCACTCAGCAGGATCGTCGCCTGCAGGGGGAACTGCGTCGGACCATAGAGGTCTTGATGCAAACGATTGTAGTCGCCCTCGCCGTATTTCAGGAGCAACGGCGTCGGACGCACTTGGCCGGCCGCGTGACAGGTTTCCAGAAAATCGGCGAGCTCGCCCGGATAGCGCGCCTCGACTTTCAAATGAGCGTTCCAACGATTGGCCAATGATGCGAGGCGCGGATAAAGTTCGGCGCGCAATTCTCCGACGAGCGGCGGCAACGGGTAGGCGAAATATTGGTATTCGCCGCGGCCGAAGCGGTGACGCGCCATGACCACGCGACTGCGAAACAGCTTGGCGTCGTCGTAGAGCGCGCGCAAGGCATCACATTCCCGATCGTCAAGCACCTGGCGCAGCACGGTGTAGCCCTGAGCGCCAAGTTCTTCGTCGAGGTGCGCATTGCCTATATCGGCGATGCGCGCCGGCGTTCGAGTAAGAGCGGTCACGCGCCCTACTCCGCCGCTTCTTTTGTCAACAGCGCCTGTTTGCGCTTGATGCCATAACCGTAGCCGCCGAGTGCGCCGTGCGCAGCGACCACGCGATGACACGGGATGGCGACGGCGATTGGGTTGGCGCCGCAGGCCTGCGCCACCGCGCGCTGCGCTGTTGGTTTGCCGATTGCCTTGGCAATTTCGCCGTAGGTCTTGGTGCCGCCCGCCGGAATGCGCCGCAAGGCTTGCCAGACGCACTCCTGAAACGCGGTGCCGCGGATGTCGAGCGGCAGATCGATGCCGCCCCGTGGTTTTTCGACCAAGGCGACGACGCGCTTTAATTCCTTGTCCAACGCACCGCCGGCGTCGAGCAACCGCGCCTTGGGGAAGTGCGATTGCACGGCGTCATGCGCCGCTTTCACACTGTCGCCGAAGGTGAGCGCGCACAAACCGCGCGCGCTCATGCCGACGCCGACGAAGCCGAGCGAGCTGCGGGCGACACCGACGCGAATCGTCAACGCCTCGCCGCCGCGCACGACATCGCTCGGCTTTGCACCCAAGCGCCGGCTTGCTTCATAGGCGCGGCTGGACGAATTGAAACCCGCATCGTAAAGCGCGGTCGTCACCGTCTCGCCGCTCCGCAAGCGCGCGCGGAAGGCCTCGACGCGTTTGGCCAAGGCATATTGGCGCGGCGATAAGCCGGTGGCTTGTTTGAACAGGCGGTGAAACCGCCCTTCGCTCAATTTGGCGTCCGCCGCCAACGCCCCGACGGAGGGAATGCTCTCGTCGCGCTCGATGCGCCGGCAGGCGCGCGTGATCAACTTGGCAACGCGCTCGCGTTGGGAAATATCATCGGGCTTGCAGCGCAAGCAAGCGCGATAGCCGGCTCCGCGCGCCGCCGCAATCGAGTCGAAGAACTCCACATTTTCGCGCTTGGCGGCGCGAGCCGGGCAAACGGGACGGCAGTAGATGCCGGTGGTTTTGACCGCGACGATGAACTTGCCGTCGGCGGCGGCGTCGCGGCTGCGGAAAGCCTGCCAGCGCGCGCCGTCGTTGGCGTAAATCCCGGTCATCGGCATCGGTTCCGTTTGCCCATACAACATTGTAGCCATCCTCAGGTCGCGGGTCGCCGCGTGTGAAGGGATATTTAGGCGCTGCAGCCGCGCGGGGCACCCCGCTTGCTGACCTCAAATCGGGGCAGAAAAGGTCGATGGAAGGAGCCTTTTGGGCGGCGCGTTATTCGTTAATGCTGGCGGGATCGTACGCAGAATTTTCGCGATGGTAGGGTGATTTTCGCGGCTTCAAACTCGGGGAAGGCAACACAATGAGGACTTTGCTTGCGGCATTATTCGTCTCAGTCAGCGCGACGGCGGCACTCGCCGGATCGCCGTCGGCGGTCCTGCCTTTGCCCACCTTAAGGCCGAGCCTTCCGATATCAACGGCAGCAGCCGCGATGCCTGCTCCGGCCGTCGCGGCGGCGCAAGACTGCGACGCTCAGCGCGTGATGCGCGTCGACAGCGGCAATGGTAAGGCGATCGCCGACGGGTTTGCGCTGGACGCCTATGGTCAAGCGGAAAGCGCGGGTTGGAAGAAACCGCAGCTCATCCTTGCCGATCAAGACAACGGCGTGGCAACGGCCGACTTCATCGCCTGCCGGCCCGCGGTCTCGGCGCAGGTGATCACGCCGATCGAAACACATATTGGGTTGGGTCTCGCTGCAACGACCAAGCGCATCGTCATACGCAGCCGGACGAATACCGTCACGATCGACGTTTCGAAGTAGCGCAAGCGGCAGCGCTTCGCGACGGGGCGCCTCTCAGCCTCGACCCGGCCATTCGCACGCTCGGGTTGGCGATTGGTTTCGCGCTGGCCGGTTGCTAGGCTGCCGTGGCGACCAACCGCGCGAGGCCCGATGCAAAACCCGTTCTTCGAGACTTGGGCCACACCCCATAGCGTGCCGCCGTTTGCGAGGGTCAAGGCCGAGCATTTCCGCCCGGCCTTCGATCGCGCCTTTGCCGATCATGCCAGCGAGATCGCGCGGATCGCGACCAACCCGGCCGCCGCCACATTCGCCAACACGATCGACGACATGGAACGGGCCGGCGGGTTACTGCGGCGGGTCTCGGCCGTGTTCTACCATTTGTCGAATGCGGCAACGAGCGACGAGATTCAGGCAGCCGAGCGCGAGCTGGCGCCGATGCTGGCGCGCCATTGGAACGAGATATTTCAGAACGAAATGCTCTATGCGCGCATCGCGCGCTTGTGGTCCGAGCATAAGGACTTGAGCCTGAGCGGCGAGCAGCAGCGCGTGTTGCGACGCTATCACCTCGACTTCGTTCGCGCCGGCGCCGAGCTCACGGGCGCGGCGCGCAAGCGCATGGGCGAGATCACCGAGCGGCTCGCCACGCTCGCGACTTCGTTCAGTCAGAACGTGCTCGCCGACGAAGAAGGATTCGTTTTACCGCTGGCGAGCGATGAACTCGAGGGCCTTCCGGATTTCGCGCGCGACAGCGCCGCGGAGTTGGCGCGCGAACGTCAACTGAAGGCAGGTCACGGAATTTCGCTGACGCGCTCCAGCGTCGAGCCGTTCCTGCAGTTCGGCGCCAGACGCGACCTGCGCGAGAAACTCTTCAAGGCGTGGATCAAGCGCGGCGACAACAACGACGCCCACGACAACAAGGCGATCATCGGCGAAACGCTGCGGCTGCGGGTCGAACGGGCAAAACTGCTCGGCTATCCGACTTTCGCCCACTTCAAACTCGCCGATCGCATGGCGAAGACGCCGGAGGCGGCGCGCGGCCTGCTCGAAGAGGTATGGCGCGCGGCGGTCAAGCGCGCCCGCCAGGAGGCCGGCGATCTGCAAGAGCTGATCGTCAAGGAAGGTCAGAACTTCAAGCTCGCGCCATGGGATTGGCGCTACTACGCCGAGCGATTGCGCAAGGAGCGCTACGACCTCGACGAGTCGGAGATCAAACCCTATCTGCAGATCGATCGCATGATCGAGGCGTCATTTCATACCGCGACGCGACTCTTTGGCTTGCAATTCACCGAGCGCAAGGACGTGGCGACCTACCATCCCGACGTTCGCGTCTGGGAGGTGAAGGATGCCAAAGGCGGGCATGTCGGTCTCTTCTTCGGGGATTATTTCGCGCGTGCCGGCAAGCGTTCGGGCGCTTGGATGGATGCCTGGCGCGATCAGGAACGGCTCGACGGCAATGTCACGCCGCTGGTCGTCAATGTCTGCAATTTTTCCAAGGGCGAGCCGGCGCTCCTGAGTTTCGACGACGCCTCTACCTTGTTCCACGAGTTCGGCCACGCGCTGCACGGCTTGTTGTCGAACGTCACCTATCGCACGCTTGCGGGCACGAACGTGGCGACGGATTTCGTCGAACTGCCGTCGCAAATCTACGAGCACTGGCTTTCGCGGCCCGAAATTCTCGAGCGCTTCGCCGTGCACTACGAAACCGGCAAGGCGATGCCGAAGGCGTTGATCGACAAAATTCTGAAGGCGCGGACGTTCAATCAGGGCTTTGCGACGGTCGAATTCCTCAGCTCGGCGCTCGTCGACATGGATTATCACGCGCTGACGAACGCCGACGGGCTCGACGTCGCGGCGTTCGAGCAGAAATCGCTCGAGAAGATCGGCATGCCGGAGGAGATCGCGATGCGCCACCGCTCGCCCGCCTTCCAGCACATCTTCGCCGGCGACGGCTATTCGGCCGGCTATTACAGCTATATGTGGTCGGCGGTGCTGGACAACGACGGCTTCAAGGCGTTCGAAGAGGCGGGCGATGCCTTCGACCCGGCGACCGCCAAACGGCTCTACGACTTCGTCTATTCCGCAGGCGGGACGCGCGACGAGGCGGAGGCCTACCGCCAATTCCGCGGGCGCGATCCCAAGATCGACGCGCTTATCGAGAAACGAGGGTTGGGCGCTGCCGCCGCGTAAGACCAAGGGCAAAGGTTTGACCTGGGAGGACGTGCGGCGCACCGCGCTCGCGCTGCCCGGCGTCGAGGAAGGTACGTCCTATGGCACACCGTCGTTTCGGGTCGCGAAGAAGTTCCTCACGCGCCTCAAAGAGGACGGCAAGTCGATCGTCGTGAAAATCGGCATGGACGAGCGCGAGCTGCTAATGGAAGCCGATCCGGTTACCTACTTCATCACCGAGCATTATCGTGCCTGGCCGGCGATGCTGGTCAACCTCGCAAGCGCGCGTGAAGATCAAGTGCGCCGTCTGCTCGAGCAATCGTGGCGAGAGATCGCGCCTAAAAAAATGCTCACAATGTTGACCTCCGCGACGCCGGCCAAATCTCCGGTTGTCAAACGATCGAGCGCGCGCCGGCAGCGCTGAGCACATCCAATACTTTCCTCACCCGCCGGGTGGGCTATGGCATTCACACAAGTGATTCCGGGTTTTGCCACTCCGACTCTGATTTGTTACCGCCCCCGCCGCGGGGCGGTACGAGCGAGAACTCGGACCCGCGATGGACTTGACCGGTGCTGCCGTCAGAATCACTTGTGTGAATGCCATAGCCCGCCCGGCAGGTGAGGAAAGTTGCGGCTCACGACGCCGCCGTCGCGAAACCTTCTAAACGACCTGGCGGCGCGCGCCGCCGACGCTGAGCGCGATGTCGGCAAATAGCGCTTCGCCATGCCGGCGTTGAAAGACGCTGTTGGCAATGAGCCAAACGCCCACGACTCTGGAAGGCATCGTGCCGCCGATGGCTTGTTCGTAGTCGGATTTGAGGCTTCGCCGCTCCGAGAGCCATTGGCCGAGACCCTCGCGGCCGCTGCGCACGACCCAATGGGTCTCGCGTGATGACCACCACGGCAGCGGGCATTTGAAGACGGTGTCGACCGGGAGTTCGTTGCTCCAGAAATAAGTCAGGTCTTGGCCGTTCTCGAACTCGACGGCGATCGACAGATAGTCGTGCGTCGGCTGGACATGTTCGGGCAAGACCGAGGGCAGCTGATCGACGCGCCAGCGCCATTCGAGCGTGGTGTCTTGGTCAAGCGGTACGGCGACAGGGTATTGCAGAATTCCGACATCGCCGTGGGTATGGATGTGGATACAGGGTTTGCCTGCGTCGTCGGCGGTGGCGTAGATCGACCCCTCGCCCAAGCGCCAAAGATACGACCAGCCCGTTGGCGCTGCGCGGTTTGTGGCCGCGGGTAGCCGCAACCCACTGCGCGCCAAGGCGGCGAGGCCGGCCTCCGCCGCGCCGGGCCAAAGCGCCACGACGGCTTCAATGGCGCCGCTCGCGCCGGCGCGCGGTACCGCCGGATCGAAGTCGCCATTTTCGTTCGCCCATTCGCCCGGGGGCTTCAGGCAAAATTCGAGCTCGCCGTCCGCCCAGGCTTCGAAGGTCGACGCGTTGGCGCGCATCTTGCGCAACGGCGCCGTCTTGGCGATCCGCAACCAGAGCGCAGTCACCGCCGACGCGCCAACGGACATCGGCTGTGAAATCCACACCGCTCCATCGGCGAAGACGCTAAAGCTCTGACCCTTGCGCAGAGTAAGGCCTGCGCGGCGCCAGCCGGCATCGGTCGCCGGCACGGTCAGCGTTGCGACTTGCGGTGCACCCTTCGGCAACGCGCGCAGCGCCGGCGCAATGCCGGCGAAATTGGGCAAGCCATTGAAGCTCTCGCGAATCGCCTTGCGATTGCGCAGTTGCTGCCAGGCGAAGCGCAAGAACGTGCCCGCGCCGCCGGGCGTTTTCCTCGTTGGCGTCATGCGAAGGGCAAACGCTCGGCGCCTTGGCGCTCAAGCATCCAGCCCGGATATTCGCTGGGCAGCGCCGAGACCTTGTCGAGGGCGGCGACTTCATCGGCCGTCAGCTTGACCTCGGCGGCGGCGAGATTGTCGGCGAGCTGCTCTTCGGTCTTGGCGCCGATGATGACGCTCGTGACGTGCGGGCGATGCAAGAGCCAGGCGAGCGCGATGCGCGCCACCGAACAGTCGCGTGCCTTGGCCAGCGGCCGCATCGCGTCGATGCAGGCAAAACCGCGATCCTTGTCGACCGGCGGAAAGTCGAACGCGGTGCGGCGCGCATCGTTAGGGCCCGCCGAATCCTTCGAGAACTTGCCGGAGAGGAAGCCACCGGCAAGCGGACTCCAAGGCATGATCGCCAAGCGCTGGTCCTGCGCCAACGGCACGATCTCGCGTTCGATGTCGCGTCCGGCGATCGAATAATACATCTGCGCCGATTCAAAGCGCGCGAAGCCCCGCTTGTCCGACGTCCACAAGGCTTTGGCCGCCTCCCACGCCGCGAGATTGCAAAAGCCGAGATAGCGCACCTTGCCGGCGCGAACGAGATCGTTGAGCGCCTCCAAGGTTTCCTCGATCGGCGTCGCCGGATCGCGGCCATGAATTTGATAGAGATCGATGTGATCGAGGCCAAGGCGCTTCAGACTGGCGTCGGCTTGCGCCAGTATGTGCTTGCGCGAGAGACCGGCGCCGTTCGGTTTGTCGGCCATGCGGCCCAGAACTTTGGTCGCGATGACGACGTCGTCGCGGGCAAGGCCCAAATCCTTCAGCGACTGGCCGAGGATCTTTTCCGAGACGCCGAAGGAATAGGCGTTGGCGGTGTCGAAGAAGTTGACGCCGGCGGCGAACGCCGCCTTCACCAGCGCGTTCGCGGTCTGCTGATCCTGCTTGCCGACGACTTGCCAAAACCCTTCGCCGCCGAAGGTCATGGTGCCGAAGCAGATTTCGGAAACGAGCGTGCCGGTGCGGCCGAGCTTGCGATAGCGCATGGGATCAATCTTTCGAATGGCGTGGAAGAACGGAGACCTTAGCGCGAAACACGCCCGGTTGGAACGCAACCGCGGCATCAAATTCAATTTTGCCCGGCGGCGGAGCGCGCTAATCTCCGGCCGATGCAACGAGAGCGCTCAAGATTCGCCCCGGTGCCGCGCGGCGTTTGGGCGCTCGGCGTCGTTTCGCTGTTCATGGATATCTCGTCGGAGATGATCCACAGCCTGCTGCCGATCTTCTTGATGTCGGGCTTGGGCGCCAGCGCGGCGCTCGTTGGGTTGATCGAAGGCATCGGCGAGGGCACCGCCTCGGTCGTCAAGATATTTTCGGGCTACATCAGCGATCGGCTGGGCAAGCGAAAAGTGCTGGCGCTGATCGGCTATGCGATGGGGGCGCTGAGCAAGCCGATTTTCGCCATCGCCGTGACGCCGTTCGAGGTTCTCGGCGCGCGCTTCATCGATCGCGTCGGCAAGGGAATCCGCGGGGCGCCGCGCGACGCGCTCATCGCCGACATGACGCCGGCGTCGGCGCTTGGCGCCGCCTTCGGCGTGCGCCAAGCGCTGGACACTGTCGGCGCGTTCACCGGACCGGCGCTGGCGATCGCGCTGATGTGGCTTTACGCCGACAACATGCGCGCCGTCTTCTGGTGGGCGATCGTGCCGGGATTGGTCGCCGTCGTGCTTCTGTTCTTCGGCGTCGAAGACGTCACGGAGACGGCGGCGAAGGCGACGACCAGGCCGCCTATTACCTGGCGCGCCGCCGGAGAACTCGGCCGCGCGTTCTGGGCGATCACCGCGATCGGCGCCGTGTTCACCCTGGCGCGCTTCAGCGAAGCCTTTCTCGTGTTGCGGGCGCAGAATGTCGGCCTCTCGATCGCGCTCGTGCCATTGATCATGATCGCCATGAACGTCGTCTATTCGACGGCAGCGGGACCGATCGGCGCCCTCTCCGATCGCATCGGGCGTTACGGATTGCTCGGCTTGGGTCTCGCGGTCTTGATCGGCGCCGACCTCGTG
>Ga0209069_10001476_pt1 | contig 11948 bp, 9 predicted proteins | sample Str013_2_FD_187202 | JGI IMG/M metagenome (GOLD analysis project Ga0209069, IMG submission 187202) | Freshwater sediment microbial communities in response to fracking from Pennsylvania, USA - Straight Creek_MetaG_SC_2013 (SPAdes) (version 2) | ecosystem: Environmental > Aquatic > Freshwater >...
CCGGTACCTGCCAGGCCGGCCGGCCCCGGCGGCCGAGGGTGGTCCCGGCTATCCACAGTGGACGGACGGTCAGCCGGTCAGCGCCGGGATCACCTTGCTGGTGAACAGGTCGATGCTGCCGCGGTCGTACGCGGCGTCCACGAAGTAGGTGATCGCGTAGCCCAGGCCGAGCCCGCGCAGCGCGCGCAGCCGCGCCACGATCTGCTCCGGGGTACCGACCAGCGGGCCGGCCGCGAAATCTGCCAGCGACTCCGCCAGCGTGCCGGCCGGCAGCAGCGGCTCGTAGTGCGCCCGTACCCACGCCAGCTTGTCCGCCACGTCGGCTTCAGTGTCGCCGATGACCACGTTGAAGTTGGCCGACCGGACGATCGCGTCGTAGGCGGTACCCACCTCGCGGCAGTGCCCGGCCAGGATCTCCGACTTGCGGGCGAACACCTCGGGCGTGGCGTCGAAGTTGGTGTACCGGGCGTACCGGGCCGCGATGCGCAGCGTGCGGCGCTCGCCACCGCCGGCGATCCACAGCGGGATGCCGCCGTGCTGTACCGGCAGCGGCCGGCCGATCGCCCCGTCCACCTGGTAGTGCCGGCCGTGCAGCGTGGCGGTACCGGTGGTCCACAGCTGCCGCATGATCTGCACGCCCTCGTCCAGCATGCCCAGCCGGTCGGCGGCCGACGGGAAGCCGTACCCGTAGGCCCGCCACTCGTGCTCGTACCAGCCGCCGCCGATGCCCATCTCCACCCGGCCGCCGGAGACCACGTCGATGGTGGCCGCGACCTTGGCCAGGTAGGCCGGATTGCGGTACCCCATGCAGGTGCACATCTGGCCGAGCCGGACCCGGGTGGTGCTGGCCGCGAACGCCGCCATCAGCGACCACGCCTCGTACGTGTCCTCCTGCGACGGCAGCGGCGTGGTGTGGAAGTGGTCGTAGACCCAGATCGATTCGAACGGGCCGGCGTCGGCCGCCACGGCCAGGTCCCGCATCGCGGCCCACCGCTCGGCGGCCGGGATGCCGGCCAGGTCCAGGCGCCACCCCTGCGGTACGAACAGTCCAAAGCGCATGGGCCCATCCTAGGGCCGCGGCCGCGGGCCGGCCGGTACCCTCACTTGCGGCACCGGTCGCCGCAGTCGCCGGGCAGCCGCAGCACCGCGATGTCCCGGCCCGGGTGTGCGGCCCGGTACGCGGCCACCTCGGCGGCGGTGGCATCCTCCCGGGTCACCACGAGCACCGGCCCCGGACCCAGGCTGGACAGCAGCCGCTCCAGTTCGCCGCCGGTACGCGCACGGGGGATCTGCACCATCGCGGCCATCATCGGGTCGTCCAGCCGCCGGTCGAGCACGTTGGCCCACTGCGCGGTGTAGAAGTCGTACCCGCGCCCGTACGCGTTCCAGAACAGCACCAGCCGGCCGCCGGCCGCGGCCTGGTCCGCCGCCTGTACCGCCGCGGCCGCCTGCTCGGGCAGGGCCAGCGCACCGGCGGCGTAGGCCCGGCCGTAGTTCGCGCCGGCCGCCGGTACCGGCAGGAAGATCAGCGAGCCGTGCGCCGGCCGCGGGTCGGCCACCCGGGTACCGCCCAGCAGCGCCAGCGCCGCCACGGCCACCATGACCGGGGCCGCCCAGCGCGGTACCCGGGCGGCCAGCCGGGCCGCGCGCGGCCGGTCCAGCCAGGGCCGTACCGCCGCGCCGAGCCCGCCCAGCAGTACCAGGTCCACCGTCACCAGCGCGTACAGCGCCTTCTTCACGTAGTACATGACCCCGTCGCCGAGCGCGAGCCGGGCCACCACCAGCCCGGCGACGAACAGCACCGTACCGGCGAACACCAGCGCGAGCAGGCCGCGGACCGGGTCGGTCCGCACGCTGGCGCGCCGCAGCGCGCCGGGGCCGACCAGGACCGCCGCCCCGGCCACGGACAGGACGGCCAGCCAGCGGGCCGGCGGGTACACCGCGGGGCCGCCGTAGGTCAGCACGGACAGGCCGCCGTGGGTCAGGTTCAGCACCGGTACCAGCCCCGCCAGCCCCGCCGTGACCAGCGCGGCCAGCGCAAAACCGGTACGGTGGGCGCGCAGCGCGGCCCGGCGCTGCCAGGCCCAGCCGGCCACCGCGAGCAGGCCCACCGGGACGTAGAAGTAGTACACGAAGCCCAGCGCCACCAGCAGCGCCGCGAGCAGGGTCACCTGCTCCCGGCCGGTACCCGGCGCGGCGCCCAGCGGCCGGGCCGCCAGCGCCACGACCAGTGCCAGCAGGGCCAGCCCGGTCATCTGGCTCGGGTACCCGCGGGTGATCAGGGACAGTTGCTGGCTGAAGCACAGCACCACGGCGAGCACGAGGTAGACCAGCACGCCCCAGGCCGGCCGCAGCCGGCCGGCCCACACCCAGGACACCGCCCAGGCCAGCGCCACGGCGAGGAAGACGTACCCGCCGAGGGTGTAGTCGACGTAGTCGGACAGCGAGGTCGCCGTGCCGACCGGGCCGCCCGGGTGGCGGAACCGCTCCAGTACCGCGGCGACCAGGTGCGAACCCTGCGGGTACCGGAGGAACCCGTCGGCGAGCCGGCCGTGCACGGCCGGGCTCTGGAACAGGTACCCGCCGACCCGGCCCATCCAGTCGAAGATCATGAAGTGCCGGGACAGGTCCTCCCCCGACAGCACCACGGCCAGCCGGCCGGTGGTGTCCCGGCCGGCCACCGGCGCCCAGGCGATCACCGCGGCCAGCACCCCGACCAGTACCACCGGGGCGTCCCGCCAGGCGAACGCGGGCCGGGGCGGTCGGGGTACCCGCCCGGTGACCGCGCCGATGACCACCAGACCGGTCAGCGCGGTACCGGCGACCGGTACCGGGGCCAGGTGCGCCGGCCACACCGCGAACACCAGCCCGGCCACGCAGACCGCCGCCACCAGTGCCGCGAACGCGAGCACGAGCCGGTCCACCAGCGTGGTACCACCGCGCAGCAGCGCCGCGGTGGCCAGCCAGAGCAGCACCGGTACCGCCACGTCCAGCCGAACCAGGTGCGCCAGCAGCGGTACCAGCCAGGCCGCGGCCAGCGCGGCGGCCAGCCAGGCCAGGCGCCGGCCGGTACGCCCCCGGGCCGCCGGCGGAGGGTCCGCGCCGTCCGGCCGGCCCGGGTCGGCCGGGCCGGGCGGGGCCGGCGGGGCGGCCGCGTCGGATCTCACCGGTCGAGTTCTGCGACGATGTGCCCGGCGATCTCCAGGGCACTGGTGGCGGCCGGCGACGGGGCGTTGAGCACGTGCACCTGCCGGCCCTGGCGCATGATCAGGAAGTCGTCCACCAGGGCGCCGTCCGGCCGTACCGCCTGGGCCCGTACCCCCGCCCCGGCCGGTACCAGGTCGTCCGGCACCACCGCCGGTACCAGCCGGGCCACGCTGTGCGCGAAGCGGCGCTTGGACAGCGAGCGGCGTACCTCCCCCGCGCCGTACCGCCAGTGCCGGCGGCCCAGCCGCCACAGCCCCGGGTAGGTGGCGGCGTCCAGCACGTCGCCGGGGCGGATCCGGCTCCACCGGTACCCCTCCCGGGCCAGCGCCAGTACCGCGTTGGGCCCGGCGTGCACGCTGCCGTCGATCATGCGGGTCAGGTGCACGCCCAGGAACGGGAACTGCGGGTCCGGTACCGGGTAGATCAGCCCACGGACCAGGTCCCGGCGCTCCGGGCGCAGTTCGTAGTACTCGCCCCGGAACGGGATGATCCGCGCCTGCGGCCGCAGGCCGGCCATCCGGGCCACCCGGTCGGACTGCAGCCCGGCGCAGTTGACCAGCACGTCCGCCTCGAGGTCGCCGCCCGTGGTACGGACCAGCGTGGTACCGCCGGCGCCGGTGGTGACACCGGTCACCCGGGTACCGTCGCGCAGCGTGGCACCGGCCTTGTCCAGCAGGGCGGCCAGCCGCCGGCACACCTCGGCGAAGTCGACGATGCCGGTGGAGGCCACGTGCAGCGCGGCCACGCAGGCCACCTCGGGCTCGTACCCGCGGGCCTGCTCCGGGCCGACCAGGGTGACCGGCAGCCCGTTGGCCAACCCGCGCTCGTGCAGCGCGTGCAGCCGGGGCAGCTCGGCCGGGTCGGTGGCCACGATGAGCTTGCCGCAGATCCGGACGGGAACGTCGTTCTCCTCGCAGAAGGCCACCATCGACCGCTGCCCGGCGGCGCAGAACCGCGCCTTGAGGCTGCCCGGGGCGTAGTAGACTCCGGCGTGGATCACACCGGAGTTGTGGCCGGTCTGGTGCACGCCCCAGCCGGTCTCCTTCTCCAGCACGGTCACGGACGCGTCGGGGAAGCGGGTGGAGATCCGGTAGGCGGTGGCCAGCCCGATGATCCCGCCACCAACTATGACGTACCGCACTAGCCGCATCCGTTCTGTCGTCCCGGGCACCCGGTCGGGCCGCTGTGGCATGCCGCGCGACCGGCCTCCACCTTGGTACTCCCGGGCCGACGCGTCTACACTCCCAGCCGGCCGGCTCACGGCAACCCACACCGAATGCCCACGCGACCGGGGAGAGCATGACGGATCTCATTGCGCTTGGTCAACCGACCGTCGGCGAGGCCGAGTTGGCCGCCGTGGCCGAGGTCATGGCCTCCGGCTGGCTGTCCGGCGCGGGCCCCACCTGCGCCCGGTTCGAGCAGCGTTTCGCCGCCGCGACCGGCGCCGCCCACGCCCTGTCCACCAGCAACTGCGGCGCGTCGCTGCACCTGGCCATGCTGACCCTGGGGGTACGCCCGGGCGACGAGGTGATCGTGGCCGACTACACCTTCCCGGCCACCGGCCATGCGGTGCGGTACGCCGGCGCGACCCCGGTGTTCGCCGACATCCGGCCGGACATCTGGACCGTGGACCCGGCCGTGGTACGGGCGCTGGTGACCCCCCGTACGGTCGGCATCATCGCGGTCGACGTGGTCGGGCAGTGTGCCGACTACGACGAGCTGCGCGAGATCGCCACCGGCAGCGGGCTGTTCCTGGTCGAGGACGCGGCCTGCTCGGCCGGCGCGACGTACCGGGGCCGGCCGGCCGGCAGCCTGGCCGACGTGGCGACGTTCAGCTTCCACGGGCGCAAGGGCATCACCGCCGGCGAGGGCGGGGCGTTCGTCACCGGCCGGGACGACCTGGCCGCGCACGCGCGCAAGCTGCACACGTACGGCATCGAGGGCGCGCTGACCCGGGCCGCCAGCCGGGAGCTGCCCATCCCGACCTTCGACGAACTCGGGTACAACTACCGCATGTCCGACATCGCCGCGGGCATCCTGCTGGCCCAGCTGGACCGGCTGCCCAGCCTGCTGGCCGCCCGCCGGCACGTCGCGGCCCGGTACGCCGAACTGCTCAAGGACGTCGAGCTGGTGACCGTACCGGCGGAGCTGCCCGACCGGGAGCACACCTGGCAGTCGTACATCCTGACGCTGGACCCGGCGGTCGACCGCGGCGAGGTGGCCGTGCGCCTGCGCGAGCGCGGCGTCGGCTGTAACTTCGGTACCTACGCCTCGCACGTCCAGCCGCTGTACGCCGCACCGCACACCTGCCCGGTCTCCGCCGATCTGTTCGGCCGGCACCTGGCGATCCCGATGCACGCGAACCTGACCGACGACCAGGTGGAGACCGTCGCCACCGCCGTGCGCGACGTCGTCACCGCCGTCGCCCGCTGACGCGGGCCGCATAACCTCGAGGAGCCGGAATGTCCAACGACCGCACAGTCTTCTTCACCGGCGGGGCCGGATTCATCGCCCTGCACACGGTCCCGCTGCTGCTGGAGCGCGGGTACCGGATCCGGATCTTCGACAACATGACCCGTGGCGACCGGGCCGCGGTCAACGCGCTGGTGGCCGGCGGCCAGGTCGAACTGGTGGACCAGGACGTCCGGTACGGCGGGGCGGTACACGCCGCGATGAAGGGCTGCAGCCACGTCATCCACTTCGCCACGATGTCGATCAACAAGAGCGTGGCTGACCCGTACGAGTCGGTGGACATCAACATGGTGGGCAGCCACAACGTGTTCGCCGCCGCGGCCGACCACGGGGTACGGCGGCTGGTGTTCGCCTCGTCCGCCTCGGTATACGGGGAGCCCAAGAAGCTGCCGATGCACGAGGACGACCGGCTCGACCCGCTGACGCCGTACTGCATCTCCAAGCGGGCCAGCGAGGACCTGCTCGGCTTCTACCAGCGGCACAAGGGCCTGTCCTGGGTGGCGCTGCGGTTCTTCAACGTGTACGGCCCCGGGCAGAAGATCGAGGCGTACTACACCAGCGTCATCAACACGTTCATCCAGCGGCTGCGCTCCGGCCAGGCCCCGGTCATCGACGGCAAGGGCGAGCAGTCGATGGACTTCATCCACGTCACCGACCTGGCCCGGTCGGTGGTGGCGGCGCTGGAGTGCGAGCGGGACAACCTGCCGATCAACATCGGTACCGGGGTGGACACCTCGATCGCCCAGCTCACCAAGATCCTCATCCAGGCGGTCGGGGTCGACGTGGAGCCGATCTTCAACGCCCGGGACGTGCTGGTCAGCCGGCGCGCCGCGGACATCACCCGGGCCCGCGAGGTGCTCGGCTGGAGCCCGTCGATCAGCGTCGAGCAGGGCATGCGCGAGCTGGTCGAACGAAGCGGCCAGGGGTGAGTACGCCGGACCCGGCCGCCCGTACCGCGCCGGAGCTGCCGGACAACCCGTACCACCGGCACGCCTGGATCTGCGGCGAACCGGTGATCGGCCCGGGTACCTGGATCGGCGCGTTCACGGTCGTCGACGGTACCGGTGGCCTGACCATCGGCGCCGGCTGCGACATCAGCTGCGGGGCGCAGATCTACACCCACTCCACCGTCGCGCGGTGCGTGTCGGGCCGGGCGTACCCGCAGGTGGACCGCGCCCCGACACGGATCGGCGACCGGGTGTTCATCGGCGCGAACGCCACCGTTCTGATGGGTGTCACGATCGGCGACGGCGCCGTGGTCGGCGCCGGTGCCGTGGTGACCCGGGACGTACCGCCGGGGGTGGTGGTCACCGGGGTACCGGCCCGGGTGACCGCCACGGTCGTGGTGGACGGCGCGGAGGTCCGGTACGTCCCGGTGCAGGAGAGTGCGTGCGCATCGCCGTCGTGAACAACTTCTTCCCCCCACGGGTCGGCGGCAGCGCCCACCTGGCCGACGCGCTGGCCCAGGGGTACGCGGCGGCCGGGCACGAGGTGCTCGTGCTCACCGTGGCGTACAACGACGCACCGGGGCGGGAGATACGGCGCGAAACACGGGGCGGCTGTACCGTCGTGCGGCTGCCCGCCTGGACCATGCCGAAGACCCCGCTGTCGGTGAGTTTCGACATCGGCTTCGCCAGCCGTCCCTCGCTGCCCCGGCGCATCCGCGAGATCCTGGACGACTTCGCCCCGGACGTGATCCACCAGCACGGCCAGTTCTTCGACCTCACCTGGGCCAGCGGCCTGTACGCGCGCAGGCGCAACATCCCCACCCTGCTGTCGGTGCACACCCGGCTGGAGAGCCCGGGCGCTCTGTACCAGGCCGCGTTCCGGGTGCTGGACTCGGTCCTGGTGGCGCCGATCCTGCGCCGGTACAAGCCCCGGTTCGTGGTGCTGGACGTGCACATGGACACCTACATCCGGCGCCGGTACGGGCCCGCGATCGGCGGCCTGGAGTACATCCCGGTCGGGGTGGACGTGACCGGGCTCGCCGCCGGCGACGGCGCGAAGATCCGGGCGCGGCACGGGCTGCCGGGGCGCCCGCTGATCCTGTCCATCGGGCACGTGATCCCGCTGCGGGACCGGGTCCGGCTGGTCCGGGCGCTGCCACGGGTACTGGAGAAGCTGCCCGACGCGGCCGTGGTCGTGGTGGGCAGGGTGTACTACGACGCCTTCCTGCGCCTGGCCGACCAGCTCGGGGTACGGCACGCGATCCACACGGTCGGGCCGGTACCGCGGGCGGAGATCCCGGACTACCTGGCCGCCGCCGACCTGGAGGCGCACGACCTGGACGGGCTCGGGCTCGGTACCGCCAGCCTGGAGAGCATGGCCGCGGGCTGCCCGGTGGTGGCGGCGGTACGCCCGGACAACTTCCCCGGCATCCGGCTGGCCGACCGGGAGCACCTGTACCTCTGCGAGCCCGGCGACGAGCAGGCGCTCGCCGACGCGATGATCGAGGTGCTGGCCGACCCGGCGCACGCGCGGGCCACGGTCGGCCGCGACGGGCAGCGGCTGGTCCAGGAGAGCTTCGCCGTCGCCTCGGTCATCGAGGCGCACCTGCGGGCACTGGCGGATCTCACCAACAAAAACCATCAAACCTGACGTATCCGCAATGCCTTCCGCCTCGCCGGATGCGCCGCCATCACCCACCGGCGCCGCGGGTAGCACCCCGGTTTCCCGGGTCAGGCCGGCGGAGTAGTGTACCGTCGACGCCTTGCGATCTAGAACCTCGCCCGGGCGCGGGCAGACCGGTGGGGAATGGTGAGCGGTGACCGAGCAGCACCCCGGCCGCCGAATGGTGCTGAGGTGGGTTGATTGTACAAGGATCTGAGGATTGCCGCCGTGGTTCCCGCGTACAACGAGGGGAAGCTGATCGGCAAGACGATTACCACCATGCCGGCGTACGTCGACTTCATCGTGGTGGTCAACGACTGCTCGACCGACGACACCGCAGAACGGGCCCGCGCCGTCGACGACCCGCGCGTGTGTCTCATCGACCACGACAGCAACACCGGCGTCGGCGGTGCCATCATGACCGGGCACGTCCGGGCGATGGAACTCGGCGCGGATGTCAACGTGGTGATGGCGGGCGACGCGCAGATGGACCCCGAGTTCCTGCCGAACCTGCTCGACCCGATCTGCGAGCAGGGCTTCGAGTTCACCAAGGCGAACCGCTTCTTCTCGCCCACCTCGTACCGGGGCATGCCATTCATCCGACTTCTCGGCAACATCGCGCTGTCGTTCGCCACGAAGGTCGCCAGCGGCTACTGGAATCTGTTCGACCCGCAGAACGGATACACCGCCGTACGCACATCGGCATTGAAGCGCATCGACCTGTCCCGGGTCCGGCGCGGCTACGAGTTCGAAAACGACCTGCTGATCTGGCTGAACATCGCCAATGCCTCGGCCAGGGACGTTCCGGTGCCCGCGGTCTATGGCGATGAAATTTCCACGATGCGGCTGCACCGGGTCGCACCCGCTATTGCAAGCCTGCTCTTCCGCGGGTTCTGGCGCCGGATGTTTCTCAAGTACGTGCTCGCGTCGTTCTCCCCGATCGCATTGCTGTTCTTCACCGGGCTGTCGCTGATCCTGTTCGGGTTCGCGGTCGGCGTGTGGGTCCTGATCGAGACACTCGGTCCGGCGATTGCGAGTACCGGCAGCGTGCTGCTCTCGGTCGCACCGCTGTTGACCGGCGTCCATATGCTGATCTCCGCGTTGATCCTCGACATTCAGGCGACGCCCGACCAGGGCAGGAGTCCGCACTGAAGCCCGGGGCCATCGACATCGGCACGGACACCGGGGGGATGGTCGGGTCCGCCGCGACCGCGCCGCGGGTGGACCGCGGCGCGGTGCGCCGGTACGCCGTGGTGACGGCGTTCGGCGCGTTGGCCGCACTGGCGTGGATCGGTGCCGCGGCGCTGACCGCCAACCGCGGATTCGACACCAGCGACGAGGGCTACTACCTGCTGTCGTACCGGTGGTGGCAGGTCAACACCCGTACCTTCACTGGCGTCCAGTACCTGTACGGGCCGGTGTTCGAGGCGCTCGGCTACAACATCGCCGCGCTGCGGCTGGTTCGGCTGGTGACGGTCGTCGCCGTACACGCGGTCTTCGCCTGGTCGGTCATGCGGTGGCTGCGCCAGCGCCGCACGGACGCCCCGCCGACGCGGCTGTGGGAGTTCGCCGGGATGGCCGCGATCATCGCCGCCGGCGGCGCCGCGTACGGCTGGCTGCCGTTGAGCCCCGGCTACAACGACGTGTCGCTGCTCGGTGCGTTGCTTGCCGCGGCGCTGGTGCTCCGTACCGCCACCGCGGCCGACCTGGACCAGCGGGTACCGGCCTGGGTGCCGGCCGCGCTGGGTCCCGTGCTCGTCGCCGCGGTGTTCGCCAAGTGGGTGTCCTCGGCCCTGACGATCGGCCTGGTCGCGCTGGCCGTCGTTCTCATCGTGGCCCCACGCGGAGTACGTGAGCTGCTCAGGTTCGCAGGCTGGACGGCCGCCGGCTTCCTTGGCGCGGTCGCGGTGATCCACCTGTTCATCACGCCACTGGACACGACCCTGCCGCAGCTGCTCGCGGTCAACCGGCTGCTGGCCGCGGCCAGTTCCTCACCGACATCGCTGCTGCACATGTACTGGAACACCACGGTCGAGATCGGCGTGACGGTCGGCAAACGCGACGCCCTGCTCGTGATCGCCGCGGCGGTCGCGGTGTTCGTGCGCCACCGGCTCGGCCAGCGCCTCGCCGCGCTGCTGGCCGTCGCCGGCTTCGCGGTGGCCGGGTGGCGGCTGGTGGTGAACCGTGCGGCGATCGGCGGCGCCGACAACCTCACCCGGTACCCGGTCGGCCTGCTGGGTACCATCGCGGTCACGGTGGCCGTCGGCCTTCTCGTGCTGGGGGCGCACCGGTTTCGCGGGCTGCCCGGGTCCGCGCTCGCACCCGGAGGCCGGCGCGGTTGGACCGTGCTGGCGCTGCTGGCGCTGCTGCCGGTGACGCAGGCATTCGGTACCGGGAACCCGATCTACATGATGGCGGTCAACGGTTTCGCCGCCTGGATGGCGATCGTCGTGGTCGTGTTCACCGGAATCGGGACCGCGCCCCGCGTGGCCCGGGCGATCACGGCCGGCGTGGCGGCCGCCGGGATCGCACTGAGCAGCAGTGTCGCGGTCACCGGCCTGTGGGCCCACCCGTACCGGACGGCCGGCCACGACCGTGCCACGGCCGTCGCGCCGGGCGTGCCGGCACTCGCGTCCGTCCGGCTCGCACCGGCCACCGCACAGGCGTACAGCGACCTGCGGCACCGGCTCGAGCCGTACCTCGAGCCACCCGGGCGGGCCATCATGGCCTTTGACGAGATGGCGGGTGTCGTCCTGCTCCTCGACGGGCGGCCGGTCGGCGAAGCCTGGTACTCGGCACTCGACCCAGGCCGTACGGCGGCGGGCATCCGTGCCGTGTGCCAGGCCGGTCGGTGGTGGGGCGACCGGGCGCCACTGCTGCTGTTCCGCCGGCCGGTCACCGCCGTCGACACCGACGCCCTGGCCTCGTGCGGCCTGCGCTTCGCAACCGACTACCGGCTGCTGGCAGCCAAGGAGGAAACGATGGGACTTCTCGTGTACGTACCGCTGGACAAAGGCCAGGGTGACAGACCTTGAGCAACGCTTTCGCCACGAACGGCCGCCGCCCGCTCGTCTCGATCGTCATACCGGCGCTGAACGAGGCCGCGAGCATGCCGCAGCTCATGAAGCGCTTCGGCCAGTTCTCCCTCGACCATGCCGAGTACGACTTCGAGCTGGTGCTGGTCGACGACGGGTCGACCGACGGTACCGCGGATCTGGCGCTGCAGCTTGCCGGGAACGACGCCCGGGTGACGGCGATCAGGCTGTCCCGCAGCTTCGGCTCCCACTACGCGACCTCGGCCGGGCTGGCGCGTTGCGCCGGCGACTGTGCCATCGTTCTGGGTGCCGACCTGCAGGAGCCACCCTCGCTGCTGGCCGAGTTCCTCGCCACGTGGAGCGAGGGGTACCACGTGGTCTGGGGGGTACGCCGCAACCGGGTACGCCGCTCGCTGTTCCAGGAGTTGGCCTCGCGGGCGTTCTCCCTCATTTTCACGAGGCTGGCCGACCTGCCCAACTACCCGCCGGAGGGACCGTCCGGCGTCCTGATCGACCGGCAGGTCATCGACGAGGTTGGGCGCATGCCCGAACGCAACCGCAACCTGCTGGCCCTCATCGCCTGGCTGGGGTTCAACCAGACCCGAACCTACTACGACCAGGAGC
>Ga0209069_10001477_pt1 | contig 11947 bp, 9 predicted proteins | sample Str013_2_FD_187202 | JGI IMG/M metagenome (GOLD analysis project Ga0209069, IMG submission 187202) | Freshwater sediment microbial communities in response to fracking from Pennsylvania, USA - Straight Creek_MetaG_SC_2013 (SPAdes) (version 2) | ecosystem: Environmental > Aquatic > Freshwater >...
GAGCGCGCGCTCGTCTCGGCGCGGGACGGCAAATGGCTCCTGCCCGATGCGCTCGTGGTGGTGGAAGAGGCCGCCGATGCGGGCTTCGCGCCGCCCGCGGGTTTCGAAGAGATCGAGCGGCGATGCTATGACGATACCGAACTGATCTTTCTGCGAATGCCATGAACGACGAGTTGTTGGGATCGTCGGTTGGTTGGTGCGATCCGAGCGGCTGATCTTCGCGTGCTCAAGCCATGCTGAAATTGCATGGAATTGTCGCCGGTTTGCCCCTGCCGAAGCGTGGGTCGCCTGAAAATACAGGCCGAATACAGAGAACCGTGGTTATGGCCGGAGCCGGAGCCATGCGGCCCGCAGATGGCTAGAGCGTTTCCCGACTCCGACGCCGTTGTAAACAACAACAAGAAAACAAATAACCGCGGTTATGACCGCCCCTCGGCGAAAACGACCAGCATGAACGCCTACCGACAGGCACAATTTGCCAGTTTCAATTTCACCAATGCGCTGATTTGCGGCGTCGCGTCAAGCACGGGCTGATTAGGGTGTACGCATTAAACTGCGTAGGGGGTCAGGCCCCTCGCGCATGATCGCGAGACCGAACCGGAAGGAGACGATCCTTGCGGTCACGGAACGTTAGCGGCTCGGCAATTTGGAGAAGAAATCCCAGATCGCGACGGGCGAATCCAGATCTTCGCCTGCGAGCGGCATGGCGTGCCCGCCGTTCTGCACAGAATACAACACGACCACGGGGGCGCCGTCTTTCACCCAGGTCATACTGTCGACTGAGGTGCTCCCGCCTTTATGCGGCCGCTTCGCAAGCTCCGGCATGGCTGTCACGCCCAACCGCTTCGCCCAATATTTCGCGGTGTCCTCGCTGGAGAGCACATTGCCCAGCTCGGCGCCGCCCAAATTCACCATGCCGCCGCGATAGGGATTGATTGGGTCGGCGGTGCCGTTGACGATCATCACCGGAATCGGCTTGTCGACCTGGCCGCAATCGAGATTCTCTTGCGCGGGCAGGCTTGCCGAAATGGCGGCGACGCCGGCGAAATCCTCGGGATGCTCCAGCGCCAGCCGGTAGGCGAGCTGTGCGCCGTTGGACCAGCCGGCGGCGAAGACGCGCTTCCTGTCGATGGCGTGCACCGTGACCTCATGGTCGAGAAGGGATTCGATGAACCTGGAATCGTCGATCTTCAGCCGCTTGGAGGAAAACGGCGAGCCGGCGCGGCAATCGTTCCAGGTGTTCTCGAACCCGTCCGGATAGACGACGAGGAATCCGTATTTGTCCGCCAACTCGTCGAATTCGTATTTGGAATAATCGCGCATGCCCGAGGCATCACCCCCCGAGGGATGCAGCACGAACAGCAACGGCGCACCGGGCTTCAAGGTCTTGGGAACATATTCGATGAAAGTGCGCGCGCGGCCCCCCACCGTACCTACGTTGTGTTTCGCCTCGCCCATCGGCTCGGCGGCGACGGCGGTGCCAAGGAGCGCCAGCGCGGCGCCGATCGTCCAATGCGGGACTGTGGTCTCAGCCATGATTTCGGGGCTCCGTTTCGCACGCGCCAAACCATACCACCCCAGGCGATGTGTCCATGAACCATATGTGGCCCTGAGCCGCAATTCGCTGCCACACAGCGACGGGTCTGCTTTGAGGGGAGCAGCGGTCTCGAAATGCTCACCGTGAGCCTTTCGCATCATGACCCAGACCGGCCCTCCGACGACCGCATCGTTTGTTCGTCACGCCGGTCCATATTGCACCTAAGGACAATATCGCTCCTCCGGTCCAGGCGTGAGGATGCGCTCAGGGGATTCTCGGGTTGTTGGAGCAATCTCGGAAGGAAATACCATGTCCTACCGGTCCATCATCGCTCTTGCCGTAGCCTCCACCCTCGGCGTCGCGTGCGTTTCGACCGATGCCTTGGCATATCGCGGCGTCTACCGCGGCGGCGTCTATCACCGAGGCGTAGCGTGGCGAGGCGGGGTCTACCGCCCGGGCCTGGGCGTTGGCGCCGCTGCCGTTGGGGCCGCCGCCGTCGGCGCCGCCGTGGCAGCGCCTTACTATAACCGTCCCCCGTGTGGGTACTATCCCTATCCCCCGTGCTACTAGCCGAGCGGCTGCGTTCACGCGCGTCGTTCGACCCGCGGTCAACACAAGAACAAGCCGGTCACGATCGAACACAATGGATGGCTTGCCATGAACCGACCGGTCCTGGCGCGACCTTCAATTCTAACCGCTAGCGACGGGACACGGCAGCCCCGGTGTGAAGCGGGTATCGTAGTGCTCTCCTCGCCAAGCTTGGGACCAAACGCAACATCAGGGAGCATCTGTCATGAAGATCTTAATCACGAAACGCGAACTCCTTCGCTCCGCCGCGCTCACTGCAGTCACGGTGGCCACCGCGACGTCCAGCCGCGTTCTGGCGCAGACGAGCGCCAGCCGTCCGGGATTCTTCGGCGCCAAAGACATTGCCGAAGCGGGCTTCATCTACGGCCTGCCCATCGTGATGGGCTACGCCGTCATGTACGAATACGCCGTCGATCGGAATTCGTCGCAGTTCAAGGCGCCGTTCAATCAGATCGCGAGCGCCGCCAACGTCTTCACCTACAAAGACACGGCCGTCGTGACCCCGAACAGCGACACCCCCTATTCAGTTGCATGGATGGACTTGCGGGCGGAGCCGATCGTCCTTTCGGTCCCGGCGGTGGACCCGAAGCGCTACTATTCGGTCATGCTCTGCGACGGCAACACCTACAACTTCGGCTATGTCGGCTCACGTGCCACCGGCAGCGAAGCCGGCGACTACATGGTCGTCGGTCCGGACTGGAAAGGCGCGGCGCCGCCCGGGATCAAGAAGGTGTTCCGGTCGAGCGCCGGGTTTTCGCTGGCGATATATCGCACCCAGCTGTTCAATCCCGAAGACCTCGACGACGTGAAGAAGGTCCAGGCCGGCTATAAGATCCAGACGCTTTCCGCCTACCTGAACCAGCCGCCGCCACCGCGCGCGCCGGCCATTGACTTTCCGAAAATCGACAATGATCTCGTGAAAACGAACTTCTTCGAATACCTCGACTTTGCCTTGCAGTTCGCGCCCGCGCAGGCGAACGAGACAGAGATCCGCGCCCAGCTTGCGCGCATCGGCATCGGACCGGGCAAAACGTTCAACTTCAAGGACCTCCCGCCCGAGCAAAAGCTGGAGATCGGCTTGGGCATGAAGGAAGGTGAGCGGAAGGTCGACGAGGCGGTCGACAATGCCGGCAAGGGGATCAACGGCTGGCGGATCAGCTCGCTTTTCGGCGACAGCACTTTTTTCAACGGCGACTGGTTGAAGCGCGCCGCCGGCGCGAAGGGAGGCATATACGGCAACGACGCGGTGGAGGCGATGTATCCCGCAACGCGCATCGACAGCGATGGTCAGACGCTCGACGGCAGCCGACACAACTACACGCTGACATTCCCGCCCGGCCAGCTGCCGCCGGTGAATGCCTTCTGGTCGTTGACCATGTACGACGGAAAAACACAGCTGCTGATCGAGAATCCGATCAACCGGTACCTGGTCAACTCGCCGATGATGCCCACCATGAAGACGAACGCTGACGGTTCGCTGACCATTTACATCCAGAACAAATCTCCGGGCGGTGACAAGGAGGCCAATTGGCTGCCTGCTCCAAACGGGCCAATTTACCTGGTGATACGGCTCTACTGGCCGAAGACGACCGCACCTTCGATCCTGCCAGCGGGCGAAGGGACCTGGCAGCCTCCCGGCGTGAAGCGGGTATCGTAGAACCCTGTGGGGTAGCGGACTTAGGCGTCAGCACCTCTGAGAGGGCTGGAAGCTACGCGGGCCCGGTTCCATCGGCAACGCTCCTGCCGCAGCGTTTCTGAAGCCTCGGTCAACAAGGGCGGCGGTGACAACCCCGGCGATCGCAAGAGAGCAGCAACGATGGATTCCTCGTTCGGCCCTTTGGACGCGTTTGCCTTTCTGGTGTTCGCCGTCCTGATCGCGGTGGCGGTGATCATCGTCGTCAAGCTGGGGCAATTGCCGGGACAGCTCGCCCGAAAATGGGGTCATCCCCAGGCCGCGGCCATAAATGCCGCCGGTTGGATTGGAATAGCGACCGGAGGTCTGGTCTGGCCGGTGGCATTCATCTGGGCGTTCATGACCCCGACTACAGGCTCAGCTTCCGGGCCCCGAGACAATCCGCAGCCACGCGGCCCTGAAGGGAACCTCGCCGCCGGCAAGGAAGTCCGGTCATGATCGCCTTCATTGTCATCATCTACACCGCCGTCATCCTCGTGCTGTTCAAATTGATGCGGCTTAAACCGACGGCGTTCCTCATCGCAGGCATCTTGGTCGCGGGTGTTCTGATGATCGGCGGGGTCGTGGTCGCCTGGGCGCTCTCGGCGCCGATCAGCGAAAAGCTGGTGACCAGCCAGTACGTGATTCAGCTTGTTCCCTATGTCAAAGGACAGGTCAAGGCGGTGCATGCGCAGGCCAATCAACCGATGAAGAGGGGTGACCTGCTGCTGGAGATCGAACCGGCGCCCTACCAGTATGCCGTCAACCAGGCCGAAGCCCAGCTCAAGTCGTCAAAAGCGAATGTAGACCAAGCGAAGGCCGCCTTCGACGCAGCGAACGCCAATGTGACGAAAGCGAAGGATGGGGTAACTCAAGCGCAAGCCGCGCTCGAACAGGCCAAGGCCGGCGTAACAAATGCGAAGGCCAACCTCAACAAGGCAATGGCGGCGGACGATCTCGCCAAGACGCAGGAAAAGATCGCTTTGAGCACGCAGCGTGCAAATGCCGGCGCCATCAGCGTGCTGCAGGTAGCCCAGGCCACCCAAACCCGCGTGCAGGCGGACGCGGCGGTCCAACAGGCGGAGGCCGGCGTCGACCAAGCGGAGGCTGCCCAGCAACAAGCGGTTGCTGGACTTGCCGCAGCAAATTCGACCCTGCAGCAGGCCGAGGCCTCTGCTCGTCAGGCCGGGTTCGCAGCGGACGTGGCACAGAGCAACGTTCCGGCCGTGCAGGCGCAGCTGGACGATGCGCTCTTCAATCTGGAGCAATGCAGGATGATGGCGCCGAGCGACGGCTATGTGGTGAACTGGCAGGTTCAGCCCGGAACTATGCTGGCCTCGGCGTCGGCCTCGGCGGCTGGAACGTTCGTAGACACATCCGACATCGCGGTCGTCGCGGTGTTTCCCCAGAATTATCTCTCCAACGTCCAGCCAGGCGACGATGTGGAGCTCGTGCTCGACCCTTATCCGGGTCGGATTTTCACGGCAAAGGTCGATACCGTGATACTCGCCTCGGGTGGAGGTCAATTCACGGTCAGCGGAAACATCCCCAATGCGGCAAGTGCCGGATCGAGCGGGTTATACGCCGTCAAGATTTTGTTCGACGACGAGGCTGTCGCCAGGAAAGTGTCGCTCGGCTCGGGCGGAACGGCGGCGATCTATACCAGCCACGGCAAGCCGGTTCACATAATTTCGAGGGTGGCAATCCGGATGAAGAAGTGGCTGGCCTACGTGGTGCCCTCGGCGCAAAAGCCATAGTCCTGCGAACACCGGGTTTTAGGTAAGACGACTACGCGCAGTGGACGGAGGTAGCTTTCCACCGCGGACAGTTGTTGTGGCATAATAGACACGACTCGCTGATTTCGAACCCAGGTGCGAGATTTTGATGTTCTGCGCGCCTCGATGGGTATGAAATCGAACCGCGGTCTCGGTCACGCGTGAATTAACGAGCCGGCTGAGGGGGGAAGGTCGTGATTACGCGGACCCAATTGCGGGGCCGGATGCGTACAGTCCTGGCCGCTCGTCGCGCGCTGATGCGATCACGCCTAGTTGTTATCGCGTCGCTTGTCCCACCGCTTGCGGCATGCGCGGTGGGGCCGGATTTCCTGTCGCCTACGGCACCACTCACCAACACTTTTATCGGGACGAGCAATCATTCGATCAAGACCGGTCGCCAAGACTATCGAGATTGGTGGCGGACCTTTCGCGATCCGACGCTTGATCAGCTCGCTCAGATTGCCTACGATCAGAACCTTACCTTGTTGAGTGCCGGCACGCGTGTTCTCCAAGCCCGCGCCGTGCTCGGCATCGCGGTCGGTGAATTCTACCCTCAGGTCCAGCAGGGTACTGGCAATCTGATCTACAACCGAACCAGCGCCGCAACGCCACTCGCAGGTCCCAATTCCAGCCCCAACCGATTTTGGACCAATTCGCTTGGTGTCCAGGCAGTTTGGGAATTGGACTTTTGGGGCAAATTCCGCCGCGGGGTCGAATCCGCCGATGCCGCCTACCTGGCCTCGATCGCGAGCTATGATCAGGTCCTGGTTACGCTGCTCGGGGACGTCGCGGCCACTTATGTCGGGATTCGTACCACCGAGCAGCTCATTTCGATTGCCCGCGATAATGTCCGCAAGCAGGAAGATGCGCTGAAGATCGCACAGGCAAAGTATAAGGGCGGCGGCACCAGCGAACTCGACGTTTACCAAGCGACGACCGTCCTTGAAGCGACCCAGTCGGCAATTCCCCAGTTGGAAATCCAGTTGCAGCAAGGCCGCAACGCGCTCTGTGTGCTGCTCGGAATACCGCCCCAACCCTTGGGCCGCCTGCTCGCAAGATCCCGGGGGATTCCGACGCCGCCGCGCACGATCACGGTGGGTATCCCGGCGGACCTACTGCGTCGGCGACCTGACATCCGTGCCGCCGAGCTCGCCGCATTGGCCCAGAGTGCGCAGATTGGCATCGCCGAATCGCAGCTCTTTCCCGCGATCAGCATTTCCGGCACATTCGGCGGCACGGCCAGCACAGCAAACACTCACAATCTCGGACAGGTCGTCACCTCCACGGGAGTTGCCTATGCGGGCGGTCCAGCGTTCCAGTGGAACATCTTGAATTACGGCCAGATCACCAACAACGTCCGTCTGCAGGACGCCAGGCTGCAGCAGTTGTTGGTCGACTACCAGAACGCCGTGCTCACGGCGGAGCAGCAGGTGGACAACGGGATTTCGGCCTTCATTCAATCTCGGTCACAGGCGGATTATTTGCGCCGGAGCGCCGATGCCGCAAGCGGGTCTTTGAGTGTCGCAACGGTGCAGTACAACTCGGGCATGACGGATTTCACGACCGTGCTCACCGCGGAACAAAATCTTTTCCAGGTGCAGAGCAATTTGGCCGTGGCGCGCGCCAACGTGTCGCTCGGAGCGATCGCGATCTACCGCGCGCTCGGCGGCGGATGGCAGATACGGGAAGACAGTGAATTCGTGACCGCCGCAACGCGCGACCAAATGCGCGCGCGCACCGACTGGGGCAACTTGCTGCCACCGGCCGGTGAACGGCAACCGCCGGCTCCAGGTCTTCCGTCTCCGGCGGACCTCGGCCCTTCGGTCCGCCCTCCTCAATTCTGAGCTATTATCTGTGCAACGCCGGTTGGCACCGACGCGGGCACTGCGACCAACGTGAACCGGATCCACTACGGAAGAAACAACAAGTCATTATTGTCGGCGGCGGCCCGGTCGGCATGGCGATGGCAATCGAACTCGCGCAACGTGGAGTTACGAGCGCGATCGTCGAGCGGCGCACGCAGGGGCATCGCATCCCGAAGCGATCGAGAAGGAGATGCTCGCTTCGCCCGACGCGTCGGGCCCAGCTGGCGGTCGCCGAAAAGCCCTGGATAAACTTCGGCACGTTCATTGTGCCGGATCAGGACCTCGGCCGGAAACTTGCGCGCCTTGAGACTGGCGCTACCGACACCTTCCGGCCCTCGCGGTTCGACCTATCGCTATGCAAGCAATCCGGTCATCGGCGCCACCGCATCACTGCCCGGGAATACGTCGGCCGCGAGCGCGCGCTCATCGGCGCGCAAGTGGTCGCGCAGCAGGCCCTTGAGGACGGCGCGCAGATCGGTCGTGGCCTTGAGATCGCGCTTTTCGTAGAGGTCGGTCTCCTTGACGCCCGGCCAATCCGCGATGACGCGGCCGCCCTTGAGCGCGCCGCCCAACAGCAGCGCGACGGTGCCGGTGCCGTGGTCGGTACCCTGGTTGCCGTTGACGCGGGCGGTGCGCCCGAATTCCGTCACCAGGGTCACCACGGTCTCGTTCCAGGCGTCGCCCATATTGGTCTTGATCGCCCCGATGGCGCCGTCGAGCGCGCCGAGAAGGTCGGCGAGGCGGCCGGTCACGGCGCCTTCCTGGACGTGCGTATCCCAGCCGTCGAAGGCGAGCGCGCCGACGCGCGGGCCTTCGGGCGCGGCGAGGAATTTCGCGGCCGCCCCGGCCGCCTCGGCGAAATAGGCACGCACCTGCTCGATGCCGCCGGCACCCGGGATATCCGGAACATCCGGCCTGGCCTCGGTGACGCCGCCAGCCTTGGCGATGATGGCGGCCCCAAGGCCCTCCTCGAGCCCCTGCGCAAAGGTCGGATCGGTGTGCCGGTAGAGATCGAGCACGCGCAGCGTGGTCTCATCGCTGACCGGCTGCAGGCGCGGCGGCACCCAGGAGAGGACCGGGGCGGCACCGCGCACGACCAGCGGGGTGATGGGCCCGACCGCGAAGGCTTTGCGGTGGCTCGCAATCGCATCTGGGCTCGGCGCGAGCCCGGCGAGGGCCCGGTTGAGCCAGCCGCTATCGACGGCGCCGAGCTTGGGGAGTCCGCTTTCCAACATATCCTGCCCGTCGAAATGCGAGCGCTCCCGATAGGGTGTGGCGGCCGCGTGCACGATGGTCGCGTGACCCTCCTGATAGAGCCGGTGCACGTTGGGCATCGCGGGATTGAGCGCGAAGAAGGAGTCGAGCGGCAGCCCCGGCTTCGGGCCATCGAGCGTGAGCGCGTTGTTGCCGCGCAGCTTCACCCAGTCGGGATCGCCGACCGGCGCCACCGCGGCAAGCCCGTCGAGGCCGCCGCGCAGCACGATGGTGAGAAAACGCGGATCGCGGCCTTCCGCGCGCGCGAGCCGCGGCACGAAGGCCCAGGCGAACAGCACGCCCGAGCCGCGCAGCAGCTCGCGCCGGGTCGCGGGGTGGAATGTTGCAGCTTGAAGCGGGGAGCGCATGGTCGTCTCCATTGTCTCTATCATGTCGATCATCGGCGCTGGAACTCGGGCGCCACGATCAAGAGCGTCAGCGCCTGCACCTTGGTCTCGGCGCGTGCGACGGCTTGCCGTGTTTCCGCGGTCGCCAGTGGCCCGAGCGTCGCATCGACAAGCTCGCGCGGGTCGACGTCAGCGGCCACCGCCTGCGCGAACGTGTTGGCGGATTGGAGCCGCAGCTTGAGCCCACTGAGCCAGGCCGCATTGTCGTCCGAGTAGCCCGTGGGCGCCGACGGCTGCCACAACCACTCGCCGAGCAGCCTCTGCTGGCCGACCATGCCTTGGGTGTTGATATTCTTTCGGCCGGCAGCGCGGCGCGTCGCCACCACCCATTCGCTCGGCCGCTTGATCTTGGCTCGCTCCGCCGCCCAGGCCTCGGGCGCCGTGACCAGCGCCTTCGCGACCTCCTTGAGATCGCCTTCGGTTTCAAAAAAGCGAAAGGTCAGCCGCTCGATGAGCGCGGGGGGCGGCTCGTCGGCAATGAAATGCCGCGCGAGCTTGGTGGCGATGTGCTTTGCGGTCGCCGGATGGCGCGCCAGGTCGGCGAGCACGCTGCGCCCCTGCTGGACCCCGCCGCCGGCATAGGTCTTGCCGATCAGCGTCTGCTCGCCCGGCTCATGCATGCGCGGATTGAACACGAACTCGCCGCCATGCTCGGGATTGTCCCTGGTCGGCAACATCGTCCATCCGGTGATGACCTTCGCGAAGTTGGTCACGTCGGCTTGCGTGTAGACGGTGCGCACCCCGAGCGTATGCAGCTCAAGGATTTCGCGCGCGAGATTCTCGTTGAGGCCGCGGTTGCGGACGATGCCCTCGTCCGAGCTCGGGCCGATCGATTGCGCATTGTCGAGATAATCCAGCATGGCCGGGTGGCCTTCCGCCGCCTGCAGCATGTCGGCGAAGCGGCCCAGCACATGCGGGCGGATCGCCTCGCGCTCGTAGGCGCCGGCCATATAGGTGCCCGCCACGCAGAAATGGTTCGACCAGAACCAGACCAGCCGCTCCACAAAGCCGATATCGGCATTGTGGGCGGCATTGATCCGGGCTCCGGCCTCGTCGAGGAAATTCCTCCGTGGCGGCGTCATCGCGTTGGCCTGTGCGGCTGCCTCGGCCGGCTTGTCCTCCATGGCATTGCCGGCACCCGGATTCTCCGCCTGCGCGGCTTCCCGGCGCCGGCGCTCCAGCACCATCTGGGCCTGCCGTGCGTACGCGAACTCGAACCCCGTGCGCTGTGCCGCTCCGCTCGTGGCCAAATTCGGATTCACAATCTGGCCGGCTTTGGGGACTTCGAGCTCGGCCAGAAGCGCGCCCTGCGGATCGGACGCGATCGCGGCGATCGAGCCCGAAGTCGAGCCCAACTTGGGACCGAAGCCGAATCGGTGCAGTGCGAGTGCTGCGTTCCGGGGGTCGAGGGTCATGACGTTGCTCCGCTTGATGCGCCTCAATGGCTCAGTCAGTCTTAGCGGCCGTCAGTAATGCTACAGCATGTAGCACATATGCCCATGCGCTGCAACACCTTTGGCGCGCCGCTGCAGCGCGGACCGGCGAAACTGCGGACCCCCGCCGGAACACTGGTCAATATGGCGGGCCGAATTGCGGGCCGAGCGAAATGCGCCCGATCTTGCCCTCCTTGACGAGGCCGATCCGCCATTCCGCCGAGCCGTTGGTGAAATGGGCGAGGTAGACGTCGTTGTCGGTCTGCGTAACGGCGCGGAACGACATGGCGCGCAATGTCCCAAGTCTGGCCAGTACCGGCTGATAGAGCAGCAATTGCTGACGCGTGATGGCGGCCAATTGCGGTGTCATGGCGTCGTAGTTCGGCGCGCCGCGGCCAAGCGCGTCGATATATTCGCGCAGCGCCTGCTCGCTGCCGGGCACCGGGCTTCGGCGCGGCGACGCCGGGCGCGCGGCCTGCTCGCGCGCGTCGGCCGGGATGGTGAGGAACCGCGTGTTTTGTCCCGGCATGATGATCTCAAGGCATTGCCCGGAGGCATTCGTGACGACCCAGGGCTCGCCCACATGGGCCAGGAACGGAGCCGACCGGTCGTCACCAATCATGATGTCGCGCGTTCGCTTGCCGTCACCGTCGAGGGCGAACACACGGATGTCGGCGCCGCTCTTATTGTAGACAAAATGTTGGATGGGCACGGTTTCCGGCACCGCTTTCAACGTCTGCTCCTGCGCGCAGGTCCGCACCTCGCCGGACGCGCCGTCACCGTCGGGCCGGAAGGCGATGTCCTCGATCGTTCCGTCCGCAGCCAGGCGCACGCGGAATTCCGCAAAACCTTTGGCGAATTGCGCACCGTAGATGTCGTAGCCACCGGGCCCGACGCCGCGAAAGAAAACCGACTCGACCGCGCCGAACGCGGCCAGCATGGCGTGCAGCGGAACGACCTGACCGCGCACGCTTTCCGCCATCTGTTCAAGCCGCGTATCGCCTGGAGCGTAGGCCTCAAGGTCGTGAATTTCCCTCAGCAGCGCAGCCTTGCTCCCGTCTGCCGGCAACTGATCCCTGAACCGGTCCGGCGCAGTTGCGACCTGGCGGGCGAAGGCATCATCAATCGACTGCGCGCGGGCGGCATCGATCCGGATCGCGCGCCGCGCTTTCCTCCCCGGCTCGCCGAGCGACAACGCGGAGGCGCGGCCCTCGGCGTCGGACGTGAAGGTGATGGTTTCCTCGGTGTTCGGGGAGACAAACGCCTGATCGCCGTGCGCCGTCACCTCGATTTTCAGGCGCCCGGTCTCCTGCACAGTCAGGCGATCGCCCGCGCGCGCGACGGTGACCGCATGAGAGGGAGCGAACTCATAGTAACCGACGTAGCGATCGAACGGATGCGGTTCTCCCTCGACGG